>WNGN01001704.1_pt1 | contig 14603 bp, 15 predicted proteins | sample 5400561 | NCBI WGS metagenome assembly WNGN01 (sample SAMN13153379, study PRJNA577476) | soil metagenome | isolation source: 115 cm soil or saprolite under Garry oak tree replicate 2 | place: USA:California | collected 2016-06-15
CGCCGCGCCTGGAAATTGCATCACAAGCAATTCAATGGTTTACGGGCCGGCTTGGCTGTAAAGACGTCTCATGATCGCCAAAGTTCCCATGCGTGCCGCGCTCGGCGTGGCCACAACCATCGTGGCGTCGTGCCTGGCGATCGACGCTCGCGCCCACGATGCATCGCCCTGGCAGCGGGACGGACATTCCGCGGTCCGGCTGCTGGCGGGTTCGCGCAGCGGTGCGGTGCTGCTCGGGGGCATCGCCTTTCAGCTTCAGCCGGGATGGAAAACCTACTGGCGGACGCCCGGCGATTCCGGCGTGCCGCCGCGCTTCGACTTCTCCAAATCGGAAAATATCGAAGCCGTGACCATCCTGTGGCCGGCACCGACCAAATTCGACGACGGCGCCGGCGGCCACTCGCTGGGCTACAAGAACCAGATCGTGCTGCCATTGCGGATCGTCGCGAAAAATGCCGACAAGCCGGTGACGCTTCGCGCCGGCATCAATTACGCGGTCTGCGAGAAGCTCTGCATTCCCGTCGAAGCCATTGCCGAACTCGCCTTCGCCAGCGTGGCGAGCACCGAGGACAGCGCGCTGTTCGCAGCCCTCGACACGGTGCCGAAGCCAGCCAATATCGGCGATCCCAATCCGCTGACCATCCGCGACGTCAAGCGCGACGGCAAATCGTCGGTTCTGGTCGATGTGGCGGCACCAGACGCCAGGGAGGTCAGCCTGTTTGTCGAAGGACCGACGCCGGATTGGGCGCTGCCGGTGCCGACATTGCTCGAACCGAGCCCGCCCGGGATCAAGCGCTTCAGCTTCGAACTCGACGGCCTGCCTCCGGGCGCCAACCCCGAAGGTGCGGCGCTCAAATTGACGCTGGTCGGCGGCGACCGCGCCTACGAATTCAATATCAACCTGAATTGACCCGAAGGGTCATTCCGGGGCGCGCGTCGGCGCGAACCTCAGATGTGCAATTGCACATCTGGGAATCCAGAGATTCCTGGTTCATGCTTTGCAAACCCCGGAATGACGGCGTTGGAAACGGCCCCCACCCAACCTAATCTTAACGAATAGTTGATAGGCCGAATGGTCGCCGCACCACGCGGCGCTCTTTCAGGATTTCCCACCGTGACCGTGACGGACGCACCATCCACGACAGCTCCGCCCGCAGGCGTGATGGCGCGGCTGCGATCGATGCTTGACGGCTCCGGCGAAGCATCCCTGACCAAGCGGCTGGCCGGCACGATATTCATCATCCGCGTCATCAGCGCGGCACTGGCCTATCTTTCGCAGATCCTGCTGGCGCGCTGGATGGGCGGTTCGGATTACGGCGTCTATGTCTATGTCTGGACCTGGGTGCTGCTGCTCGGCAGCATGATGGATTTCGGCATCTCGGCGTCCGCGCAAAAAATCATTCCGGAATATCGCGCCTGCGGCGAACACGCGCTGCTGCGCGGCTTTCTCTCCGGCAGCCGCTGGATGACCTTTGGCGTATCGGCCGCGGTCTCGCTCGGGCTTGCAGGCATCGTCAAATTATTGTCGCCATGGATCGAGCCCGGCGCGGTCACGCCGCTTTACATCGGCTGTCTCACACTACCGGCCTTCGTGGTCGCCAACACCCAGGACGGCATCGCGCGCTCGCATGACTGGATGCGGCTCGGCCTGATGCCGCAATTCGTCGTGCGCCAGTCGCTGATCATCGGCTTCACGGCCGGCGCCTTCGTGCTCGGTTTCCAGCTCGGCGCATCGTTGGCGATGCTGGCGAGCGCGGGTGCGGTGTGGATCGCGATGTTCGGGCAGATGCTGGTGCTGAACCGCAGGCTCACCGGCCATATCGAACCGGGGCCGAAGGCCTATGATTTCCGCGGCTGGCTCGTGGTCTCGCTGCCGATCCTGATGGTTGAAGGTTTCTATCTCCTGCTCTCCTACACCGATGTGCTGGTGCTGCAGCAGTTTCGCTCCTCCGAAGACGTCGGCGTCTATTTCGCCGTGGTGAAGACGCTGGCGCTGGTGTCCTTCATTCACTACGCGATGTCGGCGACCACCGCGCACCGTTTCGCCGAATATCACGCGCTGGGCGACAGGCAGCGGCTCTCCGCCTATGTGGCGCATGCGATCAACTGGACCTTCTGGCCGTCATTGGCTGCCACTGTCATCCTGCTCGCGCTGGGAAAACCGCTGTTGTGGCTGTTCGGGCCGCAATTCGTCATCGGCTACGACATCATGTTCATTTCCGCGATCGGTCTCGTGGTGCGCTCGGCGATCGGCCCGGTGGAGCGGCTCCTGAACATGCTCGGCCATCAGCACATCTGCGCACTGGCCTATGCGCTGGCCTTCGTGATGAACGTGATGCTCTGTATCGCGCTGGTGCCGCGCTTCGGCGGCCATGGCGCGGCGGCGGCGACCTCGATCGCGCTGGTCTTCGAAACCGTGCTGCTATTCTGGATCGTGCGGCGGCGGCTCGGGCTGCACGTGCTGGCGTTCGGTGGGTAAGGTCGTCGCAGGGACCGCTGGACCCGCCGGTGGCGCCAAGAAGTCGGGCGGCACCTGATCGATCAACCACACGCCGTTGTCTGCAAGAAAAAACTCGAAGCCCAGCTGGTGCATGTGAAGGGCCTCGATCTTGAAGATGACCGGCTTGCCATGTCGCTGACCGACGCGTTCCGCTGTGGCTACGTCGGCCGACAGATGCACCTGCTGCCGCTTCTGTGGCTTGAGTCCCTCTGACAGGATCGACTCCACGAATCGCGTTGCGGTTCCGTGATAGAGCACTGGAGGCGGCTCTCTTCGCAACAGACCAAGCTCTACCGAAACCGAATGTCCCTGCGCCGCACGAATTCGCTGACCGTCGGCCGAAACAGAAAACCTCTTCTTGTCGCTGGTTTCGACGACCTGCAGCAGATTATCCCGGCTAAACCGTGTCCCCGCCGCATTGCCCTTCTGGACGAGTTCGTCAATGCTGACCCAACCTTGTGCGTCAAGCACCAAGCCGATGGCGTCGGGCTTATGGCGCAGGACGAAGCTCAAGAACTTGCTGAGTTCGACAGAATCACGCGACATCATTGCCCTCTGGCGTAAAGAAGCGATCCGCAGTCTGCGCCGATCTGGTGACGCGATCGGTTTGCGTTCGATCGCTATTCCAACCGGCCTATGTCCTTTGCGCGGGCTCGGAACCGATGAATAGCGCGCTCAAATGCATTTCTCAATCAAAGAGCGTCGGCTCGGGATCTCCTTTGTCCTCACAACGGTTAGAAAAATTCGACGGCGCGAGCCATATTTCCGGAATGACCGCGGCTGACCTAACAAATCTGTTGGAGCGCATTAAGACTTGGCCCGAAGAGGCCCAGTCTGAGCTGCTTGCCGTTGCGAACCAGATCGAGGACGAGTTGCGAGACAACGAATATTCGGCCACCCAGGACGAATTGCGGATCATCGACGCCGCGATGACCTCTCTCGATGCCGGGGAATTTGCAACCGATTCCGAGGTCGCCGCTGCCTTTGCGATTTTTTGCAAAGAATGAAGCTTAAATTCGCAGGGTGGGCAGCAGCATGTGCCGTTCGGAAGTAGTTCCTGGCCCCTTCGCGTCATGCCCGGCCTTGTGCTTGATATCCACGACCTCAACTCTCGCCGAATCAAAAACAGGGATGGCCGGGCATAGGCGAGCGGAAGCGACGCCGTCCTTCGGACAGCTATGCCCGGCCATGACGAAGGTCAGAAATCGAATATCCGACGCCTTCTTTACTCCGCGGTCCAGCCGCCGTCGATCGAGAGGTTGGAGCCGGTGATTTGCGCCGCGTCATCGCCGCACAGAAACAGCGCCAGTGCAGCGACCTGCTCGGATGTCACGAACTCCTTGGTCGGCTGCGCTTGCAGCAGCACGTCGTGGATGACCTGCTCCTTGGTCAGGTTACGCGCCTTCATGGTGTCGGGAATCTGCTTCTCGACCAGCGGCGTCCAGACATAGCCCGGACTGATGCAGTTGCAGGTGATCTTGAAGGTCGCCAGCTCCAGCGCCACGGTCTTGGTGAGGCCGGCGATGCCGTGCTTGGCCGACACATAGGCCGACTTGAACGGCGAGGCCACCAGCGAATGCGCCGAGGCGGTGTTGATGATGCGGCCCCAGCCGCGCTTCTTCATGCCGGGCACCGCGGCGCGGATACCGTAAAACGCCGACGACAGGTTGATGGCGATGATCGCTTCCCATTTCTCGGGCGGAAACTCCTCGATCGGCGACACGAACTGGATACCGGCATTGTTGACGAGAACATCGACCGAGCCGAAGGTGTTTTCGCCGAGCGCGATCATGCCGGCGATTTCCGCGGGCTTGGTCATGTCGGCGGGCGAATGAACCGCCTTGACCTTGAAGTCGCTCTCGATGGCGGCCCGCTCCTTCTCGATGTCGGCGGGCGCGCCCATGCCGTTGAGAACGATATTGGCGCCGGCGCCGGCAAAGGCGCGCGCATATGCCAGTCCAATGCCGCTGGTCGAACCGGTCACCACAGCGGTCTTGCCTGTCAACGTAGCCATTTTCATTTACTCCTGTTTGCCGTCGGGGTTTTTGGTGCCCTTGCCCGTGAGATCGTAAGTCATCATGGTCTCGCCGGATTGCGGCCGCTCCAGCCAATCCTCGTGGCGCATCGACAGATGAACGTCGCGCACGCCCGCGTCCCAGTGCTCGACCATGCCGACACGTGAAAAATCATAATCCTTGGAGGACGATTCGTAATTCTTGCTGCGGTAGATCAGGTGCACCACCGTAACCGTGCTTTCCTTGGCGGCTTCACGGAGAAGCTCAACCGATGGATCGTTCTTGAGATAATCCGGCAATTTCCCGATCAATTCGCGCAACGCCTTGCGGGCGTTGTGAATCTGCCTGTTCTTGTCGGTATTCATGCGGGTGCGGCTGGAAAAGCGAATGTCCTTCTCGCGCTCGGCCGCCTCGAGCAGCGAAATCGGCAGCAGCCCGCGCGCGCTGAACAAGTCGACCTGGAAGATCAGGAGGTCGCGGGTAGCCTCCGCATCCAGCACATAATCGAGCGGCGTGTTGGTCGCGATGCCACCGTCCCAGAAATGCTCGCCGTCAATTTCGACGGAAGGAAATCCCGGCGGCAACGCGCCAGAGGCCATGATATGTTCAGGCCCAATTTTCTTGCCCAGCTTCCTGAATTCGAAATTATCGAAGTACTTGAAATTGCCGCTGGTCACGCTCACCGCGCCGACGCTGAGCCGGGTCTTCAGATCGTTGATCCGGTCGAAATCGACCAGGCGCTCCAGTGTTTTTTTAAGCGGCGCGGTGTCGTAATAGCTCTGCGATTGTGGGCTGCCCTGCGGCCAAAGCGGCGCCGGGGGAATTCGCGGCGTGAAAAAGCCGGGAACGCCGAAGGTGGCGATCAAAGCGGCGCTGGTTTCGTTGAACAAGGACCGTGCGCGGTCGCCTTTCACAACGGGATTCCACGAGACCGGGGACGAGACCGTCTGCCAGAATTCCTTGAGGCGCTCCACCCTATTTTCGCGCGGATTGCCAGCGATGATCGCGGCGTTGATGGCGCCGATCGAGATACCGGCAATCCATTCCGGCTCAAAATCGTGGTGACACAGCGCCTGATAGGCGCCGGCCTGATAGGAGCCGAGCGCGCCGCCGCCCTGCAGAACAAGCACGCGTTGCGCATTCGCAGGCGTGGTAGCTGGCGCAGGATTGGAAGTATCCATCATGAAATCGATCAAATTATTAAAACTGACGGTACCGTGGCGTCAGTTCGCGATGACGTCAATCAGCACAGCGGCCGAACCGCGATCACGCCCGGTTTATCGCGGCCCGGCCGATGCCAGAATGAGCGTCCAGAACACCTTGTATTTGGTATTCGGAGCATAGCTCGCCGCGATGCCCAATTTTGTGACACCGTTTTTCAGCATATTCGCCCGGTGCGGGGGCGAGTCGCGCCAGCCCGAAAACGCTTCCGCCAGGGTGTGATATCCGGCCGACACATTTTCCACCGCCAGCGTTGCCGGATATCCCGACGCGTTCAGGCGCTTGGTCAGCGGCGCCTTGACGTCGTGGTCGAGCTTGTTGCGGCTTGCCATTGCCTGCGACTGCGATTCCGCAAGCTTCATGAGATCGGGATCCACCACCACGCCGCCGAGCCCGTTGTTCTCCCGGTAGAGCGAGATCATCGAGGCCGCGGCCAGCGGATCGAGCTTGGCGCCGCCATTGGCCATGTTGAGATACATGGTCGGCTGATCGGGCGCAGGAACCTCCCCCGCGCAGCCGCCCAGCGCCAAAAGCAAGATAATTGCGACTGCCGCGCGCATGATTCGAAATCCCCAAATGAAAGGCGGTTGTTGCATACCAACAGTGGCTGAATGGTGAACGGCGGGGGGCTTTTGGAATAGGGCGGCTAATCCTGCCCAGCGAAAATCCGGTAGCGCCGGGGTTGCAATCCGATGATATCGCCGGTCTGGAGTTCCCGATCCCGGGGCGCGTCGATCTCAATCACGGTCGCGCACTCGCCGGCCGACAAGGCGATTTCCGCGCGCTGGACCGGGCCAAACGATCGGACGCGCTGCACCGCGCCCTCAAGCGCACCGCTGCCAGCCGGGCCGATCTGCATGTCATGGCGACGGACGAACAATTTCGATGCGCCGGGAGCAGCGCCGTTCGCCGCGATATTCAGCGCCTTGCCGCCGAGCCGGACGCAGCCGTCGCTGATATCCACCGGCAGCACGATCGACTCGCCGATGAAGCCGTGCACGAAAGCGGTGGCGGGATGGTCATAGACCTCACCCGGCGTGCCGATCTGCTCGATGCGGCCCTTGTCCATCACCACCACCCGGTTGGCGACTTCCAGCGCCTCTTCCTGATCGTGGGTAACGAAAATCGACGTCACGTGGATTTCGGAATGCAGCGAGCGCAGCCACTGTCGCAGTTCCTTGCGCACCTTGGCATCGAGCGCGCCGAACGGCTCGTCGAGCAGCAGAATGCGGGGCTCGATTGCCAGTGCGCGCGCGAGCGCGATGCGCTGGCGCTGGCCGCCCGACAACTGGCTCGGATAGCGATTGGAAAGCCAGTCGAGTTGCACCAGATCCAGCAACTCCTTGACGCGCGCGCGGATGCTCGCCTCGCTCTTGCGAACCGTGCGCGGCTGCACCCGCAGCCCGAACGCCACATTTTCGAACACGGTCATGTGACGGAACAGCGCATAGTGCTGGAACACGAATCCGACCTGGCGTTCACTGGCGCCGTGGGCGAGCGCGCTTTCGCCATCGAACAAAACCTCGCCGGCGTCAGGCCAATCGAGCCCCGCGATGATCCGCAGCAGCGTGGTCTTGCCCGAACCCGACGGGCCCAGCAGCGCCAGCAATTCGCCGCTGTCGACCTTCAGATCGACGCCGTCGAGCGCGGCAAACGCGCCGAATTTCTTCACGATATTCTTGACTTCAATCACGCGGAAATTGCCCTTCGTCCAGATGCCGCTCGAGAATGGTTTTCGCCACCAGCGTAATCAATGCCAGCATCGCCAATAGCGACGCGATCGCGAACGATGATACGAACTGATATTCGTTGTAGAGGATTTCAACCAGCAGCGGCATGGTGTTGGTCTCGCCGCGAATGTGCCCTGAGACCACCGACACCGCGCCGAATTCGCCCATCGCCCGTGCATTGCAGAGCAGCACGCCGTACAGCACGCCCCACTTGATATTCGGCAAGGTGACGCGGAAGAAGGTCTGCAGGCCCGACGCGCCCAGCGAGATCGCAGCTTCCTCCTCCTGCGTGCCCTGTTCCTGCATCAGCGGTATCAGCGCACGCGCGACGAACGGAAACGTCACGAAAATGGTCGCAAGCGCGATGCCGGGCACCGCGAACAGCACATGGACGTCATGGCTTTGCAGCCACGGTCCCCAATAACCCTGCGCGCCGAACAGCAGCACGAAGACCAGGCCCGAAATCACCGGGCTGACCGAGAACGGCAGATCGATCAGCGAGATCAGAAAGGTCTTGCCGCGAAAGTCGAACTTGGCGATCGCCCAGGCCGCGACCAGGCCGAATACCAGGTTGAGGCCGACCGAGATCGCAGCAACCATCAGCGTCAGCCTTATCGCCGACAGCGCTTCCGGATCGGACAGCGCTGTGAAATACGCGCCAACCCCCTTGGAGAACGCCTGCGCAAACACCACCACAAGCGGCAGCACGACGAAGACGGTCAGGAAGATCACGGCCATCGTGATGATGACAACGCGAACAAGTATGGGCTCGGTGCGCAGATCGTCCCGAGCCGAACTTGATGCGAATTGAGGCGCGTTCATCTGCGTCAATCTCTAATGCGCGGGAATGCGGGTTTGCGCCCAGCGCTGGATCCGATTGACCGCGAAGATGATCAGGAATGACGCCACCAGCATGACGACCGCGATCGCTGTGGCGTCGGCATAGCGAAATTCCGAGAGCCGGATCACGATCAGCAGCGGCGCGATTTCGGAGACGTTCGGCAAATTGCCGGCAATGAAGATGACCGAACCGTACTCGCCGACCGCGCGCGCGAAGGCCAGCGCAAATCCGGTCAGCAGCGCCGGGATCAAACTCGGCAGGATCACCTTGGTGACCGTGTGCCAGCGGTTGGCGCCGAGGCTGGCGGCGGCTTCCTCGATTTCGACATCGAGGTCGATCAGCACCGGCTGCACCGTTCGCACCACAAAGGGAATGCCGATGAAGATCATCGCGACGAAAATGCCGACCGGCGTGAACGCCACCTTGATGCCGAGTTCGGCAAGTGGCGCCCCGAGCCAGCCTTTTTGCGCGAACAGCGACGTCAGGGCGACGCCGGCTACCGCCGTGGGCAAGGCAAACGGAATATCGACGATGGCGTCGAACAGCCGGCGGCCCGGAAAGCGGTATCGCACCAGTGCCCAGACGATGATCATCCCCATCACCAGGTTGACCGATGCGGCGGCAAAGGCGAGGCCGAACGAAATCTTCAGCGCATTCAGGGTACGTCGGCTGGTGAGGATGTCCCAGAATTGATCGAGGCTCAGTTCGAAAGTCCTGAGGAACAGGCCGGCGAGCGGGATCAGGATGATGACGGAGAGCCACGTCAGCGTCAGGCCCATGGTGAGACCAAACCCCGGCAATGTGCTGCGTCGTGCCGCGCCTCCGCTCACATTGCCCCCTGATTTCGCTTCGACGGATCAGTTCTTGTAGATCTGGTCGAAAACGCCGCCTTCGCTGAAGTGTTCCTTCTGCGCCTTGGTCCAGCCGCCGAAAACGTCGTCGATCGTGAACAATTCGACCTTTGCGAACGAATTCTCATATTCCTTCGCGATCTCCGAATCGCGCGGACGATAGGAATTGCGTGCGGCAATTTCCTGACCTTCCCTGGTATACCAGCATTTCAGGTAAGCCTCGGCGACGGCGCGGGTGCCTTTCTTGTCGGCGACGGTATCGACAACAGATACCGGGGGTTCCGCGAGGATGGACAACGGCGGCGACACGATCTCGAACTTGTCCTTGCCGAATTCACGCTGGGCCAGGAACGCCTCATTCTCCCAGGCCAACAGCACGTCGCCGACATCCCGCTCCACGAAGGTGACGGTGGAGCCGCGCGCGCCGGTATCCAGCACCGGCACGTTCTTGTAGAGGTCGCCGACGAATTGCCTCGCCTTGTCGGCGGCGCCGAATTTCTTCAGCGCGTACCCCCAGGCGGCAAGATAATTCCAGCGCGCGCCGCCCGAGGTTTTCGGATTCGGCGTGATAACGCTGACGCCGGATTTGATCAGGTCGTCCCAATCCTTGATGCCCTTGGGATTGCCCTTGCGCACCAGGAACACGATCGTCGACGTGTAGGGCGAAGCGTTCTGCGGCAGGCGTTTCTGCCAGTCCGCCGGGATCAACCCCTTGCCAGCGATGGCGTCGATATCATAGGCGAGCGCCAGCGTGACGACATCGGCCTGCAGGCCGTCGATCACAGCGCGCGCCTGCGAACCTGAGCCGCCATGCGACTGCTTGATCTCGACGCTCTTGCCGGTTTCCTTCTGATAGGCGGCAGCGAACGCCTTGTTGAAATCCACGTAAAGTTCGCGCGTCGGGTCGTATGATACGTTAAGCAGCGAAACATCGGCGGCAAATGTCGAGGTTGTCCAGAGCAATGCCGCGACCAGGGGGAGAATACGACGGACCATCTCGGTCTCCATTCGGCTTGATGAAGGATGTCATCGAAAGCAGGCGGACATAACTCGCGACGAAGCAGCCTTAAGTCAACGAAACCGCATTTCATTGTTTGCGGTGTTGCAGCGTCATTGTCCTATGAAGTCTCCGCCGTATGGATGCCGCATTCTGTCTTGGCTCTGCCGCGCCAACGGCCTGCCCGCGCATCTTCATCGGGCGAGGTCCGGCTGGTGCAGGGCATGCACCCGACCGACAGAAAACCCGACGCTGCGAGCGGATGCGGCGGTAGTTTTGCAAGTGCGTAGATCGCTTCGATCGCTTCGCGCGAGACGTTTGCGAATGGATTGAATTTCAGCCTGACGCCGTCCTGTTCGACCACCGGAATATCGGCGCGAAGGCCACCCTGAAAACGCTTGCGTCCGTTGATCCAGGCGCTGAAGGGCGCCAATGCCCGCGCCAGCGGCTCGACCTTCCGGATGCGGCAGCAGGCGTCGGGGTCGGAGAACCACAATTCCCGATCCGGGTCCTGGCGAGACAGCGTCTCTTCCAAAGGCTTGATCGAACGGACATCGCGCAGGCCCAGCGTCGCGATCAACGTGTCGCGATAGGCGAGGGTTTCTTCGAACAGCCATCCGGTATCGAGAAATACCACGGGAATCGCGGGATCGACGTCGGCCATCACCTTGAGCAGCGCTGCCGATTCAGTGCCGAACGATGAGACCACGGCGAGATGCTCCCGGCCGGCGGCCTGCAGCGCCGCCGCAATCACCTCCGCCGGCGATGCGTCACGAAGCGCGCGATCGAGCTCCTCAGCCCGCGGCAAATCGCGTGCGGTCCGCTCCGATAACTCCCGATGTGTAAGAGCGCTCACTGGCCGGCACTTTCCGAATGACGCAGCTGCATCCGCCGGTGCAGCGCGGTAATCCTGCCATCGCCGGTCGGCTGGTAGAACACCGAATAGCGCTTCACCGTGGCGGCGAAGGCTTCCGCGTCGCTTTGCTTCTTGACCTCGAAGGCGTCGAAGCCGGCGCGCAGCATGAATACGAACTGGTCACGCAGCACCTGACCGGTGGCGCGCAGCTCGCCTTTGAAGCCATGACGCTCCCGCAACAGCCGCGCCTGGCTGTAGGCACGGCCGTCGCGGAAGGTCGGAAATACCAGCGCAACCGCCGCGAGCCGGCCGAGATAGGGCACGAGATCGTCAACGTCGCGGTTGTTCGGCCAGATCACGGCGGTCCGTCCGGCGCGAAGCGAAAGCGCTTCGGCATCTCCAAGAAATCGCGCGGCGGAGATCAGGATGGCGCCTTCGCCGGGAATATCGGCCTCGTCGGCCACATGGATCAACGGATCGGTTGTGATTTTTCCGCCCTTAACGAGTGGCATAGACGCGCTCCTTGAACGGTTCGACGCCAAGCCGCTTCACGGTATCGATGAAAAGCTCGTCGGGCCGGGCGCGCAGCGCGAGATAGGCCTCGACAATATCCTCGACCACATCGGCGACTTCGCCATAGGGCACGGCAGGGCCGATCAACGTTCCAACCTCGGCCTTCTCGTCGGCGCGGCCGCCGATCGTGATCTGATAAAACTCCTCGCCGTTCTTCTCGACGCCGAGAATACCGATGTGGCCGACGTGGTGATGGCCGCAGGCATTGATGCAGCCGGAAATGTTGACGTGCAGCCGCCCGATCATGTTGGCGGTCTCGTGATTGGCGAAGCGCCGGGTCAATTCCTGCGCGATCGGGATCGAACGCGCATTCGCGAGCGAGCAATAATCCAGTCCCGGACAGGCGATGATGTCGGACACCAGATTGACGTTCGGGGTCGCAACGCCGATCTTGTCCAGCGCCTTCCACAGCACCGGCAGGTCGCGTCGCGCGACATGGGGCAGCGCGAGATTCTGCTCGTGGCCGACGCGGATCTCGCCAAAGGAATATTTGTCGGCGAGATCGGCGATCGCGTCCATCTGGTCGGCGGTGGCATCGCCGGGCGGTCCGCCGACCGGCTTGAGCGACAGCGTCACGATCGAATAGCCCGGCACCTTGTGGGGCGCGACCGAATTCTTCCGCCATGCCTCGAAATGCGGATCATGCGCCGCCTTCTTCAGTTCCTCCGGCATGTGCGGCAGCTTTTCGTAAGCCGGATAGGTGAAGCGCGAACGGAGATCCTCGATGACGGAATCATCGATCGCCAGCGCGCTGTCACGCATCTGCAGCCATTCTTCCTCGACTTCCCTGGCGAACTTCTCGATGCCGAGCTCATGCACCAGGATCTTGATGCGCGCCTTGTAGATGTTGTCGCGGCGGCCGTACTGGTTGTAGACGCGCAGGATCGCCTCGACATAGCTCAGCAGATCGTGGCCGTGCACGAACGGTTTTATCGTCTTGCCGATGAAGGGCGTGCGGCCGAGGCCGCCGCCGACCAGCACCTCGAATCCGGTTTCACCCGCCTCGTTCTTGTAGAGTCTGAGGCCAATATCGTGCACCTTGATCGCCGCGCGATCGTGATCGGAAGCGGTAATCGCAAATTTGAACTTGCGCGGCAGGAAGGAGAACTCCGGATGCAGCGTGGTGTACTGCCGCAGCAGTTCGGACCAGATCCTGGGATCTTCGACCTCGCCGGGCGCCACGCCAGCCCACTGGTCCGAGGTGACGTTGCGCGTATTGTTGCCTGAGGTCTGCATGGCGTGAATGCCGACCTCGGCGAGATCGGCCAGCGCATCCGGCAGTTCGGCAAGCTTGATCCAGTTGAACTGGATATTTTGCCGCGTGGTGAAGTGGCCGTAGCCGCGATCGTAGCGCCGTGCGACATGCGCCAGCGCCCGCAACTGCTTCGACGACAGCGTGCCGTAGGGAATCGCCACGCGAAACATATAGGCGTGCAATTGCAGATAAACGCCGTTCTGCAGCCGCAGCATCTTGAATTCGTCCTCGGTGAGTTCGCCGGACAGCCGGCGCTTCACCTGGTCGCGAAACTCCGTGACGCGTTCGTTGATGAGCGTGCGGTCGAGTTCGTCATATGCATACATGGGTAAAGCCTTATGCCGGAACCGGAAGATCGATAGTGACGCCTTCCGACCGGATGTGTTCACGCAGATTGCCGGGCTTGATCTTGCCGCTGCCCTTGATTTCAACAGGCGCGATATAGGCGCCGATCGCGCCGACGTCGTCGGCGACCGATTCCGTAAGCAACGCCCGCGCTTCATCGGAAGTGCGTACGATCGCGGCGTCTGACAAGTCCGCCGACCAGTCTTGGCGGGCGGTGCGATAGATCACCACACCATCCCAGGTACGGTTGGCAGTCACCATCGACGGCCCGGTAATTCTGATTTTTTTCTGTTCAAGGGGAGAGGTCATTCGGCAGCTTCCAGGAGTTCTGAGATCACATGGTTGAGATTCTGACGGCGCCATGGCGCGGAGTGCGCGACGACGTCGCCGATGATGAGAACGGCAGGACCGCCGTCGATCTTTTCGACCAGCGACGGCAATTCATTCAGCGTTCCGACAGCGGCTTGCGCGTCGGGCCGCGTTACGCGCGCGAACACGCCAACCGGGGTTTGCGGCGAGCGTCCCGCGGCGAGCAGGCCGGCGCGCACCGATTGAGCGGCGGTCATTCCCATATAGACCACCACCGTCATCTTTTCGTCGGTCAGGACCGACCAATCGACGGCATCGGCATCCTTGGCCTTGTGCGCGGTGAGGAAGGTGATGCGGAGCGCCTCGCGCCGGAAGGTAAGCGGTACTTCGAATTGTGCGGCGGCACCAAGACCCGCGGTAATTCCCGGCACTACCGAATAAGCAACACCGGCGTCGCGCAACGCTTCCACTTCCTCGCCGCCGCGGCCAAAGACAAAAGGATCGCCGCCCTTGAGACGCACCGCGCGCTGCCCCGACTTCGCAGCCTCGATCAGCAGTCTGTTGATCGCATCCTGTCCGATGCCCGGCTTGCCGACGCGGCGGCCGACCGGCACGCGTGACGCATCGCGTCGCGCGCGATCGAGGATTTCGGGTGAGACCAGTTCGTCATAAAACACTATGTCGGCATCCTGCAGCGCCCGCAGCGCCTTGATGGTCAGCAAGTCCGGATCGCCCGGGCCGGCGCCGACCAAGGTCACCCTGCCCTCCGCCTGACCCGACATGGAAGCGCCGGCAAAAGCCGATGCGTCACCAATATCTTTCAGCGCCGCTTCGGCTTCGTCGCCGCGCCCGGCCAGAACCAGCGCGCCGATCCGGCCGTCGACCACGCGTTCCCAGAAGCGGCGGCGCAGCGCAAATTCGGGAATGCGGCCATGGATCGCCTTGCGCCAGCGGCCGATGAAGCCAGCGAGATCGCCGATCCGCGCCGGCAGCACCGCTTCGATGCGCTCGCGCACGCGGCGCGCCACCACGGGCGAAGTCCCGCCGGTGCCAACGGCAACCACCACATCGCCGCGATCGACGACGGCTGGAAAAATGAAGGTCGAATGC
>WNGN01002364.1_pt1 | contig 14599 bp, 10 predicted proteins | sample 5400561 | NCBI WGS metagenome assembly WNGN01 (sample SAMN13153379, study PRJNA577476) | soil metagenome | isolation source: 115 cm soil or saprolite under Garry oak tree replicate 2 | place: USA:California | collected 2016-06-15
AACATCTCAAAGCTCGATTCAGTTCCAGCCTGCCCGGCTTGGGGGGATTCGCACCAATTCCTGGATTCTTACTTACTCAAGATTGGAAGGACGCCAGTACCATCCGTCTAGGAACAAGATATAAACTAAACAACAACTTTGAAGTTAGAACTGGAATGGCGCTAGATGAATCACCGATTCCAAATCGCACACTCTCGCCGGCCATACCGGGTGCTGATCTGTTAACGCTCAATACAGGGCTTGGTTTTGCCTGGCATAGTTTCAATGCCGATCTCGGTTATATGGCTATTTTTTATAAAAGCATGAAAGTCACGAATAACACGTTAGAAACGGGCAACAATCCTGCCGCCCTGCCGTTCCCTGGTGTTCCAGGACCTGACACGTATAAGACCTTTCAAAATTTCGTGTCAATGAACCTACGCTATCGTTTCTGACGATTGTACGGAATGAGTTTGGCGGTCAATCGCTGTGAGGATCAAAAGAGTTTTTGAACTTGTTTACGGTATAAACCACTAAGTGTTTGTAAGTTTCTTGGCGTCAAATCCCAACTCTTGGCGACAAAATTTCAGATACCATTTCACTGAACGATTAATGGCTTCTTTGTAACTACCGGTTCCCTGCCAACCGAGTTCCCGCACCGCCAACGAACAATCAATGTTAAAATCGTTGGCAGCAAACGCCAGTGCAATTCTGGTGCAGAAAGGCTCCTCTTCTCGGCCTGCAATGCGGTAAATTGCTTCCAACGTTGAGCAACTAACTTGCGCGAGAAGCATCGGAATTCTACGTTCTAGAGGTTTAAGCCCAGCCGCAGCTGCGTGGAGGTCCATATATTCCAGCTGAGTAATCTGTTGGCTGCCGCATAGATTATACGCTTTCCCAATAGCACATTCCTTTACAGCGCTATAGACAATAGTACTGACGAGTTCATCGATAACTACACAAGGAACCCGATTTCTACCGTCACCGACGATAGCGCCCAGGGGTGACCGAATGAGGCTGAGAGTACGGCGAACTACATTTCGATCTCCAGGCCCCAGGACCAATGATGGTCTAATTGCGATTGCTTGGATTTTGCCTTCTGTATGAGCCTTCCACAGCTCTTTTTCCGAGAGCACCTTCTGCCGCACATAATGGTTCCAAGCCTCCGGATTCCGGTCGAATGCAGTCGTTTCCTTGAACAGCTTTCCGCAAGGTCTTGTTCCGTACACTGAAATCGAACTGAGATGTACAAACCGATCAACGCCCGCCTGGGCAGCTACGTTGATCATGTTCCGAGTTCCTTCTACGCCTACCTTAAGAAAGCGATCCCACGGACCGTAACCGCCAACAATGGCGGCGCAATGGAAAACCCAATTCTGTCCCTGACAAGGTTTACGCAAGGATTCTGGATCAGTTACATCGCCTGTCGCAATTGAAACCCCGTGCGCACGCACATGCTCAGCAAGGTTACCCGGTTGACAAAGAGCAGTAACGTCATGCCCCTGTGCTACTAATTCCTTGACTAAGTAACTACCTATAAAGCCAGCAGCCCCGGTAACCAACGCCTTCATATGAAAAAAATTTGTTTATCGAAAGCCATTCTCTAAGAATGAGGTATACCTTATCTCGGTAAGAGTGAAAATGCTTATATCTCTTATGCTTTTCTCCCCTTTTTCTCGATCCTTGCCCACGTATCGCGCAGCGTAACTGTGCGATTGAAGACCAGCGAACTCGGCGAAGAATCCGGGCTGTCAACTGAGAAATAGCCGAGTCTTTCGAATTGGTAGCGCTCTCCACCTTTTGCTTTTGCCAGCAACGGTTCAACACGGCAGCCCGTCAACCGCTCCAGTGACTTCGGATTAATATTCGCCAGCCAATCGGAACCTTCCGGTATGTCGTCGAGATCTTCTTTAGTAAAGAGATGATCGTACAAACGGACTTCAGCTCCTATCGCGTGCGTCGCTGAAACCCAGTGAATCGTTGCTTTCACTTTGCGTTTGCTTTGAGATGAGCCGCTTTTAGTGTCAGGGTCGTAAGTACACCTGAGTTCCGTCACAATGCCGGTATCAGGGTTTTTGATAACCTTTTCGCACTTAATAATGTAAGCGTATCTCAGTCGCACCTCGCGCCCTGGCGACAATCGGAAAAAGCCCTTCGGGGGTTCTTCACGAAAGTCCTCCTGTTCAATGTAGAGCTCCCGCGAAAAGGGAACTTACGATCTTGAGTGGCCGCAGCACCGCCATGACGCGCGGAGCCCGTTTGTTCAAATCTTCCCTCAGGCAGTGCTCCAGCATGGCTATGTCAACCATGCTATTACGCTTGGCCACGCCAATACGCTCGCAGAAATTTCGAATCGCTTCCGGCGTATAGCCGCGCCGCCGAAAGCCGGCAAGCGTCGGCATCCTCGGATCATCCCAGCCTGTGACGTGTTTCTGCCGTACCAGTTGAAGCAGCCTGCGCTTGCTCAACACCGTGTGAGTGAGATTGAGGCGAGCGAATTCAATCTGCTGCGGATGATGAATATTGAGCTGATCGAGAAACCAGTCGTAAAGCGGTCGGTGATCTTCGAATTCCAACGTACAGATCGAATGCGTGATTCCCTCGATCGAATCCGATTGGCCGTGGGCGAAATCATAAGTCGGATAAATACACCATTTGTCGCCGGTGCTGTGATGCGTCGCGTGAAGGATTCGGTACATGACCGGATCGCGCATGTTCAAGTTCGGCGAGGCCATGTCGATCTTCGCCCGCAGGGTTCGGGCGCCGTCGGGAAATTCTCCCGCCTTCATGCGCTGAAGCAAATCTAAATTCTCTTCAATCGGACGTTCCCGGTATGGACTGTTCTTACCCGGCTCGGTCAGGGTCCCGCGGTAGTCACGCATCTCGTCGGCGCTGAGATCGCAAACGTATGCTTTGCCGGCTTTGATCAATTGAACCGCGAACTGATAAAGCTGCTCGAAATAGTCCGAGGCGTAATATTCTCGATGATCCCAGTCGAACCCCAGCCAGCGGATATCCCCTTTGATCGAATCGACGTACTCGACATCTTCCTTGCTCGGATTTGTGTCATCGAACCGCAAGTTGCAGAGTCCGTTGAATTCAGCGGCGAGACCGAAATTGAGACAGATGGATTTCGCATGTCCGATGTGCAAATAGCCGTTCGGCTCCGGTGGAAAACGCGTGTGGACCCGGCCGCCGTTCTTGTTTTGCTTAAGGTCCTCGATAATTATGTTTCGGATAAAATGAGAGGGTGCTGATTCCACTGTTGCCGTTGAGGGCTTCTCAGTGTCTTTTTTGTTTAGACTTTCATTCACGACCCCTTCTCCCTTTTCATAACGTATCAGCTCCGACGCCTTTTGTCATTCTTGTGGCCTTGCGAAAAGACTTCTTCCGGTCCCGGCTGCGCTCGTTGACCCTCCTCCGACTCCTTGTTAGGTTGCAGCAATGGCACAAGTTCGCACTCGTTTCGCTCCTAGTCCGAGCGGATATCTACACATAGGAGGGGCGCGCACAGCGTTCTTTAATTTCCTTTTTGCGCGTCACCACGGTGGAAAATTTATCCTCCGAATTGAGGATACCGATCGCGAACGATCAACGCCCGAAGCCATCAACGCCATCCTGGACGCAATGAACTGGCTCGGTCTCGACTGGGACGAAGGGCCATTTTACCAGACGAAGCGCTATCCGCTTTACAAGGAGAAGGTTCAAAAACTCCTCAGCGAGGGCAAAGCTTATCCCTGCGTCTGTACCCCCGAGAAATTAGAAGCCAAACGACAATTAGCCCAGAAGGAAAAACGGAAGTCCATGTATGATGGTACCTGCCGTCCGCCGGAGGGAGTTATCCCGCCCCTGCCTCAAGATAAACCCTACACGATTCGATTCCGCTCTCCACGGGATGGCTCGACGATCGTCAACGACGCGGTAAAAGGCGACGTGGTTTTCGACAACCGCGAGCTCGATGATCTGATCATCGCCCGGTCCGATGGGACGCCGACCTACAATTTTTGCGTTGTCGTGGACGATATCGATATGGGCATCACTCACATCATCCGTGGCGACGATCACTTGGCCAACACGCCGCGACAGATCCTTTTATATCAAGCACTCGGCGATACACCACCGCAGTTCGCCCATGTACCATTGATACTTGGTTTGGACAAAGCCCGGCTCAGCAAACGGCACGGCGCCACTTCCGTCACCGTTTATCGCGACATGGGTTACCTTCCTGAAGCCATACTGAATTACCTTGTCCGGCTCGGCTGGTCGCACGGCGATCAGGAACTTTTCTCCCGCGAAGAGCTGATCGAAAAGTTCTCCCTTGAATCCGTCGGGAAATCTGCCGGCGTGTTCAACCCGGAGAAGTTTCTTTGGGTCAACTTTCACTACTTAAAAACCCGTCCATTATCCCAACTAGCAAAGGAAATTGTTCCTTACATCGTGGCCAAGGGCTATCGCGTTCCTCAAGACAAATCGTGGCTCGAAAGGATGATCAAAACGTTACAAGAAAGATCTAGGACGCTGGTCGAACTGGTCGACTCGGCGCATTTTTATCTGACCGACGACATTGCCATTGATGAGAAAGCCGCAAAGAAATTTCTGACTCTCGAAGTCTCTCGGCCACTAAGCAAATTGATCGAGAGGCTAAGTGCCCTCGATGAATTCAGCGAGGCCAATATTGAATCCGCTTTTTCCGGAGTTCTCGAAGAATTCGGTCTATCCATGGGCAAGCTCGCTCAACCGGTCCGCGTCGCATTGACCGGTTCAACCGTTAGTCCTGGCATTCACGAGGTCATCGCAGTCCTCGGCAAAGAACGTACCATCCGACGGCTACAATCGGCGCTGGAACGGCTTCGGTCCTAGTCCGCGCGAGTGAAACGACCTTGACTCTCCCAGGCAATTCTTTTAGTTTAACCTGGCCGCCAAAATTGAGGAGTCGGCTAATTGGTAAGCCACCTGACTCTGGATCAGGCGATTGTAGGTTCGAGTCCTACCTCCTCAGCCAAGGTCCCATCGTCTAGTGGTTAGGACACCGGCCTCTCACGTCGGTAACGCGGGTTCGAGTCCCGCTGGGACCACCAACTCTATCAACATCTTGGGGGAGTAGCTTAGGGAAGGCATCTGTAAATTGTCCGTCTTTTGTCCGTGTTCTTTCATCTGACCGCTTTCGCTGGGGATGCGATGACTTAGCGAATGCAGCAGAGCGATTGCACGCACATCTTGTGGCGTAACCTAGGGTGGCGCTTGCCAGTCGTGCTTTTAGGAACATCCTGGCTCACGCAACAGTAGATGTCAGCGAGGGAGCATTGCACAAGGAGGAGATTTCAGGCGTTGGATTTGTGAGATATAAAGATGGTGAGCGTGTGGTGTATTACGTTTGAGGAGGCTCAAAAACGCGATCTCGAAATTGGTAATGTACTCTCGCATATGGACGACATGAAAAGATTGTTGCCTTATAGATATCCTAGGCCAAAACAGAATGAACAGACCTGATAGGTAATTCAACTGTGAGCATGCCTCATGCCCCTGAAAAATCTTCTAGTGGCTCCTCGCGCTGAACCTAGTCGCCGGTTTCTGACTGGTCTACCCCATTTGTCTGCGAGCCATTTTTCGCCGGTGGAGAGAGCGCTGCAGGGGTGATTGACATTCCCTGCTATAAACGAAAAAACTGGTAACCAGTAGATGGCTTCTGATCAGCAAAAACGAGAACAAGAGATAGAACGGCTTGCGCGTGAAATAGGCAGCCTGATCCGCGAGGCAGACCCAGAAAAACAGGAGGAACTCAGAGAAGCCGCAACCGCTCTGATGCGGGAGGAGGCACACCAAACCCAAAACCAAGAAGCCGAGCACCCGGAACGTCGGCGGGCTATGAATCCAATGGCAGCCGGAATCGGGCTTGTGGTGATAGGAGCGGGCCTCGCATTCATCATGCCGCCAGTGGGATTGGTGCTTATCGTGGTCGGGCTTTTTGCCATCATTTGGGGCGTTGTTATCACACTGTTCAAAAAGTAGTCACCTCTCCTCGTCGGTTGTGCCGTGGAATTTGCTAACCCGCCTGCTGGGTCAAGCGCACCCTGTTTTCTGATTCACCCCCGGTGAGTTCGAGAGACTCGCATCCGGTGGACCCTCGGTAAGAACCTGCCGCTGTTCAAGCCCCGGTATACTATCTCTATGCTCCGCTTTAGGAGGCACCCGTCATCGTTCAAGCGGATGGCGTGCGAAGCGGGGAGCTGTACCAGTGGAGCCTCGTGCCCTCGTGTGCAAAGGATCCGGCTATAGGAAACCGATGATCCACGCCCTTGCTGAGACGCTCGCGGTGAAGCCGTCGTTGGATCGCTCGCCAGACGTGATAGAAACGTGCTCAGAATGAGATGGACAAAAATGTACAAAATGGTTCTTTTTTGTACTTTAACGTATTCTTTGGCACTTGAATGTGCCTCCAATATCCTCGTTTTTGGGATGGCACTCCTCTTGCGGATAGTGTGAAGAACTATCCTTTTTGATCTCGCAAACCTTGGCAAAGCCCGAGCAAAAACGGCCCTCCATCGTCAACGCGGTCCTCAAAAGCATAAAAACCCTGTCCACATTTTTCTGGCTTGATAGCACTCTGGGAAAAGCTGGAGCCTTGTTTGCGCGAAGTCTTGTTTGGGAGGAATAGTGCCCAATAACTACGTCCCAATAGACGTTCCTACTCCTGCCGGCCAGCTTGGTTTCACGAGTTTAGGAGATATCAACGATAAAGGTGAAATTCTGGGGGGATTCACTGCTGGACCACACGGGTTCCTGCTCGATAAAAGATTCAGGCTGAAAGGGACGGTTCAATGCCTTGGTGCAACCGAAACTCAACCGGAAGCGATTAACAGGTATGGAGAGATCTGTGGATTTTGCACCGCCAATAAAGTACGTGGTTTTTACCGTAACAAGCAACGCCAATACGTCTTTCTAGATTTTCCTGGTGCGACCATTACCGAAGCGGTTGGAATTAATAATTATGGTCACGTAGTCGGTGACTACAGAGACAGCGGGGGAAGGTTTCATGGTTTTTTTTGGAGTTACGGCTTATTCCTAACGGTTGATGTGCCATTTTCCGGCGCTGCCGATACAAGTCCCACGGCAATCAACAACATTGGCCACATCGTGGGCTTCTACGACGACCTCAGCGGTGGGCGGCACGGGTTTATTTATGACAATGCAACTTTTACCTCATTCGATTTCCCTGGTGCCCAAATGACAGACCCGGCAGATACTAACGACCAAGGCCAGATTGTGGGAAGTTACACGGATAGTGGCGGAGTCCTTCATGGCTTTTTGCGTCAAGGTGGCACATTCAGCGGTATCGATGTACCGTTTTCCGGAGTTACGGCGACTGAGGTTAGCGGCATCAATGATCGAGGAGAGATCGTTGGGCGGTATTTGGACAGTAATTCTACTAGTCATGGATTCCTGGCAAAGTAAATGTGAAGCACGACATCAAAGACGCCTAAGCAACCGGCATTGCCTAGTTTACTCGAAACTTTACGACGCGGACGGAAGGAATCAATTCTCGATCTGGCGACGTATATGATGCGACTAAGAGCCTTTGGCCGAAGAAATCGATTTGGGGAAATCCTTTCGTCACCTGACGGACAGCAGATTAAAAGACAGTGACTCGACAATTTGACCAGTTGGATCGGCTTATTCTTTTTAGCAGACTCGGTGAATTTCCTGCCAAAGTTTCCCGTTCCTCGTTTGTTGTTCTTGCCCAGCTAGAAACCAGAAATTTAAAACTCTACATATAGCCCTTCTTCTTATAATACTTGAGCGCGATAATACTTGAGCGCGCCCGGGTGGAGCGGAATCTGCAGCGGACACTTTTCCGTGCGGCATAGATTTCTCATGTCCAACGGCTTGGCATCATCAATGGGAATCACAGCTTGTCTTTCGTCGATGCTTTGGACCGCGGCATATCGCCTCCGTGTCAAAAGCTTGGCCAAAGTAAACCTGGCGACTCCGGCCAACGGGCGCCGGAACGTCAATCCAGCCGCCTAATTGATGTTGCAGAAATTCTCAATCGACCGAGAAAGTTTGCCATTGAAGGACTAGCACATCTCCCGGTAACCGGCCTTGACGGGTTCATTATTTTCCGGATAACTAAGAATTTAGTCCTTCGACGAAGCACAGGATGACGGTTAAGTCGTTGAGTTCTCATGCTGCTGATCCCGTTCGTGGTGAGCCGGTCGAGCCATGAACTGAGCTTTCACACGGTCTCTCACGCGTGAAAGGCAGGTATTTAACCTAAGGAGGCAACCTGAATGAGCGATACGAAGCAAGGCAATCCCAACATCAAGAAATCCAATCAACGGTGGCAATCGGATGTTATCGTCGATTTGATCAAGCAGTATGGGTTCCCCTATATCTCGCTCAATCCCGGCGCCAGCTTTCGCGGGCTGCATGATTCACTGGTGAATTACGGCGAGAACCAGCCGCCGATGCTCCTCTGCAATCACGAAAAGATTGCGGTACAGATCGCCCATGGCTATGCAAAAGCAAGCGGCAGGCCGATGATGGCCATCGTGCATGACGTGGTTGGACTTTTACATGCGCCGATGGGGATTTATTACGCCTATATCGACCGTTGCCCTGTGTTTATCATCGGTGCGACCGGCCCGATGGATGAAAAATACCGCCGCCCGTTCATTGACTGGATTCATACCGCCTTCGCCCAGGGCGACGTGGTGCGCAATTTCACCAAATGGGATTACCAGCCGGGCAGCATTCACGGCGTGCCGGATTCATTTGCCCGTGCCTATTCGATCATGATGAGCGAACCGCAGGGCCCCATCTACATGTGTTACGACTCGGCAATGCAGGAAGGCCCGTTGAAAGAAGACGTGCCGCTGCCGCCGGATTCCGCGGTCAAGGTTCCGTCCCGGATCGCTCCCGAGGCGGCGGCAATCGAACAAGCGGCGGATATGCTGACTGAAGCGAGCAATCCCCTGCTGCTCACCGAATACGCGGCGCGCATGCCCATCGGCTTCGAGTCCACGGTGGAGCTTGCGGAGACTGTCGGCGCCGCGGTCTTCGATATCAACAAGCGGCTTGGCTTTCCCAATCGACACCCGTTGAGCGTGAGCTTTCATGCCGCCGCCTTCAAAGGCGTCGATGTGGTGGCTGCCCTTGACGTTGTCGACTGGACCCGCGGTTCACACAAGCTCAACACCCAGACGCGGGAGATCACGGTGGTGACGACACCGGACTGCAAATGGATCGATGTCGGCTTCGCCGATATCGAGATCAGCAAGTGGGCGACCGATTACAACAAGCACCACAATTGGAATCTCCGGGTGCTGGGCGACAGCGCGCTCACGGTCCCGGCGCTGATTGCGGCTTGCCGCAAGCGTGTCGACGGCAATAAGACCCTGGCGTCACGCATCGAGGAACGTAAAAAGGCGATCGGCGAAAGACACGCGCGCCAGTGGCAAAAATGGCAGGATCAGGTGAAGGAGCAATGGAACGAGCGGCCAATGACCGAATCCCGCCTCGCCCACGAGGTATGGCAAGTCATAAAGGACGAGGATTGGGTGCTCACCGCCAACACACTGAAAGAATGGGTCCACAAGGTATGGGATTTCGACAAGCCCTACCGCCACGCGGGACGCGAGCTCGGCACCGGCACGCAGATCGGCATGTCCATCGGCGTCGCTCTGGCCCATAAAGGAAATGGCCGGCTGGTGGTCGATCTCCAGCCGGACGGCGATCTGATGTTCGACCTCGGCGCGCTCTGGATGCCGGTCAAGTATGACATCCCGATGCTGGTCGTGATGTACAACAACCGCGCCTACTACAACGACTGGGCCCATCAGATACACATGGCGCACCAGCGCGGCACCGATCCGGCCCGCGCCCATATCGGTATGGACCTCGAAGCCCCTCCGCCCGATTTCGCCCATATCGCCAAGGGGATCGGCTGGTACGCCGAAGGGCCCATCGACAACCCTGCCGAGGTCGGCCCAGCGCTACGCCGCTCGGTAGAGCAGGTCAAGGCCGGCAAGCCTGCGCTGGTGGACGCAGTCGTTTGGCGGCGCGGCGAAAACGCATAGCGACTCAAGACAAGAAAACATGACCGCAGCGGGACGCAAAGGACACAAATTGTCGCACCCCCCCACCTCTTTCCTCCCCCGCGCAGCGCGGGAGAGGATGAAGGAGGGGGAACTTCTTTGTGATATTTATGTTCTTTGTGGTTAAATAAATCAGGAGGAAAGTTACATGGCAAAGCCAGCTTCAAAAGTAGAAACCATCAAAAAATCCGATCGGCGATGGCAATCGGACATCATCGTCGACATGATCAAACGCTACGGGTTCGAATACATCGCGCTCAATCCTGGCGCCAGCTATCGAGGGCTGCATGATTCGCTGGTGAACTACGGCGAGAACGATCCACCGATGCTGCTATGCCAGCACGAAAAAATCGCCGTACAGATCGCCCACGGCTACGCGCGCGCCACCGGCAAGCCGATGATCGCCATCGTGCACGACCTCGTCGGACTGCTGCATGCGCCGATGGGCATTTACTACGCCTATCTCGATCGCGCGCCGGTTTTTATCATCGGCGCCACCGGGCCGATGGCCGAGCCCAAGCGCCGCCCATTCATCGACTGGATTCACACTGCAAATGGCCAAGGCGAAGCGATCCGCAATTTTGTCAAATGGGATTACCAGCCGACCAGTGTTGACGGCGTGCCGGGCGCCTTCGCTCGTGCCTACTCGGTCATGATGAGCGCGCGCCAAGGCCCGATCTATATGTGCTACGACGCCGGTCTCCAGGAAGCGCAGCTCGATCACGACGTGGAGATGCCGCCGGCTGATGCCGTTACCGCTCCGGCGCCGATGAGCCCGGACCCTGCGTCGTTGGAGAAGGCCGCCGACACTTTAGGCGCCGCCAATCGGGTAGCGATAATCGCCGATTTCGCCGCCCGCCCGCCGCATGGCTGGAATCACGTCGTCGAGCTGGCGGAAACGCTAGGCGCCTCGGTGTGGGACGTGGGCTCCCGGCTCAATTTCCCCAGTGATCATCCGCTCAACCTCACCATGGACCCTGACGGCTGCTATAAAGACGTCGACGTCGTGCTCACCCTCGACATTGCCGACTTCGAAAAACCGACTCACGTGCGCGACATTGCCACGCGCACCGTCGTCAGCAAGGTCCAGGCGAATGCAACCTGGATCGATATCGGCTTCACCGACATCGAGATCAGCAAATGGTCGATGGACTACGCCCGGCCGTTCTACGCGCAACAGCGCATGACCGCGGACGTGGTCACAACGGCGCCGCAACTAACCAAACTCCTGAAGGAGCGAATCGCCAAGACCCCAGGGCTCACCGAGAAGATCGCCAAGCGCAAAGAGGAGATCGGCAAACGCCATACGGAAAACCGTGCCAAATGGCGCAAGCAGGCCGAGGAGCGCTGGGATGCCAAACCGATGACCGTACCGCGCCTGGCACTCGAAGTGTGGGACGCGATCAAGGGAACAGACTGGGTCCTCACCACGGGGGACCTGGGCAGCTGGGGAAAGAAGCTTTGGAACTTCGACCGGCCCTATTGCCACGCTGGACGCGAGCTCGGCACCGGCACCCAGATCGGCTTGTCCTTGGGCGTCGCTTTAGCGAATAAAGGCACCGGTCGCCTCGTCGTCGACCTTCAACCGGACGGCGATCTGATGTTCGACGCCGGCTCGCTCTGGGTCGCGGCGAAGTACAAAATCCCAATGCTCGTTGTCATGTTCAACAATCGCGCCTATTACAACGACTGGAATCATCAGCTCGTCCTCGCCAGAACCCGCGGCACCGATCCGGGCCGCGCGCACATCGGCATGGACCTCTTCGGCCCCGATCCCGATTTCGCTGGACTCGCCCGCTCGATGGGCTGGTACGGCGAAGGACCGTTCGAGAACGCCGACGACCTCAAGCCAGCGCTCAAACGCGCCATCGAGCAAGTCGAACAAGGTAAACCCGCTCTCATCGACGCCGTCTGCGACCGCCGCAATCACGGATGACACCTATGACCAATCCCCGCGGCCTTGCGCGGCCGCGGGAATTCCCCGCTATTTTGGCAATATTCCGTGCCGGCTTCGGCTTGAGGTTAGCCGATCATGTGGACTATTATAGCTATGTTAATCGCTATGGTTTTTAACCAGCCTAGATGAAGACGGTGCAGCGGTCACCGAATAAATGACGAGGAGCTGCGGTTATGATTCAAGACGTGACTGTTGATATTCCCTACACTGTGGAGACGGGCGAACAGCTCGTGAACGAGACGTTTGGCCCGAACAATATTCGCCGGCGTAGGTCGGGAGCACACGAGTTGAAGCAGATGACGGTCCGTAACGGTCGGCTGCTCGCCGATCGGCTTTCACTGGACGAGCAGGGTTTTGTTTTCGTCGAGCACGAGACGAAGGTCGTGGACTTCTTCGACGCCCTACAGTTGGAGTCGGTGTACTACCCGGAGGTCGAGGAGTTGATCAAGGGCGCGTCGGGGGCTTCTCGCGTGGTAATCTTCGATCACACGCTGCGCTCGGGCAACGAGGCGGAGCGGGAAGCGAAGCTCATCCGCGAGCCGGTGCTCTCGGCGCACAACGATTATACGGAATGGTCTGGACCGCACCGGGTGCGCGAGATTCTCCCCGGTGAGGCCGAGGCGTTGCTCGCGCACCGCTTCGCGATCGTTCAGGTGTGGCGGGCGATCAATCAGCCGATCCAATCCAATCCCCTGGCGGTTGCCGACGCCAAGAGCGTCGCGATGGACGATTTTCTCGTGGCGGAGCGCCGCTACCCGCACCGGGTGGGGCAGACCTATCGGTTGAAGTACAATTCCAATCACCGTTGGTTTTACTTTCCCGAGATGCGACGCGACGAGGCCCTGGTGTTCAAGGTGTACGATTCGGAAAAGGACGGCCGAGCCCGGTTCACGCCTCACACATCGTTCGAGGACCCCGCGTCCCCGCCCAACGCGCCACCACGGCAGAGCATCGAGGTACGAGCTTTCGCGTTTTTCACATCCTAATTTGAAGAAGACCGGCTCTCCTCTTCACGGGTACCTCCTCCGAGCTTGTTCCACTTTGGCAAAGAAGCGCCATCGCGGTGCTGCTTTCTCTCGGCATATTGACAACAAGTTTCTTGAATGCGCTCTCGCCGGAAGGGTAACCATCTACGGAGACAAGGACCTACTGTCTATTGGAGGCCCGGTAACTGTTGATCGCACTAATCTTGCGATTCTCGATACCTCGGTCTACTTCCACAACCTGAGGTCCGGGCGCTTCAAAGTGAAAGGAGAAATTTTATGATCCTGCTGCTCGGTCCGGAAGATATGAATGGTCTTGTGACGATCAAGGAAGCCGTGGACGCGATGGAGCAAGGATTAAAGGATTGGGCCAACAACCCTGAGTTGGCCGCGTTGCGCCGCCGCGTGCACGCGCCATCGGGCGCGCGCGTGACCGTCCATCAAGGTGCTCCCGCATCGGCCGGCGTTACCGGTTTGCTAACCCATTGCGAGCAGGTCGTGATCCATCCTGAAGGTTATCAAACCTATTCCGTGCGAGGCCGACCCGTGCGGGTCATCTACAATGCGAACAATTCGGAGTTGCTTGCGATCACCATCGGAGAGGTCAGAGTGCAGGAGCTTCCCGAAGTCAATAATGTCGCAGTGGTGCCGACTGCCTGCGCCACGGCGGTGGGAGTGAAATGGTTGGCCCGGAAAAATTCCCGCCGGATTGGGATTCTCGGTTCGCGCGGACAGGCGAAGTGTCAGCTGGCCGCTTGCAAAGCCATTCTTCCGACTCTGGAGGAGGCAAGGGTTTATAGCCCGACTCCGGAAAATCGCACGAGGTTCGCTGCGGAAATGACGGAACTCCTCGATATGGAAGTCCGGCCCGTGACGAGCGCGCGGGAAGCGGTCAAGAACGCGGATGTTCTTATTTCCGTGACCAACTCCAACGTTCCCACGTTTGACGGAAACTGGTTGGCGCCGGGCGTCCATCTCTGTTCGATCGTCTCGAGCAACATCGGCCTCAAGCGCGGCGGGTTTGTCAAGCAGATGCGCCGCGAAGTGGACGACACGACACTCAGGCGCGCTGATATCATTGTCTGCAATTCCAAGGACCAGGAAAAGTTGGACGAGCCCGCCGTTTTGTGGGAACCGATTCAGCGGGGCGTCATCTCGTGGGACAAAGTGTGGGACTTTCAAGAACTGCTCTCGGGAAAAGTTGCCGGCAGAACCAGCGATCAACAGATCAGTTTTTTCAAGAACAATGCTTTCTGGGGCGTGGGCGATCAGGTCATCGGCGCGTTGCTATACCGTCGCGCTCTGGAGCGGGGCCTAGGCACTCAATTGCCGATCGATGGGGCAGAATACCGCGAGCGGTAGGAGGAAGCGAATAGCACAACGCGGGAGATAGCCAGCTCTCGCGTGCACCCGCCCGCTCGGTTGGGTTGACGCCGAAATCTTGTTGCGAATTTCGGAGACATCACACTAGACCTTTCCCTGGGATCTCAGATATTCGATTCTCTGTTTGACAATTTCCCCAACATCCGAGCTAGGGAGATTGTCGGGAACTTGAAGTGCTTCGGCGCCAAGCTGCTATAGTCTTT
>WNGN01001709.1_pt1 | contig 14590 bp, 12 predicted proteins | sample 5400561 | NCBI WGS metagenome assembly WNGN01 (sample SAMN13153379, study PRJNA577476) | soil metagenome | isolation source: 115 cm soil or saprolite under Garry oak tree replicate 2 | place: USA:California | collected 2016-06-15
GTGCCGACACAAAGTATGCCTGACTGGCTGCGCGCCTTCGCGGAACATCAGCCAGTTTCGCTGATCGTCAACGCAGTACGTGGGCTGCTCCTCAACCAGCCTGATGCAGCGACGATCTGGCAGGCGCTTGCCTGGTGTATCGGTATCCTCGTCATCTTCATCCCGCTGGCAGTATGGGCGTACGGACGCCGGACGGCGCGGTGAGGTAGTGGCTCTGGCCTTCTTACAGGTGGGTGGGTCTCCACTCCACTCACTATGCAGACGAGGACATCCTTATCAAGTGATGATTCTGCGCAGCTGCGTTCGGACAGCTTCGCTCAGTTGACGCGTCGTCGCCGTGCCACCCAGGTCCGGAGTACGGACCTGCCCTGCGGCCAGCACCTCCTCGATGGCACGCATGAGCGTCGCCGCTGCCTCCTGTTCGCCCAAATGGCCGAGTAGAAGTTGCCCGGACCAGATCGACGCGATGGGGTTGGCTACACCCTTGCCGGCAATATCCGGTGCCGAGCCGTGAATCGCCTGAAAGAGGCTCGGATAGCGCCGCTCTGGGTTGAGGTTCGCGCTGGGGGAGAGCCCCAGACTGCCAGAGATCGCCGCGCCCAGGTCGGTGAGGATGTCGCCAAAGAGGTTGGAGGCCACAATCATATCCAGGCTCTCCGGCCTGGTAACGACTCGCGCGGCCAGCGAATCAATGAGTTGCTGCTCATGAGCGATATCCGGGTACCCGGCAGCCACCCGCCCAAACACTTCGTCCCAGAAGACCATGCTGTACTGCATGCTATTCGATTTCGTGGCGCTCGTCACGCGCTTACGTCCGTGCTGGCGCGCATACTCGAAGGCGTAGCGCATGACCCGCTCGGTGCCGGTGCGGGTGAAGACCATGGACTGGACTGCGACCTCCTCGGCTGTCCCCTGATGCACCCGTCCTCCCACGCCAGCATACTCACCTTCCGTGTTCTCACGCACGCAGATCATGTCAATCTCGGCGGGACCCTTGCCTGCCAGGGGACTCTGCACGCCTGGTAGCAGGCGCATAGGCCGCAGGTTGATGTACTGGTCGAACCCCTGGCGTAGCGGTAACAACAAGCCCCACAGCGTGAGATGGTCCGGCACCCGTGGGTCCCCGATGGGACCGAGCAGGATACCATCAAAGCCACCTCGCTCCAGCACCGCCAGCCCATCCTTCGGCATCATGGCTCCCTCGCGCAGGTAGCGCTCGCTACCCCAGTCGAACTGCTGGGTGTCCAGGTGGAAGTCGCCCTGCAGTTGGGCGAGGGCCGCGAGCGTCTGGACGCTCTCAGGGATGACTTCATGCCCAATTCCGTCGCCCGGCAGCACAGCGATCTGATAGTGTCGCATCGTTCCTCCTTCTCGTTCACCTGCTGTGTCAACATAACACCTTGTTTCGTACCATCCATGGCCGCTTTGAGCAGAGCCTTTGTACCCTTGAGCTGCGATTTCTCGGTGAAGCTGGTAGCCACTGCTAGGGAAAGACGTCACGAGCCAGGGTATCGAGCATCTGGGCCAGTTGGCTGGCATCGTCTGTGGTCCTGAAGGCGGCCTGGACTTCCCCTGAGAGTGGGAGCGGGTCCACATATCCGACGCTATATCCCTGCCAGTTGCGAGCCGTGACCAGGCCGGGGACGGCCGTGAGCGGGTCGGGGTCATTGGACACCACCCAGAGGGCATCATGGGCCACCAGCACCGGCATGGTCCCCTTGCGCACTAGACGCACCAGGTGCGCAAAAAGCGCGGCTCGACTGCCCCCGACCAGGCTCGCCCACCACTCAGGCCGACCCCATCTCCCGACCGCTTGCTCCTGGGCAAGAGGAGCCAGCCCGAGCTCGGCAAGCCTGGTGAGAGTGGAGGAGGCATTGGTGCGCGCCTGTCCATGCCGGAAAAGCTGGGGGCGCGTGTGCAGCCGCTCGGCGGCTTGCCACAAGATCGCCGCCCACCGCTGGAGCACGGGATGCGCCTCTGGCCAGGCGTAGCCCTCCCGGATGTGCACCTGGTAACCGATGCTCCGGCAGCACTGCACCTGGGGTGTACTCATCCACTCGCCATCCAGACAGCTCGGCAGGCGTCTGCCATCGAAGAGCGAGCCGGCTGGCTCAGCCTCCACACGCCAGAGGCCGGGATGACGGCCATCATAGGCGCGCCCCGTGGGCGAGTGCTGCGGCATGCCTGCTCCCAGATGGACGCTCATGGCCGCCTCCAGCGCCAGCGAGAGGTGGGTGTATTTGTGCAGGTAGCGCTCTCGCTGTTCCGCCAGCAAGAGGGGGCGCATCCAGGCGAACTCCCGAGCGCCCTGGAGGATCGGAGAGGGCATATCATCGCTGGTGGGCAGGTGAGACAGCTCGAGTTGCGAGGCACGGAGCGACATGGTGGGCTGATCGGCCGTGAGTTCAGTGAGCAGTTGGGGGGCCACCAGTTCTGGGGCATCGGCCACGCTCCTCCCCAGCACCTGGTCCAGATAAGTCACCGTAGCCAGCAAGCCCTTCGCGTCAGGCAGCACCCAGCCCCAGCCGGAGTGCTCAGGGAAGGCTAGTGCAAGACGACGGTTGCCAGAACGCCCTCCCTCTCTGGGCCAAAGCAGGACACAGGCGGGTCTCTCGGGATGGCCCAGAGCAGGATGGACCACCGTGGTCCAGTGGTGGACCTGCGCCAGGCCAGCACAGGTGACGGTGCGGGAGTGCGTGGTGGTCGGCAGCACCCAGACCTCCGTGAGCTCTGCCTGCCACAGGAACTCCGCGAGCCCGCTCAGGTCGCTGGCCTCGGCGGGCAGCAGGAGCGAGCGCAGCACGCGCTTGCCTCCAACCGCGTCTACCAGCAGCACCTCGGTCTCGGTGAGCACGCCAATGGTCGTCCTCGGATTCAGAATGATGTTCAAGGTGTCTCTCTTGATCATGCGTTCGGTGTGTCTAGGGACTGAGTCCACCTGCACATACTCCCTGGCTCCTCTCTCAACCGGTGTATGCAGGATGGCTATCTCTGCTTTCTGTACAGACCTATTCTTCCCCAGGCAGGCCAAAACGGTAAGCCACAAAGAGTGGTTTCACTTCCTCTCTCGTTAATAGCCTCCCACTCTTCTGTACACTCCCTGAACAGTAAGGATGTGCTCGACCTACATTCTCGGAGGCTGGGCTGGCAAGGAGTGCAGCAGGCCGTACATCTTCTATGGTATCATGGAGCAAATCTCTTAATGAGAGGATCATTGCTCGTCTCAAAGCAGTGTTCGATGATTCGAAAGGGTGAGCGCTATGTCACTTTCTACTCCTGCTGAACGTCTTGAACCCATCTTGACCTGGATCGACGCGCATAGGGATGCAGCAGTTGCTACTCTGCAGCGTTTCTGTCACCAGCCGAGCATCTCCGCTCAGAACAGGGGGATGCAGGAAATGGCCGAACTCGCGGCGGAAAGCTTGCGCGAACTAGATGCTGAGACCTCGCTGGTGCTTACCCAGGGCTTTCCTATGGTGGTGGGTCGCCTGACTGGTGAGCGTGCGCGTCGTCTCGCCATCTACGATCACTACGATGTCCAGCCACCTGAGCCTCTGGAGGCCTGGAGCGTGCCACCGTTCGATGCAACTATTCGGGATGGTCGTCTCTATGCTCGCGGGGTGGCCGACAACAAGGGCAATCTGGTAGCGCGTCTGTGGGCGGTGCGCGCCTGGCGCGAGGTTCATGGAAGGCTGCCCTGTGGCGTGACCTTCCTGGTCGAAGGAGAGGAAGAGATCGGCAGTCCCAGCCTGGGTGAGTTTGCGCGCGCCCACCAGGACCTGTTGCAGGCTGATGCCTGCCTCTGGGAGGCGGGTGTGCGCAATGAGCGGGGCGCGATTACCATCACCGCCGGACTGAAAGGGTTGTTAAGTGTCGAACTTCGTGTGCAGAGCGTCGCCTACGATCTTCACTCCAGCAATGCTCCGTTGGCTCCCAACGCCGCCTGGCGGCTGGTTGAAGCGCTTGGGTCGCTGCATGAGCCATCTGGGAGGGTGCGCATTCCCGGTTTCTACGATGCTGTCTGCCCACCGACAGAGCCCGAGCGGCGCTTGATGGCACGTTTTCCGGTAGATACTCCCTTCCTGCGCCAGAGTTGGAAAATAGCTCATCTGCTCGGCCCCAGCGAAGACCCCGCAGTCCTGACCGAACACTTGCTATATTCGCCTACCTGCAACATCTGTGGTATGTGGAGCGGCTACCAGGGACCGGGCGGCAAGACCGTTCTGCCTGCGACGGCAGGAGCGAAGCTGGATTTCCGCCTGGTACCCGACCAGGAGCCGGAGACCATTTTGACATTGTTGCAGCATCACCTGGCCGAACAGGGTTTTGCAGACGTGGAGGTAAGGAATCTCGAAGCGTCGTCGCGCCCGGCTCAGAGTTCGCTGGAGTCGCCGCTGGTGGATGCCCTTGTCCGTTCGGCTCGCTATGTGTATGGCGTCGAACCCTATATATTACCACGCAGGCCTGGCTCAGGCCCGATGGAAGAACTTTGCCAGCGCTACGGATTGCCCGTCGTCAATGGTGCAGGGGTAGGATACGACGGTTCGCGTGTGCATGGTCCAGATGAGCATATCCGGTTGGAGGACTTTCTGCTCAACATCAAGCTCATCGCTGTGCTGCTGGCCGAGTTCGCACATGAAGGCTCGGGTGGAACTCTTTGAGCGTCATCACGTGATAGCCACATGTGTTGAAGTGGCATCGTGGTATTGGAGAAGCATTTGGATAATGCGTGGGCTTGCTATTCAGATGACCACATGTTCTTCAGAGACACAGGAGGCATTCCAGGGGGGAATATGAACGTATCCACCGCCATCGCTGAGATTCTCAAGCGTGAGGGAATCTCCTTCCTCATCGGCTACCCAGTCAATCCGATTATTGAAGCCGCAGCAGAGGCTGACATTCGGACCATCATCGTGCGACAGGAACGAACGGGCTTGCATATGGCCGATGCTGTGAGCCGTGTCACCTCTGGTGAGCGCATCGGTGTGTTTACGATGCAATTCGGACCAGGCACGGAGAACGCCTTTGGCGGGGTCGCCCAGGCGTACGGCGACTCGGTTCCCATCGTGGTGCTGCCTGCTGGCTACCCACGGACGTTGATCAACGTCCCACCTAATTTCAATGCATTCCTCAATTTCCAGCATGTCACAAAGTCGGTCGAACAAGTCGTTACTGCTCAAACGCTGCCAGACGCGATGCGACGCGCCTTTACCCAGGTGAGAAACGGGCGACCGCGACCGGTCATGGTCGAGATCCCGCTCGATCTCTTTACCGAAGAGGTCGCTGAACCGTTGGTATATCGACCAGCCCCATGCATGCGCTCGGCCCCTGATCCGCTGGCGATTGACGAGGTGGCCCGCGTCCTGGTGGAGGCCAAACGGCCCGTGATCTACGCCGGCCAGGGTGTGCATTATGCGCATGCCTGGCAGCCTTTACGGGAACTGGCCGAGCTCCTTGAGGCCCCAGTCACGACGAGCTTACAGGGGAAGAGCGCCTTTCCAGAAACCCACCCGCTTGCGCTCGGCTCAGGGGGGCATGCGATCCCCAGGCCCGTGCAGCAGTTTCTGACAGCTGCCGATGTGATCTTTGGCATTGGTTGTAGTTTTACCACCACCAATTACGGGGTGAGGTTGCCAGCAGGAAAGGTAATAATCCAGGCGACCCTGGACCCCGCCGACCTCAACAAAGATTACCCGATTGACTACGGATTGATCGGCGATGCAGGGCTCACCCTCACCGCGCTCGTTGAGCATCCAGGAAGGGGTGTCAAGTTCAACACTGGCACAGCCGCCACTCGTAGGCCGAGGCGCTGAGATAGACCAGCTGGCGACACGCCTTTCACATGCTGCTCGTAGGCAGGGGGGTGCTCTGTTCCTGGTTGGTGAAGCCGGTATCGGGAAGACCCGCCTGGCGCATGAGGCGCTCGCTCTGGCGCGTGAACAGGGCTTCCTCGTTCTGGAGGGCTGCGCTTATGCGCTCGAAGGTCGCCTGGCTTACGCTCCCATCCTTGCAGCCTTCGGGCCCTTTCTGCGCCGCCTCGACTCTTCTCGCCAGGCACGGTTAGTGAGCGGTCTGCCGGATTTGGGGCGACTGTTCCCCGACCTCCGTTTGCCTGCTGCGGAGCCCCTGGGCGATGCTGCCCTGGAAAAGACTCGCCTCTTTGAAGCTGTCGCGCGGCTGATCGAGCGACTTGCGCAAGAGACACCAGTGCTTCTCTTTGTGGATGACCTCCACTGGGCCGATCCCGCTTCCATCGAACTCCTGCACTACCTCGCCCGGGGCATCGCCGACCGGGCGGTGCTCGTGCTGAGTACGCACCGAGCTGAGGAGGTCGACACTGCCCGTGGCCTGCGCTCGCTCCTGACGTCCCTGCGCCGGGCGAGTCTGGCTGAGGAGGTGCGTATCGCGCGCCTTGGACAAGAGGCCGTCGCCGAATTGGCCAACGGTCTGCTGGGCAGCGAAGCACCAGGCAACTTACTCACCCTACTCCACGCCCGCGCCGGTGACGCCGCTCTTCGAAAGTTGGGGGCTTTCGCGGATAGAGGAACGGTTCGGCACCAACACCCGGCAGCTCGCCGGCGTCCCGGTCCCGCAGCCGATGCACATGCTCGTCAACGGCTGGTACTTCTGCTCGCTCAGCTTTCTCCCGTCGAGTCCCGCCAGCATGCTCTGGAGGCTTCTGCGCTACACTCTGCCGAAGGCACTGGTCCAGCCTCGCGGGGCGGTCATGACGATGCCTTTTACCGCGCGGTTCGGTGTCGAGCTGTTCGTGCGGGAGTGGCGTACGGAACTCCTGCCCCGCTATCAGGCGCTCGTCCAGCAGAGCGCCGCGCGCGTGGATCAACTCGATGCACCCGGCCTCATTCGCCTCGTCGAGGAACTGGTGGGCGTTGCTGGCGATTACTTTACCTCGATCACGGCCGTGGCCGGATTTGCCTGGAAAGCAGAAATGCCCCTGGCTGCTTTCTATCACAAGTATCTTTTCTCACGCATCGGCGGGAGCCATCAGCGGCTCCTCTGCGGGCTCTCAGCTGTTTCGCCTGTTTTGGCCAGCCACGCCGTCGCATGCCTCGATTGGTTCCATCCTACCCTGGGCGAGTATAGCTCACCGTGCCCCACCAGCCCTGATCCCGAGACCCTGGCGCGACTCGGTCTGGCTTCGACGGAACGCTTGCAGGCTGAGGCCCAGGCTCGCTCGGCGTTGGCACACGAACCGAAGCGGTTGGCACGTTTCGAGCAGCTCCTGGTCACCGCACAGCGCTTCGGCCGGATTCGAGAGGAGCATGTCGCCTCCTTCACGCTCGGCTGGCCGCTGATGCGGCGTGCTCTGCTGCGCCTGGGTGAGATACTGGTGGAACGAGGTGCCCTGCTCACCGCGGACGACGTGTTCTTCCTGAGGCGCGCCGAACTCCTGGCTGCCCTGACTGAAAGCTCACAGGCCGGGAGCCTGGTGCCAGGAGTGATGGAGCGACGGAAGCTCTGGCAGCGCCAGCGTCGCCTGACGCCTCCGCTCTTCCTTGGCGAGATGACACCGATGATGAAGCGCATATTCGAAAGGACTGTGAACATGTTCAGGCCGGAGGCAGGACCACCAATTGGAAATGGACTGTCCGGATTGCCAGCCAGCCCTGGCCGCGCAAGCGGACCGGCCCGTGTGATCCGTACCCCTGAAGAGTTCGGCCGCCTGCAGCCGGGAGACGTGCTCATCGCACCGCTGACGACACCAGCCTGGACGCCGCTCTTCGCTCATGCAGCAGCCGTAGTGACCGATACCGGCAGCCCCCTGGCTCATGCCTCGCTGGCCGCTCGTGAGTATGGTATTCCGGCAGTCGTCGGCACTGGCAATGCCACAGCACGTCTTCAGGATGGACAGCAGGTGCTGGTAGACGGCACTACCGGATTGGTGGAGGTGCAATGATGATGGCTTCCACAGGCCCACAGCAACGGCTCACAACTGAGCAATGGAGCTTTCTCCAGGAGGCAGTCGCCATCTCCTCTGCGCTCTCCGCCGCCGACCACCTGGGCGTCCTGGCGCGGCTCGACGCTGGCCCAGCCGATTCGACCACCATCGCACGCGATTGCGCCATCAGCGAGCGTGGCGCCTGCCTGCTGCTGGCTGCCCTGTGTAGCCTGGGATTGGTTGAGAAGAACTCGGACGGTTCGTACCACGCTGCTCTCTCCGATCTGGCCCAATTAACCATGTGGATCACACCCTGGGGCCAGCTCATCCAGGCGATCCGTGACGACCAGCCAGCGAGAGCGGGCGATACCCCTGGCGGAGCTGAAACACTCTATCCCGAGGTGGTTGCTCACCTGGGCGCTTTGTTTGCCCCCGCGGCGGAGCGAGCTGCCAGCCACCTGATCGCTTGCAGTCAACGCGTGCTGGACCTTGGCGCCGGGGCAGCGCCCTGGAGCCTCGCCCTTGCCGCCCGGAACCCGGACATGCGTGTGACGGCCGTAGATATGCCGGCAGTCCTGGTGGTAACCCGGCAGGTGGTAGCCACCAGCGGCTACGCCACCCAGTTTGATTACCTGAGCGGCGACCTGTTCACCCTCGACCTGGGCCGCTCCACATACGATCTGGCCATCATGGGCAATCTCTGCCACCTGTTCGATGAAGCGACCAATCGTCGCCTGCTCGGGCGACTCTTCGACGCTCTGCGCCCTGGAGGCACGTTGGCGATTCTGGATGCCTTACCTAACGAGCGGTTTGATGGTCCACGGTCGGTCGTCCTCTACGCGCTCGGCTTGCTGCTACGAACCAGCCGCGGTCAGGTCAACCCGTTCTCGACATACGTGGGCTGGCTCCGAGAGGTCGGCTACGAGGCGGTCGAGCGCATTGATCTGTCCCCAACCCCGCCGATCAGTCTGATAACGGCCCGGCGACCAACATAGGAAATGATGAGGAGCGCCACTCCCGCGACGGACCACCACGGGAATGGCGCTCCTGGGTGAAACGACTTGTCAAACCGGTCACATAATAGTGCAAGAGCAAGCTGGGTGTTCTGTGTGGTTCGGGTGGTCCTGCTCGCCATTGGTGTGGAACTGGCAGAGCCAGAGGCGCTCCTGCTCCATTCGTCTGACATCTCTCTTCCTCCTATCGCGAGCTGTTTCTCTCTTGAAGAGAAAGCTGTATCGATTCCGTATGAAAGCGACAGAGTCATCATGCAAAAGAACAGGTCACACGATGTTAAACGTTAGCGAGTCTCTGCTAACTCCGATCTGGTATGTTTAGAGATCCGCGACAGCCGGAATGACCTTACGACCGATCACCTCGAGCGGCGTGATCCGATGCACCTGGGGGACCACTCCCAGAACAGTCTGGATACCCTGACCTGCCAGCGCGTGCAGTTGTCCGATCAGTTCGCTCACTTTGGAGCCATCCTCGCCCACGTCGAAGGCGAACGCACATGTCTTCTCAATCGCATCATAATCCCGGCCCTCAGCCTCACAATGCTGGCGCAGCACCTCCAACTTCTGTGGGATCTGCGGGCCAGGGCTCACATTGCAGGCATCAGCATAGCGTGCGACCAGCCGCAAGGTCCTTTGCTCGCCGGAGCCCGCAATCAGAATCGGCGGATGCGGACGCGTGAGGCTCTGCGGGAGGTTCAGCGGGCGTTCGATGCGGTAGTGTTTCCCCTCGTAGGGACGCTGGTCTCCAAGCTCTCCATGCCACATGCGCAAGCAGATCTGGACCATCTCCTCCAGCCGCTCGTAGCGCTCTTTGAGTGGAGGGAAAGGCAGTCCCGAGCCGTGTGCCTCCTCTTCATAATCGCCGGCGCCAATGCCAAGCCAGGCACGGCCACCAGAAAGCACATCCAGGGTCGTGACCGTCTTGGCGAGCAAGATGGGGTGCCAGTACGGGCTTGCCGTTGCCAGGGCGAGCAGCTTGATCCGGCTGGTATGGGCAGCCAGGTACGTCAGGGTGGGATAGCACGAGGGAACCTCGTGTTCTGGCCCACCCAAATAATGGCTTTGCCACACATGGTCCACGGTGCTGATGCGGTCGAATCCGGCGGCCTCGGCGGCCTGCGCGATGCGGACCAACGTCGGGCCAAGCTGACTCGCGCCTTGTGGCCAGGAAAAATCGTAGAGATGTAATCCCAGTTTCATACAGCAATACCTCCTTATGATTCCTCTTTTTTCCGTTCTTCTGTCCGCTGTGAGTGAGCCGCTGGTAGGTGTGGCCTAGGATCGCGCAAAAGGCGGGGGCTGGCCAATATTACACAAGTGGAGACCTGCCAGTTGCCATTGCCCCTGGTGCTGGACAAACACCAGTGTCGTGCGCAACTGAGCCATGATGGGGTTGCCACGATAGGCTGCCTCCTGGACTTGACGGCAGATCAAGATAGCTGCCTCGTTGTACACGCGCACCTTGACCTCATCCAAAGTGAGGGCGTTGTACTTCAAATCGCCGGACTGGAGCCGCGCGAGCCACTCCTGCTTGGTCAGCAGGAATCCGAGCGGTCCGATGCCCACGAAGTCATCTGAAAGTCGCTTCTCAAGGAAAGCGGTATCGCTCTGTAACTCGGCAGCGGCCCAGGCATCTGCAAGACGCACCACCTCTTGTTCCATCTGTTCCTGGTTCATAGGGTCCTTCCTTTCTGTGTGTCGCGTAGATGCTCTCTTCTTAAAGAAAGCGGTCACCGGCGGCCTGTATCTTGCTCTCCGGCGATCTGCTGGTCGAGCCAGGAGCGTTCTGCCTGCACCCGGTGCAGTCGGTAATCGATGGAGCGCATGATCCAGGCGCGCTCTCTATCTGTAATCTCCGGGTTGTGATGCACATAGTCACGAGCCTCTTGATAGGAGCTGCGCAGGATATCCTGGTAGCTCCAATACCACTCGAGGACCGTCACCCGTTGCGCCGGGGTCAGAAACTGAAACTTGGTCAACTTGATGACGAACTCCTCAGGCGTGTCTCGGCTATACGCGCTTGGTGTGAGGAGCAAGCTCAAGAAGCGCTCCCGACCGGCCGGGGTAATCGCATAGCTGCGTGGTGGCTGACCACGTCCCGGAGATGGCAAGCCTGGCCGCCGCTGTTCGATGGCTGACGTCACCAGCTCCTGCTGCTTCAACCGGCGAAGCAGGGGAGAGATGATCCCCCAGCTCAAGGGACGAAATGGTCCCAGGATGCGCCGGGCCGTCTCATGGAGAAACGAACCGGACATTGGCTGGACCATGAGTTCGCCAAGCACAAACAATTCGTAGATCAGAGGATGCATGCCGCGCGTGAGTGGTCTTCCCTGGTTGGAGGATGCTGGCTCCTCCAGTGGCCACGAAGCGTTTGTCTGGGTGTCATCGGATGGCATGAATCCTTCTTCCCCGATTACTCTCATAACGAGAGAAATAGCTTTCTGTCTCTACACGAACGTGAGGATCAAAAAGATACACCCTAATTGAGAGCAAGACTGGCGTAGAGATCAGCGCTGTGATAGACTGACGAGTATTCAGAACACCTTCCAGAGGAGCGCCCGATGAACTGCCCGTATTGTCTGTCAATCGCCACCTACCAACAGCGCAAGAAAACCACGCTGGTGTTGTAATCCTCCTGGAGATTGTCCAGCATGAAATATCTGCGTACGTCCGATCTGGCCAAAGCCGTTGGCGTCCATCCCAATACCGTGCGTCGCTATGTGGATTGGGGCTTACTGCCTCCTGTCGAGCATAGCCCGTCCGGCTACCGCCGTTTCACCCAGCGCCACCTCAATTGCCTGCGCCTGGCTCGCCAGGTCTATTGCAATCAATATCCTGGCAGTGCTATCCATCAATCGGGAATTCGCATCATCCAGGCCACCGTCAGCGGCGACCTGGGAGGTGCGCTGGAGCTTGCCTACAGTCACCTGGCACTCTTTCAATCAGAGCGTGCCCAGGCCGGCGTCGCCGCCGGTCTGCTCGAGCGCTGGGCCTTTGGCGCGACCGCCGGCGCCACCATCCAGCCGCTCCAGATTGGGCAGGTAGCCCACTTATTGGGCGTTACGATCGACATTTTGCGCAACTGGGACCGCAACGGGTTGATCGACATCCCGCGCGACTCTTCCAACGGCTACCGGCGCTATGGGGCGCAGGAAATCAGCCGTCTGCGCGTCATCCGTATGCTTTCCCGCGCCGGTTATAGCCTGTCTCAAATCTATCTACCCAGGAGGTCAGATGACTGCTCAAATCACTATTCGCGGCGCTCGGCTGCATAACCTGAAAAATGTCACCCTTACGATCCCCAAGAACCAGCTCGTCGTCCTGACCGGTGTGTCCGGTTCGGGCAAATCGACCCTCGGGTTCGACATCCTGCATAAAGAAGGCCAGCGCCAATACCTGGAATCGCTCGGACTGGTTGCCTTTGGGCTGGCGAAACCCCCGGTCGACGCCATCACCGGGCTTTCCCCATCCATCAGCGTGGACCAGCACCTCACCAACCGCAGCCCGCGTTCCACGGTTGGCACTGCCACCGAAGTCTATACCTATCTACGCGTGTTGTTTGCTCGCCTGGGACACCGCCCCTGCCCGACCTGTGGAAAAGACGTCCCGCCCTCCTTCGACCCTTCCAACGCGGAATGGGAGAGTGAATCCAGCGCGGACGACGATGCCTCCACTCCGGAAGAAACCTTTCCCTGCCCACACTGCGGCGCACCTATTCCGGAGATCGGCATGGCTCACTTCTCCTTTAATAAACCCGCCGGGGCCTGTCCAACCTGCACCGGGCTGGGCAGCGTCCACCAGGCCAACATCAAGCGCCTGGTCGACGAGCAAAAGAGCATCCCGGATGGCACCGTTGCTGGTTGGAACCTCTTTCACATCAACTACCACACCTCCACCCTGCAGACAGCCGCTGCCCATTACGGGTTCGAATTCGATTTCTCGCTCCCGGTCAAAGACTACACCCCGCCACAGCGCGACCTGCTGCTCTTTGGCGTAGACAGCCCCCTCTTTCGCCGCCACTTCCCGAATATCGAGCCGCCAACCACCGTCCGCCAGGGACACTTCGAAGGCATCGCCACCAATCTCCTGCGCCGCTACGCTGAACACATCCACGAACACATCCACGAAGCCGATTACCGCGACAAGCTGGAAGAATTCCTGGTCACCCAAACCTGTCCCGACTGTGCCGGCACGCGCCTGCGCCCTGAAAGCCGGGTCGTGACCGTCAACGGGCAGACCATCATCGCTGTCTCGCGCCTGCCGCTCGGCGATCTCGGCGCCTGGCTGGACGGTCTCCCCGCCGTTCTCAGCCCTGATGAAATGATCATCGCCGAACCTATCCTGTTCAATCTGAGCGAGCGCATCGCGCGGCTGGTCGAAGTCGGCGCCGGTTACCTGACCCTGGAACGCTCTTCGCCGACCCTCTCAGCCGGTGAGGCCCAGCGTCTGCGCCTGGCTTCTTTGCTCGGCTCGGGGTTGAGCGGCGTTCTTTACGTTTTCGACGAGCCGACCATCGGGCTGCACCATCGCGACACCCGCCGCCTGATCGACGTCTTGCGCCGCTTGCGCGATCTTGGCAACACTGTCCTCGTCATCGAACACGACCTGGAAATGATCGCCGCCGCAGATTACGTGGTCGACTTCGGCCCAGGCGCCGGCAAGCACGGCGGGCAGGTGGTCGCTGCCGGTACACCGGCTGAAGTTGTAGGGCAGCCCGGGTCGCTCACCGGAGATTACCTGGCCAGGCGGGCATCCATCCCTCTCCCGCAGCGCCGCCGCGCGCCAAATGACAAAGCCATTACCATCCACGGCGCTCGCCAGCACAACCTTCAGGACGTCACCGTGTGCCTACCGCTGGGCTTGCTGGTCGCTGTGACGGGTGTATCCGGGTCCGGAAAGTCCTCGCTGGTATTCGACATCCTCGACCGCGCCATCCGCCAGCGCCTGTACGGTTCTAGTGACGCTCCCGGTGAACACGACACTATTGAAGGCTACGAATATCTCGATAAGATCATCACCATCGACCAGGACCACATCGGGCGCGTCCCGCGCTCGAACGCCGCGACCTATTCTGATACGTTTACCCCGATCCGCGAAGCATTTGCAGCTACTCCTGAAGCTCGCCGCCGTGGGTTATCCGCCCGGCACTTCTCGTTCAACGTCCCGGGTGGCCGCTGCGAGCGCTGCGAAGGCCTCGGCGTCCTGACCGTCAAAATGCAACTCCTGCCTGACATGGAAGTGCGCTGCCCGGCCTGTCACGGACGCCGCTTCACCCGCGAGACGCTCGCGGTGCGTTACCGTGATCATGACATTTCCCAGGTGCTCGATCTAACCATCGAAGAAGCCCTGGCGCTATTCAAGGATGTTCCCACCGCCCTCTCCCGCCTCCAGGTGTTATCCGACGTCGGCCTGGGCTATCTCCAGCTCGGGCAACCCGCCACCACGCTTTCAGGCGGCGAAGCCCAGCGCGTAAAGCTGGCCAAGGAACTGGGCCGCCGTGTCACCGGTCACACGCTGCATTTACTCGACGAACCTACCACCGGCCTGCACCTGGCCGATACCGCCCGTTTGCTGGGGGTGCTCCAGCGCCTCGTGGATGCAGGCAACACCGTGATGGTCGTAGAACATAACCTGGAATTGGTAAAGGCAGCCGATTGGGTCATCGACCTTGGACCGG
>WNGN01001711.1_pt1 | contig 14587 bp, 10 predicted proteins | sample 5400561 | NCBI WGS metagenome assembly WNGN01 (sample SAMN13153379, study PRJNA577476) | soil metagenome | isolation source: 115 cm soil or saprolite under Garry oak tree replicate 2 | place: USA:California | collected 2016-06-15
GCAGGACACGGCGTCCGCGCGGTTCCGCATCGACATCATCCGCGTGCCGCTGGCCCACCCGGAGTCGGCCAGCGTCGTGAGCCGCCCGCGGATCTTCGAAGCGTTGGTCGCGCCGCCGATGCACGGCGCGACACCATCCGACTCCGCCGCCGCGCAACACTTCGCGGATTCCGCGCAAGCGACGGGCGCGTACGTCATCAAGTTTCAGGGATTGCCCATCGTACTCCCGCCACAATTCGTCAATCCCATGCTCGATAGCGTCGCGCGGAGTCAGGGCAGGACGGCACCCAACGGCGCCGACAGCGCCGCGCTGCGCGGCGGCATCCAGGGCATCATCGATGCCGAGTTTCTCGCGCCCATGGGTCCCGGCGGCGTGCGCCACGGCCCCGATCAGTGCCACGACATCACGGTCTATCCGGAGCTCAGCATCGCCGGTGGCGCGTGCGCCGGGTACGGATTGCTCCTCGACCTCACGGATCCCGCTCATCCCGTCCGGGTCGCGGCCGCTTCGGATTCGAACTTCGCGTACTGGCACTCGGCGACGTTCAACAACGATGGCAGCACGGTGATCTTCACGGACGAATGGGGCGGCGGCATCGCGCCGCGCTGCCGCGCGACCGACAAGCCGCAATGGGGCGCCGACGCGATCTTCTCCGTCGCAAACCGCGCGCTCACGTTCCGGAACTACTACAAGCTGCCGGCCCCGCAGACCTCGACGGAAAACTGCGTGGCGCACAACGGGAACCTGATCCCGGTCCCCGGTCGCGACATCATGGTCCAGGGGTGGTATCAGGGTGGCGTGTCCGTGTTCGATTTCACCGATCCCGCGCATCCAGCGGAGATCGCGTACTTCGACCGCGGTCCGATGGACTCGACCAAGCTCGAGATGGCGGGGAGCTGGTCGGCATACTGGTACAACGGCTATATTTACAGCACCGAGATCGCGCGTGGGCTCGACGTGCTCGAGCTGCAGCCGAACGCCCTACTCACTCAGAACGAGCTCGACGCCGCGAAGCTGGTGAAGGTGGCGTACCAGAACGTCCAGGATCAGCAGCGTATCACGTGGCCGGCGAGCTTCACGGTGGCGCGCGCGTATCTCGATCAACTCGAGCGCTCGAAGGGCCTGCCCGCGGACCGCATTGCCGCCGCGCGGACGATGCTCACGAGTGCGGAGCGGACGATGTCACGACGCGCCCTGACATCGCTTGCCACGCAGCTCGACCAGGATGCCACGAGGTCCCGGGACGCGAAGCGGGTGCTGGCGCTGGCGGCAGCGGTGCGAGGGCTGGCACGGTAGCATTCCGCAACACCAAGCTCCGGAGCGTACGGCGAGCCGTCTGGCCAGGGCTCGCCGTTCGCATATCTAAGCCCCCCTGAAACAACCATTTTCGCGCTTTCGTCATCAAACCAGGAAACCACCCTGGAAACCATCATGCTGTTTGCGTTGCCCCTCCTCGCAGCCGTCACGCTTGCCGGGCAGTCTCCCGATCATGCCGCTCGACCAGCGGGCGCGCGGTCGCCGGCCGGTCCCAAGAGCGTCACGGCCACGCGCGCCGCGCAGCCGCCAATCATTGACGGGCGCGACGACGACGCCGTCTGGCGCGAGGCAAAGCCCATCACGGAATTCGAGGAGTGGCGGCCCACCGAAGGTGGGACCCCGAAGCTGCCGACCGAAGCGAAAGTCGCCTATGATGCGGGCAACCTCTACGTCTTCGTGCGCGCTTTCGATCCGCACCCCGACAGCATCATCACCGTCCTCGCCCGCCGTGACTACTTCACTCCGTCCGACATGGTGTGGCTGTTTCTCGACTCCTATCACGATCGGCGCTCCGGCTTTGAGTTCGGGGTCAATCCGTCAGGCGTAAAGCTCGACGCCCAGATCTACAATGACGGCAACGAGGACTTCGCCTGGGACGCGGTGTGGGACGTCGCGACGCGCATCGACTCGCTGGGGTGGACCGCGGAGTTCCGCATTCCGTTGTCGCAGCTGCCCTATGGCCGCCAACGCAGCAACACATTCGGCTTCACCGTGGACCGGAACATGTACCGCTATGCGCAGCGCGCGAGTTGGCCGCTGATACGCCAGTCGCAGGCCGGGTTCGTCTCGCAGTTCGGCGAAATTGACGGCCTGGAAGGTCTTCAGGCGCCGCGCCGGCTCGAGGCCGCGCCGTATCTCGTCACCAAGAACGTGTCCGAGTTCACCAGCACCGGTATCGGACGCACGCAGGACGTGACCGTGGGTGGGGATCTCAAGTATCTCGTCGCCTCGAACCTCAAGCTCGACGCGACGATCAATCCCGACTTCGGCCAGGTCGAGGCCGACCCTGGTGTCCTCAACCTTTCGGCGTTCGAGACATTCTTCCAGGAGCGGCGGCCGTTCTTCGTTCAGGGCGCGGGCACGTTCCAGTTCAACGTCAACTGCACGGCCGTGAACGACTGCAGCACGGGCGAGGGGTTGGTCTACTCGCGGCGCATCGGCCGCGCGCCCGAGCTGGCCGGCGTCTACTCCGACACCACGTCGGCGGCGTTCACGACGATCCTGGGCGCCACGAAGCTCACCGGGCGCCTGCCCGGAGGCCTGGCGATCGGGGCGCTCGATGCCGTGACGGCGCATGAGACCGGTGTCGGCGGCGTGACGATCGAACCGGCGACGAATTACGGCGTGTTGCGGCTGCGGCAGGACTTGCGCAAGGGCGAGTCGAGCGTAGGCGGCATCATTACCGCCGTCAACCGCGATAACGATTCCTGGAGCTCGCCGTATCTGCATCGCAGTGCGTACGTCGGCGCTGCGGACTTCCGCCACCGCTTCCCTGGTGGCCGCTATGAGCTCTCCGGTGCGATCGATTTCAGCCGAGTCGCCGGCAGCGCACAGGCAATTACCTCGACGCAGCTTGACGCCACTCACTATTACCAGCGCCCCGACGCGCTCCGGTTCGACTCGACGCGGACGTCGCTCTCCGGTGACGCCGAAATGCTGCAGTTCGGCAAGGTCGCGGGCAACGTCTTGTTTCAATCGAATGTGGAGCGCCGGTCCCCCGGTTTCGAGATCAACGACCTCGGGTACTTGCAGCGTGCCGATCAGATCGCCTGGAGCACGTGGGCGGGATACTTCGATCGCCACAAACGCCGGTTTTATCAGCGCTTCCAGTGGAATTTCAACTGGTGGCAGTATTGGACCACTGCTGGCCTGCCGGAGGAACGGGCGTTCAATACCAACACGCACACGACCTTCCTCAATACGTGGTCGCTCCACTTCGGTGGGACCATCGGACAACTGGGGACCACGTACTGCTACGACTGCGCGCGCGGTGGGCCCGCAGCGCGGCAGGATTCCTACCTTGCGCCCTGGCTGGGGATCAACGGCGACGACCGCAAGGCGATCGTCCCCTATCTCTGGTTCAACTGGTCCCGGAGCAATGGCGGGCGGTCGCACAACTTCAGCTTCTCGCCGGAGCTCGACTTCAAGATCGCGTCGCGCGTGACCGCGGCGCTGTCGCCGAGTTACTCACGCCGCACCAACGACGTTCAGTCGCTGGGCTCCACTCACGACACGAGCAACGTCACGCACTACCTCTTCGGGCACCTCGAGCAGAAGCAGCTCGCGCTGACGATGCGCGTCACCTATCCGTTCACGGCGAACATGTCGCTGCAGGTATATGCGCAGCCGTTCATTTCGAAGGGCACCTTCGGCAACGTCCGGGAGCTGTCGGCGAACCCGCGCGCGGCCGACTATGACAGCCGCTATCAAGCGTACGGGGACACGGCGTTCACCAATAACATCGGTGGGTTCAACTTCAAGCAGTTCCGCTCGAATGTTGTGTTCCGGTGGGAGTATCGGCCCGGATCCACGCTATTTCTCGTGTGGAGTCAGGGCCGCCGTGGATCGACGGGAGTAGAGGGGACGCGCAATTTCAGCGGCGATCTGAACGATCTGTTCGACCTGCGCCCGGACAACAGCTTCCTGGTGAAGCTGTCGTACTGGATCAACCGCTAGCGAGGCTGTGGCGCAACCGCCGAATCCGCCTGCAAGAGTAGTCGCTCGAAGTCTTGCAGCTCCGCGAGGCCGAGGTCGGACGCCGCCCAATAGACGTAGTCCGGCGTCACCCAACGCAGCACGTGGTACCCCTGGCGCGTTTGCGCTGCGGGAGCGCTCGCGCGTGGGTCGCGATCCCTCGGCCACAACACCACGTTGATCACGTGCTGGCGCCGGCCATACACCAGCGCCGCCACAGGTCGGCCGCCGACGTAGTCGAGCCGGCCGCCGAGCAGCGGAAACCCTTGTCCGGCGAAATCGTACACCGGCGGCGAGTAATCCAGCTTTCCATTGAACCACGGCTTCACCGTGTGCTGATCCGACGACTGCACGTCGGTCAGGTGCCCCGGCATCAGCGAGCGAATGTGGCTCGTCAGCACTTCAGCGGCGAGCGACTCCCCTCGCCCTCGCTGCAACCCCAGCTGCCAGCCGCCGAACGCGACCACAGCCACTGACGCGGCGAGCGCCAGGGAGCGCCAGACAACTATCGCTCGGAAGCGCGAGCCGGAGCGGATCTGAGTCCGTACGCGCTGCCGCAGGACGTCCGGCGCCCGCAGGACGGGAATCTGCGACTTGATCGCCGCGCGCAGTGTCACCCGGTCGTCACGCCAGCGCGCACACTCCGAACATTGGGCGATATGGGCCTCGAGCGCGCGTGCATCCGCGGCGGCGAGCTCGCCGTCGAGATAGGCATCGAGCTGGGCTTCGAGATTCGGATGGGTCATGTCAATGCCTCTTGCAAACGTTTGCGGGCGCGCGAGAGCCGGGACATGACGGTGCCGACGGGCACGCCTGTGACGTCGGCAATTTCCTTGTAGGACAATCCTTGCAGCTCCCGCAGCACGATCACTTCCCGGAATTCCAGCGGCAGCGCATCGAGCGCCTGGCGCAAATCCACCGCAGCCACGGGATCGTGTGTCGTTTTTTCCTCGCTGTGCAGTTCCTCGTTGAACTCGCTGATGAGGGCATCGCCGCGCGTCCGGTTGCGCCACGTGTAGGCCGTGTTGCGCACGATGGCGAGAAACCACGCGCGCCCGTCCGAATCCGTCGTTCCCCGAAAGCCACCGAAATACTTGAGCGCGCGCAGCGAGGCGTCCTGCACGATGTCCTGCGCGTCCGCGTCGTTGCGGGTCAAATAGCGCGCCAACGTGTACGCGGCATCCAGGTGCGGTAACACGATCGCTTCGAACTCCAAGTCGGCTCCTTCAGGTGGAGACTCCGGCGGCGCCTGAATTATTCCCGGGAATATCACCGCGGCAATGGCGGTCCTTTGCTCCGAGGCTGGTCACTCATTTCCCGCTTGCGGAGGAAGTCAATATGAAACGGATCCTGCTGCTGTTACTGGGACTCTTGCCCGGATCGCACGAACCCAATCAGGTCAGCGTCCGGCTTTCCGAATGGAAGGTGGAGCTGTCGCAACAGAACATCGCCGCCGGGCCGGTGACGTTTGTCGTCACCAACACCGGTCAGATCCCGCACGCCATCGAAGTCGAAGGACAAGGGATCGAGCGAGAGATAGAGACGATCCAGCCCGGCGCGAACGGCACGCTCACGCTTACGCTGAAGGCCGGGACTTACGAGGTCTACTGCCCCGTCGGCGAGGGCTCGCACAAGAAGCTCGGCATGGAAGCGCGGCTAACCGTCGGCGGTGCCGGCCGCTCCGAATCACCCGGCTATGGCAGCGCCGCGATGAGCGAGGCGCCCCCCGCCGCAGCCGTCCAGGCGATCCGCGTCACGAGCGGCGGACCGGTGATCCAGATCCTGCCGGGGCCGTTCCCCTTCCCCGACAGCGCGGCCCCGATTCTCCGGGCGTTCGGCGACGAGCGCGAGGGCCTCGAATCGCAAGTAAAGAACGGCCCCTACTCGAACAACGTGGCGGCGATCTCAGGGACGTTTTCTTTTACTGCCTGGGATAAGGGCGCGACGCGCGATTCAGTGGACGGCATCGCGGAGTTCGGAACGCAGGACGGCGCGCACTGGAAGTTGATTTTGGACCGCGTGCAGACCAAGGACGTCCTGCACCATCCGCGGTTTGGTGGTGTGATCCTCGGGCTCTATTACCACGGCGTGACCCAGGTGCACACGCCACTCGTACCGACGATCAACAGTGCCGTTGCCCTGTGGGCGTTCGGGCATCTCTACCGCAACGGCGTCGCGGTGACCGAAAACGCGATGGTGCACGTGATGCTGTTGTCGCGGACGCGGCGGGACGGCGATTTCGCCCTCGCGTGCTGGGATTGCTCGCGGAACAAGATCGAGGAGCTCCAACTGCAAATCCTACCCGGCCCGGGCGAGCCGAAGTTCGACGCGCCGGGCGGGTTCCTCTTCGTGAATTGGGAACGGTCTACTTCCCGCTCCTGAGACATAGCACGGCGGAGGGCTTTGGTAGCGCGCCGGATGACCGTCGATCCGGCGCGCTGCGCGTTGACATTGGCGGTCATTGCGAAAAGAATCATGGCGGAAACAGCGATCCGTCCCACGTCCCTTTTCCTTTGCGATAAAGGCCCGACACAATGTTGACGCTCCTCGCATCCCTGGCACTCGCCCAGGCCGCGGCCCCAGCGCAACTCCTCGGCAAACGCGTCCTCGTGTACACGACGGCCGACAGCACGAACCTGCGTTTGACACCCGCCGATACACTCGTCTTCAAGGAAGCCGAGCCGATCACGGAGGCGCAAGTGTACGTGTTCGTCGATCCGCGGCGCACGTTCCAGACGATGATCGGCATCGGCGGCGCGCTGACCGATGCCGCGGCGGAGACGTTCGCGAAGCTGCCCGCCACCCGCCAGGACGAGCTGATGACCGCCTATTACAGCACCGATCGCGGCATCGGGTACACGCTGGCGCGGACGAACATCAACAGCTGCGACTTCTCGAGCGCGAGCTACACCTATGTGACCGAAGGGGACAAGGATCTGAGCACCTTCTCCATCGCGCCCGATCTGCGCTACAAGGTCCCATTGATCAAGCGCGCGATGGCGGCCAGCGGCAACCGGCTAAAACTGTTTGCCAGTCCCTGGAGCCCGCCGGCCTACATGAAGGACAACAACGACATGCTGCACGGCGGGCATCTGCGCCCGGAGTACCGCGCGGCGTGGTCGCTCTACTACACGAAGTTCATCGAGAGCTACCGCCGCGCCGGCGTGCCCGTATGGGGCATCACGATTCAAAACGAGCCGATGGCCACCCAGACGTGGGAGTCGTGCATCTATCAGCCCGCCGCCGAGCGAGACTTTCTCCGCGACTACCTCGGCCCGGTCATGGCGCGGCGCGGGCTGAAGGACGTCAACATCATCGTCTGGGACCACAACCGTGATCTGATCGTGCAACGCGCGCAGACGATCTTCGACGATCCCAAGGCGGCGCAATACGCGTGGGGCATCGGCTTTCACTGGTACGAAGACTGGTCCGGCGGGACGCAGATGTACGACAACGTGGCGCTGGTCAACCGGCTCTACCCCGCCAAGCACATCATCTTTACCGAGGGAACGCCCGCGAACTTCGATTCCACGGCGTACGGGCGCTGGAGCCTGGGCGAGGCCTACGGGCGCTCGATGATTCACGATTTCAATTCGGGCGCCGAAGGATGGACCGACTGGAACATCCTGCTCGATGAGAGGGGCGGCCCGAACCACGTAGGCAATTACTGCTTCGCGCCGATTCACGCCGACACGCGGGCCGGCACGCTGATCTACACGAACTCCTACTACTACATCGGGCATTTCTCGAAATTCATTCGGCCCGGCGCCAGGCGGATCGCGGTTGCGCCGAGTCGCAGCATGCTACTCGCGACCGGGTTCGTGAATCCGGACGGCAGCGTGGCAGTCGTGGTGATGAATCCCACGGCCAAGGCCGGCGACTACAACCTGAGGATCGGCGGCGCGTCCCTGCGAATCAACTCGCGGCCGCATTCGATCCAGACGGTGGTGTTCTAGGGCGGCCGAATTCCTTCTGCAAACGGCTGTGCCTGACTCCGTACCCGAAGTAGATCGCGAATCCGATCGCGAGCCACACGATCAGCCGGATCCACGTGTCGCGTGGCAGCGTCGCCATCAGGCCCACGCAGCAGAGAATGCCGAGGATCGGCACGACCGGAACGAACGGAGTCCTGAACGGGCGCTCGAGATCCGGACGGCGGCGCCGCAAGAGCCACACACCCCCGGAGACGAGGGCAAACGCGAACAGCGTCCCGATATTCACGAGCTGGCCCAACAGCTGGAGCGGCAGCACGCCGGCGGCCACCGCCACCGCCAGGCCCGTGTAAATCGTCGACCGATACGGCGTGCGGAAGCGCGGATGCACCGCGCCCGCCCACGCGCCCAGCAGGCCGTCGCGCGCCATCGAATAGAACACGCGTGACTGGCCGAGCAGCAGGACGAGAATGACGGACGCGATGCCGAGCACGGCGCCGACGTCGATCAGGAGCCGTACCGAGAACGGCGCGCCGACCTTTTCCATCGCGTACGCCATGGGCGCCGGCAGGTTGAGCTCGGTGTACGGCACCATCCCCACGACCACCGCCGACGCCAGCACATAGAGGACCGTGCAGAGCGCGAGGGAGCCGAGGATCCCGATGGGAACGTCGCGCTGGGGATTGCGCGCCTCCTGCGCAGTGGTGCTCACCGCGTCGAACCCGATGTAGGCAAAGAAGACCAGACCCGCGCCGCGCAGCACACCCGACCAGCCGTAGGTGCCCCACTCGCCGGCGTTGGGCGGTACGAAGGGAGTGTAGTGCTCTGCCTTGATGTACGCCGCGCCTGCCGTGATCACGAGCAGCACGATGCCGACTTTGAGCATGACGATGAAGTTGTTGACGCTGGCGGACTCCCGGATCCCGACGACGAGCAGCCCGGACATCAGCAGCACAATCGCGACGGCGGGCAGGTTGACGACAGCGCCCGTCCAGTTGAGTCCCGCGTGCGCGCATCCCGCCACGTGGGCTGTGACATTGGCCGCGGTGCACCACGCCGTCGGCGCATTCGAGATACTCGGGGGGAGCGTCACCCCGAAAAGCTGGAACAGCGAAACGAAATGACCCGACCATCCGACGCCCACCGTTGCCGCGCCGGCCGCGTACTCGAGCACCAGATCCCAACCGATGACCCAGGCGATCAGCTCGCCCATCGTGGCATACGTGTAGGTGTAGGCGCTGCCCGCCACGGGCACGATGCTCGCCATCTCGGCGTAGCAGAGACCCGCGAAGGCGCACGCAATCCCCACGAGCACCATCGCGATCGGCACCGCGGGGCCCGCATACAGCGCGGCGACCTGACCGGTGATGACGAAGATGCCGGCGCCGATCACTCCGCCCACGCCGATGGCCGTGAGGTGCAGCGGGCCGAGCGTGCGCCGCAGAGAGTGAGGAGTGGTTTGGTCAGCTTCCGCGCGGAGCGCGGCGATCGATTTCGTGGCGAAGAGTCGCATGCCGCCAATTTCTGAGCCCGGCGGCGCGGCGCGACGTTTTGGGGACGAGCGGGACTGGCCCGCGGATCAGCGGGACTAGCCGGGCTGCGCGACGTCCAGGAGGTTGCTGCGATAGCGGCGCGACAGCGTGACCCGGGTTCCACTCTGCAGAATCACGATGGCGTCCCCGTGAAACCAGGGCTGGATCTCACGCACGCGATCGAGGTTGACGAGCGCGGAGCGCCCCACGCGGCGGAAATGCGCGCGATCGAGCCGCGCCTCGAGCGCCGCGAGCGTGGCGCGCACGAGATAGGTGTGCCCGTTGTTGTGCACGCGGACGTAGTTGCGCGCCGCCTCGATCCACTCGATGTCCGCGGTGCGCACGAAGAAGCTGCGCCCGTTGTCGGCGACAAGCAGCCGCTCCGCAGGAGCAGGCCCCCCCGCCGCCGCAGCTTCGGGTTTCTGCAAGGCGCGCTGCTCGGCAACGTGGTGGTAGTCGAACGCGTGCACGATCGCCACGATGGCCCAGTAAATCAGGACGTTCCAGTGAAAGAAGAGGGTGAAATCGTCCACGAGGGTCATTGTAAAGTCGGGCGGCCGCTGGATGGCGACGAACGCGACCAGCTGCAGGAAGGCGAGGTCGAGGCTCGCACCCAGGTGGATGACGAAGTGGCGGCTGAGGTTCGCGCGATCGACCTGGAAGCGGCGGCCGAGCCAGGCGATGGCGGGAGCGGCGATCGCCCAGAGGTACCAGAACGCGAGGCCGTCCCGCAACGCCTCGGCCCAGGTGAAGGGATAGACGGTGAGGCGCCGGTGGGCGAGATAGACCTGGATGCTCGAGAGGAGTCCGAGCAGCGTCCAGAAGCCGAGGATCCGCACCCAGCGCGCGCGCATGCGTGGAAAATGATGCCACGTGCCTGCGCGCGGGAGGCCGGGGGACCGCCGTGCGGGTCGCCGTCCCTGACGCTATTTTCTGCGTCTCGCCCAAAGGGATCTTCCACCCAGGCGTCACCGACTCCCAGGATTGGCGCGCGATCTCTGGGCGCACGCCGACATGGGCAAGGTCACCGACCGCTTGAGCGCGACCGTGCCGGCGCACGGCGTGGTGATGGTGCGCATCACCCGCGAGCCATGAGCTACTGCGGCGTGTCGAGCGGGTGTTTGCTCCGTTCGTAGAACTCGTTTTGCAACCGCAGGCTTTCCGAATCCGCTTTCACCGCCCGGATCGCCCGCACGATGCCGTTGATCCACGTTTTCGCCTCGAACTCGCCAAGCTCGCGTGTCGCCGCGGCGCCTTCGCCGGCATAGTGATTGGGGAACCGCGCGTACCACCAGATGCCGGTGTAGAGGCCTTCCGGTAGGGCGGACAAGCGCGCCTGATCGGCACCCGACTCCTGCGGCGCGCGATCGAGGTGTACGAGGTCGGGCCGCGCGATGATGCTCACGGACGTTTCGCTCTCGCCAGCGTGCATATCCGTCGCGGGATTTGATTTGTGTTTCGGCTCGCCCTGCCCACTGCGCATGATGCCCAGCACATACACGACGTAATCGTGCGGCGTGTCGAGCTGCGACTGCGAGAAATAGGGGAGCAGGCTGTTGTTGCCGCCGTGGCCATTCACGATGATGATCTTCTTGCAGCCATTCCGGGCCATCTCGTCGGTCGTCTCCTGCAGCAGTTCCAGCTGCAGGTGCCGGCTGTAGGCCACCGTGCCCGGTTGATGTTTCGCTTCGAAGATTTGCCCGAAATAGTATTCGGGAAACACGACGGCATATTCCTGCTGCGCGGCATTGAGCGCGACATAGCGCACGTTGAGCAGATCGTTACCCAACGGCAGATGCGGCCCGTGCTTTTCCATGATGCCGAATGGGAGTAGACACGTGCCCTGCGCGCGCGTGATGGCGTCGCGGAAGTCGGCAGCCGTCAGCTCCTCCCAATGCACCGAGAGTTTGCTTTGTGCCGCAGGTGACTGCGCCCACGCAGTCGAGGCGCAGAGTACGCTGATGGAAAGCAGCACTGATTTGTGCACGTCTCCTCCGCTGCTGGTTTCGGCCGATTGTAGCCGATAATCATGGCCAGCGCTAATGTTGTGACGTGCGTCCGCTCCTAACTCTTCTCCTCGTCGTGGCACTCGCGTCACGCGGCCTCGACGCACAGGAGACTGAGCTGCCGCTGGACCGGCTCACGCCGGACGCGGTGCAAGCCCTGGTCGATCGCTCCATTACCGAAGCCACCGTCTATCGCGATAGCCTGCTGGCCGTGCGCGGCCGCCGGACCGTCGCGAATACCGTCCGGCTGTACGACGAGATGACGCTCCGGTTCAACGTCGCTCAGATCGTCTCGCTCCTGTCGAGGGTGCACCCCGACTCCAGCGTGCGGGCAGCGGCGGCGGATGGAGTGCGACGCCGCACCGCGTTCCTCACGAATCTCCGACTCGATCCCCGGCTCTATCGCGCGATTGCGACCGTGGACACCATGCTGGCCGATGCGGAGACGCGGTACTTCGTCGGGCGGCTTCTCGCCGCGTTCCGCCGCGACGGCGTGGACAAGGACTCGGCAACCCGTGCGCGCGTCGCCGCGCTGCGGGATGAATCCACGCGACTCGGGCAGCGATTCAACGAGGTCCTGCGCCGCGATACGATGCCCGTCGTCTTTCGCGACACGGCCGCGTTGGCTGGATTACCCCCCGACTGGCTCGTCACGCAGCGCCGTGGCCCTGCGGGCCAAGTGATCGTCAGTCCTCAGGATCTGCGCTTCGTCCTGCAAAACGCCCACGATCCCGCCACCCGGCTGCAAGCGGTGGAGCGCCTTCAGAATCTGGGCGCGCCCGACAACCACTTCGTGCTCGACACGCTGTTGCGAATTCGCTACCAGCTCGCCACTCTGCTCGGCTACCCATCGTATGCGGCTTACCAATTCGACGGACACATGGCCGGCTCGCCAGAACGCGTACACCGTTTCCTCGACGAGCTGCAGCGCATCACCGAACCGGCCGTACAGCGCGATCTCGCGCGCGCCAACTCGGTTCTCGGCCGGGCGCCCACCTGGGGCGACGTCCAATACCTCACGTACCAGCTGCGCGGACGCGACAGCCCCCGAGCGGCCGTCCGCGAGTACTTCCCGTTCGAGCGAGTGCGCGACGCGTTGCTGCACATCGCCGATACGTTGTTTGGCCTGCAGTTCCAGCCGGCGGCTGATCTCCCGGTCTGGCATCCCAGCGTTGAAGGGTATCGTGTGTTCGAGAGCCGACGGCTGATCGGGATCGCATATCTCGACTTGCGGCGTCGCCCCGGGAAGCCGCCGAGCGAAGCCACCGCGTTCATCCGCACCGGCGTGCGGGACCGCGTGATTCCGCGTGCCGCGGTTCTGCTGTCGCTGCCGCAGGCGCGGCCTGGCGAGCCGGTGTTGCTCGGATCGGAGGCCGTCGCATCGCTGTTTCACGAGTTCGGCCATTTGCTCGAGGACCTGCTGTCGGTCCGGCCCTGGTTTGGGACGTCGGGCCTGCCGGCGGAGTTCGACTTCAGCGAAGTACCGTCCATCGTGTTCGAACACTGGGGTCGCGATCCGGCGGTACTGCGGACGTTCGCCCGGCACTACCGCACCGGCGCGCCGCTGCCCGACAGTCTCGTCGCGACGCTCGAGCAGCCGGACGAGCAGCGCGTGGGGCTGGGGGTGCGCGCGTTGCTCTTCCGCGCGAGAATGTCATTGGCCTTGCACGAGCGGCCCGCCGGCGTCGGCGATATCGATTCCATCGTGCGAGCACAGCAGGAGGCGAGCGTGCCGATCGGGCGAGCGATGCTCAACGCGCATCCGGAAGCCTCCTTCACGCACCTCGTGGGGTACGATGCGGCGTACTACACGTATCTGTGGTCAGCCGTGATGGCGGAGGACCTCCTGGGTCAGTTCAAATCGGGATTGATGGATCCTGTCACGGCCCGCGCCTATCGCCGGGCGGTTCTCGAACCGGCGCGCTCGGAGCCGGCCGCTCGCGCGGTGGAGACGTTCCTCGGCAGACCGTTTACGCTGGATGCGTGGGCACGGAAACTCGGCAACCGGTAGGTCTCGCGACGTGCGGCCTGAAGGGGAGGACGAGATGCTGAGCGATGCCACGATTGTTCCCTACATACCGGTCGCGAACATCGCGCGAGCTCGAGAATTCTACGAAGGGACGCTCGGACTGCGCGTCAAGGCAGAGTACGCGGGAGGCGTAATCTACGAGTGCGGCAAGGGCTCGTGGGCGTTCATGTACAAATCGGCAGGCGCCGGGACGTCGAAGGCGAGTACCGCCTTCTGGAGCGTCGCCGACGTCGAGGCCGAAGTGGCCGGCCTCAAGGCGAGAGGCGTGGTGTTCGAAGAGTACGATATGCCGGGGCTAAAGACGGTGAACGGCATCGCGACCGGCGGCGGCGCCCGCACCGCGTGGTTCAAAGACACCGAGGGCAACATCCTGGCCCTGAGCCAGCGGCTGTGAATTCTCGACGCTACGGTGGAGGGATCACCGCACCCGGCGCTCCAAGCCAGCAGCGTGATGACCGAAATGATCCAACGCACCGAGCCTCCTTAGGCCTTTGAAGCTTCTATGGTACGCGCGTGGGAGAAGTCAGCACAACTCCACCATGCGCGTAGCAGCAACACGTCACCCGCTGCGCCCGCGCAACACGCCTGACATATCTGGACCGGACTAATCCTCGCAATCGCACTGCGACGTCGGGTATGGAACGTGCTCTCGCGAGTGGGCACTCAATGCGTACGCAACAGGGAAAACTCGCCTCCCTCGCCGTCGCACTCATCATTGGTTGTAGCGTCGGAAAGCTCCTCGACGCGCCCCCCAACAGGGTGATCGACGTCACGCCATCGCGGGTCGTCGATTCGGTGCCGGCTGGCAGCAGCGCCACGCAATCAGCGGCGCTCCTAATCTCGACCCCGGACCGCAACGCAGCGCCGTCGTGGACCGCGCACCGCGCCGCGAATGCGCCGTGGCTGACGCTCGCCGACGACAGCGGCTCGACGCCCGACACCTTGCGGCTGGCACTCGATCCCTCCGGTCTCGCCCGCGGCACCTACCGCGACACGATCGTGATCGTGCCGGCAGACCGCGACGTCGCGCAGCTGCGCGTACCGGTCGAGCTGCGGGTCATGGCGCCGCCGCCGCC
>WNGN01003920.1_pt1 | contig 14580 bp, 6 predicted proteins | sample 5400561 | NCBI WGS metagenome assembly WNGN01 (sample SAMN13153379, study PRJNA577476) | soil metagenome | isolation source: 115 cm soil or saprolite under Garry oak tree replicate 2 | place: USA:California | collected 2016-06-15
TGACGCCGAAGCAGCGGCGGCGATCAAAGATGGCGTGACTAAAGATGGTATCACCAAGATGCTCGCGTTCGGCGGCAAACTGAGCGACGACGAGATCAAAGCTCTGGTAGCTTACGTCCGCACCCTCAAGAAATAGTTCACTTAAAATCGGGGTAGGAAAGCGCAACCAAAAGAACGTAGAATGGTTTCATTGGTGAGGGCGTGTTCATGAAGACATCCTTTGCAGTCGTGGCGGTGGTGTCATTTGGCTTGGCTGGTAACGAAGCCGCCAAGGGCAGCGGGAACACATCCTCGAATTCTGGCGGCGCGGCTCCGCATCACAGCTCGGCACCAGCAACAACAACAACAACAACGGTGGCTCCACGTTTTAACGGCGGCGTCCCGCATTACTCCGGCGCAATGCCATACCGACCGACCGTTAATTACGGAAACGGCAATCGCACGCTGAATTACCCGCCGGTCGGCAATTCCGTGTTACGTCACCAGATCCATTCCGGCGCGAACAGCCTCAATACTGGTTACGCGCTTCAACGCAGCGGCGGCAATCTGAATAAGACGGGCAGTTTGCATCAGCCTTCCGCGCTAAACGCACTGGCCAAAAACAAGCTCGATCCGCAAATTTCCACCCGTCTCCGCAATTGGAGCGGAAACGTCAGCAGCGTTTCGCAAGCGCGATTGAACCACGCGAACAACTGTCACCATCACCACGGCTCCAATTGGTGGAGAAACCGCTGCGCCGCCATCATCTTTTTCGACTGGGGCTGGTGGGGTTGGTATGACGGCTGGTGGTATCCGGCCTGGGGTTACGATCCGTACTCTAATTATGAGTACAACGAACCGATTTATGGCTACGACGGACTTTCACCGGACCAGATCGTTGCCAGTGTTCAAGCTCAGTTGCAGCAGCTCGGTTACTACACCTACGCCATCGACGGTAGAATGGGCCCGCTCACCCGCGCCGCGATCGCGCGTTACCAGCGAGATCGCCTTCTGCCGATCACTTCCGGCATTGATCCGGCAACACTCGGATCACTCGGCATTATTCGCTGACTTGCAACTGCGGCGAGTCTGCCGTTGAAAGATGGCGTGGAAGATTCGCCGTCACCGCAAAAACAAGGACGCAGTCGCGTCAGCGCCGGCCTGCTCATCTTTCGCCGAAACAATATTATCCAAGTTCTGCTTGCGCATCCCGGCGGGCCGTTCTTCGCCAGAAAAGATAACGGAGTATGGACAATTCCTAAAGGCGAAGCCGGCCCGGGCGAGGACTTGTTAACACGCGCTCGGATTGAGGTCGAAGAAGAGATCGGAATCAAACCTTCCGGAAATTGGATTCCGCTCGGCTCAATCAAACAAAAAGGCGGCAAGACCGTTCACGCCTGGGCCGTCGAGGGCGATTTACCAGAGCAGTTCGAACTGAAATCGAATCTCTTCGAGATGGAATGGCCGCCCCGCTCAGGAAAATTGAAAGAGTTTCCGGAGATCGATCGCGCGGAGTTTTTTCCGGAGGAAATTGCGCGGCGGAAAATAAACCCTGCGCAGATTCCATTTCTCGATCGCTTGCGGGCGGCACTGGCACCGAACTGACAAAAACCTATCGGTTGTCGATCCGGTCGCTGCTTTCCGGTGCCAGCACACATCGGAATCCGTAAATCACGTCGCGTTCGTTCCGATCGACGACGTTGCGATACGACGATTGCATTTCCAAACGATTGCTTGTCGCCCAGGAACCGCCGCGGAGAACTCCCCAATCGCGGCCGGTTCCACTGCTCCCGCCTTTGTAGGTGTCGGCGCACCATTCCCAAACGTTGCCCCCGAGATCGTAGAGGCCTAACCCATTCGCCTTGAAGCTTCCTACAGGCATGGTCGTGCCGCGACGTTGCCCCGCGCCAACGAGATAATTTCCCGCGCCGGCGGGCGGCGGCCATTGTTTGCCCCACGGAAACTCGTTTTTGATTTTGCCATCACGCGCTTGCGGCGTCGCGCCGCTCTCGTTGGCCAACCCAACAGCCAGGCTCCATTCCCGATCAGTCGGCAACCGATAGGATTGTCGATCTTCCAGGAGATTTTCGTCGCGCTCTTTATCGGTCAGCCATTTGCAGAACGCCATTGCGTCGAACCAGTTTACTTTCACCACCGGATGTGTCGGCGCCTGCTGAAAGTCGGCTGGTTCATAATGCCGTCCGCTCGCGCGGGAAAACGCTTCGTAATCCTGCACCCGCGTTTCCCACACCGATATGCGAACGTCGGCGAGCGGAACGAACTTCATCCCTAACGAATTGGCGAACGATTGGCCAGGCTCAGGACCGACGCTTTTTTCCAGGCGCGCCGCCAGAAACGACTGCTGCTGCGGTTCAACCTTGCCGCTGACCGAAGTCGACTTATAACCGCCGAGCCTCAGCTCAAACATTACGTCGCCCGGTTTTACCTCCTCGATCACGAGCGGTGTTTGGCCGAGTTCCTTGCCATTAGCGATGACCGCCGCGCCGCCGGGCGCACTCGTGATCTTCACACTGCCGTTGGCAAAAACAAAATGAACGGCGTTTTCGTGCTGTGGATCGATGTCGATCTTTTGCTGCTCGTTAGGCCAACCGTCAAGGTGCGCCGTCAGTTCGTGCGACCGCACCGGTAAATCGAGCCGGAGCGGAGCACGGCCTCGAGATTTTCCATCCGCAAAAATCTCAGCTCCACTCGGCTCGCTCGTGATGTTCGTTGTCGCGCTGACGAACGCCAAAACCTTCCGGGCGATTTCTCCGCGACTAACTTCGACTTCGCCTCGCATTTCCCAATCTCCGCGATGCGCCACGACCAAGTATTTTCCCGTTGGTAAATCGACGATCGATTGGGGCGTTGTCCCCGCGCGCGAAACCTGACCGTCTTGACTTCGAATGGAGAATTGCGCGCCCGTCGGCTCGGATTGGATTTCAAGTGTGCCTTTGCTGCGGACGAGACGAAACGGCGGCGGATCAAACGACCGCTTGCCGCTAAGATCCACCGCCGACTCTACCGGCTCATAACCAGGACTCATGATCCGCAGGTTATATTTACGCGGCTCCAGATCCGCGAACGTCGCCGGACTTTTCTGCGCATGATCGCCCAGGACGACGAGGGCGCCAGGCGGTTCGGTCCGAACCGTCATTTGCAAATGCAGACCGACATTTGGTTGCGGATGGTTCAGCCAAAACCAAACGCCAGCAACCGCGACCACCAGAATCGACATCGTCGCCAACAAAATTTTCGTGCGCGATTTTCCCGGACGTTCGCCGCGCTCGAGAGCCGCAAGATCGCGATGCATTTCTGCGGCCGATTCGTAACGTTTCTTCGGATCGTTCGCGCACGCTTTAACCAGCACGTTGTTGAGTTGCAGCAGCTGCTCGCGATCGGGTCGCTGGCTCAACTGCGAATCGATCTCCGGAAAATCGAGCCGGTCTTTTCCGGTGCAGGTCTCGTAAAGAAGTTTGCCAAGACTGTAGATGTCGGCTTGCGGCGTCCCCGGTCCCTCCGGCGGAACATAACCTTCCGTGCCGACGAACGATTGCTGTCCACTCACCGCCACCAACCCGATGTCGGCGAGCTTCGGCACGCCCTCGGTGAAAATGATGTTCGACGGTTTGATGTCACGATGTGTAAGTCCGCGTGTGTGCAACGCGTCCAACGCTTCAGTTAACGAAATACCGAGGCGTATCGATTCATCGGCCGACAACCGTTTCTGGCGGCCAAGATCGCTCTTTAACGTCCGCGGCTCGTAACTGAGGATGTCGATCTCGCGACCCGCCAAGTGATCGTCCGCCAGCTCCATGCTGTAATAGAGATATTCGTTCGTGCGGCCGACGTGCAGGATATCGATGAACCCGGCATGCCCGCGCGAGATCGGCTCGAAGGCGGACATTCCTTCGAACTCACGCAGGAACGCCCGCTCGCTCTCAAACGTGCTCCGATAAACAATTTTCACCGCGCGGAATGCGCCGGTGACCGTCCGCGCCAGCCAAATCTCGCCATAAGCGCCGCGCCCGATCACGCGTAGGAGTTCGTGATCGGGAATGATTGGGACTTGAGCGGAAACTTGTTCGGGAATGGTCGCGATTTTACACAAGCCGCGAGCGCGAGGCAATTGCCGCTGTAGTGGCCGCTGTCCTCAGCGGCAAATCCCTCGCCTAAGCCGCCGAGGCGGCGGCCGCTACAACACAAATCTTAGCGGCCGAGTTTTTCCAGCGCTCTAATTTCCTTTTTCAAGACCGCCGAGACGCGATGCCGCGCCAGATAGACCTGCCCGATGTTTACTCGCAATTGGTCGGCGACTTTTTGCGCCGGCCATTCTTTGCGCACGTAGCAATCGAAAATCTGAAACTGTTTTGGATCGACCTTCTTTTTGGCGCGCGCAATCGCTGCCTCAAACAAATTGTCCTTCCATTCCGCTTCCCAGACCGCATCAAGATCGACGACGTGCGCGTCCGGCACGCGTTCGATCGTTGCGGTGAGACGATCATCCGCAACGTGCGGACGTTTCGCTCCGCCCGGCTCGCGTTTCCGAAATTGATCGACGATCCGCCAGCGCGTGATTTGCAAGAGCCATCCTTTAAAAGAACCAATCGCCGGATCGTATTTCAGTTTGTCGATCTTCTTCGCCACCGTGATGACGGTTTCCTGCACGACTTCCTGCGCTTCCGCCCAATTCGCCAGCCGATCGACCAAACTTCGACGCGTCGCGGCTAAACCGGCACTCTTCATCACAATCTACTGTAGCTGGGGTCGTTGACCCCGGCCAACCGCGATCAGCGATCGCGGCGACAATTGTCTGAAAGATTGGTGCGGAGCCGGCGTATTGCTCTCATGAAAACTCCCGCGCCTCTCTCGAATGCGATCAAATGGGTTGCCAGTGCTGCTGGTCGTGCCCGACGTTTTCCCGAGCAAATCTTCGGAGATATTTCCTGGCGCCCGCCTCGTTGGCTGAGTCGATGTGGAGAAAATTGGAGCCGTCTCGAACACGCTTATCCGCGTCAGATCGCTCCGGCGATCGTCACGATTTTTCTGGTCTCGTGCGCAGGCGCTTGGACTTGGAACTGGTATTCGCATTTGCCAAAGCCGCGTCGCGTATCGGTAAAGATTGCGCCGATCGAAGTCACCAAGCTCGAGAAAGATCTGAAGTTCCCGCGGCTAGTTGTTTATTTCAGCGAATCGGCTGCTCGCCTGGAAGATTTAAAAAGGCCGTCGGTCCAAGGCGTGCACCTTCAGCCGAAACTCAACGGTGCCTGGCGCTGGCTCCAGGCCGACATCCTTGTTTTCGAGCCGACCGAAGATTGGCCGGCCGACCTGAAATTCCGTGTCGTCTTCGACGAGAAATTTTTCCCGAATCATGTGCTGATGGAGCGGTTCGTTTACGAAATGCAAACGCCGCCATTCGGGATCGCGATCAAACAACTCGAACTTTATCAAGACCCGACCAATCCAACGCAACGTGCGGTCACCGCGACGCTGGAACTCACCCACGCCGTTGATCCCGGTGAATTAGATCGACATCTCCAGTTCACAATGGTCGGCGGATCTAACATTTTTTCGCCGAACGATCCCGCTCCGCACTTCTCGATCATATTTGGACTGCATCGTCGCGTCGCCTTCGTGCACAGCTCGCCGATCACTCTGCCCGAGCGCGACGATTTCGTGAAACTGACCTTGAGCAAAGGGGTGCGCACAGCCCAAGGCGGCGCGCAAACGAAGAACGGCGTCGAACAAAAACTCCGTATTCCGTCGATCGAGTCGATGTTTCAGATCGATTCGATCCAAACCACGATCGCGCGAAACAAGAACGGCGAGCCCGAACAACTCATCGTCCTCACCACCACGGCCGAGATCGGCACGCGTGAACTGGCAAAGGCGCTTGAGATCCGATTGTTGCCGAAACGCAAAATCCCGGACGCAGACAAAGCAGACGAGGAAACAGAAGATGCCCAACAAACGCGAGATGAATCCGCCGGTTCGGATAACGAAAACGATTCGAGCGAGGCACCGGCAACTTCGGAGTTAAAAGAGAGCGAACGTTGGAAGAGCGAGACTGACGTTCCGGAAGATGTCCTGGATAATGCGCGGCCCATCCCCTATGTGCCGCTGCCGTCGGAAAAGGCCCAGGACCGACAACATACGTTTCGTATCCGAGTCGAAACCGATGGTGAGCTTTACGTTCGGGTAAAGAAAGGTGTCCGCGCGATCGGTGATTATCCGCTCAGAGACGACTACAACGCGGTCGTGGACGTGCCGTCGTTGCCTCGCGAAGTGCAAATTGAAGGCCAGGGCGGATTGCTGGCGTTGAACGGCGAAAAGAAATTATCGATCAGCTCCCGTGGGCTGAGCGCGATTGAATTCGAAATCGCCCGCGTCGCCACCACCCAGATCAATCATTTGGTCAGTCAAACCGAAGGGAAATTCGAGCATCCGCTCTTTGAAGTTCCGGATTACTTCAACAAGGAAAACATTTCGCGGATCGCGACCGAGCGGCAAGGCATCGCGCTCGAGAACAAATGGAAAGCGAACTATTCAGCATTCGATTTTACCGAGCATTTGCGCAAGCCGGCCGACAGCGGAAGCGAGCGCGGTCTGTTTTTTCTAACCGCGAAAGGATGGGACCCGGCCAAGAAAAAGCCGATTGAGGTTCGGGATTCGCGTTTCGTTCTTGTTACCGACATCGGAATTCTCACCAAGAAAAACGCAGACGGCAGCCACGACGTCTTTCTGATGTCGATCAAAGAAGGCAATCCATTGCCGAACGTAATTGTCGATCTTCTAGGGAAAAACGGCATCCCGATCCAGAGCGCGAAGAGCGATGCGAATGGTCATTGCGCTTTCACGTCGGTCGAGAAATCGATCCGCGAGAAAACACCGGTCGCCTTCGTGGCACGCAACGGCGACGACGTGTCGTTCATTCCCTATGCGCGCGAAGATCGACAACTGAACTTTTCGCGCTTCGACATCGACGGCGTGGACAATGTTCTGCCGGAAAATCTCGACGCGTTCGTCTTTACCGAACGCGGGATCTACCGGCCGGGCGACGAGATTCACATCGGCGTCGTCGTGAAGCAACGAAACTGGCAGGGCCGGCTGAAAGGACTGCCGCTCGAGACCGAAGTAGTGGACGCGCGCGGTCACGGCGTGCAAACGAGAAAAATTAATCTGCCGGACGCGGCCTTCACTGAGCTGACCTATCAGACCGCGAACGAATCGCCGACCGGCCTTTACATCTTCAACGTTTATCTCGTTAAGAATAGCAAGCGTTCGACGCTCCTCGGTTCAACCATGGCAAACGTGAAGGAATTTTTGCCGGACCGGATGAAAATCGACACGCACTTATCGGAGACCTCGCGCCACGGATGGATCAGCCCGAAAGAAATGCGCGCCTCGGTTTCGCTGGCCAATCTTTATGGAAAGCCCGCGACCGATCGACGCGTGGTCTCACGAATTGAGCTCACGCCGACCGCGTTTTCATTTCCCGCGTTTCGCGAATACGTCTTTTTCGATCCGCTCTGCGATCCAAAAAAAGAGCGACGCGAACAAACGGTCGAGCTTGGCGAAAATAAAACCGACGGTGCCGGTCAAACGCAGTTTGATTTGCAACTCGAGCGCTTCGCCGATGCAACGTACTCGATGCGGTTTGTCGCCGAAGGATTTGAAGCCGAAGGCGGCCGAAGCGTTACCGGCACAACCAGCGCGCTCATTTCAACGTTACCGTATGTGATCGGCTGCAAAACAGACGGCGACCTGCGTTACATCGACATGAACAAGCCGCGCGCGGTCGAACTCGTGGCAGTCGATCCGCAACTCAACCGGATCGCACTCGCCAACGTCACGGCGAACGTGATCGTGCAGGAATATGTTTCGGTCCTGACCAAGCAGGAAAGCGGCAAGTTCGCCTACGAATCGGCCCTGAAAGAGAGCATCACGAAATCCGAAAAGATTTCTGTTTCCGCAAATGGATTTCGCTACACACTTCCGACCGATCAGCCGGGCAATTACATTTTTGAACTGCGCGATGATCAGGATCGCCGGCTGACCAAGTTGCAATTTTGCGTCGTCGGACGCGGCGCCGTTACGCGATCACTGGAGAAGAATGCCGAGCTTCAAGTAAAGCTCGATCGCGCCCAGTACAACAGCGGCGACGAGATCGCGGTCAGTATCACCGCCCCTTACGCCGGTAACGGCTTGATCACGATCGAGCGCGACAAGGTTTACGCCCAGCAATGGTTCCAGGCAAGCAGCGCCAGCAGCGTCCAGCACATTCGCGTCCCGGAAAATTTCGAAGGCAGCGGTTACATCAACGTCGCATTCGTCCGGGCGCTCGACTCCAAAGAAATCTTTGTCAGCCCGCTGAGTTACGGCGTCATCCCGTTCACGGCCAACAAAGAAAAACGCCGGCTCAAAGTCGACATAAATGCGGTCGCAACCGCGAAACCAGGCGAACCGTTGCACATCAGTTACAAAACGGACCGGCCGAGCAAGATCGTCATCTTCGCGGTCGACGAGGGAATTCTGCAAGTCACCGATTACAAAACGCCGGACCCGCTCGAGTTCTATTTCCGCAAATGCATGCTGCGGGTCGACACCGCACAGATTGTCGACCTTATCATCCCTGAATTTTCGCTCTTGCGTTCAGTCTCGGCCTTCGGCGGCGGCGGCGACGTTCAAAAGCTGAACCCCTTCAAACGCATCACCGACAAGCCGGTCGTGTTTTGGTCGGGCATCATCGACGCCGACAATACGCAGCGCGAAATCGTTTACGACGTGCCGGATTATTTCGACGGCACGTTGAAGATTATGGCCGTCGCGATTGCGAACGACATGCTCGGGTCGACCGAGCGCGACGCGTCGATTCGCGGACCGTTTGTGATCACGCCGAGCGTACCGGTGCTCGCCGCGCCCGGCGATGAATTTGAAACCGGCGTCACCGTCGCGAACAACGTCGAAGGTTCGGGGCCAAAAGCGGAAATCGAGCTGCGCGCGCAAACAAACGAGCAATTGTCGATCTCGGGTGGCTCGTCGCAAACATTGCGCGTCGCTGAAGGGCGCGAACAGACCGCGATCTTCAAATTTCGGGCAAACGACAAACTCGGCTTCGGCGAAATTACATTCGTCGGGAGATGGAACGGTCAGGAAACAAAGCGACGCGCCACGCTCAGCGTCCGGCCAGCCGGGCCTTACATGACCGAAGTCCACAGCGGCAGTTTCAAAGACAAAATCGACGTCGCGCTCACGCGCGAGATGCATCCGGAATTCCGCAAACTCGACGCAACCCTCTCCGCGTTGCCGCTCGGCCTCGCGCGGGGTTTGGATGCTTACCTCAAGGGCTTCCCGTACGGTTGCAGCGAACAAATCACCAGCGGCGCGTTTTGCCGATTGATGCTGGCCGACGAATCCGACTTCGGATTGAGCCGCGCCGAGGTCAACAAACAACTCGAACACACGTTCGGCATTTTGGCTCGCCGGCAAAACGATCAGGGCAGCTTCGGCTACTGGGTCCCGGAAACGGGCGATCACATCAGCTTCGTCTCGGTTTACGTGATGGATTTTCTGAGCGAATCAAAAGCGGCCGGGTTCGCGCCGCCGCCGGAGATGTTTGCGAGCGGTCTTCGCAATTTGCAAAAGATAGTCGGACGCGAGCCCGCGAATTTTGCCGAAGCGCGCACGGTTGCCTACGCGATTTACATCCTCACCCGCGAAGGTGTCATCACCACAAACTACATCCTGAATCTGCGCGATTATTTGGAGAAGCATCATCGCGACGAATGGCAAAACGATGTCGCCGGCGTCTATCTCGCCGGCGCGCTCCATCTTCTGCACAAAGACAGCGACGCCGAGCGCTTGATCGACAATTACAAGATCGGCAATCACAAGGCGATGAACCGCGATGATTTCTTCCAGCCGCTCGGGACCGATTCCCAATACATCGCCGTCCTCGCGCGTGAATTTCCGGCGCGGCTCCGCCAAATCTCGACCGACCAATTTGAAAACATTCTGAAGCCGATCGGCGATGGCAACTTCAACACGCTTTCCTCTGCCTACGCCGTGCGCGCGTTGAAAGCGTATTCGCACGCGGTCGCGCAAAATCCGCCGGAACTGAGCATCGCTGAAGTGCGCAGAGACAAAAGCGAATCGCGCCTGATAAATGGAATGAAACCTCTCCTTCGCTCGGGTTTTTCCGACAAAGCGGCTGCGCTTCGTTTCAACGCATCGCGACGAATGAGCGGACCGGGCGCGTTTTTTCAAGTCGTTGAAGCGGGTTTCGATCGACAAGTTTCGAATCAAGCTGTGACGAACGGCTTGGAAGTCTACCGCGAGGTCCTCGGTAAAAACAGCGAAGCCGCGACCCAAACAAAGCTTGGTGAGCAGCTTCACGTCCGCGTGCACGTGCGCAGTTTGGAGCGGCAGCTGATTACCAACGTGGCCATTGTCGATCTTTTGCCCGGCGGCTTCGAAGTGGTCGATTCGTCGATCCACACCGGGACCTGCGCGACACCTGGCGTCGACTACATCGATGTGCGCGAAGACCGCGCGGTCTTTTTCGTGAGCGCGCCCACAAACGCGCTCGAGATCGATTATCAGATCAAGTCGTGCAACCGCGGCGACTTCGTCGTGCCACCGGTGTTTGCCCAGTCAATGTACGATCGCAACGTCAAAGGCCGCGGCGTCGGCGGAAAGATCACGGTGACGGAATGATTGCGCTTCGAAAAATATTGCGGCCGGTGTTGCTGACATGCGCGTTTGTCAGCGCCGTCTGGCTGTTACTGCCAAAACCTCCGCTGCTGGACGGCATTCCATTTTCGCAATGTGTGCGCGACCGCGACGGGAAACTGCTCCGCGTTGCACTCAGCACCGATCAGAAATTCCGGATTTGGACGCCGCTGCAGAAAATTTCGCCGGACCTGATCAATGCGACGCTGCGCTATGAAGACAAATATTACGCGAGGCATCCCGGCGTGAATCCGATCGCACTCGCGCGCTGCGCAATTGATCTCGCTCGCTTTCACCGTGCGACCGCCGGTGGTTCGACAATCACCATGCAAGTCGCGCGGCTGCGGTTTCATCTCCATACCCGTACCGTTCCCGGAAAACTCGAACAGATCCTGCGCGCGCTCGAATTGGAGCGGCATTATTCCAAGGACGAAATCTTGGAAGCGTATCTGAACCTCGCGCCTTATGGCCGAAACATCGAAGGGATCGGCGCGGCCAGTCTGATTTATTTCGATAAACCGGCGGCGCGGTTAAGCGGACCGGAATCAGTCGCGCTCAGCATAATCCCACAAAGCCCGAGCCGGCGCGCGCTTTTCAGCGAGCGGGATAATCGTTCGGTCAATCAGGCCCAATCGAATTGGTATGACCGCGCCCGGGTCGATAGCGACGCAGAATTTTCTCCGCGTGAATTTCGCGCTCGCGTCCAATCGGAGAGAAAATTTCTCGCGCCTCACTTTGTTCAGCAAATCCTGGAAAGTTCTCACGAACGCGACGAAATCATCACCACTCTCGATTTGGAAAAGCAGCAAGCGATTGAACGACGAGTCGCCGATTATATTGCCATGGGTCGCAGTCGCGGCATCGAAAACGCCTCCGTGTTTTTGGTGGACGCAAGGACCATGGAAGTCCTCGCGCAAGTTGGATCGGCCGATTTCGATAAGATCGACATCAACGGCCAGGTGGATGGAACACGCAGTCCGCGCTCGCCCGGTTCGGCCTTAAAGCCCTTCGTTTACGCGCTCGCGCTCGAGCAAGGACTGATTCATCCATTATCGATCCTCGCGGACGCGCCGCGCAGTTTTGGTGAGTACAATCCGGAAAATTTTGACCGCGAATTTCTCGGGCCGATTCGCGCCTGCGACGCGCTGGCGCGCAGTCGCAACGTTCCTGCCGTTGAGCTCACCTCGCATCTCTCGCACCCGACTCTCTACCAATTCCTGAAAAATGCCGGCGTGCCGTTGCCGAAGCCGGAATCATTTTACGGACTCGCACTTCCATTGGGTGGTGCCGAAGTGTCGATGCAGGATCTGGTTCGGCTCTACGCGTCGCTTGCGAATAACGGCGAGCTGCGACCGCTTCGATACAGAACGAATGATCCGATTGCGAAGAGCCGCCGAATCCTTTCGCCGGAGGCTTCGTTCCTCACGCTGGAAATGCTCGGGAATGTTCCGCGGCCAGAAATGAATTGCGCGGATGGAAGTCACAGCGCGGCGGTGTATTGGAAGACGGGAACGTCACACGGCTTTCGAGACGCCTGGTCGATCGCAGTCTTCGATCATTACGTTCTCGGCGTTTGGGTGGGAAATTTCGACGGTCGCGCGAATCCCGCCTTTGTCGGCCGAACCGCTGCAGCGCCGTTGTTGTTTCAGATCATCGACAGTCTGCGATCGACCTGGCCGGAGCCAAACTCGCCCCACCTTCCGCCACCGGGAGCGAATTTAAAACGGGTTGAGTTTTGTGCGCTGTCCGGTGATTTGCCGAACGCCTTTTGCACCCAACACGCCGAAGGCTGGTTCATTCCCGGCATGTCGCCGATCAAAACCTGCGATGTGCATCGCGAAGTGCTAGTCGATCGCGTGACCGGTCTGCGCGTTCCAATTGACGACGGCACGCGCGAGTTGAAGCGCGAGGTTTACGAATTCTGGCCGGGCGAATTTCTCAGGCTCTTCGAGCAAGCAGGGGTTCCGCGAAAAATTCCGCCACCGTTTTTGCCGGGCAGCGGCAGCGAATTGGCCGGCCGAACCGGACATAGGCCGAGGATCATTTCGCCGGCCAATAAAGAAATCGTGGTCGCTTCGGCGAAAACAGTTCCATTGCGAGCAAAGGTCGATGCCGATGTGCACGAAGTTTATTGGTTTGCCGGCAAGAAGTTCATCGGCCAGGCCGGACCGGACGAGTTTCTCGGCTGGGATACTGCAGCAGGTGATTACGAAATTACCGCGTTGGACGACCACGGCCGCGCCGGTTCATGCAACGTGATCGTGCGTTGACGGCGACAATTGCGACGTCGATTGACCGCCGTTACAGGTAAAATGAATGTCGCGCCAATACACACTGCACGCCGCAAGATCGACATCGATCCACATCGATTACGCGGCCGAGCTGAACGGGCAGCAACTTGCCGCTGTCACTGCCCAGCCCGGGCCGCAGTTGATCATCGCCGGCGCAGGTTCAGGCAAAACGCGCACCCTGACCTATCGCGTCGCTTACCTGCTCGAGAACGGAATCGACCCGCGAAATATTTTGCTGCTCACCTTCACCAACAAGGCTGCGCGACAAATGCTCGATCGGGTCGCGAACCTGTTGCCAATCGACGCAAGCGGACTTTGGGGCGGAACATTTCATTCCGTCGGAAACCGGATGTTGCGACGCCACGGCAGCGCGCTCGGATACAACAGCGGCTTCACGATCATGGACCGCGAAGATCAGAAAGATTTGATCAACACTGTGGTCGCGAGCGCGGGGATTGATCCGAAGGAAATCCGTTTCCCGAAAGGCGACGTGCTCGCGGAGATTTTTAGTTTCGTCGTGAACACCGAGACAGCGCTGGAAGAACTACTCGCCGAAAAGTTCCCTTACTTTCTGCCGCTGCTCGAAAAAATCACCGACGTCCATGGGCGCTACGAGAAAAAGAAGAAGGCGACCAATTCGGTCGATTTCGATGATCTGCTCGAGAAAACATTGTCGATGCTGCAGAAGCACGAGAACATCGCCTCACTATATCGGCGTCAATTTCAATTCATCCTGGTCGACGAATATCAGGACACGAACAAGATCCAGGCCGACTTCATCGATCTCCTCGCGCGCGAACATCGCAACGTCATGGTCGTCGGCGACGACGCGCAATCGATCTATTCCTGGCGCGGCGCTAATTTCCAAAACATCCTCGAATTTCCGAAACGTTATCCTGATGCGAAGGTTTTTAAGATCGAAATGAATTACCGGAGCGTGCCGGAAATCCTCGAAGTCGCGAACGCGGCCATCGCCGCGAACGTTGACCAGTTTCAGAAAAATCTCCAGCCGACACGCGAATCGGCCGCGGCGAAGCCGGCCGTGGTCGCGCTGAATGACGGTAGCGAGCAGGCGCAGTTTATCGCGCAACGAATTCTCGAATTGCGCGATGAAGATGTCGATCTTAACGAGATCGCCGTGCTGTATCGGGCACATTATCACGCACTCGAACTGCAATTGGAGCTCTCGCGGCGTGGAATCCCCTACCAAATCACCAGCGGCGTCCGCTTTTTCGAACAGGCGCACATTAAGGATGTGATCTCGTTCATTCGGTTCGTCGCCAATCCGCGCGACGAAGTCGCATTCAAACGGATGGTGAAATTGCTTCCCGGCATCGGGAACCGGAGCGCCGAAAATCTTTGGAACGCATGGGACAAATCGTTGAATGAGCGCGGCGAGATCACGTCGTTTAGCGAACGTTTACTGGCGATGAGCGTGAACGCGAAATCGAAGAAGCATTGGACCCAGCTCGCGCACACCCTCGATGAAATCGCCCCCGGCGGACAACCGAATCCGCCCTCAGAGATGATTACGTCGGTAGTCGAAGCAATCTACGACGATTACGCGAAAGTGAACTTC
>WNGN01009792.1_pt1 | contig 14575 bp, 24 predicted proteins | sample 5400561 | NCBI WGS metagenome assembly WNGN01 (sample SAMN13153379, study PRJNA577476) | soil metagenome | isolation source: 115 cm soil or saprolite under Garry oak tree replicate 2 | place: USA:California | collected 2016-06-15
TGGCGCCGGTCGCCCGATCAAAGGCATCGGCCATCGGAGAGAGGGCAGCATTGACCTTCTTTGCCGGAGGCCATACGGTATCAATGGCCTGCCCTATCTGATTGAAGAGGTTGGTGAGCGGCTTGGCGCTGTTCACCCAGTCGGCGAAATGCTGCGCTATTTTCGTCACGATGTCTGCCAGGGGGCCAAGTTTGGGCAGAAGCTGCGTCCCTACGGCGATGAAGACGGCCTGTATGGCGGCCCAGGCCTGCGACAGTTTCACGTTGAGGTTCTTTTGTGCCGTGTCCCACCCAAGCACGGCAGTCCTGGAGGCCTTCATCGCATCGGTGACCGCTTTCGTGTTGGTCACATAGGTCGCAAAATGCGTGCCGGTGAGTGAGAGGAACGCTTGCAGGGAGCGCTGGCCACCGATCATATCGGAGACGGCTCTATTAAACGGTACAGAGCCTTCAGGACCGGCACGCTTTGCTGCGTCGTAGATCATTTGTAAGGCCCCTGGTAGGCTCTTCTTCATCTCATTGGCGACGGCCACCGTATTCAAGCCGAACTCGGTCATGGCCGTGCTTGCCTTCTTCGTTGGGTTCTCAAGGCTTTGGAACATGAAGCGCAGGCTTGTTGCAGCACGCTGCGCAGGGACGCCCGCGTTGGTCATGGTAGACATGGCAGCAGCAACGTCGGCAAAACTGACACCTAAATTCTTCGCAATAGGTAGAATTGGACCCATCGCGTTGGATAATTCCTCAAGGGTAATCTTGCCCAACTGCACAGCCCTGGTGTACCCGTTCATGAACTGGGTAGCGTTGAATTGCGCCGTGCCGTAGTCAGTCATGGCTGTCGTCAGAGCCTTCGCCACGTCCACTACGTTCGCCTGCTCTGCTACCGCGCCACGAGCAGCAACCGCTAACGTGTCTTCAGCCTGTGCCCCACGCTGGCCGGCACTGATGATCTGATACATCGCAGGCAGCAGCTTGTCGGTCAGCACACCGGTCGCGGTAGATATGCCCAGTATGGATTGCCCCATGAGAGTCATATTGTCGGTCACATCGCCTGCGCCGGTCACCAGTCGATTGAGCCCCTGCTGAAAATTTGCAGCGGCTTTGAACGCAACCACACCCAGGGCAAGAGCGATAGCAGCCCCCACGAGCGTGATGAGGCCAAGCAGTTCCAGCGAGGCTGCCAGCACCCCCTTGATACCCTCTGCTAACGCCTTCATCCCGGTGATGGGCGCGCCCATATCGAAGAGCTTGAAGGCCATCCCGATCTTGCCCAGGGAGGCAGCGAAGCCACTAAAGAGCCCGCCCAGCATACGTACCACACCTGAGGCCGAATCGCGTGATTTGATGTCGATCAGCATCGACAAGGCTCTATCCCCTGGCATAGCCTATCTCCTGTTCACATGTCTGTACCTATGCACAACCTGTTATGAACATGTTCATAACTCTTGTCCACAGTATAGCACAGAGACGAGCGCCTTTCGAGCGATTTACGAGAACGGGGCGAGATCGAAGACGTATCCTATATAGGCCGCTTCAACCAGGTCGGAGTGCTCGGCGGTGTAGTGGTGGAGATAGGTGGCCAGTGCAACATCAGAGAGCGTACGAAGGGCCGAAGCAGCATCCGGAATCCTCTGGAGACGCACCATGGCAGCATGTGCTCGTGCATAGGTGGCCGTGAAGATTGCTTTGAAGAGCTTCGGGTCATTGGTGCCAGATTTGCCGCCGGAGCGCGCGGACTGGTACTCATTACAGCGCTTGAGGGCCTCGACCTGTACGGCGGTTGCGTCAGAAGTCAGCTTGCCTGCGAGGTGTGCCTTGTAGCAGTCGGTGACAGCCTGCACAAAGGCGACCTCCTTGACGAGAGGCACATCTTGCGGCAGGTCATAGAGCAGCACGTGACCCAGCTTCTTTTGCTTGCGTTTTGTGCGTGTGTGCATGATTGGCAACCAACGCCAGGGAAGGGCGCGAACAAAAGGAAAGAACTGGACTGGACCGCTCTCATTGTATCACGCAGCGCTGGTTGTATCCCCCCTACAACCTACAACCAGGGGAGGGGGTGTCCGCTGTCCACTGTCCGGTGTCCGCTCAAAATAAGATGATTTGGTCCCCCCTATGTGTCCTATGGTGGACAGTGGTCGGTGTCCGGTCGGTGTCCGGTCCACCGGGGGGCGTGTTGCGTTGCGTTGCGTTGCGTGTTGCGTAGACCAGGAAAGCCGGGTAGGGGGGGGCAGGTAGCACCTGCTACTCCTCTGTGCCCTCCAGCTCGGGGTTGAATCCGTCCGGGCCGTCTGAGATAACATACTCCTTGGGCAGGATGGTGTTGTCTGCATCCCCCTGTGAGTTGGTACGGAATGCAGGGATGCGCCAGGCCAGGAGCCTAAGCAGCACGGTATCCGAGTATTCGCGCTCAATCAGGGGCTCGCCGTTGATGAGAACCGGCTGCCCATTATAGAGCTTATAGCGAATGACGCCCTTGACGGCTCGCTGCCAGGCAGCCGCTAGCAGCACATCGGTAGCCGCCTCGCCTGCCTGGTGATAGCGCATGCTGAACTGCTCGTCATGTTCGGTCCACTCATAAAACGTTGAGCGGTCGATATTGGCCTGTTTACACGCAGCGGTGATGTTCGCGTTCAATGCGAACGAGGCAAGGAACGCCGCTTGCGCTGCCTTACGCTGCCGGGCACTCATGCGGTGGCCACGGCCCCGGGTCGAGGTAGCATGATGAATGGCTGGTTTGCGGGTTTTGTCAAACATGGCCGTTCCTTAGAGCTGGTAGCGTCCCGATGCGCGTAACTGGCGGGTCTGCTCGCCCATGCGCACCTCTGTCCTGCGCCTGAGTTCGGCTTTCCACATGGAAGGAAATGCTGAGTCGAAGGTGTCCCTATTTCCTCCAATGGCCAGGTGAGCCGCATAGGCCTGTTCTTTGAACGCGGCTTCTTCCAGCATACTATGCCTGGCCACCTCTGCCTCTTGCCGCGCCGTTCGCTCTTGCTCTTGTGCTCTGAAGCGGGCACTGGTCCGGCTTGCTGCAGCGTCGTTGAGGGCCATACGAACGGCCTTCTCGCACGTTTTCACCGCTTCTTTGCATGCGGTGACTCCCGCGACAGCGTTCTGCCAGGTTCTGTACTGCTGGTCGTTGCGTCGGTTGTAGGGTGCCCAGGGGATGGTATTGCGGTGCTGCTGGGCGAGTTCGAGCTTGGCCTGGGCCTGCTCAAGAGTTGCGCGAGCTGCCTGGACACCGCTATCTTTCTCCAACTCCTCTTGTAGAGCCTTATCGGCTTCACCCAGGCGCTGGGCACGCGTGTCCGGCGTGTAATTGACGAGATTGGTACCACGAGGCTGCCACGGGTCGTTGTTGCGTTCTGTCATTGGTCCAACGGTCATGACTTTTTCCCTTTCTTGGGAACAGCCTTTGTTGGCTGCATGTGGAGCGTTTTCTCCGCCTGTTTGCGCACGGCTGCCATGCGCGTGGAGAGCGGCGGCTTGCGAACATATTTTACGGTTGCCATATCAGTCCTTTCTGCTGGCCAGCGCCAGCACAATCCGTTCTTTACCTCATGTAGGCAACCTGGGCGTTGCTCACAATGTACTCTATTTTCTCTGCCATAAGCAGCTCGGCTTTGGCCTCCGACAGAGCAGTGGCGGCCTGGTGCCACTCACGTGGGAGGGCCTCGAACTGCGCCTCGGCCTGCGCCAGTCTGGCCTTAGCGGCTTTGACACGGGCCTTGGTTTTCTCCACGAGTTCAAGATCGGTCATGGTCCTGGTCCTTTCTGTTCGTCTCCCGGGCAGCCATACCAGGCCGCCCGGTGTGTCTGTCCACCCCGTTCATTATAGCACGACTTATCCCCACCTGTGGACAACTCGTCAACCGGGCAACGATAGCTGTGTCAAGGTCGCTGGGGCGCCATACTGCCACTTCCACCCCTGCCTTGCTCAGGGCGTCCAGCCACTGCTGCTGGGCAGGTGAGAGCCGACCTTTTTCCGATTTCAATTCAGCGGCGAGCAGCTGCTTACCACGGATCAGGATTAAATCAGGGAATCCCGCTCCGGATCTGCGAGAGTCAAACGTGTGATAGACAAGCCAGCCGGTGAGGTGAGCCAGGTCTATCACCTGCTGCAGGAACATTTTTTCAGTGATGGGGGCAAAGGTGAGCATCATTAGAGACCTGCTGCAACCACTTTTGAAATTGGGCCTGTCGCGACACGGTGAACAACTGAGTGCATCAACTCCCTGGGAACAAGGTCTACCCCTGTTCGCAGCGTCAGATGGTGTGCTTCAAAGGAACGACTGACCAGGAGATGCTCGCCGGTAAATCCTCCAATATCAATCTGACCATACAGCGTCACAGAGGCGATAAAACTATCTTTCACCTCAACCTTCACCATCCAGGGCGCATAACTGGTTGCAGCCTGGGATATGCCGGTGATTTCAGCACCAGGAAGCACCGTCTCAATAACCGGTTTCACCAGATTTTCAACGTCAATGCTCTCGTCGAGCAGTCCCCAGGTGATAGTCTCACGTAACTGATCCGCCCAGGTAGTGGTAAACATCTCTTCAACGTCAATTGGTGGATGCTCTTTCATCCTTGCTTCCTGCTCTGCCATTTCGCGCAGGTACCGTTCGTGCTCTGCCTTCTCATAGCGCTTTCGCTCCAGCGTCTTTGTCGTACTCCATACCGGCTGTGAGGCAAGCAGAGGCCATTCGGACAGGAGTGAGTCAAAGGAGGGATAGGCATGTTCGATGGTACCACCGCCTAACTCTTCATCGACATCGCGTTCGGCCTCGGCTTTCGTCAATTTGCTGTTACGATAGAGTTTATACCAGGGGTGCTCGCTCTGACGCCAGGCACTCACCTCGTGAAACTCGTTTGCTTCCTCACGCCACACGCTCACATCATGGTTCGTTGTGGGATAGACTATCATCCCCATCTCAACTTCCATTCTCAGTTCTGCCAGTGTCTTCATCGAGTCCTTCCTTCCGTTTCAATTGTTGAATCAATCAATCTCGTTTCATCGATCACGACGGCAGTTCCGCCAATGTACTGCGTTGCCATAGGATTGGCAATAACAGGAATCTCCCGCCGTGTTCTCTCAATGAATTTGATATGAGCACAAATGTAGCGCGGGTCGCGTTCTGTGCAGGTGCAGGCGTGATGATTTGAGTGTTTCAGATGGTCTGTATACACCATTGCTCGCCCGCCTGGCTCATCGGCATCAAGCAGGATAAAGAGATAGCCAATGATGCTTTTCCGTCGAGTAAACAGGTGAGTCTCGACAATCTGAAAATCACGATGAGGGCGTTTCATCCTGCCCGCCTTTCCTGCTCTCCGCTCACCACCTGCGAGCAGACTGGACACCAGAATCTCCCCTCGCGATAATACCACTCAGGACGATGCACCCCAGGTTCTGCACACGCCCATGTAGGAATCGGGTACTGCGAACGTTCTGCCCGGTGACGTTCCCAAAACGCGCCTATGTTGCCGACTTCAGGGAAGCATGCCACGACGACCCGGCCCGTCATCCACCAGGCCCCTACACGCCCATCAGGCCAGCAGTAATCGGGCTGCCAGTAGGCATTATCACGCCTCCAAGCGCGCAACACGATGGTCATCATGGTAAAGGCTGCTGCGTCGCCGCGAAAGCGCACATGCCAGCCGCCCTGGTCGGTGTCCAGTTCAAAATGGGTGATCGTACATCGTTTCATACTGCCACCTCCAGCGGGTAACAGACATTACACACGTACCGCTCGCCATTCCAGTGCCAGCCTGCCTGGTGGCAGAGTGTGAGTCGATTCTCAGGCGGGTATGGTCCATCATATGCAGTTGATGGTGATATTTTCACCATGTCCGAATGTCCAATGTCCAAAATGTCCAATTGCTTTAGCGCCCCTTCAGAAGTGACTTTATGCCCATTTGTGGATTGGACATCGTGAAGAGGCATGTCCAATTGTGCTAGCGGCGTTTCTGAATTGGACATTGGACATTGGACATTTTGGATATCAGATTGCGGTTCTTCCGTTGGATTCGGAGTATCAGCATAGGATGGATTGCCGCTATAGGTGAACTTGCCCCTTTCGGGGCGAATCAGGGTCCCTTGCTCAACTTTGCGCTGGAGCATCTTTGTGAGTGCGTCAAGTGATTGCTTCGTGTCAAGAAGCTTATGAATCTCTTCGACGGTCATGTCCTGTTCACTTCCCTTGAGGACTGCCATGAGCCCGTCTTCTTTCTCTGACGTCCTGCTCTCTGCTGGCGCTGGTGAGTGTGGATTGAGTAGTTCATCGCGGGTACGGGAACTTTCGCCCTTCCAGGTGATGTAGCCAATGTGTTTCTCATTCTCGTGAATGGCATAGCGCTCACTGGCAGCATGCTTGACCAGGTTGTTCTTGTAATTGACAATCACGCCGCTTTGGCCTGCTTCTCCATCAGGATCGGGCACGAAGAAGAGGGCCGTCCGCGCCATTTCAATGAAGGCAGAAGACGAGCTGCTTCTGAAGAGCACATTGGGATGGGGGGTCTTGATGGTGTGTATAATGCCCAACACTGCACAGTTATACTGCTCAGCAGTGGACATCAGTTGCATAAGCGCCTGGCGGACGGCATGGTTTTTATATGCATCCACTTTTCCGCTGAGCAGGGACAAGATGGGATCGATAACAACGAGGACCGCCCCAGCATCCTCCATCGCTTCCCGCAAGATGTGGACATCCTCCGGGAAGGACATCGGCCGCTGGTACGTTTCCCCGGTTGTTGGGTCGAGTTCATCCACCATTGTGAGCAGCAGCACCTTCTCTAGATCGGCGTCTGCTGCTTTCAGACGCGGTACGAGCGTCCTGGAGGCGCTCTCTTCAGGCGACATCAGGATCACCCCGGCAGGCGGGCGATCAACCTCTCCTGGGAGACCTTTGCCTTTGGTGATAGCCCCGATCATTTTTATGGTGGAGAGTCCCTTGCCCACCCCTGCATCACCCACAGCAAGCGCAAAGCAGCCCCGGGCTATACGTCCCTTCCAGAGCCATTCGATCTCTTGCTCTTGCACCTCTGACGCGTAGGTAAACCGCCGCTTTGGGGGAGATGCGAGCTTTTCTAATTCCTCGCGCGCCCCGCCGGTTGCAATCCAATCAGAGACATCACCGTGGTCACCCAGGCCGGGCAGGTGAACAGTACGGACGCTTTTCGCGCTCCCCTGAAGCGAACGGGTGACATCGGCAGCCCATTTTTTACCTGATAGGTCGTTGTGAGGAAGAAGAACCACATCACGCCCTTTGAGTGAGGCGCTATACTCATCCCGCCAGTTCTGATCTCCGCCACAATTGCAGGTTGAGACCAGGCCTAGCTTCCTGAGATTATCCACATCCTTTTCGCTTGGACTCAGATAAACGGTATGGGCAGGATCAGCCTTGAGCAAATCAGGCAAGCGATAGAGCACGTGCCGCACGCCTTCCATGCTGAATATCCAGCGGCCATTTTGAGCATGGCAGGGGCGGAAGTCCTTTGGGTCATAGCGGATGACTTTGAAAAGGAGATTCCCTTCCTCATCATAGTAGGGATATTCCTTTTCAACGCGGCGATCCTGCTTGCGGTTCTGAGATGGGCGGGCAGGACGATGGTTCACCCCACATGTGCAGGGACCATGCATTTTATGCGGGTAGGTCGGAGGGCTGGCATCAGTTGGCTCTATTGCGCCTGCGTACTCATCCCTGGTGCAGTGGGCATACTCGCCGTCACTGCTCATGTAACCGGCACATCGCTCACCGTTGCCTCGCCGCGTGCGTTCATAGCCGCCACAGATCGGGCAAGCTGAGGACGAGGTAAGGAAGCGCTGTTGATTATTCACACGTGCGTTGGTCATGCAGCACCCCTTTTCGTGGAAACTACTCCAGGGGCCCATATTGTGCAGAAGTGTGCGGAATGTGCAGGGGCTAGCAAAAACGTTCTAATCATGCTCATATCTCCTTAAGTAGCTTAGGAGGAACAAGCATGTCGGTGGCTCTTGACGTGCAGGAGGGTATTGGTGTATGCTTTGTGAAGCACTCCCTGGCTTACCTGCCGGGGATGGTGTACTTGCTACGTTAAGTGTGGTAAACTTGTTGGTAGTAGGTACGCATCCGTTGCCGCCGAAATGCTCGCTCTCCTTTGGCCGGGGTCGCGAGCTTTCTGCTTTTTGGAAGACTACTCCAAAATAGCAGAATGATACAAATCAACAAAAAGAAGTGGAATGCTGTTGGGTCGCGGTGCTCGCAGCGTGTCTACGCTATCGAGGTGGGCGTCTGCCCTGGCCCATAGGGCCGCCTCCTGGGAAGGCGTCTGCCTGCCATCAGGAGGTGAGGTCGCGTCGGTTGTTGTGGGTCCCCTGGCGTAAGGTAGTTGTAAGGTCAGGTTGTACGTACGCACTGACATCATGCCCTTCTCAGTTTAGCATAGAGCTGGCGCATGAGCAATGCGGACGCCACCCACCCTGATTTGAGCTCTCGAAACAGGACACAATCCGCCCTGATTTGGCACGATTCTTGGCACGCGCTCACCACAACCGTGGGGGTCGCTTGAGTGGCCTGGGTTGCGTGCTGTCGCCTTCGGTAAATTCTCCGGCATGTAAGAGCAACCAATCAAGCAACTCCCGCATCCCGGCCTCCGAGAGTGCGATGCTGTCGCCGTCGTAAAATGAGTGGATGCGCCAGCGGTGGCCACCTGCTCGCTCGAATCGCTCTACCTCGATTGCTGGCTCTGCCTGCTCGCCCACGTGATAGGGTGCAGGTTCTTCGCTCATTTCGGCTCCTCGCTTTCACACATCGACTTTGTGTAATACCCCTGCCTCGTGCAGGTCATGCAATGCCTCGCGCACGTCCTCCTCCTCTTCGCCCAGCATGGATGCCAGTTCGGAGAGCGTCACTCCCACGCGGCGCATATCGGGTAATCCTTGATCGGCTGCGCACCAGATCAAGGCGACCAGGACCAGCTTGTGTAAGCGGGTCACGTTCGGATTGGAGAATAATTCACGCACCCACCGCTCCCGCTCGCGCAAATCACGCACAATAGCGCGTGTGTTCACCATGTCTTGCTCCTCAGTGTGGAAAGTGGGATATGTGATGCCACGCTTGGCAGCGAGAGCACCAATAATACAAGTCTTCCGATATGTGCTGTAACCATCGTTTCATGATGCCTTGCTCCTTATCTTGCTCGCCCATTTGTTCGCAGTACGTACCGTGGTGTTGGCAGCCTGTGCCAGCTCCTCATCACTTGCATGGGGATTGCTGGCCAGCGCCGCCCAAATGGCTTGCTCTTTGCTCTCAAAACGGCTTCGCGCGACTTGCGGTATTTGCACAGGCGTGCTATCGCTCATAGGCAGGCTTATAGACACGCTTTGCAAGGGCGATGCAACCTCAGCATGATGACTATGTGATAAATTTTCCCGCCGGCGGGAAAATTGGCCTTCGTCACGTAGAAAGCCGCTCATAAAGATGAGAAACAGGACGAGCGTGGAACGTTCCCAGGTGAGCGCAATCATGCTAATGCCCAACTGTGCGGCCGCTGCGTCGATGCTAATGGATTCGGCATTGACGCGAGCGATAATCGATTGCATCTGAATGGACACAAACGAGATCGTCGCGGCGACGATCACCGCCAGGACGATCTGGCCCACTTTTACCCACCCGTTCGTGCTGGATGCTGCCCAGGCACGCCGGGCGGTGACCCCGAGGATAAGCACGTTGAAGTCGAGGGCCAGCATAAGGGTAATGGCCCACGCCAGGGTCAGCCCTGGGAACTGGGTCAAGAGATGCCCGCCGGTGAGAAGATCAATACCGGCAAGGATACCCGAGACGGCGAGAGCTGGCCCGCTCACCACAATGATTCCATCTTCCAGGGCTGCGGCCCCACGCTTTAATGAATACTTGCTCATACTCCCCTTCCCTGATAGTGATGTGTCGATGCCGATGATTTTGAGATTGATCGATCAATCCAGGCTCACGATTGATGGTTGATTGACTGCCTTGCGGTTGATCCACCAGGAGAATCAATCGCCTCTCGGTTGACGGTCAACTGATCAACTGGCCTCAAGTTTCTTTTTCCAGGCAGAGGTGATGCGCTGCACATGGTAGTAGGATGTGTTGCAGGCCAGCGCAACACTCCGTAAATCCATCCCCTTCCCGGCAAGCTCCAGAATGCGCCAGTGGTCTATGCCGTCCTCACCTACTGGCGCGGACTCTTCACTCACCTGCACGCGCGGCGCTGGTAACAACTTGGCTGCCTCATGCTCTGCGCTCAAATGGCGATACGTCCCGTCTGCCTGCTCAAGGATGGCGAGTCCTGCTGCCTCAACCACTTTGGCACGCCTCCTGGTTGCCGCAAGCAGTGCCAACTTCTCAAGGATAAAAAACACAACGTGTGCCACGCCATAGGCAGCCAGGCAGAAACAGGCCACGGCGACCAGGCCGGTGATCATGCGCCCGATGAGGCCAAGATAAGGCCATAGTGATACAATGAACGTGATCTCCAGTGGTAGCAATCCAATTCCAACGAGTAGCACCAGACGAGATCGCCATGCCCTCATAGTCCCTCCTTCAAATGGTCGAGTATCGACATGCGTTCTTTGCGCTTCCTCACCTGGGCGGCGGAGAGGCTTTGCGTATAGCCTTCCGTTACGACAATGCTCTGGTGCCCGAGCACCTTCTGCAGGTCATAGATGTCGCCGCCCTGTGCCAGGTAGCGGGATGCAAATGTGTGCCGGAATTTGTGTGGATTGACCCCCACACTCGCGGGCAATGTTGACAGCGCCTTGAGCCTGCCCAGGATGTCAGAGAGCGCCTCGTGGGAGAGCTGGCCACCATGCCTCGACAGAAACACCGGATCAGATGGTGCCGCGCCCCGGCGCACCTCGCGCAGGTAGCGGTTGAGCGCCCTACGTGCCTTGTTCCCAAGTGGAACTTCCCGCTCGCGGCGCCCCTTGCCCATGACGGTCAGATAACTATCCTCCCTCGCCTCCCGCGCCAGAGTGACCCGCTCAATGGAAAGCGTGCGCAGTTCTGCCGCCCGGATGCCCGTATCGAGTAAAATGGAGAGGATTGCGCGATCGCGGAGCTGGTAGTCATATGGCTTGCTTGGGTGCTTGCACGCATCGAAGAGCAGGACGATCTCTACATCACTGAAGGTCTTTTTCACCACGAGGCTGACACGAGGCATCTTGATGCCCTTGATGGTGTCCAGTTTCACGTACTGGCTGTGTTCCTCATCGCGGCTGCACCAGTACAAGAACGTGCGGATGAAGCGCACATACCCGGCAATGGTATGCGTTGAGAGCTCGCGATCCCCTTTCTTATGCGGCCTGTGGGTCGCTCTGAGGTGGGCAAGAAACGCCTGCACACGGCGGTTGTTCACCTGTTCAAGCATGAAGCCAGCGTCCTTGCACCAATCGGCGAAGACCGTGAGCCGCTGCCGATAGACGGCCTGTGTTCGCTTTTCCAGGTGGGTATTGTCTAAGAGATAATCGGTCACCGCGTCTTGTACCTCCATGATTCACGCGTCTCAGCAAAGTGTGTTACAATGATCTGTAGTAGCTCGAGCGAAAAGGAGCGTTTCTCGCATGATCTCTTCGGCTGATAGCCCGGCTGCGCTGGGTGATGTGCAGCTACGCGAAATTTATTACTTTATGCGTCTCACCCGCGCCATGGAAGACCGGACGCGCACCCTCTTTTTACAGGGCGGCGGCGCTTCCCCCACCCAGGGCGCATAAAGTAATAGATCTACAGCAAACCTTCTTCGCTCACTCGGTCCCCGGCGTGTGCTAATGGCGATGGTGTGAAAAGTCGTTCGCTGCGTGCTTGCACCATCGCCAGGGGCTACGCAGCCTCCTGTGCCTGCTTCGCCTGCCTTGCCGCCAGCTCCTCTGTCAATTGCTTGGATCGCCTATACGCTGCCTGCTTCTTTGAATACACCTTCTCATCATGCGGTATCTTATCCGCATAATGCATCGGTGCAGATGGGCACCAGAATATTTGATAGCCTCCCTCAACCTTGTATACCCTGAATTCGCCTATCATGGGCCGCTCCTCTCTAAAACCTGTGTTCTATGGCCTGTCACAAGCATACCATAGAAACAACACCAAGTCAATTGAAATTCAACAAGTTTTGTCAATATTGGCCTGAATTGGTGAATATTGGTGTCTAAAGTGTTGACTTTATGTTACCTGCATGGTATACTTAGTACAGAGAGTTGAGACAGGGGCCAAGCCCGAAGGAGTTATCAGTCATGAAGTCCATCCAAGAGAGTCACAAAGTCACCGACAGCCAGCTTGATGCAGCACAGCGTTTCGTCAACTGCACCACCCGTGAAGTCCTCTACGTTGTCCAGTCAGCCACCAGTGCGGATGTCCAGTACCAGGTCCGCTGGAACGCGCAATATCGCCGCTTCGCCTGCCAGTGCAAGGCCTCCCACAACGGCATGAACTGCTGGCATGTTCGCTCAGCCGTTGCCAACGAAGTCCTCTACCGCGAAAACATCCGCGCCGAGGCCGAGGCCGCAAGCCGCATCGCCGAAGAGAAGGCCGAGTACGAGCGCCTGCTGATGGTTCCACCAACGCGCCCGAGCCGCACGGCGGTAGAACGCGCCACCCGCTGCAACCAATCCAAGCCCTTTAGCTTACTTCGTTAGTCCATCGGGGGAGCTGGTCCACCTGGCTCCCCTATCTCACCCGAAAGGCAGAGACCAATGAACGCAACTATCACCCGCTCCGAAGTCCTTACAGCGCAGCTTGACGGCTTCACCGCTCGCATCGTAGAAATAGCCTCGCTTGACGAGAGCCGCAATTCAAAGGATGCCCGCGGGCGGGTTATTGCAGAGTGCTCGCTTATCGCGATTATGGCTCACTCCGACGATGAATCGCTCAAGGCAGCGCTCGACCGATTGACGCAAAGTTTTTCACTGATCAGTTAGCACACTGGCGCCCCGGCCCGCCTATAGGCCGGGAGAAAGGCAATCCCATGACCACGATCACCGTTCCTGTAGACACACTCATTCACACCGACCAGCATCCCCGCTGCGAAGACTCGACGTGCCCCTGCCAGGGCGCCCAAACGGCAGCAGCGGTTGATTTGAGCGGCTATGAGTTCGCCCCGCGCACGATACGCCACCGGCACCAGGGCCAGGATATTCAGATTAGTGAGAAGCCCTACAAGTACGGCTTGCACCTCCATGTCCGGGGACTCGATATCAGCCCGGCACAGTTGCGCGAACTCGAGCGAGCCTTGATGCTGTGGAAATATGGGTTGAAAGAGGTTCCACACCGCGAGGCATCACCGTTTGCACAGGCGCTGGGCATCCCTGAATACGAAATGATGTAGCGCGAGAGGCAGCACGAAGCCCGCCCCCATTCCGACCAAGAACCCAGGGCGGGCCAGTGAGAGACCAGTTGTGAGGCCTTCTATGACCGATTGTACCATACCTGCACACCTGCTGCGGCAGCGGGTGTACTTACTTCACTTTTACAATCCAACCACCGGCCAGTCCGCAAAACTGGCGCATGCAGCGCACTACCTGGGGGTCTCGGAGTCGGTCTCGCAGCGCTTAGCAGAACACGGCACAGAGCGCGGCGCGCGTCTCACGTATGCAGTACGGCAGGCCGGGTTATCCTGGGTTGTGGCGCGTACTTGGCGTGGAGGCCGTCGCCTGGAAAAATTGTTGAAGTCCAGGCATAATGCACCCCGCGATCTCTGCCCCATATGTCGCGGCGAGATTGATCTGGTGGTGGTGCTCGAGGCGCAGCCACAGCCACAGGCAGGGGACCGGGCGAGAGATCGCCGTCTGACGGCGATCTCTCGCCCGGTCCAGTTCTATCGTTCGTTGTGAACAGAAAGTGAGATTATCCGGATGAGAAGCAATCTGAACATCCTGCGCAAGGATGCGCCCCGGCCAGAAATGCCGGTAAGACCGGCCATCCTGGCATTTTTGGAGGCGACCCGGCGCGAACGTACCACCATGACGCAGAAGGGGTACCGGCAGCGCCTGCTGGTGTTTGCAGACTACTGCGAAGAGCGCGGCCTTGGCCTGCCATCTGTCAATGGGCGCGTCGTGAATGACTTCGTCGAGCACCTGGAGCAGACACACACCCCGATCAAGCCGGGGGCCACGCAGATGAGTAAGGCCACGCTGCACGGCTATGTGATTGCGCTCAAGATCTGGCTGCACTGGTGCGCCGATGATCGTGAGATCTACGCCGAATTTGTGGATAGGGACGAGACCCGGCGCATCAAGCTGCCCAAACTCGATTCCGTGATTGTCGAGCCCTTCTCTGATACCCAGGTCCGCGCCATGCTCTCGGCCACGCAGTACGAGGAGTCAGAGCACATGCGGGCCCGCGCCAAAGCCATTGTACATGTGCTGTGGGGGACCGGGATCCGTGCCGCCGAACTCTGTAACCTGCGCCTGCGCGACGTGCACCTGGTGGAGGGCGAAGACCCCTACATCAAGATTGTGATGGGCAAGGGCCGCAAAGATAGGAGGATCCCACTCGGGCCAATCACCAGGCGCAAGCTCTCCCACTATGTCGAGACGTATAGAGCAGAAATACCGCTCACTTCGCCGGTCTTCC
>WNGN01004267.1_pt1 | contig 14566 bp, 4 predicted proteins | sample 5400561 | NCBI WGS metagenome assembly WNGN01 (sample SAMN13153379, study PRJNA577476) | soil metagenome | isolation source: 115 cm soil or saprolite under Garry oak tree replicate 2 | place: USA:California | collected 2016-06-15
GATCCCGACGACCACAAGGCCTGTCTCGCCAGCCGTGAGGAGGGACACGCCGACCGGCATGATCGCGACGAGGTAGAGCGCGATCACGCAAGCCATCACTCCGACGCGGACGAAGCCAAGCACCACGATCGTGGTCGCGAGCGCCGACCGGAGCGCGGCGAGCCCGAGCGGGTGGACGCTCGGCTGGACGAGCCCGAACACGGCGGCGAGTAGAGCAGCGACAATGGTTACGAGAACCGTCGACTTGAGGAAGCGCTTGAGCAACGGCAGGCCGAACAGCAGGATGCTACCGATGGCGATGGCCCCGCCCGCACTGTCCAGCGGGCGCAGGAGTGGCAGAGCATCGTTGAGCGCCGTAACGTACCCGGCGTCCTCCGAGAACCAGGCACCCGAAACGCGCGCGGCGAGCAGCTGGAACGCGGCCTCAACGCCCAGTAGCACGAAGCCAAGGGCGTAGCCGCGGATGATGGCGTGCGTCACCGTCGGGTGGAATAGGCTGCCCCTGAGCACGGGGTAGTAGCCACCGAGGCTGCGCGGGAGGTAGGCCCGCGTGAGCGATTCCCCTGCCGCGATTGAGAGCAGCATCACGCCGCCGAAGAAGACAGTGGGGAACAGCAGCTTCACGAGCGGTCCGACCCAGAATAGTGCGACCGACTGCGCCGCGGGATGGTTGTAGAGCTCGGCCGCCACGACATTTGCCCCTTGGAAGACGGCCGTACCACCCGCGGCGGCGACGGTCAGCGCGATCGCAGGCCGCCACCGGACGTCGCCGGCCCGCGAGCGGGCGATGGCGAACCCCAGCGCCAGGGCGACCCCGAGCCAGAACAGCGAACCGACGACCGCACTAGTTTGCGTGCTTTTCGGCTGGGCCTCCCCGAACTCGGCGGGAACGCGAAAGTAGTGGCGGTACGACCCCACTCGATCGCCCCGGATGTCCACTACCACCTGTTCGGCACCCGCGCCGGACGCGGAGCGCCACGGGACGCTGGAACCGACCTTCTCCCAGTCGAAATGGTGATCGGTCCGGTTGGGGCGCTTCACGCTGGACGCTTCCACGCGTCTTAGCGAGTCAAGCTTCCACCCCTGAGCCAAGAGGAACGACTCGGCCACGGCGCGCGCGGCCTCCGGCGCGAGGTTCGCTCCCGGGGCTGCTTCCGGGACCACGTGGTCGAACTCGGTGACAGCGCCGTGAGCCACCGCCACCTTCCATTCCTCCACCTGCCCCGGCGTGAACCAGCGGAGCCGCCACTGCCCCAGCGGTAGGCCTTCGACGACGCGGCGGCGTGCCTCGGGGAGGCCGAGATTCTGCTCGAGGAAGGCGCGCTGGTCGCGCTGCCCATCGAATTGCACCGCCTCGGTGAACGAGCCCACAGCCCCCATTGCCTTCAGGAAGTCCTTGCCTATTGCAACCGCCTCGCCGCGGGTGCCTCGCGGAGCCGAGATCGGCGGCGGATACGCATAGCGATAGAGCGCGCCGAACGCGATGAGACCGGCGAGGCCCGCCGCCAGCAGCCCGCGCCCGATCGGTCGGGCGCGCGCCTCCGTCTCCGCCAGCTCCCGGTCGAGCCGGGCAGCCGGGAGGGCAGCCGCCAGCGCCGCAGCTCGCGACCCAGCCGGTGGCACCGCGCCGGATGGCGTCAGCGCCTCGCGAAAGCGCGCCGCGGTGGCGAACCGATCGGCGGGGCTCTTCGCCAACGCCGTGCTGATCGCCCATTCGATGGGGGCTGGGACCGTCCGCACCGTGCGCAGGTGGGGGAGCGGCTCGCTGAGCCGCTTCGCGAGGATCGCCTGCGCGGTCGGGCCGGTGTAGGGCGGTTCCCCGGCCAGCATCTCGTATACCACGCAGCCGAGGCTATAAACGTCGCTCCGGCCGTCGAGCTGGGTGTCGCCGCTCGCCTGCTCCGGACTCATGTAGGCCGGCGTCCCGACTGTGATGCCCGTCTTGGTCAGGTGATCTCCGCCGGCCGCGACGATCGCCCGCGCGATCCCGAAGTCGCTCACGACCGCGTGGCCAGCCTGGAACAGGATGTTCTCAGGCTTGACGTCCCGGTGCACCACCTCGTGTTCGTGGGCGTAGCTGAGAGCGTCCGCCACCTCGCGGGCGATCTGCAGCGCATCCTCGAGCGCGATCTGCCGCTCCCGGTCGAGGCGCCCCCGCAGGGTCTGTCCCTCGACGTACGGCATCACGAAATAGAGGAGTCCGTCGGCCTCACCGGAGTCGTGGAGCGGCAGAATATGGGGGTGGTTGAGGCGGGCGGCGGTTTCGATCTCGAGAAGAAAGCGCTCCGGGCCGAGTGCAGCGGCGAACTCGGGTCTCAGAACCTTGATCGCGACTGGGCGATGATGTTTCTGGTCGTGGGCGAGATAGACGGTCGCCATCCCCCCTCGGCCGAGCTCCCGCTCCATCTTGTACCGGTCACGCAAGGCGGCTTCCAAGCGAGCGAGCAGGGTCGCCAGGGGTACTCTCCAGGTGGAGTCAGACCTATCATAAACTGCTGACGTGGGCTGAACCAGACGTCACGCCTCGGCAGACTTTCGCGCCTCCTCCCGCGTGCTATCCTGCGGCCGGGCCACGTTGTGGCCCTACTGCTCCCGGCGTGCGCCGGCGGCCCCAAGCGATCACGGCTAGCCGCCGTTCGACGAGCTGCCAAGTAGTGAGATGCGCGCGGATCGAGGCGCTTCTCGCTCAGGAACGGCGCCAGCAGTGAGATGCGCGCGGATCGAGGCGCTTCTCGCTCAGGAACGGCGCCAGCCCTATCTTAACGTTCATGGGCGACCTTCTGGCTCGCCTGCAGAGTGCTCTAGGCGACGCCTACCGCATCGAGAAGGAACTGGGCGGCGGCGGGATGAGCCGCGTGTTCGTCGCTGTGGAGACCGAGCTCGGCCGGCGCGTGGTGATCAAGGTGCTCGCGCCCGAGCTCGCCGCCGGCGTGAGCGTGGACCGGTTCAAGCGCGAGATCCAACTCGCCGCCTCGCTGCAGCATCCCCACATCGTGCCGCTGCTCGCCGCCGGCCAGGCCGAGGAGCTGCTGTTCTACACGATGCCCTTGATCGAGGGCGAGTCGCTGCGGGCGAAGCTCGCCCGCGAGGGCACGCTGCCGATCAGCGACACGGTGCGCATGCTGCGCGACGTCGCGGACGCGCTCGCCTACGCCCACAAGCGCGGCGTGGCCCACCGTGACATCAAGCCGGACAATGTCCTCCTCTCGAATCACCATGCCGTCGTGACCGATTTCGGCGTGGCGAAGGCGCTGAGCGAATCCACGGACAAGAATGCACTGACCTCGGCCGGTGTCGCCCTCGGGACGCCGGCCTACATGGCGCCGGAGCAAGCGGCCGCCGATCCGCATATGGATCACCGCTGTGACATCTATGCGGTCGGGGCGCTTGCCTACGAGATGCTTACGGGCCGGCCCCCGTTCACCGGGACCACGCCGCAGGCGGTGCTCGCGGCGCACCTGAGCGAGCAGCCGGCGCCGGTGACGAGGCACCGGGCCACAGTGCCGCGGGCGCTGGCCGAGGTGGTGATGCGGTGCCTCGAGAAGAATCCCGCCGATCGCTGGCAGACGGCCGAGGAGCTGGTGCACCTGCTCGAGGCGATGGCGACGCCGAGTGGGGGCCTGACGCCGACCGGCGCGGGAGTCCCGATCTCGTTGGGCACCGAGGCGGCGATCCGACGGGCGCACCCGGTGCGGTTAGGCGCGCTCTTCGGGGTCGCATCCCTCGTGGTGCTCGGGCTCGTCTACGGGTTGGTGCTGAAGCTGGGGCTGCCCGGCTGGGTGTTCCCCGGCGCGGTCGCGCTGCTTGTCGTCGGGCTGCCCATCATGCTCGTCACGGGCGTGTTCGAGCGGCGTCGCGCGCTGGCACGCACTATGGGGACGACCCTACCCACGCCGCACGGACCCCACCGTTGGTTCACGTGGCGCCGATCGCTGCTCGGCGGAGCGGTGGCGTTCTCCGGCCTCGGTATGGCGACCGCGGTCTACATGGCGATGCGGCTGCTCGGCATCGGGCCGGTGGGGACGCTCGTGGCGTCAGGCGTCCTCAAGGAGCGCCAACCCATCCTGCTCGCCGATTTCGTGAACCGCACGGCGGACTCGACCCTGGGGCCGACGCTGACCGAGGCGTTCCGTGTGGATCTGGCGCAATCGCCGAGTGTCCGGCTCGTGGACGCCCAGTCGATCGCTGGCGCGTTGAAGCGGATGCAGCGATCGCCGGGCACCGTGCTCACTCCTGGTCTCGCCCGCGAGCTCGCGGAGCGGGAGGGGATCAAGGCTGTCGTTACGGGCGAGATCGCTCCCGTGGATAAGGGCTACGCCCTCTCGGCGAGCGTGGTGTCGGCAGGCGACGGCCAGGTGCTCACCGGGGCGCGGGCGGCGGCGCCGGATGGGGCGCGTCTGATCGACGCCCTCGACGGGCTGTCGAAGAGCTTACGCGAGCGGATCGGGGAGTCGCTCAGGAGCATCCGGGCCGGGGAGCCGCTCGCGCAGGTGACCACCTCATCGCTCGAGGCGCTGCGGAAGTATTCGCAGGCAAACCGCAGCTTCAACGCCGGGGAACAGGAGGGTGCGCTCTCGCTACTCGAAGAGGCCACGGCGCTCGACACGGGGTTCGCTATGGCGTACCGCAGACTCGCCGTGATTCTGGGCAATACGGGGGGTTCCACCGACCGGATGGTAGCCGCGATGACCCGCGCGTTCGCGCACCGCGACCGCCTGCCCGACCTCGAGCGCGATCTCACCACAGCGTATTACTACGGCGCGGTAGACTACGACCTGCCGAAGGTCGTGGCGGCCTACCGCAGGGCGCTCGAGCTGGATCCGAGCAGCGACATCGGTCTGAACAACCTTGCCGTCGCGCTCGTGATGGAGCGGCAGTGGGGCGCAGCCGAGAGTTTGGCCGTGCGGGGGATCGATCTCGGCTATGGGGGGCAGCTTTACTCAACCGCCATCGTACTGCAGGCCTTGCAGAGTCGCGACGCGGACGCGAACGCGATGCTAGAGCGCTGGGCGCGCGCGTCGCCGCATGACCCAGATGTCCTCTCGACACGTTTCTTTCTGTCGAGCAGTAGGCACGACTATGTCCGCGCCCGAGAAGCGGCGCGCGAGCTCCGGGACGCCTTCAAGACCAGCCCGGTCTGGCGGGAGCGCAGCAGCGACGCATTCGCGATGCTAGCTCTGGTACAGGGAAAGCTCGGCCAGGCCGTCCAGTACTTCCGCGACGGCATGGCCGCGGCCGAGGCGCGGGGCCTGCCCGGCGATTACCTCCAAGGCGCCGTGTGGGTGGCCCGAATCGACGTGGGCTATCGCAAGGCCCCCGGCGCCGGTCTCCGGGAGGTCGCTGCCGCCGTTACGCGGCATCCGCTGGTTTCGATGCCCGCGGCCGACCGGCCCTACGCGAACCTGGCGACGTTCTACGCGAGGGCGGGCCGCGTGGAGGAGGCACGGCGCCTGATGGCGGAGTACGAGCGGGTGGTCCCCGCGGGCCTGCGCCGGGGGAATCCGCTTAGGCGCCTCGCAGAGGGCGACATCGCCCTCGCCGAGGGCCGGCTGCAGGGCGCGTTAGCGAGCTACCGGGCATTCTACGACGAGGCCGGCTACTGCGGGGCGTGTGGCTTCTTCGAGCAGGGCCTCGTGTACGAGCAGTCCGCCCAGGCCGACTCGGCCCTCGCCTACTATGAACGTTACGTCGCGACGCCGGAGTTCGACCGAATCTTCTTCGACCCCTACGCGGACCCCTACGTGCTTGCGCGGGCGTACAAGCGGCTCGGCGAGCTGTACGAGGCGAAGGGCGACCGCGCGAAGGCGCTCGATTATTATGGCCATTTCGTCGACCTATGGCGGGACGCCGATCCCGAGCTGCAACCGATCGTAAAGGACGTCCGGGGACGGGTCGCGCGGCTCGCGGCGGAGCGCTGAGTCTCAGGCCGCCGCGTGATTCCAGTCGTCCCGTCGCCGCGCCCGATTTCCCGGCGCCTGCGGCCAACTGTCTCAATTCTGAGAGAATCCAGCTGAACATTGCGCGGTCGTGAAACGCGTCCCCGGGCGGCGACGGAGCCGCCCCACTCACAACCGAACTCACAACACGGGGCGGAACGAGAAAGAGCCCCACCGCGGAAGTCGCAGTGAAGCTTGATCATCACCCAGTCGGGACGGCGACCGAAGGAAGTACTTTAGTGCGGGGTTTGAACCCGCGACCTCCTGAACCCCATGCGACCGGTTAGAGGGGCGAGTTACGACACCAAGTAGTAATCACGCGAGGTTCTGGGCATCGGTGTCGTAACACGAGTCCCGAAGATCAACCGAGTGTCGCGGGAAATGCACAACAGAACTCACAACGCGCCGCGAGGAGGCGGCAGCTGGTGCTCTGATCACAGCGTCGTTCTGTAGTTCTCCCACTGGCCCTTTAACCGCGCGAGAAAGGCGACAAACGATGGGTCCCGCCGCAGGCTGTCGAGGTATGGATCCCCGGCGAACAGCGGATAGCAGGGCAGCCCGTCTTCGGCCGTCCGGTGCAGCCATGCCAGCGCCCTGGCGTGATCCCCCTGCAGGGCATAGGCGGTTGCGATGTTGTACTCGGCGTGGTGGAAGTGGGAGAGCCCGCTCCCTCCGGCCACGGCGATCGCGATCTGCTGCGCGACCCGGGCGCGCTGTCCGTGACGCGCGAAGATGACCGCTCGCGCCGACGCGATATCGGCCGGCTCGCGCGGCCCACGTCCCTCCGCCTGCTTCAGCAGCCGGAGCGCTTCGTCGGTTCGTCCCAGGTGATCGAGCACCAGCGCATGCTCATCTTCCCACCCGGCCATCCGCTCGAACTCCACGAGTGCGGTGTCAAATTGCTGCTCGTACCAGTGCACCCGGGCGATCCGCGGAGGCGCCTCGAGGTCGCTCGGGTCGAGGCTCACCGCGAGCCGCAACTCCTGGAGCGCCTTGTCCAAGAGTCCGATGTGCAGGTAGATGCCGCCCAGCCAGTAGCGCGCGGTTGCTAGGTTCGGGTTCAGCGCCAATGCCCGCTTCATGTCCTGGATGGCCCGGGCGTGCGGGAAGTGGTTCGCGAGCGTCCAGGTCAACTTGCCACGCGCGAGGTACGCGTCCGCCAGCTCGGGGTCGAGCGCCAGCGCCTTCTGGATCGCGACGTAGGCCCGTTCCTCCCACTGTCGATTGGAGTCATAGTCGAAGAGTTTCTCGGTGTAGGCGTACGCGAGCGCCGAGTAGCCGAGGGCGAACTGCGGGTCGGCGGTCGTGGTGCGTTCCAGCAGCCCGATGGCGGAGTCGGTCGCGACGCGACTCTCCTGGTGGGATTCGTACAGGCCGCGGAGGTAGAAGTCGTAGGCGTTGGCATTCGGCGTCATCCGCCGGCCCAACTGGGCCTGCTCGGTGGCGAGCAGGCGGACCTGCAGCTTGTCCGCCACCCGTCGGGCCACCTCCCGCTGAACGGTGAGCACGTCCTGCAGACCTTCGTCGTACGTGTCCGACCAGAGGCTCTCCCGCGTGCGCGAGTCGATGAGCTCGAGGTGGATACGCAGGCGCTCACCCTGACGTCCCACGGTCCCCTCGAGTACCGTCCCGACCCCCAGGTCGCGCGCGATGTCGGCGGATCCCGCGGACGTGTCGGCGTAGCGCCGCACGGCGCTGCGGGCGAGCACTCGCAGGCCGCTGATCTGCGACAGCGTTGCGATCAGCTCCTCCGTGATCCCTTCGGCAACATAGGCGTCCCGGGCGTCGTCGCCGACGCTCTTGAGCGGCAGCACCGCGACCCGCGTGCGTTCCGTCGCCGTGAGCCCCGTCCTGCCGTTCGCTGTGCGGTCCCACAGCCAGCGGCCGGCGACGAGCAGAACGAGCAACGCGAGAGGGACGACGGCGGCGATCACGGCGCGACGTCTGCGTGGCGACGGGGCCGCCATTGCCAGCGGTGTGGGCTCCGCGAGCGACGGGGTCGTCAACGTAACGGGGGCGGCCGTTTCCCGCGCGCGCACCGCTGCGAGCAACGCTTTGGTCTCGGCGGCGGGCTCGGCCTCGTACTCCTCGGCGAGGTGCTGCGCGAACTCTTCGTACGCTTGTAAAGCGCCCGCCCGGTCTCCGGTACGATCAAGCACGGCGATCAACTGCCGCAGCAAGCCCTCATCGTTCGGCGCCAGCTCGATCGCTCGACGCGCCCAAAGCACGGCGGTCGAAAGGTCCCCTCGCTTCTCGCAGCTCTGGGCGAGCGTCCGTGCCGTGCGGGCGGCCACGCCGGCCAGCTTGGCGCGCTCGGACTCAAGCCACCGCTCGAATTCTGGTGCGTCGGAGATGAAGAATCCTGCCATGAGGTTGCCACGGTAGAAGTCGAGCGCCTGGCGCGGCTCTCCGCCATCGATGGCGCGGGCGAACGCTGCCACGTCGCACCAAATCCGTTCGAAATCCAGCCCGATCTCTTCGTCGCCGCGGCTCACCAGCGTGTCGGCGCCGAGCGCGGTGCGAAGCACGTGGAGCGACTGGCGCAGGGCCGCGCGTGCGTGCTCCTGATCGAGCTCCGGCCAAAAGAGGGCGAGCAGCGTATCCCGCCGATGTGGGCCTCGAGGCGTCGCGGCGGCGAGGTAGGCGAGGAGGGCCAGCCGACGGGGCTGGCTGAGCAAACTGCCCGCCTCCCGTCCGTCTGCGGTCGTGAGACTCAGAGTTCCGAGCAGCCGGAACTCGACCATGGGAAGCCCTTTCTGCGTCGGGAGCGCAGGTCAAAGGTCACGAGGCGTGGGATGCTGTCACGCCGACGTGACGGTCCCATCACGGTCGCGTGATGCGTCCGCCTCAAACTGGCTCCGTATGCCGAAACTAGTCCCGCGCCCGTAAGGCGGCAAACCGTGAGGAGGAGCTGTGAATATGTCTTCGACAGTCGTATTGCTGCTCGGCGTCGTGGCGCTCGGCGGCTGCAATGATCGCCCCACCGGCCCTGCCGCGACCGCGCAGCGGCTCAGTGCAGCTCGCGCGACGGGACTGCCGATCACCGAGGGGCTCGCGAGTCCCGAGTGGCAGGAGATCGCGCGCAACTTCGTCATGCAGTCCACCGTGTCGCGCAACTCCGCCGCCGCGACGCGCGTGTATGCCTATCTCAGTGTGGCGCAGCATGACGCGGTGGTGCGCGCCGAGGACGCGATCGGGGGGAACGAGTCCGAGACGGAGCCCGAGCCCGGGAATGGCCTCGGAGCTGGCGGCCGCAGCCGACTCGAAGCTGACCGCGGGGCGGTCGCGGGCGCGTCCGCCGTCGTGCTGACCTACTTCGATCGCGCCGACGCGCAACTGTTTGAGGAACAAGTCCAGGCGCAGGCGAACGCGGGACAGAGGCAACCGCATCCCGACTTCGCGCGAGGAGAAGCCGTGGGCCGGCGGGTGGGCGCGGAGACGATCGCGCGGGCCCAGAGTGACGGCTTCGACCTGCTCTGGACCGGCTCGGTGCCGGTCGGGCCGGGCCTGTGGTTCAGCAGCGCCAAGCCGCCTCAGCCGCCTGCCAACGCCCAGCTCCCGGGGATGCGTCCGTTCTTCCTGACGGCGGCCGATCAGTTCCGCCCGGCCCCGCCGCCGACGTTCGGGTCGCCGGCCTACCTCGCCGCGCTCGCCGAAGTGCGAGGCATCTCCGACACCCGCACGGCTGAGCAGGCGAACACCGCCCTGTTCTGGGCGAGGGGCGCCGGTACGAGCAGCATCGGAGGTCTCTGGAATACGATCGCCGCCGGTTGGATCAAGGAGAGCGGGCTGCGCGAGCGCGAGGCGACGCACCTGTTCGCGCTGCTCGATGCGGCCATGATGGACGCGGCGATCGGCTGCTGGGACGCGAAGCTCACGTACTGGTTCATTCGTCCCCCGCAGGCCGACCCTCTCATCACGCTCATCCCCGCGATCGGTCTACCCAATCACCCGTCGTACCCGTCCGCGCACAGCTGCTTCTCTGGGGCGGCCGCCGAGATGTTGAGCGCGTTCTTCCCGGCGAAGACCGACAGCCTGAACGCGATGGTGACCGAAGCCGGGCTCGCGCGCATGTATGCCGGCATCCATTACCGGTTCGACGTCGACGTGGGCCAACAGCTCGGTCGGCAGGTCGCGCGGTTCGTGGGCGAGGTCGATCGGTCTCGCGGTTCCGTGGTGGCGGTGCGATGAGTCCGTGAAAGGAGAGGTGTATGACCATGCCCGCGATGACAAAGACGTTGCTTCTGGCCGCGGCATTGCTCATGGGTGTCGCGTGCAACGAGTCGACTTCACCGCTCCCGACTGTCACGGTCCCGACGGCGGCGCGGCTCGCCTTCACGGTCCAGCCGAGCAACGCGACGGCGGGGGTCGCGATCAGTCCGCCCGTTACGGTAACGATTCAGGACGCGTCCGGCAATCCGATGACGAACGCGACTGACCGAGTGACCGTGGCGCTCAGGACGACCGCGAGTGGGGGGACGCTCTCGGGCACAACCGCGGTGGATGCAGTCAACGGTGTGGCGACCTTCAGCAACATCGCGATCCAGTTGGCGAGTACCGGATACACCCTCACCGCCTCCTCCGGCACCTCGACGGGCGCCACCAGTGCGGCCTTTGCCATCGCCCCGGCGGCGGCGGCCAAAGTCGCCTTCGCGGTGCAGCCAAGTACCACCGACGTGGCGCAGCCGATCACCCCTGCGGTCCAGGTGGCTATTCAGGATGCGTTCGCCAACACGGTCACCAGCGCGACGAACGCGGTGACGCTCGCCATCGCGACGAACCCGGGAAGCGGCACGCTGGCCGGGACAAGAACCGTGAACGCCCTGGGAGGGATGGCCGCGTTCAGCGGGCTGTCCATCGACAAGGCGGGGACGGACTACACGCTTGCCGCCACGTCCGTCATGCTCGCCGGGGCGACGAGCGCCGCGTTTGACGTCACGCTCCCACTCATGTTCGGCGCAGTAAACGCCGGCGGCTATCACACGTGCGGCGTCACGACCGCGGGCGCAGCGTACTGTTGGGGCGCGAACGATGCCGGCCAGCTCGGCGACGCGACCTTGACGGACCATACCAGCCCCGTAGTGGTCGGGGGCGGGTTCACCTTCACCGCCGTGAGCGCCGGGCTCGCCCACAACTGCGGCGTCACGACCGCGGGCGCGGCGTACTGCTGGGGCTACAACGGCACTGGCCAGCTCGGTGACGGAACCACGACCAATCAGACCAGGCCAGTGGCGGTCCTGGGCGGGCTCACCTTCGCCGCGGTGACCGCCGGGTTAGATCACACCTGCGGCGTCACGACCGCGGGCGCGGCCTACTGCTGGGGCTACAACGGCAGCGGCCTGCTCGGCGACGGGACCACAACTCCGCGGACGGGCCCGGTGGCGGTCCTGGGCGGGCTCACCTTCGCCGCGGTGAGCGCCGGTAGGGATCACACCTGCGGCGTCACGACCGCGGGCGCGGGATACTGCTGGGGTAGAAATGACTACAGCCAGCTCGGCGACGGGACGACGACCCAGCGGACGAGCCCGGTGGCTGTGCTGGGCGGGCTCACCTTCGCCGTGGCGAGCGCAGCGTGGTTTTACACCTGCAGCGTCACGACCCCGGGCGCAGCGTACTGCTGGGGGCTAAACTACTCCGGCCAGCTCGGCGACGGGACCACGACTCCGCGGCCGAGCCCGGTGGCGGTCGGGGGCGGGCTCACCTTTGCCGCGGTGAGCGCCGGAGGCTATCACACTTGCGGCGTCACGAGCGTGGGCACGGCGTACTGCTGGGGGGAGAATCTCGACGGCGAGCTCGGTGACGGGAGCACAACATCGCGGACGAGCCCTGTAACGGTCGGGGGTGGGCTCAGTTTCGCCAAGGTGAGCGCCGGGGTCGCTCACACCTGCGGCGTCACGACCGGGGGCGCGGCGTACTGCTGGGGGTACAACGCCGCCGGAGAGCTCGGCGACGGGACCACGACGGACCGGCTAAGCCCCGTGCGCGTGAAGTGAGTCGAGCGGCTCTCGGCCAGAGCGCCGCTGGCCCAACGTGGGCGACCGAAAAACGGAGGGGCTAGGAGGCGTCGCGCCGGCAGGCGCAGCCCGGGGTGCGGTAGGTGTCTGATTCGCAGTGCGGGAACTCCGCCGACCCGACTCCCCTATCCTCCACACCCCCTGATGCACGTACAGGGGGTCTAGAAAGGAGCACGCTCGGCGTCCGTTCAACTCGGGTCGCGGTGGAAGGCCCGCGGGCGACGGCCACGCAGCCCGAGGACATGGGCGATCAGATAACCACAGTCGCAGGGGTGGCTGGGCAGTCAGCGGCCCACTCGCGCAACGCGAGCCAGCCAGATGTCCCGGTGAGACTCCTTTGTCACGACGACAGCGCGGCGGCCGTCGCGCGACACGTCGACCCATTCTACGGGCCGCGGTCCATTACCACCGCCACAATGGAGCCGTCGGCAAGCCACCGCACGGAGGCCCCCTCGCAGAAGAACGTTGCCCAGCGAGTGGCGCGTCCCTCCGGCTGCGAGATCACATGCACAGTCAACGATTCCAGGTTGGCTGTCCACCCCATCGTTGTGAGTTGCGAGCCCTCTGGCCCGGCCATTACGCCTACGAGGAACGCATCGTCATCTGGCTTGGGCAACTCGCGCGGCTCAAGATCGCCGGGCCGCTGGACGCGGAGGGGTCCCGTCGGCTGGGGGATCCATGCCCAGCCACCCCCGGCGAGGGCGGCGACGTCAGTGACGATCGAGTCGTTGATCGCAAACGCGCCTAGGCGTGCTCCCGTGCGTGCATCTATTGTGATGATGCGCACCCCCACGTCCGCCCGCTCGACGTAAAAGAACGACCCACCGCCGGGCATCCACGCAAGCAGGTTCATCGTGCGCGTGCCGGTCAGCGCACGCACAACCTCGACACCGTTCTCGAAGGGCACGACCGCGAAGATATACCGCTCGCCGCCAGGTTCGGCCACGCGCCGCATCACTAGCACCCAGCGGCCGTCCGGCGACACGACACCCTCGGCCAACGATGTGGAAGACACGAGGCGCCCCGCTGCGGCGAACCGCCCGCGCAACGCGTCGGTCAGCCCAACGGCCCAGAGGTCGGACTCGGCGGTCCCGTCCTGGTAGACGATGGCGCTGCCGTCGGCCGTCACGTCGAAGACGTCGTCCGGCGCGACAAGCACGGTGTCGGGCCCGCTCGCGAAGCGTCCCTTCCGGGCATCGATCAGCACCCGAACCACAGCAAATCGCGACTCTCCCATGATCTGCAGTAACCAGAGCGCGTCCGCCGCCACTCGACGGAGCGTTCCGTTCCCAACACCCATGGGTCCATATACGTTATTCAGCGGTCCGAAGCCGTCGCGCTGGCGGCCGTGCCGATCGACGATCCGCCATTCGGGGCGACCCCGGTTCAACACCTCGACCACGATCCAGCGGCCGCCGGCGAGCAACCACGCCCCGTCCAACCCGTCGCCGGGTCGGTCGATCCGCAGGCTGTCGCGATGATCGCCGTCCAGGGTCGCCACCCAAACCCACGCCACGCTGTCCCGGCGCGGCGGGGAAGTCAGGAGCAGGGAGTCGCCGCCGGGGAAGAACGTGACGGCGCCGACTCCGAGGAACCGCGGAGCGCCGCCGAGCGTCGAGGCGATGTAGCTGCCGTAACGCGCCGCGATGCTCCCGAGGAAAATGAGGTACCGACGGTCGGGGCTCCAACCAATCCAGTACAGCGCTGTGGTACCGTCCACCACGCGGCGGCTCGCACCGCCGCCGACGTCCTGAACCTCGATGCCGTAGGCACACGCTGCCGCCGCACAGCGCTTCACGACGTAGGCCAGCTGCTTGCCGTCTCCGGAGATCGCGGGTACGGCCGCGTTGCCCGTGAATGTGAGCTGGGCGCGGTCGCGCACGACGAGCGCGGGGGCGCGTCGGCCGCCGGTAGCACGCACCGCCAGCCACAGCGCCGCCGCGAGAGCGAACGCGCCCACGATGCCGGCGACAAGCGCCGTCGAGCGGCGCCGCCAGCCTGCGGTCGGCCCGGCCCGTGGCACCGCGAGCGCGGTCGCGAACTGCTCCGCGCCTTGGAACCGGTCCGCAGGTACTTTCGCCAACGCCTTCGCCACCGCGCTGTCGATGCCCTCCGGAACCGTGTCCCGCACCGTCCGAATCCGCGTCGGGCGTTCGGTTAGAAGCTTCGCAATCACAGCCTGGACGGTCGGCCCCGTGTGCGGCGGCTCCCCCGTCAGCATCTCGTAGACCACGGCCGCGAGCGAGTACACGTCCGACCGGGCATCGAGCTCCCGGCCCCCCGTCGCCTGCTCCGGACTCATATACTGCGGCGTGCCGAGCGAGAGCCCGCTCTCGGTCAGGCGCGGGCCCCCCGCCTCCCGCAACGCCAGCGCGATCCCGAAGTCCGCCACCACCGCCTCGCCTTCGTGCAGCAGGATGTTCTCCGGCTTGATGTCCCGGTGGATGACCCCGTGGTGGTGGGCATAGTCCAAGGCACTCGCGACCTGGGTTGCGATGCGCACCGCCTCCTCGATGGCGAGCTGCTGCTCGCGCGTCAGCTTCTCCCGCAGCGACTCTCCGCGCACGTAGGGCAGCACATACCACACGAAGCCGTCGCTTTCGCCCGAGTCGATGA
>WNGN01001718.1_pt1 | contig 14562 bp, 11 predicted proteins | sample 5400561 | NCBI WGS metagenome assembly WNGN01 (sample SAMN13153379, study PRJNA577476) | soil metagenome | isolation source: 115 cm soil or saprolite under Garry oak tree replicate 2 | place: USA:California | collected 2016-06-15
GCGCTCCTGATTCGCCGCAATCTCCGCAAAGACGAGGCAGATGAGGAGCGGGCGGTCGAGCAGGAAGAGGCTCGGCACCGCCGACCGTTCATCACCGCCTTCAGCGTGGTCTTCGTCGCGGAGTGGGGCGACCTCACGCAACTGGCGACTGCGGCGCTCCAGGCCCGCTATCAGCAGCCTGTGGTCGTCTTTGTCGCCGCTACCCTCGCCCTCTGGGCCGTCTGCGCGATTGCCGTCGCGCTCGGCAATCGTCTTGGCGCCTGGGTTCCGGAGCGGCCCCTGCAGTTCGCCGCGGCCGGCGTGATGGTGCTCGTCGCCATCGCCCTCATCGCCGGCTTGCTCGGGTAACCAGGCTTAGGAGCCCCGTCCGCTGTGGCTCGTGGTCTGCTGCTTGTAGGCGCCATCGAAGGTTGCCGGGGTCCACGGCCGAGCCACAGCCAGAAAGAACGCAGAAGACGATGGCACCTACACCTGCAGCGGGAGACGCGTCTTCGGCTCAGGCCGCGGTCGTGAGGTCGATGACCTCGGGAACGGCCCGCTGAGGGATGGTGAAAGTGAACGTGCTGCCCTGGCCGGGCGTGCTCTTTACCCAGATCCGTCCGCCATGCATCTCCACCAGCCGGCGAGAGATCGCCAGGCCCAACCCGGTGCCCTGGTACTTGCCGCTGATCCCGCTCTGACCCTGCTGAAAGCTCTCGAAGATCCGCTCGGCGTCTTCCGGTGGAACACCGATGCCGGTGTCGCGGACGGTGATGCGCAACTCGGCACCCTGGCGTTCCGCCATGACGCGCACGCTACCCGTTTCCGTGAACTTGATGGCGTTGCCCAGCAAGTTCACGAGGACCTGCTTGAGCTTGGGGCCATCCGCAAAGACGCGGCCGACATCCGCGGAGACCGTGGCGCTCAGTTCGAGCTTCTTGTTCTTGGCCAGCGAGCTGACACTCTCCACACACTCCGAGATCAGCAGCTCCACCTCGACCTCGCCGCGATGCAGCTGCGCTTTTCCCGCCTCGAGCTTGGAGATATCCAGCAGGTCGTTGATGAGCGCCAGCAGGTGTTGTCCGTTCTGGGCAATGATGTCCACGTCCTGGCGCTGGTCGCGGGTCAGGATGCCGCCGTCGCCCTCGAGCAGCAACTGGGAGAAGCCGAGGATCGAGTTCAGCGGTGTACGCAGCTCGTGGCTCATGTTCGCCAGGAACTCCGCCTTGTGCTGGTTGGCGCGTTCCAGTTCGGCGTTGACCGCGCCCAGTCGCGCCGTCTGCTCGGTCGCCAGATGGAAAAGGTGCGCCTCCTGGATGGCGGTCGCGGCGTGCTGCGCGAAGAGCGTGAGGAGCTCGATGGTGTTGCGATCCAGCGGGCGGCGATGGTAGATGGCGAGCACGCCCAGCAACTGCTCACCGACCACCATGGGGAAGCCGGCGAACGCACGGATGCCTTCTTCCGACATCCAGGGATTGAGTGAAAGCTGGCGATGGTTGGCCGGGTCGTTGGTGACGATCGGCACGCGCAGCTCGGCTACCTGGCCGATCTCCCCCATGCCGCGCTCCACCCGTCCAGGAACCGGGGGCGCGTTGCGCGTCGTGTGATGACCGGCCCGCCGCCAGAGCGCGCCGTCGCTCTGCTCCAGCAGCCAGATCTGGGCGGCCGCGAACCCGAGGTTACCGGTCAGCGCGGTGGCCATGATATCGAGGAGCTCCGGCTCGAACAGCTTCTGGTTCATCTGGTCGATCGATCGGTTGAGCAGCTCCAGGCGGCGGGCACGCTTCTCCGTCTCCTCGAACAAGCGCACATTGCGCAGCGCCACCGCCAATTGCTGCGCGAGGACCTCCAGCGCGTCCTCTTCCCAGCGAGTGAGACGCCGCTCGCTCTCACGCGTCTGCAGATGCAGCACCCCGGAGACCTTGCCTTCGAGCAGCACCGGTGCACCAAAGACCAAGGAGTAGCCGGCGCCGTTGAGCGCAGGCAGGTCGAAGAGCGGCGGCGCGCCGAGCGTCACGAGGCCCCGCGCCCGAACCACCCGTCCGACAATCCCGTCACCGGCCGAGATCGCGGTACCTTCGATCGCTTCCGGAAGACGAACCGCCGCACGAAGCGTAAAGACCCCGCGCTCTTCATCGAGCAGAACGATCGCCCCCGAGTCCATTTGGAGAATTTCGAGTCCGCAACGGATGACCGTATAGAGCATGCGCGACACGTCGAGCTGGCCGACCAGCTCGCCCAGCACGTTGCGCAGCTGCTCGGTCTGATCGAGCCGGCGCCGCGTCCCGCGAATCTCGGTATTCATCGCCCGCACCGCGGCGCCCAGGCCGGTGATGACCGCAACGGTCGGGATCGCGCGCAGGATCGAGTCCCGCACGGAGATGGCCAGGCCGAGATCGCTGGTCTCAAAGAGGATGATGCCGACCGTGAAGAAGAGGCTGGTCCCGATCCCGCCCCAGAGGTCGAAGCGGAAGACGGCTTCAGCGGCGACCAGCGCGTAGAGCAGGTAGGGAAGGCTGGACGAGGGCGTCGCGAACAAGAGGATCCAGCCGCTGACAACCAGGTGATCCAGCACGAGCAGCAAGACGGCCATCGGCCGGGTCAAGCGCGGAACGGATTTCTTCTGCATGGCCAGGGTCGCCACCCCGTTGTAAGCTGCCAGCAATCCGGCGAGCAGGAGAGTGACCGGCACGGAGGCCGAGTTGAGCCAGAAGAGCAGCCCGAAGGGGATGGCGAGCGCGCCGAAGCGGAGCCGGACGAACTGGCGGTCGAGGGCAGTCATGCGAGCCCTCGCGTCCTAAGCGGCCTGGCTGGTTTGAAGGTTGTTGATCATCTCGAGGAAGCGGTCCTTGCCGAAGTCCCCTTTCTGGATGATCGACTGGATGTTGCCCTGCAGACGTTCGCGATCTTCGCTGCTGATGTTTTTCGCCGTATAGATAAGGATGGGGATCTGGCTCGCCGCCGGGTCCTCGCGCAGTTTGGAGACGACTTCGAAACCGTCGACGTCGGGCATCATCAGATCGAGGATGATCATGTCGGGCTTCTTTTTGAGGGCCAGCTCCAGGCCCGCCTTGCCGCCGTCGGCAACCATGATTTCCATGTTGAACGGCTTCAGCATCGCCTTGACCAGCCGGATGTTCTGCGGGTCGTCGTCCACGATCAGGATGGACGACGGCGTCTTCTTGCCCTTCTTGCCGTCGGCCAGCAGGTCGAACTTCACCATCATCTGAAGCAGCTGCTGGCGGTCGATCGGCTTGGTCAGGAAGTCGGCCTGACCGATATCGAACGGCAATGATTCCTTGTTGACCTTGGAGGTCAGTACGATCGGGATGTCCTTGGTCTTCGACTCGCGGCGCAGGTCGTAGACGAGGCCGCTACCGCCGTTGGGCGGGAGCTGGGTGTCGATCAGCACGGCGAGCGGCTGGAGTTGCACCGCTTTGCGCAGCGCCTCCTGCGCGCTGGCGGCGATCACCACCTCGTAGCCCGCGTGGCTGAGGAAGGGCTCGATGCGCTCCTTGACCGCCGGGTCATTGTCGGCGACGAGGATCACCGGCGCTTTGGTCCCGGCGCCCACAGGCGGCATCATCTGCACCGGCCGCTCCTGGATGCCGGCTTCCTGCTTGGCGAACTCGATCAGCTCGCGGATGTGCTCCACCAGCCGCTTGCCGCTCTCGTTGATGTGGGCGACAAACTCGCGCCGCTCTTCGGGCGTCGTCTTGTTCGCCTTCTCGTCGAGCAGGATCTCGGAGAAGCCGATGATCGCGTTGAGCGGCGAGTTGAGGTCGTGGCTCTGGTCGTAGATGACCCGGAACTTGGCCTCGAAGTCGCGCTTCGCCTGGCTCAGAGCCGGCGCCGCGTCCTTGTTCTTGCCGCTGGCACTCAGCTCCACCTTGAGGCCCTCCAGCTGCGCCTGCATGGCGCGCTTCTCCGCCTCATAACGCGCCAGCACCTGGCTGGTCGGCGGGCCGCTGCCGGCCGCCTTGCGCGCCTCCTCGAGCTGCGCTTTGAGGGAGGCCTTTTCCCGCTGCCAGGCCTGCTCCAGCTCCTTGGCCTCGCCGGCGCGCCGGCTCTGCAGGTCGTTGGTCTGCGACATCATGTCGGAGAGCTGCGCCTGGATCCGCTCCAGGTCGACTTTGAGCTGGTTCTTCTCGGCCGTGAGCCGCTGCTCGCGGCCGGTCCACTCCTCGGCTTTGCGGCCGCTCTCGCCGGCGAGGTCGGCGTGCAGCGCCTTGATCTTTTCGTAGTCTTGCTGGGTCGCGGCCAGCCGGGCCGACGATTCGGCGGCTTGCTTCTTGAGTGTCGCCTTCTCCTGCGCGAAGGACGCCTCGCGGCTCTGCCAGTCCTTCTCGAGCGCCTTGACCTTGGTCAGCAGCGCGGAGCGCTCGTCACTGAGACGCTGGAACTCGGCCTCGGCTTTGTCGAGGTCGGCCCCCTTCTTGCGCGCCTCGTCCAGCTGAGTCTGGAGCAGCTTGCGATCGGCCCTGAACTGCCCCTCGGCGGCCTGGGCCCCCTGCTCCAGCCGGGCGACATCCGCGATCAGCCGCTGCCGCTCGGCTTGCCACTTCTCGCGGGCGGCCTTGAGCGGCTCGACTTCGCCCTGGGCAGCTTTCAGCTGCTCCTGCAACTGCGCCGTAAGAACTTGCAGCCGGGCCTTCTCCTGGGTGAGATCGACCCGCGACTTCTGCCATTCCTGCTCCAGCTGCGCCTGCTTGCCGACCGCGGTGTCGCGATCCTTCAGTAGGGTCTCGCGATCGACAGCCCACTGGAGCTGCGCGGTCTGCAGGTTGTTGAGGTCGTCCTCCGCCGTCTTGAGGTCGCTCCGAAGCTTCTTCTGGTCCGCTTCATACTTCTGCGCCAGCTGGATCCGTTCCTGCTCGAGCTGCCGGAGCTGCCCGCGGCGCTCCTCGTCGCGGGTCTTGGCGCGAGCGACATCGTCCTTGAAGCGAGCCAGCTCCACCTGGGCCCGGTCGTGGCTCTGCTGGAGATCCAGATGCCCCTGCTTGAGAGACTCGTGCTGGTCGAGCAGCGCCTGACGCTCCATGGCGCGCTCATCGTCGCGCGCCTTGGCGCCGGCGAGCTCGTCCTTTACGCGGCCGAGGTCCAGCTGGCCCCGATCGTGGGTCTGCTGCAGATTGGCATGGCCCTTCTTCAGCGATTCGTGCTGCTCGAGCAGGGCTTGCCGGTCCATCGCCCATTGCAGCTGGGCATTCTGCAGCTCGTCGAGCTCCTGTTGTTTGGCCTCGAGCTGCTGCTTGACCAGCTCCAATTCCCTGGCGTTTTGGGTAAGCTGCCCGCCCATGTCATCCTGCAGCGTCTGGAGGTGCGCGATGAACTCCTGGTTCTGCTGCAGGATGTCGGCGAACGACTTCGCCTTGGGTGCCTCGGGGCTCATCAGGCGGCCCTCCGTCCCTGTTTCATGTAGCGCTCGACCGCGGACCGCATGGCATCGAGGTGCGCACTCATGGCGCCCAGCTGGTCGACGCGCTCCTGTTCCAGCTGGTTGAGCTCCTCCGCGCGGTCGGCTTCCCGTTCGATCGACTGGCGGAGCTCGCGCTCCAGTCGGGCAATCTCGGCTTGCGCCATCTCGTAGGCATTTTTCGTGTCCAGCAGTTCCCTCTTGCGCGCCTCGTCCTCGTCGATCAGGCCCTGCAGATTCTTGAACAGCTCCTGATTGAGCTGCAGGATCTCCGGGTACGAACGGCCGGCCTTCGGCGCGCTGTCACCGGTTCGGGCCGGCGTGCCTGGCTGCTCGCTCATTACGCGGTCTTCAGCCGCCCCTGCTGCAGGTAGCCGGCAACCTCCCCGGGCAGGCCTTGCGGGTCGACTGGCTTGGGAATGTAGCCGTCGCAGCCGGCGCCGAGGATCTTCTCCCGGTCTCCGGCCATGGCGTGGGCGGTGAGGGCGACGACAACGACACCCGCCATCCGTGGATCGGAGCGGATCTTGCGAGTGATCGCCAGCCCATCTTCCCCTGGCAGCTGAATGTCCATCAGGACGATGTCGGGCAGCTCGCGGGTCATCTCCGCCAGGCACTCGGCGCCGCTGCCCGCCTTGCGCACGCTGAAGCCTTTTTTCTCCAGGAGGAACTGGGCCAACCGGAGGTTGACCGGGTTATCTTCGACGATCAATACCTTGCCGGCGGTCACGCCCTGTCCTCCTTCGCCTCTGCACGATGTCCAAACCCTTGATGGCGCGCAATACGACATCTGGCTCAGAGAGGCCAGAGGGTATAACGGCGCTCCAGGCCGTCGCTGGCACCCTCGGTGAAACTTCACCCAGGGCCAGCAGGGCGGGCTGGCCGGGAAGGCCGCGCAGCCCCACCACCCATTCCGGCTCGGCCGGCGCCAGCACGACGACGTCGGGGGCGGCCGCGCGGGCCTTCTCCAGGGCTTCTTGCAGCCCCGGCGCCCGGAAGACCTCGAAGCCCTCTTCCACCAGGGTGGCGGCCAGCGTCGCCAGCGCGCGCCGGTCGCGATGGACCAGCAGGACACGGACCCGGTCGCGCCGCCGGTTGATCCCCTGGCCGATGCGGCGCAGCTCGTCCTGCATGGTCTTGGTAAGCCACGGCTTGGCGACGTACCCGGCGACGCCGAACTGGTCCATCAGCGCCTGATTCCGAGTCACCGAGCAGACCAGCACGGGGACGTCAGCGGTGGCGGCCCGCGCGCGCAACTCCTGGAGGACCTGCCAGCCATCCTTCACCGGCAGGACGGTCTCCATCACGAGCAGGTCGGGCAAAATCTCCATCGCCTTGCGCACCGCCTGCTCGCCATCGGAGGCGTGCGCGACCCGGAACCCGACACCCTGGATCTCCGCCGTCATCCGCTGGCTGCTCGCGGGATCGTCCTCGATCACCAGCGCCAGCGGGAGTTCCATGGTCTCGAGCGTCGGCACCGCCTCCTCCACCGGGGCCGCGGGCGCCGTCCGGGGTTCGCGAGGGATGGTAAAGGTGAAAATCGAGCCTTTGCCGAATTGGCTCTCCGCCCAGATTCGTCCGCCGTGCATCTCGACGAAGCGGCGGCACAGCGCCAGGCCCAAGCCGGTCCCCTGGTAGCGGCGAGTGTACGAGCCGTCGATCTGTTCGAACTCGCGGAACAGCTTCGGCAGGTCTTCTGGCTTCATCCCGATCCCGGTGTCTTCGACCGACACCGTCAGCTGTTGTGGCGAATCCTTGACCGACAGCGTGATGGTCCCGGGCGCGGGCGTGAACTTCACGGCATTCGAGAGCAGGTTGTAGAGCACCTGCTTGAACTTGCTGCGGTCGGCCATGATAACGCTGGCATCGGCCGCGCCCACCGTCCGTAGTTGCAGGCCCTGCTGCCGGGCCATAGGATCGAGGATGGCGGTGACTTCCTGGAGCGCCTCCATCACCGGCATCTGCTCGGGGTGGAGGTCCATCTTGCCCGCCTCGATCTTCGCCAGGTCGAGGATGTCGTTGATCAGACCGAGCAGATGCTGCCCGCTGCTGTGGATGTTGCGGAGGAACTCCGTGCGCTCGCCCGCCGTCAGGTTCATGGTCACGTCCAGCAGAATCTCGCTGAAGCCCATGATGGCGTTGAGCGGCGTGCGCAACTCGTGGGACATGTTGGCCAGGAATTCGGACTTGTACCGGCTGGACTGCTCGAGTTGGCGGTTGACCTGGAGAATCTCCTCGTCGGCGCGCCGTAGCGCGGCGTGCTGGCGCATCAAGTAGCGGTTGGAATCTTTCAACCGCGCGACCAGGCTCTGCCGCTCCGCTCGCAGCCGCTGCTTCTCCAGGTTGCGTTCCAGCAGTTCCCGCAGCCGGTGCAGGTCGATCGGTTTCGCGATGTAGTCGTCGGCGCCGCCGCGCAGCGCCTCGGCCGCCACCTGCTCCGAGCCGTAGGCGGTCATCATCACGACTACCGACTCGGGAAAGTCACGAAGCATCTGAGGCAGGAGGCTCAGTCCGCTCTCCTCGGGCATCTGCACGTCGAGGAAGATCAGCGCCGGGCGGCGACCGTCGAGCTGGCGGCGGGCCTGCGTCGCGTTGGGCGCGGTCACAGCGTCGAACCCCTGCCTCGAGACCGCCTTGGTGAGGAACGCCCGGTTGTCGGGATCGTCATCGATGGCGAGCAGGACCGGCCGCACCTCCTGTTCCGGCTCCGCTCCGAGCAGCCCGCGCACCGCCTGGACCAGATCCTGGTCTGAGCCCAGTTCGCGGCCGGAGCCGGTCGACAGCGGACCAAGGTCGGTCAGGAAGCGATCCGCACCCGCGGCGAGGGCCCGTTTGCCTTCATCGGCATCGACATGTACGCCGGCCATGAGCAGCACCGGGATGTTCGTCGTCGCCGGGTTGCTCTTGAGGATCTCGCAGACGCGAAGCCCGTCGATGCGGCGGAGCAGCAGGTTGAGGATGATGGCGTCCGGCAATTCTTCACGGGCCTGGTCCAGCGCCTCCAGCCCGTCCTGCGCGGAGAGGACGTCGAAGCCCTCGCGCTGAAGACGCGCGACGAGCGCCTGCAAGCGTTCGGGATCGTCGTCGGCGACCAGGATCCGCCGGGTGCTGCTCAGCTCGCTCATCCGGCCCTCCGAAGGGGTGCCCGCCCCGTCGGTTCGTGTAAGGCGACAAGCGGCCGCCGCGGGATCAGGAATCGGAACGCACTGCCTCTACCGGGGGCGCTCTCCACCCAGATCTGTCCGCCCTGCAACTCCACGAGGCGCTTGGAGAGCGCCAGGCCGAGGCCGATGCCCTCGTACCCGCGCGAGGTCGAACCGTCGACCTGGCGGAATTCCTGGAAGAGGCGTGGCTGATCTTCGGGTCTGATACCGATACCCGTGTCGCGGACCTCGACCACCGTGCCGGTGGGGGTCTCCATGGCGCTGATCGTGACCCTGCCGTGGTGCGAAGTGAATTTCACGGCGTTGTTGACCAGGTTGTGAACGATGTGGCGGAGGCTCCGAGCATCGAACACCACCTGCATGGTGCGGTCCACCTGCGAGGTGACCGTCAGCTCCTTCTGGCTCGCCGCAGCCGCGTTCTCCGAGAGCGCGGCGTCCACGGCCTCGGCGATCAGGCAGGGGGCCGGATGAAGCTCGAGCCGCCCGGCCTGGATATGGGTCAGGTCGAGGATGTCGTTGATCAGGGTGAGCAGCTGGCGGCCACTGTTGTGGATCGTCTCCGCAAATTCGGCGCGTTCCGCCTGCGACAACTCCGGCGTCGTCTGGATAATCTCCGAGAAGCCGATGATCGCGTTCAGCGGTGTGCGCAGCTCGTGCGACATATTGGTGAGGAACTCCGACTTCATCCGGTCGGCTTCCTGCAACTCGAGGTTGGCGCGCTGCAACGTCTCGATGGTCTGCCGCTCGCGCTGGAATCGCCGCGCGTTGTCGAGCGCAACCGCGGCCTGGTTGGCGAGGATCTGTAGGACCTGCATCAGGGTGGGATCGAAGGCGCGGACGTCGTGGAAATAGACGGACACCGTACCGACAAACTCTCGCTCGAGGAACATGGGCAGGCCCAGGGCGGCACGCCAGCCATACTGCTGGGCCAGGGGATCGAGTGGAAAGCGGCCGTCGAGTTGAATGTCCTCGGAGAAGACGGGCCGCTGCTCGATGACGACCTGGGTGATCAGACCCGGCGCAACGCGGGCCAGTTTGTCTTCCGGGACACGCGGCTCCACGCCGTCCCTGACCTCAACGGCCTGTTCGGCGGGGTTGCCGGACTGGGTCAGGGTGATCAGGCAGGACGCGGCGCCGGAGACACCGATCAACGCCTGGGCGACGCCCTGCAGCAGGGCGGTCGGTCCCACCGTGGTGGCGGTCAGCGCCTGGGAGACCTGGCGGAGCATCTCCATCGAGGCGTCCAGCCGCAGGGCTTGCTGGCGGGTCTGCTCGAAGAGGAACGTGTTCTCGAGCGAGACGGCGACCTCGGCGCCCAGCGAGGCGGCCAGCTTGACGTCGTAGTTGCCGCTGAACTCGCCATGGCGCTTGTTGGCGAGCATCAGCACGCCGAGCGGTCGACCGCCCGATCCCAGCGGGACCAGGAGCAGGTCGCGGTAGCCAAAGGTCTGGGGCAGCAGCTGCCCGGCCTCGATGTCGTGGAGACAGTCGGCGATGATGGTGGGCTGCTGGGTGGTAAAGACCCGACCGATCAGGGTCGACGCGTTGGCACCGAAGCGCAGCTGGTTGAGTCGCATCTGGTTGAAGAGCCGGCTCTCCCGCATCCCCGAGGGGGCGGCCGGCGCGATCAGCGCCTCGAGCCCGTCCTGGTAGAGGAAGAAGCCACACATCTCGACATCGAGCAGCTCGGCGAGCTTGGTGGTCAGGGTGCCGAGGTCCTCGCCCAGCTTGGTCAGGTTGGAGACCGCCGTGGCGACCTCGAAGAAGTGGCTCAGTTCCTGGAGATTCTGGTCGGCGCGGCGGGAAAGCTCGAGGTTTTGCTGAACCAGTTTGAAGTACTTGAAGGACCAGAAGCCGGTGAGCACCATGACCGGCAGGAAGAGCACCGCCAGGAAGTAGGTAACGGGCGACGGGGCCCACCAGCGCGCCACGTAGATGAGGAAGAGCTCCGTCAGGGCGCCAAGGACTACCCAGAGCCGCCAATTGAACCGGACCCGGGAGGAGGATGCTGAATGCCGTCGCGTGGTTGAGCCCTCTTTCGTCACAATGCGCGCATTGATTTGACGAGGATTCAGGGCATTGCTTCGCACTACGACCCTGCCTGGCGGCGCTGCGGCGCGCGGCTTTACAAAGGTTTACCGGACCGTCGCCTGCCCCGAACCCCGGGGATCAGGTTCGGCCCCTTTGCTACTCTCTACAGGTGCAGCGAGAGACGGCGTTCAACGTCTCGGCGATCAAGGACACCGTCCTGCGGTCGATCAAGCTCAACCAGCAGGCGTACAACAACCGCGACGCCGACGTGCTGCGCGAGGTCTACCTGGAGCCGATGCTGTCCCAGGTGGCGCACGACCTCTCCGGTGACTTCGAATCCTTCCCGGCAGCTCGCCTGGATATCACGTGCGAGGTGCTCGACGTTTCCTACACCGCCTATCTACAGATCGGCAAGGTCGAGCTGTCCGCGTACGGCCTGGAGGCCAGCCCGCAGAACGTCAACGTGACAACCAAGGAGGAGTGGATCTACCGCCTCGTTCCCGACGCCGAAAAGGGCGTCGGCCTGGGGCGCCGCACGACGCACCGCTTCCTCGGCTACTACCACTACACGCTGGTGGACATCGACGGGCGCTGGTGGATCACCGACGTCCAGTCCGCCAGCGAGATCTGGCTTCCTTAGCGCGCCGCGCCGCGTGACTCCGCGACGGAACCGCCATCGAGATCGCTCGCCAGCTCTCGGACGCGGGCGTTGATGTCATCCCGAATCGCGCGCACCTCGCCGACGGATTTGCCATCGGGGTCCTGCAGGTCCCAGTCGATGTATTTCTTCCCTGGGATGTAGGGACACTCGTCGCCACACCCCATCGTCACCACCACGTCCGCCCAGTGGCCGAGATCGTCGGTTAATTTCTGTGGCCGCCGCCCCGACAGGTCGATGCCCTGCTCGCGCATCACCTCGACGACAACCGTGTGAACGTGATCGGCCGGCCGCGTTCCCGCCGAGCGAGCCTGGTGGCGGCCGTTGGCCGCACGCTCGAAGAGCGCCTGGCTCATTTGCGACCGGCCCGCATTCTGCTTGCAGACGAACAGGACCCGCGCCACCGCAGTCTCAGACGAGCACGTCGAGCAGCGCGCGGGTCTTGGGATCGAGACGGCTGGCGAGCCGGTAGTAGGCCCAGATGCCGGCCTTGCTGACGTCGACGAGCCCGGCGTCACGCAGCTTCGCCATGTGATGGGAAAGGGTCGGCTGGCTCAAATCGAAGGAGGCGGTGAAGTCGCAGATACAGACCGGCTCCGCCGAGCGCTTCAGGATCCCGATCATTTGCAATCGCGTGGGATCGGCCAGGGCCTTGAGCACCTCGACCGACTGGTCCACTTTGGCGACGGCCATCGCCATCGCCGGCGGGCAACAGACACCTTTGACGCGCTCAGGGGCGACGGCTTTCACGCTCGCAGTCTATCAGTTCCATTGACAACTGTCTATGGGTCTGGTAGCCTTCCATCGACCGACGTCAATCTCTCCTGGGAGGGCGACATGGACACCATCCGCGACTCCGTCCGAGCCAAGTACGCACAGACCGCCATCACGTTACGCGACGGCGGCAGCTGTTGTGACCCAAGCTGCTGCGGTGGGTCGGATGCCGCAAGCGGACCGATCGCCGCGGATGAGTACTCGAAGGCGGAGGTGGAGGATCTCGGACTCTCGCTCGGCGCCAGCCTCGGCTGCGGCAATCCGACGGCGCTGGCGCAGCTGCATCCCGGCGAGGTCGTGCTCGACCTCGGGAGCGGCGCCGGCCTCGACGTCCTGCTCTCAGCGCGGCGCGTCAGCCCCGGCGGGCACGCCTACGGCGTGGACATGACGGACGAGATGCTGGCCCTTGCCAACGAAAACAAGGCTCGCGCGGGGGTTACGAACGCCAGCTTTCTCAAAGGCACGATCGAGGAAATCCCCCTCCCCGGCTCCGCCGTCGACGTCGTCATCTCCAATTGCGTCATCAACCTCGCCGCCGACAAAACGGCGGTGCTCAAAGAGGCCTTCCGCGTCCTCAAGCCGGGTGGGCGGCTCGCCGTCTCCGACATGGTGGAGTTGGAGCCACTAACGCTGCAGGTCAAGTCGGCGATGGATGCCTGGGCCGGCTGCGTGGCAGGCACCATCCCGGTCGACGCCTACCGTGCCGCGGTGGTCGACGCGGGCTTCGACGGCGTCGAGATCGAAATCACGAACCGTTTTGGGCCTGGCGAGGCCGGGCTGCCGCAGGGCTCGGGAAAGATCGCCAGCGCCTTCATCCGGGCGAGCAAGCCCTTGTAAACAAAAAGGCCTGGGCCGTCAGCCCGGGCCTTCTGGATTCTGGGTTTGTGAGTCGTTAGGCGACGCGCACCCGCGAGGCCCGCGGCCCCTTGGGAGCTGACGCTTCGACGTCGAAGCTGACCTTTTGCCCCTCTTGCAACCCCTCGAACGAGCCCTCGACGGACGACCGGTGGAAGAAATACTCCTTGCCGTCCTCGCCGCTCAAGAATCCGAATCCGCGATCCATCACCAGTCGCTTGATCGTTCCGTTCTGCGCCACGTCTGTCGCTAGCTCCTTCGCAAAGTTATCCCCGGCCGAACTGCGTTTCCTGGGCGTGCCCTGACCGGGCTGACTCCGCCCGCGATCAAGCATATCATGGGTGGTATTGCGACGGCCAAAACCGGCCGAAGGAGGGGTCACCACGATGCGCAGTACGATGCCCGACTTTCCCCTGACGCTCCAGCACTTCCTCTGGCGGTCCACCACCCTGTTCCCGAGGAAGGAGATCGTGACCCGGCGGGAGGGCGGCCACCACCGCTATACCTACGCCGAGTTCGGACGGCGGGTTGCCCAGCTGGCGCACGCACTTCGAGAGCTGGGCATCGCCCCCGGCGACCGAGTGGGCACCCTGGCCTGGAACAACTATCGTCACCTGGAGCTCTACTTCGCGGTCCCCTGCGTGGGTGCGGTGCTGCATACGTTGAACCCGCGTCTCTTCCCCGAACACCTCGAGTTCGTGATCAACGACGCCGAGGACAAGGTCATCTTCGTCGACGCCTCGATCGTGCCGGTGCTGCAGCGAGTCGCGAAGAACCTGAAGGGCGTCACACAGTTCGTCGTCATGGCGGACGGCCCCTCGCCGGACGGTCAACTTACGCCGGCAGTCTCGTATGAGGAGCTGATCGGCAACCGGCCGACGGTCTACGACTGGCCGGACCTCGACGAGCGCGAGGCGGCCGCCATGTGCTACACGTCCGGCACGACGGGAAAGCCGAAGGGTGTCGTCTACAGCCATCGATCGTCCGTGCTGCACTCCTTCGGGATCGCGATCGGCGGCGGCATCGGCCTCACGGAGTCGGACAGCATCCTGCCGGTCGTGCCGATGTTCCATGCCAATGCCTGGGGCCTTGCATACGGCGCCACCATGTTGGGCGCCAAGCAGGTGTTTCCGGACCGGTTTCTCGATCCGGTGAGCCTCACCGAGCTCATCCGGGAGGAGAAGGTCACCTTCAGCGCCGGCGTGCCCAGCGTGTGGATCGCCCTGCTGCAGCACCTGGAGAAGACGGCGACCAACCTCGACGGACTACGGATGTTCGTCGGCGGCTCGGCCCTCCCGGCGGGACTCTACGACGGCCTGACGAGGCACGGCATCGATACCAACCAGGGATGGGGCATGACGGAGACCTCGCCGGTGGCGTCCGTCGCCACGATGAAGAGCTACATGCCGGAGGCCGATCGCAAGCAGGTCCGGCTCAAGGCCGGACTCCCGATTGCCGGCGTCGAGCTCCGTCTTGCCAATGTGGAGACCGGCGAGCCCGTCCCCTGGGATGGCAAGAGCGTGGGCGAGATCCAGGTGCGCGGGCCCTGGGTCACCGCGAGCTACTACCGGGGAGTCGACCCCGAACGCTTCACCCAAGACGGCTGGCTACGCACCGGCGACGTGGCCAACGTCGATCCCGAGGGCTATGCCCAGATCGTCGACCGAACCAAGGACCTGGTCAAG
>WNGN01011575.1_pt1 | contig 14557 bp, 10 predicted proteins | sample 5400561 | NCBI WGS metagenome assembly WNGN01 (sample SAMN13153379, study PRJNA577476) | soil metagenome | isolation source: 115 cm soil or saprolite under Garry oak tree replicate 2 | place: USA:California | collected 2016-06-15
AGCGCGGCCTAGCGGACGTGATCTACCCCTCGGACCTGTCCCCGAAAAAGATGGCTTGCAAATTGATGGAAAACTTACAGCGGAGGGATCATGCGTCATACGACCCAGCGATCCATACAAATGGAGGACGAACCGCGGCTGCTCGCTTGGCCGAGCTCCTCACCTCCAGAGTTTACTATGCCGTCCAAAGCCAGATCGAGTGTGGGCTACATAGTAAGCACGTGGCCTAGTCTCTCGCAGACTTTCGTACTGAACGAAGTCCTGGCGCTTGAGCGGCGCGGCGTGCAGCTTCGCATCTTCTCAACCAAGGACCCGAAAGACGAGCCGGTGCACGCCGATGCTGGGCGAGTACACGCCAAAGTCTCCTATCTCGCGTTGCGCCGACGCTGGAAGCCAATCTTGCAGGGCAACCTCCGGACACTTTGGCGTCAGCCTGCAGTTTACTCGCGGACTCTGCTTCGGGCTGTGCTTCGGCCCCGGTGGAGCTTTTTCCGCAACTTTTTGCAAGGTGGTTATCTGGCGGACCTGTTGTTCGACGAACCCGTTGCCCACCTGCACGCGCACCTTGCCAGCGCTCCGGCAAGTGTGACCATGCTGGCGCACCATTTGACGGGCATTCCTTACACGTTCACAGCACACGCAAAAGATATTTATTTTGATGCTCAGCCGGCGCTCATGCGCGCCAAGATGATGCACGCCAAGGGCGTGGTAACGGTCAGCGAATATAACCGGCGTCACCTTATGGGCCTGCTCGATCCTGCTGCGAGGAACAAAGTGCATTGCGTCTACAACGGCGCAGATTTGAGTCAATACAAATATCGCCCGTCTGGTGAAAAGCGGACCGGCTTTCCAGTAGTTCTCTCGGTGGCCAGGTTGATCGAGAAAAAAGGTCTTGGCGATTTGATCTGCGCTTGTCACATCCTCCGGCAGCGCGGGCGCGCATTCCGGGTCGAGATTATCGGCAAAGGCCCCCTCAGGCGGGCGCTCGAAGCTCGAGCTACCGAATTGGGTATAAGAGACCGCGTGAAATTCCTGGGACCGCAGCCGCAAGAATTCGTTCGCCAGGCATACGAGCGCGCGGCCATATTCGCTCTGCCTTGTGTGGTCACTGCGGGCGGCGATCGCGACGGTATTCCCACCGTGTTGCTGGAAGCCATGGCCAGCGGAGTGCCGGTTGTTTCGACGACTGTCTCCGGAATTCCGGAACTCGTCGAATCCGGTTGCGATGGGCTGCTTGTGCCGCCGGGAAACCCCGCGATGCTCGCCGATGCGCTCGATCAGATCTTGCTTGATCCCAATCTTGGCGCGAACCTGGCGCGCGCCGGACGCGCAAAGGTCAGTCAGCGATTCTCTGTCGACAGCAGTGCAGCGCAACTAGTCAGGCTATTTCAGCCCGAAGGAAGCGATGAAGATTCTCTACCTGTGCTTTGATCCGAGCATTGATTTGGCGGGAGAGGCTGGAGGCGCCGTCCACATCCGCGCACTAATCCGCGCGCTGACGGATCTCGGTCACGACGTCATGACAATATGCACCTGCGTTAGCCGCCGGCCGTGGGTCGAGTCCCAAGTGGGCGGAAGCGTGGTCCCTTGTGCTATTTCCAATTGGAACGGGTCGCTGGGAAGCGCGATCCGAGGAACCAATCGATTCTTTCGGCAGCAACCCCGCCACTATCCGGATGCCGTCCGGGCGTCGCACAATGCAAACTTCTTCAGAGCTGCCGCAGCAGCTGTGCGGCGATTCTCCCCGGACTTCATTTACGAACGCTACAGCTTGTGGGGACTGGCAGGGCTTTGTGCCGCCAAACGTCGTCTTTTTCCATTCGTCATCGAGGTAAACGCACCGCTGGTCTACGAACAACATCGCTATCGCGGCGGAATGGTCTGCCCCTGGTTGGCCCGCCGAATTGAGCGTTACGTCTGGCAAAAGGCCGATCTGGTTATCGCCGTTTCGGAAGTGCTGGCGAGCCACCTGACCCAAACGGGCGTGAGCCCGGTGCGGGTTCAAGTTCTGCCCAACGGTGTGGACGCACGCTGGTTCATAGAGGATGCTGCGAGTCTGCTTTCGAGGGAACCGTTGAATTTGGAAAACCGCTTTGTCATTGGCTTCGTCGGCAGCTTTAAGCCGTGGCACGGAGCGGATTTTTTGCTAGACGCATTTGAGGAGTTTCACCGCCTTGAGCCGTCATCCCACTTGCTCTTGATCGGAGACGGCCCCCTGAAAACCAGTCTGCAGGACCGCGCCCGGCAGGCAGGTCTTGAAAAAGCTGTTACCTTTACTGGTGTCGTAGCGCACGAAGACGTTCCTCGATACCTCGCGACGATGGACGTGGCAGTGGCACCCTATCCCGCCGTTGGAAACTTCTACTACTCGCCGCTGAAGTTATTTGAATACATGGCCGCAGGGCGTGCTGTCGTGGCGAGTCGCGTCGGGCAGGTGGCGCAAGTCATCACTCACCGCGTCAACGGCCTGCTTTACGAACCGGGCCACCACGCTGGCCTCGTGAACTGTCTTCGTCAACTTCGGGAAAGTTCCGCCTTGCGCTTGGAGCTGGGCAAAAATGCAAGAAGAACAAGCCGGGAATTCACCTGGGAACAAAACGCAGCGCGTGTCGTCGAGTGGATTTCGCCGACTGTGGAACGGGAACGTTTGCGAACCGCGTGCGCCTGACGCCGTGGTTTGGAATTGGAAGGGTAAACCCTATGACGGAGCAAGGAGTTCCAGGATCGTTGGCTGTACCGGATCCCGGCATTCCGACCCTGGCCGCCGTTCTCCAGGGCGAGGAAACGCAAACCCATCTGCGTCTCCTCCCACTACTTTTGAATTGGGGCCGTCTGAACGACATCCGCACGCGGTTGATCAAATTGCAGAAGGGCAACCGATGCACTCTGGAAATTGCTATCAGAACGAAGGGTGGTTGGCATTACCTGATCGGAAAAGTTTATTCGCGAGACCGCGCCGACGTGTTCGAGGCCATGAAGAAAATTTGGCAGTCAGGCTTAAACCGAGAGGCAGAGTTCTCGATTCCTCGCCCTGTAGCCTACCTTTCCTCTTTGCGGCTTCTTCTGCTGGAGAAAGTGGAAGGGATGCTCGCGAAGCGCTTGCTTCTCGAGGGAAATGCAAGCCAGCGCGTTGAGGTTGCAGAGCGTTGCGCCTTGTGGCTCGCGAGGTTTCAGGCTCTGGCGCCGCAGCAGGGCAAAATCATGGACGTACAGAGAATTCTGAGGCATAGCGAACGCAGGGTGCGATTCATCGTCGACGCAGGCGTGCCCTTCGCGGACAAGGCGCGCAAACTATTTCAGCGTCTGACTGACGGTCCGCCAACCCTGGAAAGGAACGCGATGTGCGCCGGGCACGGCGACTACAAGCACGAGCATCAGTTCCTTCACCCTCAAGGGTCCACAGTAACGTTCGACTGGGATTGTTATGACATCGCGGACCCCTGTCGCGACGCCGCACTGTTTGTCATCTATCTCGAGCGCCTCGCGCTGAGCGGGCTCCGTTCCATTCGGGAATTGGACTTCGCCTCCCAAGCTTTTCTGAAAACCTATGTGGCTGCCGCGCAGCCTGGGGTGGCGGCCCGCTTGCCGTTCCATAAGGCTGCGCTCTACTTGCAGGAGGCGAAGCGCGATCTGGGAGAACAGCACCCCGGATGGCTTGAGAGAGCTGAAATTATGCTCGACGAGGGGCTACGTACCATGGGGCAAGTCAATCGGGGCTACCCAACATGCCCAAATTAGAATTTTCGATTCCTAGTTCCGGCGCCTCAGCAAGGAGTAGCGTCTTGGACCCGGAGATGCCCACCCTACGCAAGCTTTTCGATACAAATCGCATACGAAATGATCTCCGTCCGCGTCTGCTTTCCCTCTGTCGCGTGGGGCGAAGCAGCGCGGGACCAGTCACTTTCAAGGCCCTGCAGTGGCGTCCCGGCCGGCGTTTGGTCCTGGAGATTGGTCTGCAGACAACCAACTGTTGGCTGCGCTTGGTTGGTAAGGTCTATTGTAAGGATCGCCCCGACGTGTTCGAGGCCATGAAGAAAATTTGGCAGTCCGGCTTGAACCGGGAGGCTGAGTTCTCGATTCCTTGCCCCATTGCCTACTTGCCCGCCTTGCACCTTCTCGTGCAGGAAAAGGTCGAAGGCATGCCCGCGAAGCGTTTGCTCCTCGATGAAAACGGAAGCCGACGCGCGGAGGCTGCGGAACGCTGCGCGTTATGGCTCGCACGGTTTCAGGCTCAAGCGCCGCCACAGGGCAATGTCATGAGAGTGCGAAAAGTTCTGGAACAGAGCGAACGCAGGCTGCGCCGCATCGTCGATGCAGGTGCGCCCTTCGCGGACAAGGCAGAGCGGTTATTCCAGCGCTTGTCGGATACTTCGTCATACCTTGAAAAGAAACCGATGTGCGCCGGCCATGGCGACTTCACCCATAACCAGGTCATTCTCTCTGAGAAGGCGGCGGTGACGTTTGACTGGGACGGTTATGACATCGCCGATCCGTGCCGCGATGTTGCAAGATTCCTTGTCTGTCTCGGACGGCTGGCTCTGAAGGAGTTGCGTTCTGCCCGAGGCCTAGATAGCGCCGGCAGAATATTCCTCAGAAGTTATCTGGCCGCCGACACGCCGGGAGTTGAGAGCCACCTGCCATTCTACAAGGCTGCGCTCTATTTACAGGCTGCAAAGAACGACGTGGTAAGCCAAGACCCGTCGTGCCTCGGGAGAGCGGAAATCCTGCTGAACCGCGGGCTTCAAGCATTGGCGCGCTAGTAGGAGGTGAAGATCATGTTGGAAATTATCCCCAACACAGTGGATCCTGATGGTTCCGCACTTCTTGCATTTCTCGACAAAGAGGAATTGGCCAGACATCTCAATCTGTTTTTATCTGACCAGGGGCAACGCGCTTCCCTGCCAGATGCTCGAATCCGGGTCTTGAGGTGGCACAAGAAAAACCGATGCACGATGGAAATCACTTTGGAGACCTATGGCATCTTTCACGAGCTGATCGGCAAGATTTACGCCGTTAATCGCTCCGATACTTACCGAATGATGAAAACCATGTGGCGAGAAGGCTTCGATCAGAGCGCGAAGTATTCGATTCCGCAACCTTTGATGTACATGTACTCCCTTCGGCTTCTTCTCCAAGAAAACGTCGCGGGTACCTCCGTTCGAGAGATTTTCCTCGGCAGCGACCGGCATAAGCAGTTCGAAGCCGCCGAGCGGTCTGCGCATTGGCTGGCGTACTTTCATAAACGGGCTCCACGTTTGACCCAGGCTTCTCCGGCAGAGAAACAGCTCGCAAGAATGAAACGCTGGACACGCAGGCTCGCGGAACTGGGAGACCCGGTGACTGAGAAGTCGAAACAGCTCTTCGAAAAATTGGAAGCTGAGTATTCACAACTCCGGGGTACAGAGTTCACTGCTTGCCACAACAGCTACAGCCCGGATCACGTCCTCCTGGCGGATGGACGGACGGCGGTAATTGACTGGGACAGTAACGACGTGGGTGACCCGGCTCGCGACCTCGCGATGTTCGTCGTGGCCACCCAGCGCCTGGCTCTTTGCTCTCTTAGTTCCATTCGCGCGCTCGACTCGCTGGCAGATGCATTCCTGCAAACCTACATGGCAGAGAGGGGCGCGGGGGTGTTTTCGCGACTTCGCTTTTACAGGGCTGCCATGTGCCTGAAGGTGGCCAATTACTGCGCGTTCAACCGCCAGGTTCCCCGGTGGGAGAAGAATGTTGCGGCGATGGTAGATGAAGGGGTTCGAGTTCTGGGGAATTGAACACAACGCTGGAGCAGAGTAATTTCAGGAGTCCAAATTCCCATGCTGGTCAGTTCTATGGCAGGCGAAACGATACACCGGGCTGAGCGACCACCCCGCATTTTTCATGCGGTGGGAACAGGTGTGCCCGCCGTCCCCAACGATCCTGCTCTGCCGGGATTAGTGTTGCTCCATCGTCCGGAGCACCTTCTAGCCGCGTTGACTCCGCTCTTGAGTGGCCGTTTGGGAAGCCGCCACGCCGCGCTCACGCCCAACCGTCTGTTCGTTCGCCGCTACGTTCCCGGGAAGCGCTGCATTGTGAAATTCGAAGTGACGATGCCCGGGAAGCGCTGCATTGTGAAATTCGAAGTGACGATGCAGGCAGCTCCTGGGATGCCGGGCAGGCGTCAATGCTTTTTTGCGAAGTTCTACACTGGTGGCCACGGAGTTGGTGTTTATGAGAATTGTCAGCAACTGTGGCGCCGTGGCTTTTCCCGAGGGTGCTTCACGATTGCTGAGCCACTCGCTTACCACCCGGCCTGGCAAGTCTTAGTCCTGAGTTGGGAGAACGGTCGGTCCCTCCGCGATATCGTTCTCGCGGGGCCGGACGCCCATCGAGCAGTGGAAGGCGCAGCCAGGTGGCTGCATCGCCTGCATACATGTGGCTTCAATGGCGGGCGTGTTTACACGTTCTCGCGCCACCTTCATATTCTGGGCATTCGCAAGCGGAATCTGACCTCGGCAAATCGAGAGGTCGGTCGCGCCTTCGGCGATGTTTTGGACCGGATTAAGCATCGGCTTCTGAAGCTTGAGCCACTCGCATGGGCCCCCACGCACCGCGATTTTTCTCCTGAACACCTCATCGTAGAAGGCCAGCGTTTCACGGGTTTGGATTTCGATGAGTTTTGTCAATACGATCCCCTGTTCGATGTAGCCCACTTTGTGGCCCACCTGCGATTTCTGGCCCTAATCTCGTCCGGAACGATTAATTCTTTGGATACCCTCGCCGCCCGCTTTGAGGACTCGTACGCCTCGGAGTCTGCGAGTTTCTCCGTCGCGCGGTTACGCCTGTTTGCGGTCATCGCTTACCTGAAACTCGCATATGTGGAGGCCATGGTGCGCGGCAATAAAGACGGGAAGCAAGTGGTGCACACGCTGCTCGAGGAAGCTCGTCGATTCGCGGAGTCGAAAAATGGAGAGTGACGTAATGCTGTGGGAATGCGACACGCAGGTCTTGAATCCCGATCAGACCGCAGGCCCGAGAGTCCGCAAGGCAGTTCTCGAAAGAAGGAGACACTCGAGAGATGCTTAATCAATCCAACCCCGGGAGTGTCGAAAAAAGAAGCCTTCTTTACCTCCTGCCTCTCCTTCGTGCCCACTGGAGGAAGATCTTCCTCGCGCTCCTGGCCATGGGGGTGGACTCTCTACTCACTGTCATGCGTCCCTGGCCTCTCAAGGTGGTGATTGATCGTGTGCTTTCGCATAGGCCAAGCCGCGTGCCTCTGATCCACGCGTGGTTGGACAACGCGCCGCTTACTGCGATGCAAATCCTGTACGGCTCTTGCGCGGCGGTGCTCTGCATCGCCCTCATCACTGGTCTGACGACTTACTGCTACACGCGCCTCCTCGGCGCCGTCGGTCAGCGCTTCGTCTTTGAGCTGCGGCGGGACCTGTTCGCCCACATGCAACGCCTATCTCTGCGTTTCCACGACACTCAAAAAACAGGCGATCTAACTACCCGGTTGACCTCCGACATTCAATCTATTCAAGACTTCATCTCAAACGGCGTCATCGCTTTCGGCAGCAACACGCTGTTGCTGAGCAGCATGGCTGCCCTGATGTTCTGGCTCAACTGGAGGTTCGCTCTCGCTGCTCTCTCAATCGCTCCGCTGATGTTCTGGATGGTCTATCGCCACAAGCTCCTCATTAAGCGCGCGACTCGCAAAGCACGCGCCAGCACGGGACTGCTGGCTTCACTCGCGCAGGAGACGCTGGCCTCCATTCGCATCGTGCAGGGGCTGGCGCAAGAGGACCAGATCGACGAGCGCTTCCAGGTACAAAGCGAAAGCAGTCTTCAGGCCTTCCTAGAGAGCATGCGGTATCAGGCGCGGATCGCTCCGGTGGTGGATTTCTGTGCGGCAATTGGGCTGACCATGGTCATGTGGTACGGGGCCAGGAGCGTTCTGGCCGGCCGCATCACAACCGGGGACGTGGTCATTTTCTTCGCGTACGTAAATAACTTCTACAGCCCCATGAAAGCCATTACGCGTTCGACGAATACCTTCACCAAGGCCAGCATAGGAGCCGAGCGAATCGTCGAGGTTTTGCAGCATCAGAGTGAGGTCAGAGACCGCAAACGGGCGCGGCCGGCTCCAAAGTTCAAGGGCGCCATCGAGTTTCGGGACGTGTCGTTCGAGTATGAGCCAGGCGTGACGGTTCTCTCTCACGTCAATCTTTGCATCTCGCCGGGACAGAAACTGGCGATCGTCGGGGCAACCGGGGCGGGAAAGAGCACCCTTGTGAGTTTAGTTCTTCGGTTCTACGACCCTACCGCGGGCGCGGTCTTGGTGGACGGAGAAGACATCCGGAATTATTCCCTTCGTTCGTATCGCGAGCAGATCAGCCTGGTCCTTCAGGACTCGTTGCTTTTGAGTGGTACCATCCGGGACAACATCACTTTTGGCCGGACCGACGCAACCGACGCGGAAATCCGAGCCGCCGCTGCAACTGCAAACGCGGACGAGTTCATTCGCCGGTTTCCGGAAGGCTACGAGACCCGCGTGGCCGAAGCAGGGACCACTTTATCAGGTGGGCAGAAGCAGCGCATCGCCATCGCCCGCGCCGTGGTGCGCGACACGCCTATTTTGATTCTCGACGAGCCCACCAGCGGTCTGGATGCTGCCGCCGAGCGCACGGTTATCAACGCGCTTGAGCGCGCGGCGGCCGGACGCACCACGCTTGTCATCGCCCACCGTCTCAGCACGGTGCGCCTCGCACAACACATTGTCGTCATCGACCGCGGGAGCATCGTCGAGCAAGGGACTCACGAAGAGCTCCTGGCCCGAAACGGCCGATACGCTCATCTTCATCAACTTCAAATGTCTCCGCACCAGCCCGCAGTCTTCACTACCTCTGACGAAAGTAGAGAACTACGATGATCATAAGATGCCTCTGCACCCTCGTTCTCCTCACGACTGTATTTTCGATAAAAACGGCGGCTGGCTCTGTTGACAACCTTGTGACAACAATGAAATTTCGCGGAAGCCAGGTCGTCGATTTTTTTGTTTGCAACGTAGGCAGGAGGTGCAATGGCCTGAGCCGGACTCCTGGCGCTGACTCGCATCGCTCCGCAAGCCTGGCAGACGGTGCTTCCGCGCTACCGAAGCCGTTTCAGCAAACACCACTTCGCGCAACCACAGTTGCTGGCCACCCTCGGTCGGATGCGCTACGAGGACTGAACCTTTCGGGAAGCCGAGGTGGGTCTGGGCGAACAACGCGAATTGTGCCGGACGTTGGGGCTTTCCAGTGGGCCCGAATTCACGATGCTGTACGGTTGCTTGCAGCGTCTGGACAGCCAGCGCATCGATCGCGCCGTAAACGAGACGGTGCGCCGGTTACGCGCCGCGCACAAAGAGAGACGGCGCCGAGGCCGTGTGGGAGTCGATTCGACGGGCTTGGCGCTGGGAGCGGTCAGCACGGTCTTTGTGCGGCGGATGTATCATCACTGGCAAAAATCATTGCCCCGGAGACATTGGTTGAAGCGGGTGGTCCTGGCGGATTTGGATCAGCAGATTCCGCTGTCGGAGATCGCGTGACACGGTCCGTGGAACGGCTGCGTTCAGTTGCTCGGACTGGTAGAAATAATTACCCAAGAGTATATAATAGTGTTGGAACTAGCCGACGCCGAGTTCGACAGCGAGCGAAATCACAGCTACATCCGGCAGCAGCTCTGAGCGCAAAGTACAATTCCCCCCAAGGGCGGCAAGAAAACGAACCGTGTGCGCGGCGTGCGTGCCAAGATGCGGCGGGCATTCCCGTAACGGCTCTGCCGCCGCCGATCGCTGATCAAGAGCCTATTCAGTTCGGTGAAGCGCAAGCTCTCGGCTCGGGCCCCTGGCCGCAGTTTGCCTATGCAAGTGCGGCAAGCCCTGCTGCTCCGCCTGAGTTTCAATCTGTGCCGCCTGAAAAATCGCTTCCTTCTCCTCAGGACGTCAACAGAGCCGCGGCAACTCAAGACACGACAACCGTGAGGGGGGTTGTCGAAGCACCAGACGACGCCGTTGTGCCGGGTGCAAATGTTGTCCTGACTACCTCGACGGCAGACGGCCCCCTCACCACGAAAACCGACGAGGATGGTGAATTTTCATTCACCAATGTCCCTGCCGGCGAGTACGTCCTGCGAGTAAAAGCTCCGGGTTTCAAAGACGCGCGATTGCCCGTCACGATAGGTTTGACAGCGATTCGGCCCATCCGTGTGAGATTGAAAATATCCAGCCTCACCGAGGCCGTGACTGTAAACGCCAGCGCTGACCCAATTGCTCTGGCAGATGAGAATCACACCGACATTCAATTCAACGAGCACTTGATGATGAACGTGCCGTCAAAAAGTGCGAATCCTCTCGACGTGCCGTCTCTATTTCTGGCCCCCTCGGCATTCGGCAACGGCACGAGCAGCCCTCAAATCATTGTGGATGGCGTTGAGACCAGCGCCCTCGATCTGCCCTCGTCGAGCGTGAAGAGCGTGGCCGTGGACCAAAATCCTTATTCGGCCGAATTTAGCCGGCCCGGCAAGGCACGGCTCGAAGTCACTACCAAGCGCGGTGTCCAGAGCCGCTTCCGCGGCAATATCCTTGCCATTCTACGTAATTCCGCACTGGACGCATCGAATGCCTTTGCTAACGTTCGGCCTCTCCAGCAGCGTGCGATCGGCGAGGCAGAGCTTGATGGCCCGATTTCAAGTACCGCGACCTTCGTCCTGGCGGGACGCTACAACATGTTCAACGATAGTTCGGTTGTTTTTGCCACCACGCCGTCGGGAACCCTTACGGAGAACGTCACGACTCCCCTTCGCAGTTCGCACTTCTTCTTCCGAACCGACGATCGCTTGAACCCCTTGCACAGATTATCTGTACTGTACACAATCAAATTTAGACGCGTCGATAATCAGGGGGTCGGTGGAAACCAGGTACGCTTCACCTACAAGGAGGAGCGCCAGAACACCACGAGCGTCACCAATTCGCCTGCCCTACTTGTGCTCGGTGCCTTTAATGGCGGCGGTGCGCAGATTTCCAATCGTGTATCCGAAACAATGCTAGACGCCGAAGACGTAGCTTCCATCATCCACGGCAGGCATGATTTCCGGTTTGGTGGTGGATTCAGGCCCAGATTCATTAGCGCCCAGGACAGTTCAAATGTTGGCGGCACATTCACTTTCTCGTGCCTATTTCCCACTCCAATCGATCCACTCGATCCCCTCCAGCAACCCTGCCCCTTTGCCTTCTCTGAAAACAGACCATTGCGATTTACACAAAATATTGGCAACCCGGCAGTGCAATTCCATCAGCATGAATTCTACACATTCTTTCAGGACGGCATCCGTGTACGGCCTTCCTTTTCCCTTACGCTCGGCCTGCGCCATGAGTTCCAATCGAACGTGTCCCATTACCACAACCTGGCTCCGCGGCTCGCCTTTGCCTTTGCTCCGGGGAAGGGAAAAACCGTCCTGCGGGGGGGATTTGGCGTCTTCTACGAGCGGCAGCCGGCGCTCATGGAACACCAAAACCTTTTATACGGTGGGTCAGCCATACGCCAAATCTTCATTTCGAATCCCACCTATCCGAACCCATTCGGTCCTGGAGAAACACCTGAGCAGGACCCGCCGAGCGTCGAGCGCATTGACCCCCGTATCCGGCTTCCTTATCTCATGCAGGGAAGCCTGGCGATTGAGCAAAAAATGGGGCGGGGACAAAATTATCTAACCCTGGAATTGACGACGCTGCGTGGCGTGGAACTTTACCGCACACGGGATGTAAACTTCCCCTTGCCGGGCACCGGGATCCGCCCGGATCCCAACTTCGTCAATATCAATCAATTTGAGTCAACGGCATCGTCGCGAAGCTATAGTGCTGCAATAACCTATAAGGGTCATTTCCGCAAAGCGGACATCGTGACCCAGTACACACTGTCTCGCACACTGGACAACGCGAGCAGTATGAATTCTCTTCCTGCCAATAGCTACGACTTGCAGACCGAATGGGGTCGCGCGGATTACGATCGCAGGCATCGTTTCAACCTGGTGCTCGTGTATAGCTTGCCTGCGGGATTCCGCATGTCAGGAATCCTCAACGCGTGGTCCGGCCTTCCGTACAATATCATCACCGGCCTGAACCCCAATAACAACACCGTTGTCAATGATCGACCGACGGGGCTTTGGCGCAATGCTGGCCGGGGTTCAGGGTACACCGACCTCGACCTCAGGCTGGCGCGGCGCTGGCGTTTTTCAAGGGGAGATCATCCGCACTCAATGGAGTTCGCAGTGGATGCTTTCAATGCCTTGAACCACGTCAATTTCCAGAATTACGAGGGCACGACCACGTCGCTGGACTTCGGACGAGCCAATACCGCGCTACCCGCACGACAGCTCCAGCTGAGCGTGCGATTTATCTTTTGAGGTTCCCGATGAGGTCGGCCACCTGTACTGGAGGGGCAGGTAAGGACAGGACCAAATTTTAGCCCCCAGACCAGTAGCCGATTACGCATCAGTGGTTTATTTAGATTGTTGGCCCAAATCCAGCCCAGCAGGAAACCAGCCACAGTGGCTGGCTCGTTGAGATTTTTCTCCGGTCAATTGCTCTTCTCCCTCCCTAAGAAGCTTCGCGCCGGGGAACAAATTCTAAAAGAAAGAGAGATGTCATCATGAATCGTCTAGGCGTGATTTTGTTTGTGCTGCTTCTTGCAGTAGGGATTGTGATTGTTGGATGCGGTGGATATGTTGCTGGAACAACGAATGGATCTCCGGTGGCGCCTTCGATCACCACCGAACCGGCCGGTCAGACGGTGACGGTCGGGCAGACGGCCACATTCACCGTGGTAGCGACAGGTACCGCACCGTTGAGCTACCAGTGGAAGAAGAATGGGACAACCATCAGCGGGGCGATGTCCTCGAGCTACACTACCCCGGCCACTACATCAGCGGATAACGGCTCGCAGTTCACCGTGGTGGTCAGCAACATGGCGAACAGCGTGACCAGCAGCGCGGCCACGCTCACAGTCAGTGCCGCTGCGGTGGCGCCTTCGATCACCACCCAGCCGGCCAGCCAGACAGTGACGGCCGGGCAGACGGCCACGTTCACGGTGGTAGCGACAGGTACCGCACCGTTGAGCTACCGGTGGATGAAGGACAGGTCGACCATTCTGGGAGCGACATCCTCCAGCTACACGACTCCGGCCACCACATCGGCGGATAACGGTTCGCAGTTCGCCGTGGTGGTCAGCAACATTGCGAGCAGCGTGACCAGCAGCGCGGCCACGCTGACGGTTAACTCAACTGCCGCGATGCCGCAGTTTGGGCACGTCTTTATCGTCATCGGAGAGAACAGCACTTACGTCGACACTTATAACAGCAGCAATATGCCGTACTTGACCTCTCTCGCCAACCAGTACGGGCTGGCAACCAAATATTGGGCCGACACACATCCTTCGATCGGCAACTACGAGGTCTTCACGGCCGGACAAATCTTTACCAATGACGACGGCCAGACGCCGTCCAGTTTGCCTCTCTCCTCCGACAACATTGCGTTCGAGGTGGAGCAGGCCGGCAAGACCTGGAAAGACTACGTGGAGACTGGAAATGGCTGCGGTGCCTTGAATAGCGGGAACTACATTGTGCGCCACGATCCGCTCCAGTACTTTACGAACATCAACAAGGCCAATTTTGTTTGCTTCAGCCAATTCGCCACGGACTTGGCCAATCATACCCTGCCGAATCTTTCCTGGTTGTCGCCGAATGGCTGCGATGACGCGCACGACTGCGGGATCGGCACGTTCGACAACTGGCTGCGGACGGAAATCGGCCCGCTGCTGGCGAGCAGCTATTTTCAACCAGGAGGCGACGGGTTGCTGATCATCACTTGGGATGAGGATGACAAATCGGGCAGCCCCAGCTGCACGACGACGACAATCGGGCTAGGCTGTGGTGGTCAAGTCGAGACCGTCGTGATCAGCCCGCTCAGCAAGCTAGCTTACAAGTCAACAGCCGGTGATCCTGCCAACTTCAACAGTACGTACGACGGAGCAAACCTCCTGCGCACGATGGCTGATGCGCTTGGACTGAAGACCTCCGGCCTGGGCGCAGCAGCCACGCGGGTACCCATGGCGGACTTCTTCTAGCGCACTCAACGGGGAGCATCACGCTCTCACCACCGGCCTGAGGTTCGGGAACGTCACGATGGGCAGGAGCACGACCCTGCCCATCACCACTGAGCAACACGACCAGTTCCTCGGTCAGCCTCGAAGGGTACAGCCTCCAGAAAGGGGAAGAGCGGTGGAGCTTCCGGAGGTGGGCGCATCCCAGCAGTTATCGTAAGTCCGGCGTTTTCGCTCGTCGATTACAAGTCCACCGCCTTGTATCAGCATCAGAGCCTTCTACGCCTGATGCTGGAGGGCTTGGGTGTCAAGACGCTTCCCGGGGCTGCCGCCACTGCGCCGCCAATGTGGGAGTTCTTTTAACCTTGTCGTTCGCGGGAACGGTATCCTGCAACGAAAGGAAGAAGTTCTAGGTCTGATTTGTGCCTGCGAAGCATGAT
>WNGN01001720.1_pt1 | contig 14555 bp, 15 predicted proteins | sample 5400561 | NCBI WGS metagenome assembly WNGN01 (sample SAMN13153379, study PRJNA577476) | soil metagenome | isolation source: 115 cm soil or saprolite under Garry oak tree replicate 2 | place: USA:California | collected 2016-06-15
CGCGGTCCGCGACGTAGATGTTGCCCTTCGCATCGGCGGCGATCGAGTGCGGCGTGTTGAACTCGCCGGGCTTCGCGCCCTTGCTCCCCCACGACTTGACCCACCTGCCGTTCCTGTCCACCTTGGCGACGCGCGAATTGATGTATCCGTCGCTGATGTAGGCGTTGCCGGCCGCATCGAAGGCGACGTCGGTCACCTGCCTGAAGCGCCCGTCTTCGTGAGGCAGAGGCGGATTGGGGCGCTCGAGCGGCGCCGTTTCCCTGCCCGATGCTTCCTGCTTGCGCCCGAACACCATCGTGACGCGGCCCTGGGGATTGAACTTGACCACCATGTCCGATCCCTTGTCCGTGACCCAGATGTTGTCGCTCGGGTCCACGCGGACGGTATGGCCGAACGACCAGGCGTACAGGTTCTTGCCGATCTCCCGCACGAACTTTCCTTCGGGATCGAACTCGAGCAGCTGCGCCGCCGCTGCCGAGTAGGCCGGGCCTGTGGTGTTGCCGCGCGACAGGACGAAGACGTGCCCCTTCGAATTCACCGCTACGCCGGTGACTTCGCCGAGATACAGGTCCTTCGGCAGCTTGAGCGGGTCCGTCCCGTCGAACGGAATCTGCGGCACCGCGTCCTGTGCCAATACGGGCGACGCAAGCAGCATCAGGCCGAAAAGCAGGCGTTTCATGACATCCTCCTTGAGCGGGTGTTGCGGCACGGGGCGCCGGGGACTCCTCTTGCAACGGGCGAGTATAACGGCAGACACCCGCGTCGGTTTGAGCGCAGCGGCGGCGAATTGGACTAAACTATCTTCCGTCGCTCGGGGCCAAAGGGACGGCCCGGGCGGGGATTCAATCCATTTCTTTCGTCAGGAGAGTCTTGTGCCAACCGGAAAAGTGAAGTGGTTCAACGCATCGAAGGGTTTTGGTTTCATTCAGGCAGACGATGGTTCGAAGGACGTGTTCGTGCATGTCTCGGCGGTGGAGAAGGCCGGTCTGTCCACCTTGAACGAAGGCCAGAAGGTCGGATACGAGCTGGTCACGGGCAAGAACGGCAAGACCTCGGCCGAGAATCTGAAGGCGTTGTAACCGCTCGCGAGTCGCACCAGGGAGAGTTCTTGCAGATGAACATCATTTGGCGCTTCTACAGCGACCCCGCTCACGCCTGGAGGTGGCAGCAGATTTCCGCGGACCGGACGGTCGTCTCGGAATCCAATCGGGCCTACAAGAATTACGAGGGTTGCCTGGCCGATGCCAGAGAAAAGGGCTACGTCTTTCACGCGCCTCAGCCCAAGTCGAACAAGGGACGTCTGCGCTAGAGCCAAGGCTAACCCGCGGAAGTATTCCTGCCGAGGTCAGTGTCCAGGGTCAGGCGTTGACCCCCGATCGAGTCTTCGTTCGCGCCCGCATCGTGTTCCCTGATGACTTCACTGCGTTTCCGAACCGCGGATGAAATACAAAGACTACTACGGCGTGATGGGTGTCGACCGCAAGGCCAGTGCCGAGGAGATCAAGAACGCGTACCGGAGGCTTGCCAGAAAGTATCATCCGGACGTTTCCAAGGAACGGGACGCCGAGGAGAAGTTCAAGGAGCTGGGCGAAGCCTATGACACTCTGAAGGATCCGGAAAAGCGCGCGGCCTACGATCAGCTGGGCAGCCATCGCCCCGGACAGGATTTCCGGCCGCCCCCGGGATGGGAGCAGCAATTCGGCGGCGGCTCGTTCTCGTTCGACGATATCGATCTGGGGGATCTGTTTGCCGGCCTGGCGGGCGGGATGCATCGCGCCGGACGGGGCGGCGGCAAGGTTGCAGTGCCCGGGGAGGACTACGAGGTCACGGCGCACATCACGCTGGAAGAAGCCTTCCGTGGCACCGAGGTGGACCTCGAGCTGACCGTCCCCGAGTACGACGAGAGGGGTTTTCCGCATCGCGTGCGGCGCGCTTTCAAGGCGCGCATTCCGAAGGGCGCGACAGACGGCCAGCGGCTGCGCCTGCCCGGCAAGGGAGGCAAGGGACTGAACGGCGGACGCGACGGCGACCTGTATCTCAATATTGCCTTGCATCCGCATCGGCTCTTTCGCGTGAGCGGCCACGATCTCTTCCTCGATCTTCCGCTCGCGCCGTGGGAAGCCGTGCTCGGCACGAGCGTGCAGGTGCCCACGCTGGGCGGATCGGTGCGCCTCAAGGTCCCGCCGGGAACGCATGCCGGCCGGCAACTGCGGCTCGCCGGGCGCGGCCTCCCGAAACCGCACGGAGGAGAGGGCAACCTCTTCGCGATCGTCCAGATCACGGTGCCGACAGTGACGAGCGAGCGCGAGCGTGCGCTGTTCAAGGAGCTTGCCGAGGCCTCGACCTTCAACCCGCGCGGGCATTTCGAGCAGGAGTCCGCGAAATGACAAGCGAGCACACCGAAGCGCTGTGGCTGCACGAGCATTACGAGTTCTCGCTCGAAGAACTCTGCGAGCTGTCGGGCTTGTCAGAGGCCGAACTTCGTGAACTCGTGGATTACGGAGTGCTGGCGCCGGCCGATCCGGACGCGCAACGCTGGACCTTCAGCGCGGACCGGCTGGTCGTCGCGCGCAGCGCGCGCCGCTTGCGCAAAGACTTCGAACTCGACCCGCACGGCCTTGCTCTGGTGGTTACGCTGCTCGACCGCGTTCGCGATCTCGAAGCGGAGCTGCGCGATCTGCGCGCGAAGCTGCCACGCAGGCAGCAATAATCGCCGGCCAACATCGCGTTTCTTGCCGCGAGAGGCATTTATGCCGCGCTTTCCTCGTTGTGCAACGTAGTATACTTTTTTGGGGCCCGCCGCTCCGGAACTCGTTTCACGGCGGGCACACTCGCAGCCGCTCTTCATGGACGGAGGGCGCCGAGACCACAGGGCCCGAGACCGGAAGCGATCGGGCTCCAAGCTGGGAGGAAATGTTCATGAAGACGCTAAGGCTCATCGGGCTTTTCTTCGTCACGGTTCTGGTGCCGGCAACGCAGACCGCGCGCGCGGACGACGAAAACGAACGCAGGCCGATCTTCGCCTGCCCCGCCGGCCAGGCGGTCCAGGGCATCGACTTCGCCAAGCGCCGTCTGCTGTGCGTGAGCATCGTCGGCGCCGACCTCACCGGCCTGCAGGCCCAGCTGAACCAGCTGAACGGCGCGATGGGCGCGCTGCAAGCTGCCTTAGGCGCCGAAACCACGGCGCGGCAGGGAGCGGACAGCGCCTTGCAAACCGCAATCGTGGCCTTGCAGACGAGCAACGCCCTAGTACTGGCGCTGGCTCCCTACGTGAGCGTGGTGCAGGGGCCGCTCAACGGCGTGACCGGCCCCCACATCGTCTTCCAAGGGGCCAATGTTCACATCCGCAGCGGCTCGGGCGCGACGGATGACCGCGTCCTTCAGGGCGGCACCCTCACCGGCTTGGGAAACCTCGTGGTCGGTTACAACGAGCCGCGGAGCGAGAATGACGCCGCCAACCGCGCGGGCTCGCACAACCTCATCGTCGGCCGCCAGCACCATTATCCGGCGTTCGGCGGGTTCCTGGCGGGATTCCGCAACACGGCGAGCGGCCCATTCGCGAGCGTCGGCGGCGGCTTCGACAACACGGCGAGCGGCCAATTCGCCGGCATCAGCGGCGGCCAGGCCAACACGGCCAGCGGCCAAGCGGCCAGCGTCAGCGGCGGCAAGCGGAACACGGCGAGCGGCGTCGAAGCGAGCGTGAGCGGCGGCGACTCGAACACGGCCGCCGGCGGCGATGCCAGCGTCAGCGGCGGCGCCGGCAACCTGGCGAGCGGCGAAGCCGCCAGCGTCAGCGGCGGCACCCAGCGCACCGCCGCGGGCGACTTCGATTGGGCCGCCGGCGGGCTGTTCCAGGACTTCTGAGGTTCAGGGCCTCAGCGCACAAACAAGCTCGCGCAGTGTCCCGCCTGCGCGGGCACCTCGGCGATGCTCCCCGCGCGCGGAACGCACTGATCGGGCGGCAGCGGCACATTGTTCTCCACCTGGCGCACCAGGAGATCGAAGGCGCGCTGCGCGTGCGGCTCGATCAGCTCGAGCTGCGGGAACACGTCCTGGAACGTCTCGATATGGTTGCCGTTCTGGATTTCGTAGAGGCGATACGCGGGCCTCTTGTCGCCGCGGTCGTCGCCATCGTCGTCGTCGTGCTTGTGCTTTGAAGCGGCCGCGGCCTTGCGCGCGTACGCGCGCGCGTGGTGATCGATCGGCAGCAATGCGTCCATCGTGCCGGCAACGGTGACGAGCGGGCGCTGGATCTTCCCCGTCGTGGCGAAAGCGGCGAACTGCGCGCCCACACCGGAGAACGAAAGGCGGCTCACGTAGTTATAGGTTCCCGTGCCGCTTCCGTAGGTGTCGTAGGTGGGATCGAGCCGCTTCTGCCACTGGCATTGCGTCACCTCCCAGAACTGGGCGCTGTAGAGCCCCCAGAGCGAGGCAGTCCCCGAAACGATATCGGGTGGATAGCCGGCGCCTTGGATGTTGTTCGCCGCGGTGCTCGCAGCATTGAATCCGGAGGCAAGGTAGTCGGGAAAGTTCAGAATGGCCGGAGGCAAGTCGGTAAGGATATTGGGCGCGTGCTCGTCGACGAAGGTGCCTTCCCAATCGACGCCGCCGTCGAAGAGCTCCGGCGCGGTCTCGACGGCGCGGCGCACCTGATAGCCGCCGTTCGAGGTGCCCACCGCGTAGGTGAAGCGCGGCGAACGGCCATAGCCCGCCCTGACGCCTTCCCGAGCGAGCTGCGCCGCCTTGATCATGTATTCGGCCCAGCGGGTGAAAGCTTGGCTGGGATCGTTGTCGAAGAAATGCACGAACACCGCGGAAGCCGGGTTGAGCCGGCACGCAAGCGGATCCGCCGAGCTGCTCAGCTGCAGGTTGAGCACGCCTTTGTTCTGCGAGGCGTAGGCGTAGCCCTGCTGCACCACGTAATCGCTCCAGGCGAAATCGCCATTGAACTCGCTGCGCGTGCCCGAGGCGCCGGCGACCACCAGCCGGCCGTTCCAGTCGTTCGGAAGCCGCAGGAGAAACCGCGCCTGGCCGGTCGGGTCCGAAGCGATGCGCGCGTTGATCTGCAGGCCCGGCACCGCTTTGGTGATCGGGGTGCGCTTGCCCGCGCTCGGGGCGATCACGCCGCGATCGGTGATGGGAGTGAAAGCAAAAGCGGGCAGGCCCAGGAGCGAGTTGTTGGCCGGCGTCGTCAGCGGATTGCTGGTGGTGAGGTCCGTGCTGGCGAAGCAGTTGACGTCCGCGATACGGCTCCCGAGAGCCTTGCGCACGTCTTCGCAGCTCACTCCCGCGCGGACGGAAAAGGGGACGAGGAGCAGCAGCAATACAGCAGAGCGGATCGTCGGAAACATCGTGTCCTCCTTGCGCGCGTGGCGTGACCCGGGGATAGGCGTTCGAGTGTATCAAACTCCCGCTCGCAAAGGCGGCGCAAAGCGGTCCTTGAGATTCAGGAAATGAACTTCGAGGAGGTGAAATGATGCGGCGGCGGCAAGAAAGCTGAGCGCCGTGCCGACGATGATGTACGCGAGGTCGACAAGGATAGAGTTGCTCGATGCCAATCCTAGGGTCGACAGTGCCGGCTTCCCGACCAGGAAGTGAAGGGGAACGCTCAGCACGTACATCGCGTAGCTGTACTTCGCGACCTTCCGCAGGGGGGGCCACCTCAGCGCTCCCAGCCAGCCGGCCGGACCGAGCTGATCCGCTGTCACTCCAGCGGCGACCAACAGCGCAAACGCGATGGCAAGAAATGTGAATCCCAGGGACAGAGTCATGGGGCTGGTGAAGGAGTAGCCCCGGGAGATCACCGCCCCGGCGACCAGAGAGAAGAGGCTTGCGCCCAACAACGATCGCCGGCGATTCAAGGCCCACGAGGCTGCGGAAGGAATGCGAAACGCGGCGGCCGCAGCGCCGCCGAAGGCCAACGCATCGATGCGGGTCACGAGGAACTGGTAGATAGCCTGAGCAGGGGTTCCCACCAGAAGCATGGCGACCCGAACCGAAAGGCTGGCTGCAGCGATGGCGAAGCATAAGCGCATGACCGATCCGGCGCTGCGCCGATGTATCACGAAGGGCCACAGGAGATAGAACTGTTCCTCCACCGCTAGGGACCAGAAGTGGGACACCGAGGCTTCGCCCGGATGGAATGGCCCGTACCAGTTCGAAAAATAGGCCCAGTAGGAAAGCTCGACCATAGTATCGCGCTTGAAGGAAGCAGGCAGGAGCCCCAGGGCTGGCAGAAGAACGAAGAGGACGAGCAGCGTTGCGTAATAGAGAGGGAAAATCCGCAGCACGCGGCGCACGAAGAACGAGCGGTAGTAGTCGGGTGCGTCGCGCGCATCCAGCAGGATGCCGGTGATGAGAAACCCGCTGAGAACAAAGAATAGCTGAACGCCGATCCAGCCTCGATGCAGAGCTGCGACGAACAGGTTGGGCCCGCCGAATGTAGCGATCAGATTGAGATTGTGCGGAACAACGAGAAGGATCGCGATCGCCCGAAGGCCGTCGAGGGCGGGCAAACGCGCCGGCGGGAAAACAGGATGCGCCGGCGCCGGGCTCGGGGAGCTCATGAATGTTGGTTGCAGCGTGAACCTGCTGCGTCACCGCTGCAGTCCCCTACAACTTACCGATTTCGTTGCCGCGATTTCTTTCAATCACCTGACAAGTTCGGCGCGATACCAGCCCGATGCGACGCCTTGAGGGCTACGGCAGTCCCGCCACCGCCCCGTCCTTCGGATAGCCGATCGTATAAGCCACGCTGAATTTCAGCGTCTCGTTCGGCGCGATCGCGCGCGTCCACGCGACCACGCCCTGCCGCTCTTCCCAGTTCTCGTTCGTAGGCTTCGGATCGAATTTCGCCTCGACCTTGATCTGGTCGTGGGTCGAGACGGGCGAAGATTCCAAGACCAGGAGTTCGACCGGCGTCTTGTGATGGCTCGTGAGCGTGTAGAGGTCGCTCACCTCGCGCTCGTTGCGCTGCCCGATCAGGCCTCCCGAGCCGTTGCGGTCCTTCGCGCGATCGACTTTCACGCGCACCAGGCTGTCGCGGCCGAAAGGCAGCACCAATGCCGCAGAAGTCTGTGGATTCCAGCTCGTCGCGCCGACGTAGTTGCCGTCGCGGTAGAGCTGGATGTCTCCGGCGAGCCACACGCCTTCGGGACGCTCGGCCTCCGCGGTGACGACCGCCGCTGCGTCCAGTCTCGGCACCACGCGCAGGCGCATTTTCGCGGGGAGCGAGAGCTTCGCGAGGGATACGGTCAGCTTGCGGCCGTCGGAGGGCAGGCTCACCACGCCGGGCACTTCGAACTCGGTTGCGAACGCGGTCTGCACTTCGAGCGGGGCCTCCTGGCGCAGCTCGTCGACCTTCGCGCTTCGCAGCGCAGCGGCTGCGCGATAGGACATCTCCGACACGGCGCCGGCGCTCGGGCTATGCAACGATAACTTCCACGGACGCGGCTCGGTCCCTTGCGGCGAGAGTCGCGGCTGGCCGGTGGAAAGCTTCAGCCTGACGTTCGTCCAGTCCTCTCCCGTGGTCTGCGAGATGGCGCCCTGGCGTTCGAGTGACACTTTCGATCCCGCCGAATCCAGGCCCGCGCGGTACGCAGGCCGCCATCCGGCGCCGTTCACCTGGTAGGACACTCTCACTTCGCCCGGCCGCTCGGCGGAAACGCCGACCGAGATCGTGCGCACGTCCTTCGCGCCGCTCTTCAGCCGCGCGAGATCGCGCTCGAGCGCGCGGATCTCCTTGTCGAGCTCGCGCTTTTGCACCTGCACCTTCTGGATCCGGCCGAAGGCGTCGCTGCCTCCGCGCCGTACCGCCTCGATCATTTCGGCAAGCGATCTCGCATTGGGAATGGGCGCGGGCTTCTCCCCTGCCGGCGCACCCAAGCGCGAAATGAACTCGGCCGTCATCTGCGCTGACTTGGCGTCGACGTCGAGCACCGCCTGCCGGTCCTTGAGCGCCTGGATTTTTTCTTCGATCGCGGACTCGCGCGCATTCGACGCAGCCGTGCGGCTTTGATCCTGCGTGGAGACCTCGCCTATATAAACTCCCGGATCCGCTTCCGCGCGCAGCGTCTGCGGATCGAAGTTAGCCGGCAACCCGGAGATCTCCAACCGCGTCATGCCCGGCGTGACCCGTGCGGTGCGCTCGACCGTCGCGCTGCCCGGGTAAAGCGTCACGGAGGTGATGCGGGATGCGTCCTGCGCCATCGCCTCGCTGCACGCCATGGACATCGCGGCCAACACAGTTCCAATACTCGCCCATCGATGAAGCGTCATCGTCTAACCCCTTTCCGGCATCCCGCCGTTTCAAATGTCGCCCTTTGATCGCATCGAGGGCATGAAACGGTAAACGCGGGGGCAGAACCAACGGGGTTAGAGTGGGGACCTTACTCCGCCTTGATATTCGCTCCTCTCGCGATCTTCGTGAACGTCGCCACGTCGTCGCGGATCAGCTTGTCGAACCCTTCGGGCGTGGTCGGCTGCGGCTGCAGGCCGATCGGTGTCCAGCGCTGTTTCGCGTCGGGCTCGGAGAGGATGCGCACGATTTCGCGGTTGAGCTTCGCCACGATAGTGCGCGGGACGCCTGATGAGGTGAGCAGCCCGAACCAGAGTATCGACTCGTAGCCTGGCACGCCGGCCTCCGCGACGGTCGGCACCTCGGGCAGGAGCGGGTCGCGCCGCGCCGACGAGACGCCCAGGCCCGTGAGCTTGCCCTCCTTCACCTGGCCCACCGCGTTCGCGATCGGCGCCATGAAGAACTGCACGCGCCCGGTCAGGGTTTCGGTGAGCGCTTCGGGAATGCCCTTGAAGGGAACGTGGACGACGTCGATCGAAGCCATCGCCTTGAACATCTCTCCGGCGAAGTGCGTGCCGCTGCCCACGCCCGCGGAGGAAAAGTTGAGGCTGCCGGGCTTCGCATTCGCCGCCGCGATCAGCTCCTTCACCGACCTGATGCCTAGCGAAGGCGAGACGACGAGCACGTACTTCGAGGCTGCGGAGAGCGTGATGCCTGCGAGGTCCTTCAGCGTGTCGTAGCTCAGATTCGAATAGAGGACGGGCGCGATGGCGTGCGCCGAGGAAACCGAGAGGAGCGTCGCGCCGTCGGGCGCGGCGCGCGCGACCATCCCGGCGGCGAGCGTGCCGCCCGCGCCCGGGCGGTTGTCGACGATCACCTGCTGCTTCCACGCTTCGCCGAGCTTCTGCGCGACGTAGCGCGCGGTGATGTCCGGCCCGCCGCCCGGAGTGAAGCCGACGAGGATGTGGATGGGCTTCGAAGGATAATCGGCAGGCGCTTGTGCGTGAGCCTGCTTCATACAGAGCGCGGCGGCAAGCAGTAGTCCCGCTATCCTGAATGTCTTCATCCTCGATACTCCCTGCACTTTAGCTTCACGCGTGCTCAAGCGGGCGCACCGAGCGCAGCCTGCCGCCGATTTCCTTTTGAGCGGTCTTCAGATCGTAGGTGGCCTGCAGATTGAGCCAGTATTGCGGCGATTGCCCGAACGCCCGGCCGAACAGCAGAGCCAGCTCCGCGGTGACGGGACGCGCGCCCTTGACGATATGGGAGATCCGCATGGGCGAAACGCCGATGGCGCGCGCGAATTCGGCCTGGGACGTGCCCAGTTCTTCGAGCGCCTCCTTGAGAAACTCCCCCGGATGGATCGGGGGCAAGCCATTCTTGACGGTCATGTCGGTCACTCCTCAGTGATAATCAGTAATTTCCACATCGAAAGCATCACCGCGCTCCAAGCGAAAGCACACGCGCCATTGATCGTTGACGCGTATGTTCCATTGCCCTTTCCGGTCGTGCTTCAATGCTTCCAGGTGGTTGGAAGGCGGGAAGCGCAAGTCGTCGAGCGTGGTCGCCGCGTCGAGCTGCGTCAGACGCATCGCCGCCCGTTTCCGAATCTCCGGCGGCAAGCGCCGCGACTTACCGGTAGCAAAGAAGCGCTCCGTCTCGGACGAGGCAAAGGAGCGGATCACGAGAGAAATGATAAACTATTTGTTTACATGTGTCAACGCAGGGCCAGACTTCCGCTTGCTGCGCGCCAGATCGTCCGGAGTTACCGCCGCGCCGTCATCAGCGCCAGCAGCATCGCGACCACCGCCAGAGCCATCACGCCGGTGGCGAGCCAGCCGAGATTTCTCAAGCGCCGCCTCACGGTGAAGCGCCCCATGATCTCCGGACGCACCGCCATCAGCATCATCACCGCCATGATCGGCACCGAGATCACGCCGTTGATCACCGCGCTCCAGATGAGCGCCTTGACCGGGTCGATCTCGGTGAAGTTGAGCGCGACGCCGATCGTCGTAGCTGCGATGAGGATGCCGTAGAAGCCGCGCGCTTCCATCAACCTCAAGCCCAGGCCGATCGGCCAGCGGAAGGATTCGGCGACGGCATACGCGGCCGACCCGGCGAGCACCGGCACGGCGAGCATGCCGGTCCCGACGATGCCCGCCGCGAACAACAGGAACGCGAATTCGCCCCCGATGGGGCGGAGCGCCTCGGCGGCCTGCGCCGAGGTCTGGATGTCGGTGATGCCGTGCGAGTGCAGGGTCACCGCGGTAGTCAGCATGATGAAGAACGCCACCAGGTTTGAGAACGTCATCCCGATGTAGGTGTCGACCTTGATGCGGCGAAGCTGTGCGGCAGCCTGTTGCGGCGCCACGCGCAGCGGCTCTTCACCGTCGGCCGCGCGTTGCTCCTCCACTTCTTGCGAAGCCTGCCAGAAAAAAAGATACGGGCTGATGGTCGTGCCGAACACGGCCACCAGCGTCAGCAGATAGTCCGCGCGCAGCGCGAGGTCCGGGACGAGCGTATGCAAGCCGGCCTCGAGCCACGGCACGCGCACCACGAACACCGTCGCCACATACGCGAAGAGCGCAAGCGTGAGCCATTTCAGGAACGGCGCGTATCGCGGAAAGGGAATGAAGACCTGCAGTCCGAGCGACACCAGCGCAAACGCGACGATGTACAGCCGCGTCGAGCCTCCGACGAGCAGTTGCAGCGCCGCGGCCATTGCGCCGAGGTCGGCGGCGATGTTGATCGTGTTGGCGACGAGCAGGAGCGAGATGACGGCGTACAGCAGCGAGCTCGGATAATACTGCCGGATGTTGGCGGCGAGGCCCTGCCCGGTCACGCGGCCGATGCGCGCGCTCACGATCTGAATGCCGATCATGAGCGGCAGGGTGAACAGCACCGACCACAGCATGCCGTAGCCGAACTGCGCGCCGGCCTGCGAATAGGTCGCGATGCCGCTCGGATCGTCGTCCGCGGCGCCGGCAATCAGGCCCGGCCCCAGCTGCTTCAGCAGGGGCAGCCGGGCCGCGGGCCTTCCCGCCGCGACGGGAACGGCTGCGAGTCTCTCCTCTTTTACGATCATGGGTGCTGTCGGGGCGGCAGCGCCGCGCGGCGCTGCCGCAGTGTACGGATAGAACCCTGACAAAAGCTTGAACGAACCGGCCGATTCCCGACCCCGGCTGCCTAGCGCAAATCCTCCGGCAATATGTAATCTGGATAGCGCTTCTTGAATTCGGTCAACTCGCGCTCGGCTTCGATCGCCTTGCCCTCAGTCTTGAGCTTGCGAATGTCTGCGAGCCATTTTTCGGGGGTGCGTTCCTTCGCATCGGCGACGGCAGCGCTACGCGACAATCCGCTGACGACTTCCGCGCTCTGGAGCGTCGGCGCGGATTCCGGAAGAGCGCCCGCAGCCCGAGCCGGCGCCTGCAGCGCTCGGATTTGCTGTCGGGCTTCGGCGCGCGGGACATCCTGCAAAGGCGCCGGCTGGCTCGCAGCGGGAAGCTCAGCCGAGTAGACGCCCGCGTCGGGCGTTGGGGCGGCGGGCGCAAGCTTCGCCTCCTCGCGCTTGCGCAATACCTCCGAAGTGCGTGGAACCCCAGGCACGAATGCGGGCCGCGCCATGCCGAGGCCTCCGCTCGAAACGGCGCTCTCGCCCGGACCCGGTTCCAATCGATCGCGCTGGATGGGCGGGGCAGGCGCGATGGGCCGCAACACCAAAGGTGATGCCGTCCCCTGCTCCGCACGCTTCGGCTCCGCCGGAGAAACTTTCACCGGCCGATCGGCCAGCGGTGCCTTGGGCGCGATCGTGTCGAGACCGGACTGCCGCTCGTACACGATGAGCGCCAGCGTCGAGGTCACCAAGACCGTCGCGGCAACCGCGACCGGCGCCCCCCAGCGGCGCGCGAACCCGAACCCTGCGGGCCGCCTCGCGCCCGCGACGCGTTGCGACGCCGCGAGGATATTGTCGTCGACCCTCTGCGGAGGGCGCGGCCCTTCCGCGTCACGATAGATGCGGGAAAGCTCATCGTCGCGCCGCTCGATCATGATTCCTTCCCCAGGCTTGCACGCAGCTTCGCCACAGCATAGCGCAGGCGGCTCTTCGCGGTCTCGGGGCCGACGCCGGTCGCCGCGGCGATTTCCTCGATCGACAGTTCGCTTTCCTGCTGCAGGAGAAAGGCCTCGCGCTGCGCATCGGGAAGCTCGCCGAGCGCGGCGAGCAGACGCGCCACCGCGCGCTTCCGGTCCAGGCGCAGGTCCGCCGCGATTTCGCAGGCAGGAAGGTCCTCGAGGACGGATTCGCTTTCCTCGTGACTCAGGAACGACGCCCGGCCGCTCGCGCGGTAAAAATCCATCAGGCGATTGTGGGCGATGGCGTAGACCCAGGAGGTGAATTTCGCCCTGGCTTCATAGCGCCCGCGGGAATTGACGACGCGCATCCAGAGGTCCTGGAACAATTCCTCGGCTGATTCCGCATTGCCGACCTGCCGCAGCAGGAACCGGTACAAGGGGAGACGATGGCGGCGGTAGAGCAGCTCGAAGGCGCGGGCATCGCCCCTGCCGTAGCGCAGCATCAGCTCCTCGTCGCTCGCCTCGCTCCTCATGCGGCGCAAGTGTAGCGCCTCCGCGGGCCTGCGGTGCCGCAAGGGGAGCGCGTAAAGTGTGACGGGCAGGACCGAAGCGAGGTCCGACATCCTGGAGTTAACGGCGGGGACGCCCAAACGGGGTTAAGGGAATGGATTCTCGGCCGGGTCACTTCCCCGCCCGGATGATCTCGTCGAGCTTCTGACCCTCTATGTCGGTGTTGATCTGCATCCACAGCGGAAGGTGATCGGACATCTGAAAGGTGAACGCGAGCTTGTCCATGCCCGGGAACAGCTCTTTCGAGCTCCCGGCGTAGAAATCGACCACGCCCGCCTGGTTCGAGAAATTCTCCGGATAGCCGGGGTAATGCAGAATCTGATCGTAGCGCTTGTTCTGGGCCAGGTTCGTGCCGAAGGACTTGCCCTCGAGGGCGGCGGGCATCTGGAGCCCCTTGCCGGTCAAGGCCGCGAGCTGCTCGGGCGTTTCGATGTTGAAGTCCCCCACTATGATGAGATCCTTGTCCTCGGAGGTCTTCTCCTTACGCTTCAGATCGATCCATTCGGCGAGAGACTGCAGCTCCACCAAACGCCCCGCGGGTGTCCCCCACTGCGCGTGCGCCGCCAGAAGGACGAAATCGAAACTGCCGGCGCTGAAGGACGCCATGAACGGCTCGCGCCACCAGTTGAATTTGGGCAGATACAGGTTTCCGATTTTCTCGCGCGGTGGATTGGCCGTCGCGGCGAATCCGCTGAATGCGACCGCCCTCTTGTCGTAAATGAATCCGACCCGCTCGTTGTTACCGCCCGAATCCCTGAGCGCGTCGGAATAGATGACCCGCCAGGTCGGCCCGAGAACCTCGAGGACGCGGCCCAGATCGGTCAGGTTGTCGCGCAATTCCGCGATGCTGATGAGGTCGAATTGACCCAGGATCTCTGCGATGTAGTGGATCGCCGCCGCGCTGCGCTCCTTCTTGCCGAACTCCCGGATGTTCCAGGTGGCGATGTTGAGCGTTTCGTCGAGCTTCGAGGACGGGATCGCGGCGTTCGCGATTCTCGACTGCAGGACCTTGAGGCCCTTGGCGATTTCCGGGGAAATATTTCCGTGGTTCATGATGATCCCCTTCCAAATGAGCTGTCATTCTGAGGGCCCTTCGCTTCGCTCGAGGGTAAACTCCGCCCGAAGAATCTGCTTTCGACTATCAAAAACAGATCCTTCGCTTCGCTCAGGATGACAGCAGGCCCTTTGCGTCCCGGATCGCGCGCCACAGGCGGTCCGGAGTCGCCGGCATGTCGAAGCGGGTGACGCCCGCCTGGCGCAGCGCATCCGATACCGCGTTCATGAGCGCGGGGAGCGAGCCGCTCACGCCCGCTTCGCCCACGCCTTTCGCGCCGAGCGGGTTCGTCGCGGTCGGCACCGGATGCTCGCGGATCACGAGTCCCTCCACGAGGCCCGCGCGCGGCATCGGGTAGTCCATGAAGCTCCCGCTCAAGAGCTGGCCGGTGTCGGGATCGTACACGGCGTGCTCGCCGAACACCTGCCCCGCCCCTTGAGTGATCCCGCCCTGCATCTGGCCTTCGACGATCTGGTGATTGACGATGTTTCCGGCGTCGTCCACCGCGGTGAAGCGCACGATCTCGGCGATTCCCGTCTCCGGCTCGATCTCGACTTCGGCGAC
>WNGN01001723.1_pt1 | contig 14545 bp, 13 predicted proteins | sample 5400561 | NCBI WGS metagenome assembly WNGN01 (sample SAMN13153379, study PRJNA577476) | soil metagenome | isolation source: 115 cm soil or saprolite under Garry oak tree replicate 2 | place: USA:California | collected 2016-06-15
AGGCGGAGCACGGCGACTACGCCACGAACGTGGCGATGACGCTCGCGCGCGCGGCCCGGCGCCCGCCGCGGCAGGTCGCGGAGCTGATCGTGAAGCACTTTCCGTCGCTCCGCGAGGTCGAGCGGCTCGACGTCGCCGGACCCGGCTTCCTGAACGTGTTCCTGTCGCCCGCGTGGTGCACGGGTGCCCTCGGCGAGATCCTTGAGGCGGGCGACGCCTACGGTCGCGGCGAGGGTGAGCGCGGCCGCCGCGTCCGGCTCGAGTTCGTCTCCGCGAACCCGACCGGCCCGCTCGTGATCGTCAGCGCGCGCGCGGCCGCCGTCGGCGACTCGCTCGCGCGTCTGCTGCGCGCGCAGGGGGCGCAGGTCACCACCGAGTACTACGTCAACGACGCGGGCACCCAGTTCGAGGCGCTCGCGCGCTCGTTCGAGGCGCGCGTCGCGCAGGAGTTCGGCGAGCCCGCCGCGCTCCCCGAGAACGGCTATCCGGGCGAGTACCTGATCGAGCTCGCCCGGGCCTACCGGGAGGAGGGCCGCGCGCGCCCGGTGGGCGCGCCCGAGCGGGAGCGGCTCGAGCACTTCGGGCGGTACGCCGTGTCGCGGATCCTCGAGCAGCAGCGGCGGATCCTGCGCGACTACGGCGTCGAGTTCGACGTGTGGACGTCGGAGCAGCGCGACGTGCGCGACCGGCACCTTCCCGAGAAGGTCCTGGAGGAGCTCGCCGCGCGCAAGCTCACCTACGAGCACGAGGGGGCGCTCTGGTTCCGGTCGTCCGAGCTCGGCGAGGAGGCGGGCGACGACAAGGACCGCGTGCTGCGCCGCTCGACCGGCGAGGCGACGTATTTCGCCGTGGACGTGGCGTACCACCACTATGTGAAGTTCCAGTCTGCCGATCGGGTGATCAACCTCTTCGGGCCCGACCACCACGGCTACGTGCCCCGCATGAAGGCGGCGATGCGCGCGCTCGGGCACCCGCCCGACGCCTTCGAGGTGCTGATCGTCCAGCTCGTGACGCTCCTGCGTGACGGCCAGCCCGTGCGCATGTCCAAGCGCCGGGGCGAGTTCGTGCTGATGGAAGAGCTGCTGGAAGAGGTCGGCCGCGACGCCGCGCGCTTCACCTTCCTCACGCGGCGGCACGACAGCCCGCTGGAATTCGACCTGGCCCTGGCCACCCGCCAGTCGGCGGAGAATCCCGTCTACTACGTCCAGTACGCCCGCGCGCGCATCGAGTCCATCTACAAGCAGGCCGCCGAGCAGGGAATCGTCGTGCCGCCGCTCGGCGACATCGACCTCTCGCCGCTCCGCGAGGGCGAGGAGCTCGCGATCATCAAGCGGCTCCTGCAGTACCCGGACGTCGCGAAAGCGGCGGCGCGCGCGCTCGAGCCGCACCGGGTCGCGTATTTTCTCCAGGAGCTCGCCGGGATCTTCCATCCGTACTACAAGAGCCATCGGGTCATCCAGGACGATCGGCGGTTGATGTTCGCTCGGCTCGCGCTGTGCACCGGCGTCGGTCGCGTGATCCGGAACGGCCTCGAGCTGCTCGGCGTCAGCGCCCCGGAGAGCATGTGATGGCCACGCGGGGCAAGCGCGACGGCGGCGCGGGGTCGTTTTTCCTCGTCCTCGGCTGCCTCACGGTCCTCGGCTCCACCTTCGTGCTCGGGTTCGTGGCTGGCCGCGGCTGGCCGAGCATCCCCTTCAGCCTCACCCGGAGCGCGGCAGCCGACAAGGCTTCCAAGGACAAGGCCGATCGGCGTGCGCGCGCTCCCGAACCGACGCCGACGTTCACGTTCTACGAGGCGCTCACGGCACCGCTCACGTCGCCGCCGCAGGCCAAGCCGCCCAAGCCCACGCGCGTCGAGAAGACCGAGCCCGCGCCGCAGCAGGTACCGGCCCCGCCCGTGCCGTCCGCCGCGCCGCCGCCAGCCGCATCCGTCGAGACGCCGCCGCCCGCGGCGAAGGACGGCCGGTTCACCGTGCAGTTCGGCGCGTACGAGACGCGGGGACCCGCCGAGACGCTGCGCGAGCGGCTCGCCGCGGCGGGCTTCGATGCGTACATCGTGGAAGGTGACGGACCGGGCCGCACACGCTTCCGCGTCCGCGTGGGCGCGTTCGCGACGCGGGAGGCCGCGCAAGAGTTCGCGGCCCGGATCGCCGCCGAGCGGTCGGTCTCGACGTTCGTCACCACGCGCTGACCATGAGCGGGTCCCGGCTGGGCCGGATCCTGGTGAGCGAGGCGGAGCTCAACGCGCGCGTCGGCGAGCTCGGGCGGGCGATCGCACGCGACTACGCGGGAGAGAGCCCGATCCTGGTCGGCGTGCTGCAGGGCGCCTTCCTCTTCATGGCCGACCTGATCCGCGCGATCCCCATCGACCTCACGACCGACTTCATCGGCGTGTCGAGCTACGCGAGCGGCGGCAAGCCCTCGGGGCAGGTCAGGCTCGTCTCCGATCTCTCGATGCCGATCGAGGGACGGCAGGTGCTCATCGTCGAGGACATCGTGGACACGGGGCTGACGCTCTCCTACCTCAAGCGAAACCTCGAGGCCCGCCACCCCAAGCGCATCCAGACGTGCGTCCTCGTCGACAAGATCGAGCGCCGACAGGTGGAGATCGAGCTCGACTACGTGGGCTTCACGATCCCCAACGTCTTCGTCGTCGGCTATGGGTTCGACTACGGCGGGCTCTATCGGAACCTCCCGTACATCGCCGAGCTCGAAGCCGCCTGAGCGCCGCGGCGTGTCCTGTGAAAGCCGATGCTATAATGGCCGGGGATGAACCAGGTGTACAAGAACCTCGCGCTCTGGATGGTGATTGGCCTCATCGTCATCCTCCTGTTCACGGTCTTCCAGGGCGCGCAGCAGGGCGGGCAGGAGCAGCCTAACTTCTCGGAGTTCCTCAAGGCCGTCGACCAGGGCCGCGTGGACTCGGTCGTGATCCGCGGCAACCACGTCACGTACTCGCTCAAGGACTCGGCGCAGATGCTGCGGACCTACATCGTCGAGTACCCCGAGCTCATCAAGACGCTGAAGGACCGGGGTGTTCGTATCGCGGTGAAGCCCCCCGACGCGAACCCGTGGTACGCGATCTTCCTCCAGTGGGTGCCGATGCTCCTCTTCATCGGCGTCTGGATCTTCTTCATGCGCCAGATGCAGGGAGGCGGCGCGAAGGCGCTGTCGTTCGGCAAGGCGCGCGCGCGGCTCATCTCGGAGAAGCAGAACAAGGTCACCTTCCAGGACGTGGCCGGGGTCGATGAGGCCAAGGAGGAGCTGCGGGAGATCATCGACTTCCTCAAAGACCCGCAGAAGTTCCAGAAGCTCGGCGGCAAGATCCCGAAGGGCGTGCTGCTCGTCGGTCCGCCCGGAACCGGCAAGACGCTGCTCGCCAAGGCGATCGCCGGCGAGGCGAACGTCCCGTTCTTCTCCATCTCGGGCTCGGACTTCGTCGAGATGTTCGTGGGCGTCGGCGCCTCGCGCGTGCGCGACCTGTTCGAGCAGGGCAAGAAGCACGCGCCCTGCATCATCTTCATGGACGAGATCGACGCGGTCGGTCGCCACCGCGGCGCTGGCCTCGGCGGCGGCCACGACGAGCGCGAGCAGACCCTGAACCAGCTCCTGGTCGAGATGGACGGCTTCGAGACCAACGAGGGCGTGATCCTGATCGCCGCGACGAACCGCCCGGACGTGCTCGACCCGGCGCTGCTCCGGCCGGGCCGCTTCGACCGGCAGGTCGTCGTGCCGCGGCCGGACGTGAGGGGCCGCGAGGAGATCTTGCGCGTCCATTCGCGGCGCATCCCGCTCGCGCCCAACGTCGAGCTGAAGGTCCTCGCGCGCGGGACGCCCGGCTTCTCGGGCGCCGACCTCGCCAACCTCGTCAACGAGGCGGCGTTGCTCGCGGCGCGCCAGAACAAGAAGCTCGTCGAGATGGTCGACTTCGAGAACGCGAAAGACAAGGTCTTGATGGGCGTCGAGCGACGCTCGATGATCATCTCGGACGCCGAGAAGCGGACGATCGCCTACCACGAGGCGGGCCACACGCTGGTCGCCGACTTCCTGCCTGGCACCGACCCGGTGCACAAGGTGACGATCATCCCGCGCGGTCGCGCGCTCGGGCTCACGCAGCAGCTGCCGCTCGACGACAAGTACAACTACTCCAAGGAGTACCTGCTCAACCGCATCACGATCCTCCTCGGCGGGCGCGCCGCCGAGGAGATCGTTCTCCACCAGCAGACTACGGGCGCCGGCGATGACCTCGAGAAGGCGACGGAGATGGCGCGCAAGATGGTCTGCGAGTGGGGCATGTCCGAGAAGCTCGGGCCGCTCACCTTCGGCAAGAACGAGGAGCACATCTTCCTCGGGCGCGAAGTGGCTCGATCCAAGGACTACAGCGAGGACACGGCGCTCATGATCGACTCGGAGATCAAGCGCATCGTGCTCGAGGCCGCCATCCGGGCCCGCCAGATCATCGACGAGAACATCGAAAAGCTCCACGCGCTTGCCCGCGCGCTCCTCGAGCGCGAGTCGCTCGACGGCGAGGAGATCGCGCGCATCCTCCGCACCCGGCCCTTCCAGGAAGCCGCTGCCCCGGCGTAGCGGCGGACGGCCCGATTTGTCCCCGGGTCGAGCCGCTCTCGGAGACGTCACTGTCGGCGCCGGCCTGCCCGTCGTCGTCGTGGGCGTCGTGAACCTGAGCCCCGAATCCTTCCACGCGGGCTCGGTGCATACCCGGGGCGAGGACCTCCTCGGCGCGGCGCTCGCGATGGTGGAGGCCGGCGCAGCGCTGATCGACGTCGGCGCCCGCTCGACCGCGCCCTACCTCGACACCGAGATCAGCGAGGCGGAAGAACGCGACCGCCTCGCCTGGGCGGTCGAGCTGCTCGCCCGCAAGGTCCCCGTGCCGATCTCCGCGGACACCGCGCGCGCGGCGTCCGCCCGGGCCGCGCTCGAAGCCGGCGCGCGCGTCATCAATGACGTCTCCGGCCTCCGCGACCCCGCCGTCGCCGCGCTCGTCGTCAAGCACCACGCGAGCGTCATCCTCATGTCCTCGCCGGATCTCGGTGGCTCCGGGGGGGGCGGGGCGGGGTCGTCGAGATCCGTTCCCGCCGCGTCGAATGCGGACGTCACGGCGCCGTGGTGGAGCCCAGCCGCGACGGGTCAGGCGGACGCCGCCCGCGTGATCGAGCGACCCCGCCCCGCCCCCCCCGGACTCCCCGTAGATCCAGTCGTGCACGTGAAAGCGCTGCTGGCGGCGGCGCTCGAGCGGGCGCGGGCCGCGGGGATCGCGGAAGCTCGGATCGTCGTCGATCCTGGGATCGGGTTCTTCCGTCACGAAGGCATGCCCTGGCACGAATGGGACGTCCGCGTGCTGGCCGAGCTTCCCGCGCTCCGCGAGCTGGGGCGGCCCGTCTGCGTCGGCGTGTCGCGGAAGTCGTTCATCGGCGCGCTCACGGGCCGCGCGCGCGCCGAGGAGCGGCTGGCCGGGTCGCTCGCCGCGACGGCGATCGCCGTCTGGAACGGCGCGGCGCTGATCCGCACCCACGATGCGGCCGAGACGCTCGACGCCATCCGCGTGGCCGAGCGCCTCAGGGGGAAGGCGGCGCCGTGAGCGACCGGCTCGCCGCCTTCCGCTGGCGCGACGCACTCGACATCCTGCTCGTCGCGATCGTGCTCTATCGCGCCTTCGTCATGTTCCGCGGTACGCGCGCCGTGCAGATGATGATCGGGCTCGGCGGGCTCGCGGCCGCCTCGCTCCTGGCGCGGCAGCTCGAGCTCTACAGCACCGAGTGGCTGCTCGACAACTTCTGGTCGTTCTGGGTCATCGCCCTCGTCGTGCTCTTCCAGCCCGAGCTCCGGCGCGCGCTCGCGAGCCTGGGCCAGGGGCGCGTCGGCCAAGCCCTGCTCGGCGCGTCGGGCGAGGAGCGCGCAAATGTGATGGACGAGATCGGGAGCGCGGTGGAGTCGCTGTCGGCGCGGCGCATCGGCGCGCTGCTCGTCCTGGAGCGCGGCACGGGGCTCCGCCAGTACGCCGAGCTCGGCGTGCCGCTCGACGCCCAGGTGTCCGCCGACCTTTTGGTGAGCGTCTTCCTGCCCTACTCACCGCTCCACGACGGCGCCGTGTTCATCCAGGGGACGCGCATCGCCGCGGCGGGCTGCTTCCTCCCGCTCTCGCGAAACCTCCAGGTGGGCCGCGCGCTCGGCACGCGGCACCGGGCGGCGCTCGGGATCACCGAGGAGACGGACGCGATCGCGATCGTCGTCTCCGAGGAGACCGGGCGGGTCTCGCTCGCGGTCGAGGGCCAGATGGATTCCCCCGTGGAGGCGGGGAGCCTCCGCCAGCGCCTCCTCGCGCTGCTCGGCGGAACCCCGGCGCCGGCGGGTCGCGCGTCGTTCTGGCTCGCGCTGCGCCGCCTCTTGCCGCTCCCGGGCAAGCACGCCTGATTGGGCGCCTGAATGGTGCGGCGCCTGCTCGCCAACTGGGAGCTGAAGCTCCTGTCGGTCGTGATCGCCTTCGCTCTCTGGCTCGTCGTCGTGGGCGGCGGCAAGAGCCAGCTCGCCGTCGCCGCCGTCGTCGAGTACACCGGCCTCGACGGCGACCTCGTGCTCGTCGGGCGGCCCCGCGACACCGTCGACGTCGAGCTCGAGGCCGCGCGCTGGGCCGTCACCCGTCTCACGCCCGGCGCCGTCCGGGTGCGCGCCAGCCTGAGCGGGATGCGCGAGGGTGAAAACGTCGTGGCCCTCTCACCCGACCTGGTGCAGACCCCGCTGGGGGTCGTGGTGAGGCGGGTCACGCCGGCCCGCCTCCAGGTAAGGCTGGCGGGCGCCGTCGCCAAGACGCTGCGGGTGGTGCCCCAAATCCGGGGCACCCCCGAGCCCGACCATGCGATCCTCCGTGTGGCCGTCGAGCCAGCCACTGTGCAGGTCAAGGGTCCTCGCTCTACAATCGAGGGACGGACGGCCGTGGAGACCGTCCCGGTCGACATCGCTGGACGGCACGAGACCGTCACGCAGAGTGTAGGGCTCGTGCTGCCCGAGTCCATGTACCTGACGGACCAGCAGAGGGTGCTGGTCACCGTCGAGATCAGCCGGAGGAGCCGATGACGCGGGGACCATGGGAGGGGACGAGCCGGTGACGCGCCTGTTCGGGACCGACGGTATCCGCGGCGTCGCCAACGAGGAGCCGCTCACGCCCGACCTCGCGTTCCGGGTCGGGCGTCAGCTCGTCGCGACGCTCGCGCTCGAGCACGGGACCGACCGCGTGCGGCTCGTCATCGGACGCGACACGCGCCTGTCGGGGCCTCTGCTCGAGGCCGCGCTCGTCGCGGGGCTGCTCTCCGCAGGCGCCGAGTGCTACGCGGCCGGTGTGCTCCCGACCCCGGCGATCGCGCTCCTCACGAAGAGGCTCGGCGCCCACGGTGGCATCGTGCTCAGCGCGTCCCACAACCTGTTCGAGGACAACGGCATCAAGCTGTTCTCCTCGGAGGGCACCAAGTTCCCCGACGCCTGGGAGAACGCGATCGAGCAGCGCCTCCAGGGCGACGACAGCGCGCCGCGCGCGCGGGGCGCCCGGATCGGCCGGCTCATCGCCCACACGCGCGCGGAGGCCGAGTACGTCGAGTTCCTCTGCGGGTGCTTCCCGCTCGACCTCTCCGGCCTCACGGTCGCGCTCGACTGCGCCCACGGCGCGACCTACCGCGTGGCGCCGCGCGTCTTCCGGCGCCTCGGTGCCCGCGTTCTCACGATCGGCACCCGCCCGGACGGCACGAACATCAACGCCGAGAGCGGGGCGCTCCACCCGGAGCGTCTGCAACGGATGGTGCGCGCGAAGCGCGCGTCGGTCGGCTTCGCTTTCGACGGCGATGGCGACCGGCTGATCTCCATCGACCACACGGGCGAGATCCGCGACGGCGACTACGCACTCGCCATCGCCGGCCGGCACTTCGCCCCGCGCGGCCGGCTCAAAGGGAACGTCATCGTCACGACCGTGATGGCCAATCTCGGCCTGGACCAGGCACTCCAGTCCGCCGGCATCCGCGTCGTCAAGACCCAGGTGGGCGACCGCTACGTGCACGAGGAGATGGAGCGCCTCGGCGCGAACCTCGGCGGTGAGCAGTCCGGGCACCTCCTGTTCCTCGACCACTCGCCCGCGGGTGACGGCATCCTCTCGGCGCTCGCCCTGCTCAGCGTCGCGGCCGAGACGGGCGAGACGCTCGCATCGCTCGCCGGGTGCCTCTCCAAGTTCCCTCAGGTCCTCCGCAATGTCGCCGTGAGAGTGAAGCCCCCGATCGAGTCCCTCACCGGGCTCGCCGAGCGCGTAGCGGCGTTCGAGCGCGAGATGAACGGCGCCGGGCGCATCCTCATCCGCTACTCGGGCACGGAGCCCCTGGCGCGCGTGATGGTCGAGGGAGCCGACGGTGCGCGCGTCGGCGCCATGGCGGAGGAGCTCGCCGGGCTCATCCGGGCCCAGATCGGTGAGTGAGCCGAGATGCGGATCAACGGCATCGGCGTGGACCTCGTCAACATCCCACGCATGCGCGACGTGATCGACCGCTGGCAGGACCGATTCCTGCAGCGCGTCTTCACCGAGCAGGAGATCGCGTACTGCCGCGCGCGGCGCGACCCCGTGCCGCACTTCGCCGCGCGCTTCGCCGCCAAGGAGGCCGCGCTCAAGGCGCTCGGCACCGGGCTCCGGCTGGGCGTGAGCTGGCGCGAGCTGGAGGTGCGGCGCGAGGGGGGCCAGGCGCCGACACTGGTGCTCACCGGGCGCTCGCGCGAGCTCGGGCTGGCCCGGGGCGGGAACCGTGTGCTCTTGACGCTCAGCCACGAAGGGGAGTACGCGCTCGCCCAGGCGATGCTCGTGGACGATGATCCGACGACCGACGCGGTTCGCGCGACTTCTTAGCGTGGCGACGGGCCCACTCATCCTGTGCGGCTGCGCCACGCGCACGGTGGTCTTCGACACGGACGCCTCGCGCGGTGCGATCACCTCCCGGCCCGGTCGCCCGGGGTCGGTGATCGCGGCGCCGCACGGCACCTCGGATGTGCGCACCGGCGACATCGCCGCCGACCTCGCGCAGCGCACCGGCTTCGGTGTCGTGATCGCCACCGGCTTCTCGATCGAGCCGGACACGCGGGAGCGCGCCGGCCGCCGCTACCAGGTGAACCGCCCCATGGAAGGCGTCCCCGGTCGGCCGCCATCGGAGGAAGCCACCACGGACCGCGCGCAGGAGATCTACCAGGCGTACGAGCAGCGGGTGCGCGAGGTCGCGCAGGGGGCGCTCCGGCTTCTCGTCGAGATCCACGGCAACAACCACCGGGACGCCGCAGGGCGGATCGAGATCGCGACCGTCGGTGTCGACCGCGAGCTGGCCTTCTACCTGCGCACGCTGCTCGTGTTCATCCGTGACGCCCACCTCGGGGCTCACGTCGAGGCCAGGTACCTCGACGTCGTGATCGAGCCCGCGGACACGCTCCGCTACGCGGCCTCGGGCGCCAAGCGCGTCGGAATCCTGCGAGTGCCGGAGCGCGCCCTCCACATCGAGCTGCCGAAGGCCGCCCGCACGGAGTGGCGCGAGGTTTATACGGCGGTCCTTGCCGACTTCCTCCTCCAGGCCGCCGCCGACGACCCGGGACGGTAACCGCCGTGCAGGGGATCTTCACGGCGGAGGAGATGCGGCGTCTCGACGCGCGCGCCATCGCCGAGCTCGGCATCTCCGGCGCGACGCTCATGGAGAACGCCGGCCGCGGCGCCGCCGAGGCGATCCGGGCGCGGCTCGAAGACCTCAAGGCGCGCAGCGGCGCGCGTGTGGTCATCGTCTGCGGCAAGGGCGGCAACGGCGGCGACGGCTTCGTCGTCGCGCGCTGGTTGAGGAAATGGGGGGCGCGGGTGGAGGTCCTGCTCGCGTTTCCCGAGGACGAGATCCGCGGCGACGCGGGGGAGAAGCTCCGCGAGCTGAAGCGAAGCGGCGTACGGCCGTGGCTCGTCGAGGACCTCGAAGCCGCCGAGGAGACCCTCGCGCGTGCGGACGTGATCGTCGACGCGCTTCTCGGCACAGGCTCGCGTGGCGCCCCTGAAGGGCGCGTCGCGCGCCTCATCGAGCTGATCAACGCGAGCGGCCGGCCGGTTGTCGCGCTCGACATCCCGTCGGGCATCTCCGCCGATGGCGACGCGCCGGCAGGGCCGGCGGTCCGCGCGCTCCTCACGCTGACGTTCGCCGGGGTCAAGCGCGGCCTCGTCACCGGGCCCGGCGCCGCGCTGGCCGGGCACATCGAGGTCGTGCCGATCGGGATACCGTCCGAAGAAGTCCTGCGTGGGGTGACGACGTTTCTGCTGGAGGCGGACGACATCGAGCCCCACTTCCCGCCGCGCCCGCGCGACGCCCACAAGGGAAGCTACGGACACCTGCTCGTCGTCGCGGGCTCGCTCGGCAAGACCGGCGCCGCGGCGCTCGCGGCGACGGCCGCGCTGAGGGCGGGCGTCGGCCTCGTGACCGTGGCGACGCCAGCGAGCCAGCAGCCCGTCGTCGCCGGCCTCGTCCTCGAAGCGATGACCGAGCCCCTGCCCGAGACCGGCGCGCGCACGCTCGCGCTCAAGGCGCGCGAGGTCGTCACCGAGCTCGCGGCGGCGCGCGATGCGCTCGCGCTCGGGCCGGGGATCGGGCTCGACGAGGAGACGGGAGCGGCGACGCGCGCGCTCACCGCCGAGGTCACGAAGCCGATCGCGATCGACGCCGACGGCCTCAGCGCGCTCGCCGGTCACCTGGACGTGCTCCGCTCCGCGCCGGCGGCGCGCTGCCTCACGCCGCACCCGGGGGAGATGGCGCGCCTGCTCGGAGGCTCCGTGGCCGACGTCCAGCGTGACAGGCTCGAGACGGTCCGTCAGTTCGCCACGCGCCATCGTGTCCACGTCGTCCTCAAGGGGGCCTGGAGCGCGATCGGCGATCCCGAGGGGCGCGTCTTCGTGAACCCGACCGGGAATCCGGGGATGGCGAGCGGCGGGACCGGCGATGTCCTCACGGGGATCCTCGGCGCCTTCCTGGCGCGCGGCATGGCGCCCGGCGCCGCCCTCCAGTCCGCCGTCTACCTGCACGGGCTCGCGGGCGACATCGCCGCCGAGCGCGTCGGCGAAGAGGCGCTGATCGCCGGCGATGTCATCGCGGCGCTCCCCGAGGCGTTCAAGAGGCTCGGTGGCGACCACGACTGAGCTTCGCACGACGAGCGCGGAGCAAACCGAGGCCGCGGGCGAGCGGCTGGCGGCGGCGCTCGGGCCCGGCGACGTCGTCGCCCTCGTGGGCGAGCTGGGCGCTGGGAAGACCTGCTTCATCCAGGGGCTCGTGCGCGGGCTCGGCGCCACGACACGCGCGACGAGCCCGACCTTCGTCCTGATCAACCAGTATCGGGGCCGCGTGCCCATCTACCACGTGGACGCGTACCGCACCCAGAGTCTCGGCGAACTCTTGGACATCGGGGTCGCCGAGCTCCTGAGCAGCGACGGTGTGACGATTGTGGAGTGGGCGGAAAAGCTCCTGCCGCTCCTGCCGTCAGGCACGATCGAGGTCAGGATCGCCGGCGTCGGCGACGAGCCGCGCACGATCACGATGCGCCGGCTCGACCTCGCGCGGTGAGCCGACGCGCAGATCACGCGCTCGGCGCTCGGACTAGGCGGGGAGGGACGCGAGCAGGAGCCAGCCCAGGAGCAGCGTCACGAGCGTGAGGGGCACACCCACCTTGCAGTATTCGACAAACCCGATCTCGACGTGCGCCAGCCGTGCGGTCTCGACCACGATGAGGTTGGCGACGGACCCGAGGATCGTGAGATTGCCGGCGAGCGTCGAGGCCATGGCGAGGACGAGCCAGGCGCGCCGCGAGTCGGCGAACGAGGCGATGAGCGGCTTGAAGAGGAGGACCGCGGGGACGTTGGAGACGAGGTTCGAGAGCACGGCGGTGACGGCCGTGAGCACCGCCGGGCGGTGGAGATTCGCCGCCGCCGCCCAGTGCAAGAGGACGCCCATGATCCCCGAGTGCTCCAGCCCCTCCGTGATGACGAACAGGCCGGCGAACAGGACGAGCAGCCCCCAGTTGACCTCGCGATAGACCTTCTCCGGCTTCACGCGCCGCGTGAGGAGCGTGCAGCCGGCGCCCGCGATGGCGACGATCGCGATCGGCGCGCCGGCAAGGAACGCGACCAGCATCACGGCGACCGCGGCGATCGTCTTCAGCATGAGCGGGTAGTGGATCGCCATCCGCGTGTCCGGGACGATCTCGAGGGGGCTGTGCGGGAGCTGGCGACGGTACACGAGCCAGACGACGAGGAAGACGCATGCGAGCCCGAGGGCCGCCACCGGCGCCTCGCGAGCGAGAAAGCTCCGGTAACTGATCCCCGAGAAGCTGCCGACGAGCATGTTCTGGGGGTTCCCGGTGAGCGTCGCGACGCTCCCGACGTTGGCCGCCGTCGCGAGCGCGATCAGGTACGGCACCGGCGGCAGCCCGAGTTGGCGCGTCGCTCCGAGCACGACGGGCGCCAGGACGAGGCAGACGACGTCATTCACGAAGAAAGCGGAGAGGACGCCGGAGGCGACGACGACGGCCGCGAGCAGGCCGCGCGGCGTCCGGGCGCGCCGGAGCGTCCATGTCGTCACGAGGTGGAAGAAGCCGGAGAGACGCAGGTAGGCGGTGACGATCATCATCCCGAACAGGAGGACGAGCGTCGGCGCGTCCACGGCGGCGACCGCGTCCGGCCAGGGGAGCGCGCCCGAAGCGACCATCGCCGCGGCGCCGATGATCGCCACGCCCGTGCGGTCGACGCGGAAGGGAGGCACGCGCCCGAGCCCGAGTCCGACGTAGGAGGCCACGAAGGCGGCGACTGCGATCGCCCGACTCCACTCGCCGCCGGCCATACTCGAAGCATACATGCGCGGGTGCGGCGCGGCCTGCTAGAATCGCCGGCGCATGCGCGGCATCGCGGCCTACGGCGTCTACGTTCCTTACTGGCGGCTCGATCGCAAGACGATCGCGTCAGCGCTCGGCGTGGCGGCTGCGAGCGGGACGCGATCGGTCGCGAGCTACGACGAAGACACGACGTCGCTCGGCGCGGAGGCCGCGCGCGCTGCCGTGCGCGCGGCGCCGCGCCTCGGCCCCGAGGCGCTCTACTTCGCGACCGCTCAGCCCGCGTACCTCGACAAGACCAACGCCACGGCGATCCACGCCGCCCTCGACCTCGCGCCGTCGACGCCCGCCTTCGACATGGTGGGCGCCGTCCGCTCGGGCTCCGGGGCGCTCCGCGCGGCGCTCGACGCGCGCGGATACGCGCTCGTGGTGCTCTCCGACATCAGGACGGGACTTCCCGGCAGCGCCGACGAGCGCGAGGGCGGCGACGGCGCGGTCGCGTTCCTCTGCGGCGACGACTCGCCCGACTCGCCGGTGCTCGCCGAGCCCGTCGCCTTCGGGTCGGCGACGGCCGAGTTCCTCGAGCGCTGGCGGCTGCCCGGCGAGCCGGCCTCGCGGCAATGGGAGGAGCGCTTCGGCGAGCACGTCTATGTCCCGCTCGGCGAGACTGCCACGACCGAGGCGCTCAAGCAGGCCGGGGTGACTGCGCAGTCCATCAACCACTGGGTGATCGCGGGGCCTCACACGCGCGCTGCGAAGCGCCTCGCCGGCGTCCTCGGCGCGACGAAAGGGAGCGTCGTCGACGACCTCGCCGCGACCATCGGGAACACCGGCACGGCTCACGCGGGGCTCCTGCTCACCCACGTCCTCGAGCGCGCGGCGCCCGATCAGTTGATCGCGATGGTTTCGCTCGCCGACGGCTGCGACGTCACCGTGTGGCGGGTCACGGGTGCGGTCGCCGCGCGGCGACCGGCCGCTGCCGTGGCCAAGGAGCTCGAGGGCGGCGGCGCGGTGAGCTACGCGAACTTCCTCACGTGGCGCGGGTTCCTGAGACGCGAGCCGCCGCGACGGCCCGACCCGCAGCCGCCCGAAGCGCCGCCCGCCGCGCGTGCCGAGGCGTGGAAGTTCGCCTTCACCGGGAGCCGCTGCCAGGCGTGCGGCGCGCGGCATCTCCCGCCGCAACGCGTGTGCGTGAAGTGCCACGCCGTGGACCGGATGGCGCCCGAGCGGCTCGCCGACGTCCCGGCGACGATCGCGACGTTCACGGTGGACCGGCTCGCGTACTCGCTCTCGCCGCCCGTCGTGGCGGCGGTGATCGACTTCGAGGGCGGCAGCCGGTTCCAGTGCGAGCTGACCGACGTGGACCCCGGCGCGGTGCGGATCGGCCACCGGGTGGAGATGACGTTCCGGCGGCTACTCACCGCCGGCTCCGTGCATAATTACTTCTGGAAGGCTCGGCCCATCCGCTAGAAGCCCTTCCGTCTCATGCAACTGCGATATGCGGCCTGGTACGTGGCGTCCTTTGCTCCTGCCGCCTTCATACCGTGGATTTGTGGATCGGACGACTCGATGACTCTGCTCGTGAAGTCGATGGAGTTTATCGTCATGGCGCCGACGCGTGCGGTTTCGGCCCGGACGTGGTCGCCCATGATCGGCGAGGCAGTTCCTG
>WNGN01004313.1_pt1 | contig 14545 bp, 12 predicted proteins | sample 5400561 | NCBI WGS metagenome assembly WNGN01 (sample SAMN13153379, study PRJNA577476) | soil metagenome | isolation source: 115 cm soil or saprolite under Garry oak tree replicate 2 | place: USA:California | collected 2016-06-15
TTCATAGCGGCGGCGGTCCTTTTCGTGAGTCCTCTGGCTGCTCAGCAAAGTCTTCCCAAGTCAACCCAAGAGCGGTTGGCTGCTTTGGCTCGTGTAGAAGTCCTGACACCAGGCCATATCAAGACTCTCCTGTCCCAAGCGCAATTGGGGGACCGCGAAGCCCAGTATTTGCTGGCACTCATCAACGAAGAAGGTCTGTTAGTCCCAAGAGACTCCGCTGCGGCGCGGAGCTGGATGCTCAAGTCCGCTGAACAAGGATATGTCCTCGCCCAAGTTGGGATGGGCGAGATGTATCTGAGTAATGTTAGACGCGATGGTCCGATTTCCGATTATGGTGACGCCGACAGATGGTTGCGGTTGGCGGCAACGCAAGGCGACGCAGATGCGCAGTTCTGGCTGGGTACTGCGTACGAACGGGGCTGGTTCGGAGCAATCGACGACCGAGAGGCGTTCAAGTGGATACGGAAGGCCGCTGCACAGGGATTGCCGGACGCACAGTTCAGCTTAGGCCAGATGTACGGGGATGGAGAAGGTGTGGCCGAGAACAACTCGTTGGCAGCTAATTGGTACAGGAAAGCGGCAGACCACTTCGCTTACATAGGAGACCAGCCGCTTGCAGGCGTGTGGGAAGCGGAAGTTCAGTTGGCCTATCTGTATCGCGATGGTCGATTGCCAAAGGACGATGTGCAAGCATACATGTGGTTCGCAATCGTCGGCTCCTCTGTCGTCCCTCCGACTGATGACGATATGAAACGGGTCGCTCGACACATGACTAAAGCGCAAATCGTTCAAGCCCAGCGTATGGCCGAGGATTGGATCAAACGTCACACAGCCCAGCCAGCAAATGTAGCCCAAGCAAAGCGATAGAAAGCTCTCTCCGATAACTGGCGTAATCAGGCGTTTGCACTCAGAACCCAGATTGTGAGTGATATGGCGAGTGCGTGTTGAAAAAGGAACCAAAGCAGTAATTTCGGCGAACTCCAGCGTCTATGGCGGACTGGAATTCAATAACTTACGATCGAATTTCGTTGCCGAAATTCCCGGAAAAGAGTTTTTCAACAGCCACGCGATTTAACACCAACTGACCTGAAGCGAGTAGCATGGCTACATGGAATATAGGGGAATTTGGATCGTTTTTCTCACCCTCTGGTTCCTACTCGGCGTGGCTGTCGCCGTGTTTCCGGTTGCTGTTGCACGCTTGTTGAGGCGAAAAGGCGATCTGCCGACCTCGCGACTCCTCACAGCATGGCGGATCATCGGAGTGGTCGTTGCGGTAGGCAGCTTGGCGAAGCTGTTCTCCGTTCTCACCGGCCACTGGGCCACTCATCCGGGGAGTCAGTGAGTGCTATGGGGATTTTGCAACAGTTGTGGGCAGGAACGTTACTCAGAGTCCGTATCGCTGCGGGTTCGACAGTATCGTGTCCGCAATTTTGTCGGCCTGATCTGCAAGATCAACTTTACTGAGCAACTCCATCATGCGCGTGCGGTCACGTGATTTTTTGGCCGCGTCCCAATCTTCCAATAGTCCAGCCGAAAACAGGCGTTCGTTTACGGTCATCCCGCTGTAATCCGGCCGAGGTTCCATTCCGATTGGCTCCGCGAAATCGTGCGTTCGATAAGTGTAATCGGGATTTTGCAACAGTTGACCACGAGCTAACCACAAATCACTTGATATCGCATCTCCTATAAGCAGAAAATATCAGGGATGGAAGCCATTGGAATGTGATGCATCGGCGGGAGGTTCCATGAAGTCCATCGCCAGCGCTTTCGCGTTCTGTTTTCTCTTCTTGAGTGTCGGAGTTGCTCAACTAAGCCCAGTACCCTCTCTTCAGCCTACGCCACTAGAGGCGTTCGCACACCAGCCCGCCACACATGTTGCATGGTCCAAACAGGTTGGAAGTCTCGACAGCAGCGAAGCTCACGCGGTTGTGACTGCCTTGGTGCTTGAGGACACGGCACAACCTCCAGATCGGATGCGCGGTATTCGGATTGACTTTTCCAGCTCAGAATCCAGCGATGTGGTATACCTCGGAGAAGAAACGCTTGGCGTGTACAAAAATGCGCTGGATGAGATAGGTCGGAATGTACCCGGGTCTCGGACGGGCGCGCGGGACAATCTCGCCCCAGGCGGAATCAGCTATCTCGGAGCGTGCGTATTCCGGTCGGAGAAACCTCCTCGTATACATAGCCTGAGCGCTGCATATTACTTCGCCCCTGATTCCGAGGGGCTCTCCATAAGCACGTTCAAGATTGCGGGCTTTAGGTTCCCCGACCAAGACCCATTGCGACTATCGGCAGCCATCGCCGAAGCGATCGATCAATTGAAAAATCATTGAGCGCGTGTCACTAGAGCACCAGCAGCGAGCTGCCTAGCGAGACTCGATAGGACCTACTTGATCTAACCAGGCATTTATGCTCACCGGGTTCTGACGATTTAACGCCAACTTCGAGGAAGTTTTCCGGTTTGCAGACCGCTCAATGGCTATCACATTATTTGATAGTAAAGGTTTGGCCCATGCGACGTTGTCGTTCGCTAGCTTTGTCGAGTACAGCGATTGCAGGGATTTGGCTGTGCTGGCTCATCTCCATCCGAGCCGAAACAACTGGTCTGTTTCATCCCGATGCGCAACACATTTCAAATCGGCTGTATCGCGAGCTGCATGTGCGGAAGGAACCCAACGGAAAAGAGCACGGGTTCGACGCCCTAGACCCGCTTCTCTGGAGCCGAACGAGTTATCTCCTAGACGGAAAATCGTGGGCACAGGCGTTGGCTTTGGCTGATGAATTCCTTCGCACTCATGCCGAGCGCCAAATCAGCGACCGGACGAAGCGTGCAATGCTCCAGCGGGATGTGTGGGCGATTTTCGACTGGGCAGACCAATCAGATCTGCCACACCAAACCGAACGGCGCGAACTTATTGCCAGGCTTGCTCCCATAGTAAAGCGTCTCGCGCTATCGCCGGATGAGCTGGCGCAATTGCCTGACACTTACGTTCGCGCGCTGCAGAACCATGAATTCCCCGCAGCATACGACCCAGCCAACCCCAGTCAGGCTTTCCTCCCGCCTGACCTGTTCGACACGAGAGGGCCGTGGGTTTGCCTCGGGGCACCGGACCACGATCTGGCGGCGCCGCTGCACGACTTGTCTTTTACTGCACGTTCCATATTCTTCGTCTTCGCCCGCCTCCCGGGAGGACGCGCCGCAACGCTGACCTACTTCAAACAACTCGCGGAAATGAAACTCTCCCTCTTCGTGCGCATGCAAGAGCCGGGCTGGCCGCAACCGATGGACGTTTGGAACCCTAAGGTGCCGCAATTCCCAGTGGGAACCGAATTCGCGCTAGTACGGAAATTGGTCCTGCCGGACCGGGACGGTCATTTGCGCCTTACGCCGGTCACTGAGAGTGTTCAGATCCGCCACTACACAGACATCCCGAATGTTGATCCGATGGCGTCGCGCGACGTTGCTCTCGCGCAGCGTTTTCAAGCGGTATCGGAGATCGACCTGAGCCGCATGCTGCTCTTTTCAGAACACCACAGCGGTTTGCGTGCAGTGACCGCGACCGACGACCATTTTCTGATCTTTCCTGCCATGTCCCAAGGCTTCGATGCTTTCGAGGAAAAACACATGCGCATGCAGGCTGTTCCACCGTTCGTGGAATGTAAGGGCTGCCATCTCGGACCAGGCATTCAATCCATGATGAGCTTTTCGTTTCGCGCGACCCCAAACGAAGGTCCGGTGCTGAGCCCGCGCTTCGCGGAAACCACAACGCGTAAAGAGTCAGAAAAAGTAATGGAATGGGTGGAGAAGCAGAAGAAGTGGAAGGACTTGCTTCGCCTTTGGTCTTCAGACCGCCGGAACTAAAGTCGACGCATATTTGCGCGCATTTAAGGTTCTGTTCCCACAGGCTGCGCGAATGAAGGACAGATCCGAGATTACTTCTGTAAACAGGCGATTTCACAAGTAACCCTTGGGCTGTCATGCCAAAACCATGTGCTTTCGGCGCACCGAGCACACTGGCACGGGAGCAAAATGAAACCAGCACCTTACACCCGGCGCAGCATTAGGGAGGTTATTGGCACAGACATTCGCAGCCGACACTAGACCCGCTAACATTGACGCGAGGGGGCAACCATGAGCGGAGCCGATGCTGCTGTGACACGCCCAGGTAATCAGCCACCGCACATTGAGCGACCGGCCCGTGTCCTGCTGGGCTGGCTCAGTCCCGAGGAAGCCGCACTTTATCAGTCGGGCCGTGGTACGCGGCAGCGTATCCGAACGTGCGGTGGGCATAGATCAGACTGGGGTGGTATCGGATCCGCCAGTTGTCTTGAACGAGCACATCGAACGTTTACAGGAACCAGCTGCGGCGTATTTCCGAGAGGGATGGCGGGTCGCGGTCGTCGACCTTTCAAGAGTGTGCGCTGTTCAGCCTTCCGTGTTCGTAGATCATGCAGAGCAAAGAACCGCCGGCATCGATCCCAACGATATCAGATCTCTTGCTGCTGCGGCACTTCCGCTCCCTGCGGATTCGGCATTACCGATTCAGTTTGACGAGGCGCGCCAAACGTGGGTGATCAGTTCGCCGAACCCGAACCTTCGAATCGTGGGCCATTGGTCAACACCATTGCAGCCTGGCATATTCGGCTTAGGGTTTGGGGTAAGTGTGATGCCGTCCTTTCTACAGGTTGCTGGATTTCAAGGTCGGTTTGTTCTTCGGGACGGATATCATCGAGCATACGGATTCCTACTGCGCGGCATAACCAGGGTTCCTGCGTTCGTACGCGAGTTCGCGCCTTTTCAGGATCTTGGCTTGGGTGCTGGCCTGCTGAACCAGGCCGCATACTTGGGAGATCGCCCTCCACTACTTGGCGATTATCTCGACGACGCTGTGTCCGTGCTGGTCCGCGTTCCGGCTGTTCAGAAAGCGCTGTGCCGAAAACCGCGTGGTGAGATGGCCTCGCAAGTGGCTGAGCGCACATGATTGCTAACTGCCCAGTCCGCGTGCAAAAACCACATCTTTGTGGCGCGGTGAGCTCTTTTGCGACAAGGGCATTTTCAGGAACTGGCAACGTCAGTGTTTAATCAGGTGTAGCAGGCTGAGCCGGTGCCCAAGAGGGGAAAGCAGAAGCTCAGCCTACGTAGTGGTAGACTGTGGACGCTGTGGATGAGGCGCAGATACACAGACTTTGGGAGGCTTTCTTCAACGAGCGTGATCCAGACAAGTTGCGTGATGCTGTCGGAAAGCTCAACCAAATGCTTCAGGAACGGACCAAGTCTCTCGAAGATCAGCCCCCTCCGAAACAGGACCAAGGAACTGGTCTATGAACGCGCCTCTGCCGTCCTGATTTTCGAGTTACTCCCACCTCCAAATACCCATAAATCAGGAGGTTTGCGCTGGTCGTACCGCGCATGAGATATTACTTCGTCCTTTCACCCTGGAGTGCATTAAGAGTGCGAAAGCAGAATTGAATGTTTCGCCTGATCCCACGTGAGATCAAGTTTTTCGAGCTTTTCGCAGAACTTTCGAGCAATCTGACTGAAGGCGCCAAACTGCTCCGCAGCATTTTGGAGAATCCCGTGGATCTGGGTGTACGAGCAGAGCAGATGCAAGCAATCGAGCACAAAGGCGACAAGGCCACCCACGCGATCATCACCAAACTGAACCAGACATTCATCACGCCGTTCGACCGCGAAGACATTCACCGTCTCGCTTCATCACTGGATGATGTGCTCGATTTCATGAATACTGCGACCACCCGCCTGGTCTTGTACAAGATCCTGCAGCCTCCACCAGTTTCCGCCGAACTCGCTGGCCTTATCGTGCTTCAGACCGAAGAACTGGCTCAGGGAGTCTCCTTGCTCGAAAAGAACGGCCATGTCCTGGAGCACTGTGATGAGGTCAACCGTTTGGAAGATGTTGCTGACCACGTAAGCCGGAAAGCCATTGCCGACTTATTCGAGCACGAAAAAGACCCCATTCACTTGATCAAAATAAAAGAACTGTATGAAGTTTTGGAAACCGCCACTGACAAGGCAGAGGATGCCGCGAACGTGCTCGAAGCGATAGTGCTCAAAAGCGCATAGCAGTACACGCCAGAAAAAGCCTGGAGGCCCAACCATCCGGTGAAAACCGACGTTCTGCTTGTCCTTCTTACCGTCCTCGTAGCCCTGATCTTCGACTTCCTGAATGGGTTTCATGACTCCGCAAACAGCATTGCCACTGTCGTTTCCACCCGGGTCCTGTCGCCGAAGCTGGCAGTGTTGTGGGCTGCAGTCTTCAATTTTCTCGCCGCTTTTTTCCTAGGCACGGCAGTCGCCAAAACCATCGGCAAGGGCATGATCCGGTTGGAAGATGTGACCCAATACGTGGTCATGGCTGGCCTGTTTGGCGCGATCGTGTGGGATGTACTCACGTGGTGGTGGGGACTGCCGACCTCATCATCGCATGCTCTCATTGGGGGCTACGCGGGCGCAGCCATGGTAAACGCCTCGCTCCATACCGGTGTTGCCTCGGCGTTCTCGGTCATCATCCCTCAAGGCTGGTACAAGACACTCGTCTTCATTGTGGTCGCCCCTGTGATTGGCTTAGTTCTGAGCCTTTCTTTTATGACAGCCGTTCATTGGCTGCTGCGACGTAAGGCCCCGCAGCAAATCGACAAGTGGTTTCGCAAGCTGCAACTCCTGTCCGCTGCGGCCTACAGCCTCGGCCATGGCGGCAACGATGCTCAGAAGACAATGGGAATTATCGCAGGCGCACTTTACACGGCTGGATTCATGACCAAGTCCGACATGCTGGCAAACTGGGGAAAACTGCACTGGCCCATTATCTTGTCGGCACACGCTGCCATCGCTCTCGGAACCTATTTCGGCGGCTGGCGCATTGTGCATACCATGGGACAGAGGATCACGAAATTAAGACCGGTAGGAGGTTTCTGCGCCGAGAGCGCAGGAGCCATCACCCTCTTTGGTACGGCACTCGCGGGAATTCCCGTAAGTACAACTCACACCATCACCGGTGCGATCGTGGGCGTCGGAGCGGTCCACCGCCTGTCTGCCGTTCGATGGGGCATTGCGGGCAGAATCGTGTGGGCTTGGATCTTAACCATTCCAGCCTCCGCTATTGTTGCGGGCCTAACATTCTTCTTAATGCACTTCTTCCATGCGGAAGGCTGATTCCGAGAAGTGTTGATTCAATCTCGGGCCAACCGCGCAGCGGCATTACTTGACCCTTGAGGTTCTCAACTTGACCAGTTTCCGTTCCTCCGGGCCGCGTCAGCCGACGATGGGCAGAGCGAACCAAAAATATTCCGTTTCGACGCAGAGCGTGTGCCACTACCCCATAGTTTTCCACACGAGTCCTGCTGTGAAAGTCAGGCCAAAAGTGAAAATCCGTTATGAACTCATCAGACGTTTGGGGCCTGGGACCTTTGCAAGCACAACTTTGCTTGGGCGTGCGGCTTCCTGGGGCAGTGGATCGGGATGATCCAGTCAGCGATTGAGCTCACGCTCCAGCGATTTCAACCCAAACATGCCCACGGCAGAGGCACCCCAGGAGCGTAAACATGGATCATTGCTGCGCACCAAGACAGATATCGCCTCTTCTGATGTCTCAATCCTCGCAGGTATCAGTCGATTGGCTATGCTGGCGCGCTCGGCCAAGGTGACTTTGCAATCCAACAGTGGAACCATCATCCGGCGAAATTCGGTCTTAAGCACGTTGTCGAGGAACTCTAGGGCATTGTCGCGCACGATCAAGTTTCTTGATTGAAGTCCAACATAAGCGCTGGAAAGGTCATCGTGTGGGTAGAGCAAATCGAGGATGCGGAAGATGCGTTCCACTTCATGCTTCATCGAGTCGGACAGCGCCCCCGCCAGTGACTCATAGCTCGGAAGCATGGTCTTCAAACTCTCCAGAATCTGATACGAGCGACAATGACCCAGGATCTCAGCGGCCAGCAGCATTTCCAGATTTTCGGTGTCGCAGTCCAGTTGAGGGCAGAGATGTTGGAGGGTGCTCAAATCCGATAGGATGCGAAGGCGAAGCCTGCTGTCAGCGTCCAGCAAATGCTCTACGAGGGCATCCAAAGCAGATTGTGTGCCTATTCTTGCGAGGATGACAGAAACTTGCTGGCGTACCTCGATGGGCACAGTCTGGTCGCCCAAATGGTCGCGCAGTCTGCCGACTATCGAATCACCGAATCGGATCAGCAGTTCTGTTACATCGGTCGCGAGGCGAGGGTCAGCAAGCCGATCCAGAAGCTCGGGCACCAGGCGGCGTTTCTGCAACTTCCCAACTGAAAAAATGGCCTCTCGTGCGACTTCCACGTCCGCATCCGCAAGTAGCTGCGCGAGCAACGGATCGAACTTATCCGGCAACATTCCTAATAGACGAGCTGTCTCGATGCGTGTACGTTTGCCCTCCGGCCCGCTTTCTTCAACCATGCCAGCCAGCAATTGACGGGCGAAGTACAGGTTTTGCACTTCCCCGGGGCGCGCCAGAAGTGCCACCATTGCCGAACTGATTGAGAAATCGGCGAAATCTCCGAGTTGTTGAATTCTCTCCAGAGGGTCAACGTGCCCGTAGTGAGCCAGATACAAGAGCGCCTCGGTACGCACCTCGAGGCTTGGATCTTGGAGCAAACCCTCAACTTGCGGGACTACGGTCGCATCACCGCCCGTATCCAGAACCCTGATTGCTTGCTTGCGCACCTCATCGGCGGGGTGACTCAGAAGAAGTCGAATCCGGGGGCGCGTCGCTGGCTGGTCTGACTCAAGTATACTCAGCGCGTAAAGAACTTCATTCGGATCGGATGCTGAAAGGTTTGAGGCCAGCACTTCAGCGGTGGAACGGTCGACGACTGGTGCAATGACACGATCCGCCTCAAGCCGGTGCTCGCGCACAATCTCCGTCAGCGTAGCCACATATTGTTGCCGTGCCACCCAGGCAGCAGCCAGCCAACTTCCTACCAGCACGAGCCCGACCCAGCTCATTTGACGCGCTGACAGCCGCAAGTAAGTGACAAAAAACAACAGTGTCACTCCGGCCAGAGCGGTGCCCATCCGCCAGACTACCGTGTCAATGAACCATTTCACCTGGAACTTGACTCGGCTCGGAAGCGGCAAATAAAGAAGTTCCACGCTCGACTTGTCAATCGAGTGGCGCCATACCCATTCGGTTCCCCGCAACAGGATGGCGGAAAACAGGGTTCCCGTAAGAAGCATGTATCCCGAAGTCGCAACCAGCCCGACAGGCAATGTGAGCAGCGCCACGCCGATGCCGAAACGGCGCAGGACTCGCGAAGTCACCAGCAGCTGTGCAACAAGCGTAAGGATTCCTGCGTAAAAGGTGAAGTCCCCGAAAAAGGCTGCCAGGTGATCTTTTGCGGGAATGAACTCCTTTGCTACAGACTTAAACTGCCAATCGATGACCTCTGTCACGAACGCCGAGACCCAGATAAGGGCAGCGATCGCTCGCAGATAAGTCGAGGAAAAGACCAGCCCCATGCTTTCTCGTAGATTCCGCGGCCCCTGCTCGGCGGATGCCTCAATCGAAGCACCTGGGACGGCTTCCTGATGTTGTCTCCAGATCTGGACTACCAACGGCAGGCAAAGAAGAAGGAAGAGCGCCATTCCAAGCAAGAGGCTCTCAGTACCGAATGCCTTTGCCACAACCTTTGAAAACAACCCTGCGAAGATGCCGCCGCTAATGCCACCCCCCGCCAGAAACCCGAAAACGCGCCGCGCCTCGCGTGTAGTCAGAACGTGATTAGCCAATGCCCAGACCTGAGCGGGGGCGAGCACGCCAAAGATCCCATCCCATGCATAGATCACGGGATAAAGCCAGCTGATCGGGAAGAAACGAGTTAGTGTCCAGAAGAGGACACAGTTGGAGGCAAACAACAGCAAACTACCCAAAAGCAAGCTGCGCAAGTTGGAATGGCGTCCAACGCGTATATAAACGGCGATTACAATACCTGCTGTGAGCGCCGTTGCGATGTCAGCGTAGGGCAGTTGCGCCGCCTGAAACCGGGAAAGGAAAAGGCTGTCGCGCACCACCCTGCCAACCAAATAGGTGGCTATCACCAGAAAGAGATAGGCAAACAAGGGGACACCACGGCGCAACTCACCGGGTCGGAGGTTGAGCGCTTGTTCGATCAAGCGAATCAAGGAGAGCCCTCCCAAACGACAACCGCCTATCAGACAGACTGCTTCGCCCACCTTGTCTTTGGGACGCCATCCGAGCTTCGAGCTTTAGCTCGTTTCCGATTGGGATCGTTACCAGGACCAGGGTGAGCAGCCATGCGCCTCAGGGGGTGCTGCATTTCCGAACGATTGGAAACCGCTCTTCGGAGAGGCGAATGCACGGATTGTCTCGCTGCATACTGTTGGAGTCAAGGAACAAAGACTATGGTTGCCGGGCAGTGGAAGATTGCATCGCCACCATGCTTTGCGCGGAAACTGTTGCTTTCCAGCACAGCAAACAAAAGAACATGGTTAAGGTTCTTGCATTTCTTTCGAGGTCGAAATTGTTTAATAAACGAAGTCAAAACCGGGTTCGAAAATGATTTATTTGATTTTTCTTGTTTGTTGATTCAATCAAGTTACATCGAAAAGCAAAGCTATCATACCGTGGTCGCGTTTGCTGCCCGGTGTCGATCTCGGTCCTACGGCCGCATGCGTCAAAAACCACTTACACTGGTTCAGTGGTTGTGTTCGGCCGATTCGAGCCACCGCGGGATAGCTCCCGTATCGTCGGCAACCCTTCCCTTACCGGGTTATGGAAGGGTTGCCTGTTACTCACCCGAACCGGAGCTTCGACCTGATCGCAGTCGCACTTCAAGCGTTAACGAGCTGCCGCCTTCAACCTTGCTTCCCCTTCTTGCTGATGACGGGGTTTCACGCAGAGCCAGTTGGCAGCCGCGATAAGTGCTGGGACACACATGATCAGAAGTTCGTTTCGCTTGAGGCCGCTGATCACTGCCACACAGATTGCAATTCCGGCAATACTTAGCAGCGGCCCCAGCGGAACCCTCAATGCGTCGGCGTTCGGGCGCAGCTTTCGCAAGCGAATCAGGGCGGCACAACTTCCAATGTAGAAGACCGCGATCGCTCCAGAACTGAGGGCTATGATCCAAAGGAAAGTGCCGCTGGATGCCAGCAGCCAGGCCGTCAACGCATACAGCACAATGCCAACAGCGGGTGTGTGAAAGCGTGGATGCAATCTTGCAAGAAACGCAGGACAATCACCATTGGCTGCCAGCGCGAACACCAGCCGCGGACCGTACAGCAGCACGCCCGATATCCAGCCGTAGGTAGAGAGCATAACCGCGATGGACACGAATACCGCACCACCACCTCCCAGCAGCACGGATGCGGTATCTGCGAGAGGCTGGTCAGTCATCTTTGTACTAGTTGTCGCGACCGTAATGAACTGCAACAGCGTGAAGATCGCCGCGCACGCGAGTAAGCCTGCGGCGAGACTAAAGGGGATGGTCCGCCGTGGTTCTCTGATTTCGCCGCTGGGAATAAGTGCGCCTTCCGGTCCCGCAAACACGAACAAGAGGAAGACCATCGCGCGCACCCAATTCGATAGTCCAGGAGATGTGATCTCCGATGCATGGATCACCTGCGGCTGATGTGCGAACCGGATAAGGCCAAGCAGTACCAACAACGCGAGCGGCGAGAGCTTGGCTATCGTCAGCATGTTGCTCAGAGTGGCGCCGCTGCGGACTCCGAGACAGTTCGCCACTGCGGGAATCGCGATCACTATGGCAATCAGCGATGCTCGTTGCCAGGCATTTAGCGGGGATCGCAGAAAAACTGTAAGGTAATTCGCGAACAGAACAGCACAACCCGCCACTCCAGCCACATCGGCCAGAAGGTGAAACCACCCAACCTGCATGCCAAGGAATCGACCGAAGGCGGTGCGGACATAAAGGTAAGGTCCGCCGGGTTCGGCGAATTGGGAGGCAACTTCGGCAAGACATCCCATGATGATGGCAATGCCCAACGCCGCCAATACCATTGCGATCGGGCTCGCTCGTCCGAGCAGACGTGTGAGTTCGCCAGGCAAACCAAAGATGCCAGTACCAATAATGCAGTTGATGACCAGGGCGGTCATCGTCCAGCGCCCGATGGACCGAACAAAAGTCATCGTTGGCTCCTGGTGGGGCAAAGGTTATCACGGAATTGAAAATGCATAAGATAAAATCTAGCGGCGAGTGAGATTAAGGAGGATCCGGTCTTCCTGGTTATTCGCTGTGATTGCCGCCTCACCGCCTTCGAGGACACGGAAGCCGCGTTCCGCGAGTAGCGCTTCGAGCATACGCGTGAGCTCGATGTTGCTCTTCACGGTTGCCCTGATGGTCCGCCATCCATGCGCGCGCAATGCCATCCACACCGCTAGGCCGGACGATCTCCGAGTTCGATTAGGGCCGTCAGGGCTTGCGAGAGATGGCAAGGTTTTCCGGGCGCGTCCTACGAAGACTTGATCCGGATTGCTAATGACACCCAACCCGAAGAACTGCTCATCCAGATCAGGCAGCGCGCAGAACGCGAGTTTAAGGAGACGATAGACCAACTTCGCGCGCAGCAGGCCGAGACTCCTGTATAGAAAATCCACTGCGGCTCGGCTCACCTTCAGCCTGAAGAAGGGGCACCGGGCCGTTGAGATCGCGATGTCAGATTGTGTAGCCGGTCGCGAATCCCGTCACGCTCCTTAAAAGGAAAGTCGAATGTCTGCTAGGTCCTGCAAGTATCAAAGTTTTCTCATCACAAAAATCGGAAAGCCCGCGATCTAGACCCCAGGGCTCGCGAAAACCCGCGGCGTGTCGCTTGTCATGGGGTGTTTCATTCGTTTTCGTGGCTGACCCCTCCCGTCCTACGGGGAGAACAGTGGTTACGGAATCAGGCAGCGCACAAGGCGAAGGCTAGTTCTGTCCCACCCGCCCAGTCCCAGGCTTCGCGGTCCCCGCTGGCAAGCCCACCGTGTTGGTGAAGATGTCCTCATCATGGGCGACGCCATTCAACGGGAACGGGTTGAGGTTGCGCGTATCCGACCAGATGGGATGCGCCTCCGCTCCTACCTTCAGGATCAGTCCGCTGTAGTCGCCGTTGAACCCGGCTTGGATGCCGTCCGGAGGCAGGAAGAAGGGCGAGACCACCTTGAAGTTGAACGGTGTGTTCGGACCGGTTCCGCCAGACAGAACATAGTCGGAGTTTTTGGCTCCCACGCCGTTTTGACAGGGTGGAGGCGGTGTGACGGTATTCGTAAATAGCGGGATCACGCCAGGGCATGGGTAGAAGCCGGCGCGCGGGACACTATTCTCGTTCTGCACACGCTGAGTGCGGTAGTAGCTCACACCCACTCGATCCGTGCTCAAAGAGGGTGCAACTGCATCCGCCGCGAAATAGTGGTCGAGTCCCGAATCAGGGTTCACAGTTGCACTTATGCTCCAGCTATGGCCACCGTTGGTAGACGTTGCGAGCTGAATGTCGAACTCCTTGTTGCGATAGTCCTGCCAAGCAGCAAAGAGATCGCCATTACCGGGATTCACGGCAATGCGGGGGAAATCATTGGTGCGAATGAAGGCTCCAGGAATACATTCTTCCGGGCCGCGTCCGAAGTTGCACCTGGGTTCGCCCACAATTATGTCGTCCCCTACCTTGACCGGCGAACCGCAGTTCAGGTGGGCTGTGCCTGCAGGAGAGTTTCCCAAGGGATGACAGACTACGCCCAGCTGCTGCGCGTTGGGATTGCTCGCCGCGGTGTTGCCGTTCATGAAGATGACCACCAGGTCGCCATTTGCTTGCGGCGCTGGGTCCGAGCCCTGATCGAAATCACAGGCGTGCGGGCCCCGCGTCGGATCAAAGAAATTGCCGAAAAAGCAAAGCGTGCTGGAGTTGCCGCTGATCCTTTCCGGGGTAGACCACGTCCGTCCGTGGTCGGTTGACACGGAACCAAAGATGTCCGAACTGCAATAGCTGTTGTGCATAGGGCCACACGTGAAGTTGAAGACGGTCCAAGTGGCATACACGTGGTCACGGTTGGGACTGCTCCCAAAAATATCCGCAGTGATGAATGGCTTGTCGAGCGAAGCGCGGGGATCATTCTCTTCGTCGACGACGAAATGCCGGCCGAACGATTCGATATTAAAGAAGAATGAGCCTTGAGCCGCAATGGGCGACTGCGTAGCATAGATCAGGTTCGCATTGCTGAACACATCGAAGGCAATACACGTAAAAAAACCTCTGCCCTGGGAGTCGAACGCCGGAGCTGGGTCGCTGTCGGCGTCGTAGGTGTGAAATGTGCCCGCGCCACCCACGATGGTGTGGTTGTTGGGATCGCCGGCCCTTGCCACTTCCGCTGCAGGGTCATTTATCTTTTGCCGGAAAGGCGGCAGCAAGTCTCCCCAGTGCATTCCGTTGTCGAGGGACCAGGCAATGCTGCACTGGTTAAAGCCCACTCGACTATCATTCTGGCCCGCAATCAGGTTGTTCGGGTTGGCCGGGTTGTAAACAATTTTCTCTTCAGCTTGACGG
>WNGN01001724.1_pt1 | contig 14544 bp, 12 predicted proteins | sample 5400561 | NCBI WGS metagenome assembly WNGN01 (sample SAMN13153379, study PRJNA577476) | soil metagenome | isolation source: 115 cm soil or saprolite under Garry oak tree replicate 2 | place: USA:California | collected 2016-06-15
TCGCAGGCAGGTTGTGCAGCGGTCCAGGCCACGCGCCGAAGGGTTGTCAGCGCGTTGGTGACGGGATCGAGATTCGGAGTCGGTGCCGGTGAGGTGGGGGTGCGGCCGGTGACGAGCAGCTCGCGGGCCTCCGAATACATGGCCCGGCGGAGGCAGGCGAAGAGCCAAGGGTCGTGCCCATGATCGCGGCGGGCCCGGTCGAGCAATCGCACGATCGCTGGGAAGCGTTCGCCTCCGAGCGAGTCATCGCCGGCGATGGTGCGTGCGGCCAATCGAAAGGTCGACAGCGTCTCGAATGCCGCTGCGCTCGCGCTCATCGGTCGGCCCCCGAGTCCTCGCGGGCCACGCCGAGCAGTCCGAGCAGCCCTCCGCGTGGAACCCGAAGCGTTCTTCCAATCCGGATCGCCGGAATCTCGCCTCGCTTGGCCGCCTCATGAGCTGCCGTCCGATTGATGCGGAGGACCGCGGCCTGCAGGCTGCCCAGAACGCCTAGCGGGGGCTCAGCACACAGAACTCGTTGTCATCGGGGTCGGCCATGACCACCCAATCGACCTCGCCCTGGCCGATGTCGATTCGTGTCGCCCCAAGAGAAACGAGGCGGTCGACTTCCGCTCGCTGATCAACGTGGCTGGGCGGAGCGATGTCGAGATGGAGCCGGTTCTTCCCGATCTTCGGGGCAAGCGGCGGACCCCAGGTGATGAACGGACCGGTGCCGCCCGGCGCCCGGATCGCGGTTTCTTCGTCCTGGTCCCAGACCAACGGCCATCCGAGGGCCTCGCTCCAGAAATAGCCGACCTCCCGCGTACCGTCGCAGGTGATCGATCCGAAACGTCCGCAGTCAGCGAGGAAGGAGTTGTCCGGCTCGATGACGCAGAACTCGTTGCCTTCGGGGTCGGCGAGCACGACATGCTCGTCGTCTGGGCCCTGACCGACGTCGATATGGCGGGCGCCGAGCTCGACCAACCGCTCGACCGTTTCCTTCTGGTCATCGATGGACGTGCTCGTCAGATCGAGATGGATGCGATTCTTGCCTGCCTTCTGCTCCGGGACCGCCTGGAACTCGATCCGGAAACTGGTGTCATCCGTCGGCACGAGACCGATCTCATCAGGGGTCTCGTCATCGACATTCCAGTGCAGAGCGACAGCCCAGAAGCCCGCCAGACGGAGCGGATCGTTCGCGTCGAAGCAGAGAGCGACCAGCCGAGAAGTCATTGTCACTCGATGCTCCACCGTTTCCCTGCCACTGTCACGTCGCAGCAGAACCATTGAGGACGCTCGACAGTGTCCGGTTAAGGCAATCCACGTACTCCCCCCGGAATCGGGCAATGTCCTCTCGGAGCTTTCGGTACGCGGTCGGTGTTCGGTCGCCGAATGGGTTCGTCACTTCGACTCGCGGTTCCGCGGTAGAAGAACGGTAGAAGTGGCTATGTCACCCTCCTCCTGCGGTTTCGGGCAGGAGCGAAAAACTCCAGGTCAATCGGTGTCGGAGGGGGGATTTGAACCCCCACGGGCTATGCGCCCACTAGGCCCTCAACCTAGCGCGTCTACCTAGTTCCGCCACTCCGACCGGAATCCGCTACGGATTCTAGCCGCCGTCGCCTAGGTCCACTTCCAGGTGAGGAAGAACGTGTTCAGCCCGAAGAGGATGGCGGTGACGATCGTGATGCGGTCGAGGGTCTTTTCGATCGAGGTGCCGCCGGACAGGCCCGCGCCGCCCCCGAACATGTCCGAGAGCCCCCCACCTTTCCCGGAGTGCAGCAGGACGACCAGAATGAGGAAGAGCCCCACGATGATCTGGATCCCCAGCGAGATGGCGATCAGCATGGCAAGCATGATACCGGGCTGGGCGGCCGGATTATGGGGTGCCCGCCTCCGGGGCCCACGGCGACCGGGCCCCCTGGCCGTCGGGAGCCGAGGATCCCATGTCCGCAGATACCGCCTGGGTCCCTTCTGACTGCCCGTCCGTGGCGCCCTCATCCACCTTGTGCAGCGGGGTCTCGACCTCTTGGATGACCGCGCGGTCCTCCAGCGGGAAGTGACACGCGGCCACCTGCCCAGGGCGGTGCGGAAGCAGCTGTGGCTCCTGCTCCGCGCAGATCGGCAGCTGGGCTCGCGGACACCGAGGGTGGAATCGGCATCCTGAGGGAGGGTTGATCGGCGAGGGGACGTCCCCCTCGAGGATGATCCGTTTCTTGTGGGCCGCCAGGTCCGGGTCGGCGATGGGCACCGCCGACATGAGCGCCCCCGTGTACGGGTGCTTCGGGTTCTTGTAGAGCGTCTCCCCCGTCGCCAACTCCACGATCTTGCCGAGGTACATCACGGCCACCCGGTCGGACACGTGCTTCACGACGGAAAGGTCGTGGGCGATGAAAACGTACGTGAGGTTGAACTCCTCCTGGAGGTCCTCCAGGAGGTTCAGGATCTGGGCCTGGATCGAAACGTCTAGGGCGGACACCGGCTCGTCGCACACGATGAGCCGTGGGTGCAGGGCCAGGGCCCGGGCGAACCCGATGCGCTGGCGCTGCCCGCCGGAGAACGCGTGCGGGTAGCGGTTGTAGTGCTCGGGGTTGAGGCCGACCAGCTGCATGAGCTGCTTGACCTCGTCCTTGACCTTGTCCCGAGGCACCGTTCGGTGGAGCCGGAACGGCTCGCCGATGATGGCACCCACGGTTTTGCGCGGGTTGAGCGAGGCGTATGGATCCTGGAAGATCATCTGCATGTTCCGGCGAAGGGCCCTGAGCTCCTTGCCCTTCATGTGCGTGATGTCCTGACCCTCGAACCAGATGGTTCCCTCGGTCGAGTCGTGGAGGCGCATGATGACCCGTGCCAGCGTCGACTTCCCGCACCCGGTCTCCCCGACTAGCCCAAGGGTCTCGCCCGGGTAGACCTCGAGGTCCACGCCGTCGACCGCGTGGACGGCGCCGATCTTCTTCTGGAAGATGACCCCTTGCGTGAGAGGGAAGTGCTTCTTGATCCCTTCCAGCTTCAGCAGCGGGGCCCTGGCTGCTTGCGGCAACGTCTCGGCGCGCTCGGTGACGTGGGTGCTCACGACTACACCAACACCTCCTCCTTCACGATCCGCTCCTTCTCAGAGAGCGGGAGATGGCAAGCTGAGGCGTGGTGACCGTTGGAGGGAAGGAGCTCGGGAACCTCCGTTCGGCAGATATCCATGACGTAGGGGCACCGAGGGTTGAAGGGGCAGCCTGGCGGGACGTGGATCAGCGATGGCGGCTGGCCCTTGATGGGCCGGAGCCGCTCCGTGCGGTCATGGTCCATGCGAGCGATCGATTGGATCAGGCCCCACGTGTACGGGTGGTGGGAGCCGTAGTAGATGTCCCGGGCCTCACCGTACTCGGCCATCCGGCCGGCGTACATGACCATGATCTCGTCGCAGTGCTCGGCCACGACCCCCAGATCGTGCGTGATCAACACCACGGCCGCGTCGAACTCCTTCTTGAGCTGGTCGATCAGGTCCAGGATCTGGGCTTGGACGGTCACGTCGAGGGCGGTGGTGGGCTCGTCCGCGATGAGGAGGTCGGGGTTCAGCGCGAGCGCCATGGCGATCATGGCTCGCTGGCGCATCCCACCGGAGAATTCGTGGGGGTACTGACGGGCCCGCTGGCGAGGCTGAGGGATGCCGACCAGCTGAAGGAGGTTCACCGACTCCTCGAACGCCTCCTTCTTGGAGGCCTTCCGGTGGGCCTGGAACACCTCCGCGATCTGGTTGCCCACCCGGTGGACCGGGTTCAGCGCGGTCAGCGGGTCCTGGAAGATCATGCTGATCTTCTCCCCTCGGATCTCGCGGAGGTCCTCCTGAGGGAGCTTGAGAAGGTCCTGACCCCGGAACAGGATCTCGCCCGAGATCACGGCTTCCTTCTTCGTCACCAGGCCCATGACCGTGAGGAAGCTGACGCTCTTCCCGGATCCCGACTCGCCGACGACCCCCAGGGTCTCTCCGGGGGCGATCGAGAACGAGGTCCCATCTACGGCCTTCACGACGCCGTCGTCGGTCGGGAACTGCACCTTCAGGTCTTTGACTTCCAGAAGGGGCTCAGCCAAGGATCATCTCCCTCGCGAACGAGGGGGCGTAGCGTGGGGGTAGCTCATCCCGCACCGCCGATCTTCTGATGCGGGTCGAGCGCGTCCCGGAGCCCATCCCCCAGGAAGTTCACGCAGAGCACCGTGATCAAGATGGCCAGGCCCGGGAACCAGGTGAGCCCGGGCGCCCCGAAGATGTTCGAACGAGCCTCCTCCAGCAGGGCACCCCATGTCGGTGTGGGCGGCTGCACGCCAAAGCCCAGGAACGACAGGGCCGATTCCGTCAGGATGGCCCCGGCCACGTTCAGCGTGCTGGACACGATGATCGGGCCTAAGGCGTTCGGGAGGATGTGATAGAAGATGATGCGTTTGTTGGTTGCCCCCGAGGACTTGGCCGCCTCGACGAACTCCTTCTCCTTGAGTGATAAGAACAGCCCCCGCACGATCCGCGCGTCCGGCATCCAGAAGAACACGGACAGGATCAGAACGATGTCGATGACGCTGCCGTGAAGGACGGAGGCGGCCACGATCAGGATCACCAGGAACGGCATCGCCAGGAACATGTCCGTCACGCGCATGAGGACGTTGTCGATCCATCCCCCGTAGTAGCCGGCGATCGCCCCGACCGCCGTGCCGATGACGGCAGCCGACAGCGCCACCGAGAACCCCACCAGGAGGGATACCCGACCGCCATACAGGACCCGGGAGAACTCGTCGCGGCCGATCTCATCGGTTCCGAACCAATGCTTGGCGCTCGGCCCCGAGAGGAGCGGGCCGGTGAAAGTCTCGTGGTAGTTGTACTTGGCGATCAACGGGGCGAAGATCGCCGCAAGCGTGATCAGGAGCAGCACGATGGCGCTGACCACGGCGAGCTTGTGCCGCTTGAACCGTCTCCACGCGAGCTGGCGGGTCGTGAGGACGCGGTCCTGGGCTGCCACCTCCATCGTGGCCAGGCCGCCTCCGAGCTCCCCGATCACAGCACCGGGCGTGACGGTGGGCCCCGATTGACCCGGGCCCTCAGGCATAGCGGATCCTCGGGTCCAGGACGGCATACATGATGTCCGCGATCAGGTTGAACAAGACGACGGCCGCCACGGTGATCATGAGCCACGGCAGGATCTGCGGGTAGTCCCCGTTCTGCATGGCTTTGATGAAGAAATATCCCATCCCTGGGTACTGGAACACCCCCTCGGTGATGATGAGGCCGCTGGCGATCAGGCCGACGTCGATGGCCAGTTGGGTGGTGATGGGGATCAGGGCGTTGCGCATGGCGTGACGAGCGATCACCCGGCTCTCCTTGAGACCCTTGGCCCGCGCGGTCCGCAGGTAGTCGCTGTGGAGCACGTCGAGCATGCTGGCCCGCATGTACCGGCTGTACACCGCCAGGATCTGCTCGGCCAGAACGAGCGAGGGCAGGATGAGGTGCCGGATGCGGTCCATCAGATGGAACCCGAACGTGCCGGGGGTGTTGATCCCCGCGACCGGTAAGACCGGCGTCGACAGGTGGAACCAGTTCTTCAGGTAGATGCCGAAGAAGATCTGGAGCATCACCGCGAACCAGAAGTTTGGGATGGACAGGGCGACGAACGCGCCGGTCGTGGCCACGTTGTCGAACACCGAGTACTGCCGGAGGGCGGCGTACACGCCGATTCCCACCCCGACGATCAGCGCGAAGCCCGTCCCGACCACTCCGAGCACGATCGAGTTCGCCAGTGCCTGTTGGATGTCCGGGCCGACCGGCCGCTGGGAGATCAGGGACTTGCCCCACTGACCCTTCAGGAAGTTGGCCAGCCACGAGGTGTAGATCTGCCACCCGGACTTGTCCAGCCCCAGCTGATGCCTCAGCCGTGCAACGTCCAGGGGTCGGATCCGAGGGTTCGAGTACAAGAGCTGCAGGGGATGCTGCGTCTCGTACACCGCCACGAACACCAGGATGCTCGAGATCAGCAGGACGGGGATCGCGAACAGCAGCCTGCGGGCGATGTAGCGGAACATCCGCGCTCTCCCTTCACCCGGCGTCCGAAGACTGCCTCAGTATAGATGAAGTGGGGTCCGGCGGTGAACCCGCCGGACCCCACTCCTTACTCCCTTTCACGGTACGGTCCGGTGTCCTAGCCGCAGCCTCCTGCGGTCGGGCAGTACCACTCGTCCATATTGAAGAACCCTCCGTAGACCGTCGGGTTCCACTTGCCCACCGGGCCAGCGACCTTGTCCTTCCGCCATGCGGTCAGGTTGGGGAGGACGTAGAGCGGGACGCCAGGGGCGTAGTCCTGAGCCTCGATGGCGTACACCTGGTCCAGGAGGTCCCGTCGCTTGGCGGGGTCCAGCTCAGAGTCGCTCTGCTTCATCAGCGCGTCGGCAGCCTTGTTGCACCAGTGGAAGTCGTTCGCACCCGAGTAGCTGTTTGCCGCAGTCGGGATGAAGTCGCAACCAAAGGTGCCGGTCGGCGACGGGTCAGGCGTGCCACCCTCGGCGAAGTCCGCGAGCTGGAAGTTGCCCCTCGGGAGCTGGGTCTCGAAGAGCAGCGTCGCGTCCAGGGCCTGGGTGGTCACCTTGAATCCGGCGGCCACCATTTCCTCCTTCAGGAGGGCCTGGGTGGCGATCCGCCGCGGCTTCTGCGTCGTCTTGTAGACGAAGGACACTTCCGTTCCGCCCTTGGCCCAGACGCCCTTGGAGTCCTTCGTGTACCCGCCCGCCGTCATGATCTGGCTGACCATGTTGACGTCGTAGTGGTACTGGGCGAATGGAGTCTTGTCGCACCAGTAACCACCCGGGAACGAGAAGATGCCGCACCCCAACGGGGACTTCTGGGTGGGGTCCAGAGGCGTGATGATGTTCTGGAGGACCTTATCTCGGTCGGTCGCCCAGTACATCGCCTGCCTGACCACCGGGTCGTCGAACGGTGGCTTGGACAGGTTGAACCAGAGCGACTCGTAGAAGTTGCCCGGGTCGCCCCGGTACTGCACGTTGGCGTCCTTCTTGAACTGGGCCACCAGCGCGACGTCGGGCTGCGGGTAGATCCCGCCGATGGCGCCCGACAGGAAGTCGTTGATCTCCGCGGACTGGTCCGTCCGGGGGACCATCGTGATCTGGTCGAAGTACGTCACGTGGCCGTTGTGCTTGACCCAGTACTTGTCGTTCGGGACCAGCACGGCTTGCTGCTGGGTGAACTGCTCCATCTTCCAGGGCCCGCCCGAGAAGGGGATGCTGTCCACCATCTCGCTACTAAGGTCGACCTTGTCCGATGTGTTCTCCTTGGGGAACGCGGCCTTCTCGAGGATGAAGCCGCCCGAGCCACCGCCGAAGAGGTCCGGCCAGTCGGTGTAAGCGGCGCTGAACTGCAGGACCGCCGTGTGCTCGTCGCTGCAATCGATGTTCGTGATCCCCGCGAGACCGGGCGCCGGCGTGTAGCCGGCGGTGCCGTACGTCCCCTTCGTGTTGATGATCGCGCTCCGCGTGAACGCGAAGTCATCACACGTGATCGCGGTGCCGTCAGACCACACCGCAGCCGGGTTGATCTTGTAGTGGATCGTGAACGGGTTCGCCGTGAGGTCCCCGTTGTCCAGGCTGGGGGTCTCGGTCAGGAGCGGCGAGGCCACGGGCTTTCCGTCCAGGCCCCACAACATCGCGCGTGCCATGACGTTCTCGGTCGAGACGTATCCGAGCACCGACGCCGAGGCGCACTGGTTGACCGGGTTCAGACACTCCGGCCACTGCTCCTGCGCCAGGACGAGCTTCCCGCCGATGTTCGGCGTGCCGCCCGCCGCCGAGGTCGCAGTCACGGCCGGGGTCTTGCTGCTACACGCGGCAGCGACCATGCCCGCGACCGAGACGACTGCCACGGTCCGGACAAACAATCGTATCCGCATACCTTTTCCTCCCTCCTCCGGGCGCCCCTCCGGGCAGCCCGCGAAAGCCTATAGAGAAGGCTTGCCCCAACGCAATGGGGGGCCTTCTCTCCCGTTACCCGGGTATACGTCATCCACGGCTTTCGAAGATTGGCCCCTTGCGGCCGGGGTTCAGTCGACCGAGCCGCGCATTAGCGGTTTCATTGGAGCCCTCAGCCCCGCATCAGTTCCACGAGATGGGGGACGATCTCTGTTCCCAAGAGCGTCCCGAGCGCTCCGAGCGCCGCCTCCCGCTCTGCGAAGTGGGCCCGGCCGTCCGAGCCCACCCCGGGGCCCGCCACGACGATCGGGACCGGGTCGGCCGTGTGGGCCTTCCGCACGCAGGATGTCGAGTGGTCGGCGGTCACCGCCAGGATCGTTCGCCTGCGGTCGATCCTGGGAAGCGCCTCGCCGAAGAACGCGGCGTCGATGTCCTCGATGACCCGGCGCTTGTCCTCTGCCCGGCCGTCGTGGGCGGGAACGTCGGGGCCCTTGATGTGGACGTACAGGGCGTCGTAGCCACCCAGCGCCTCCGAGGCCAGATCCGCCCAGGCCGCGTACTGCTCCCGCCGGGACGTGGCGGTCGGAGCGTCGACCGGGGCCATCCCGAGCACCATGGCGATCCCCCGCTCCACCGGCATCTCCACGAAGCACCCCCAGGATGGCCCGAACCGCTCCCCGATGGGCTGAAGATGTGGGAGATGATCGCCGCCGTCTCGGGCCAGGATCAGGTTCGCGGGAAGGCGCCCCTCGGCGCGACGGCGCCGGTTGACCTCGGAGGCCTCAAGGATCCGGGCGGCGCCCTCGACGAAGGCATTCGTGAGGTCCGCGGCCCTGCGGGCTCCCTCGGTCCCGTCGAGGGGTTCGGCCCGCGCCGCCCGGTTGGCGAAGTGCTCGAGGGAGACGCCCAGGCTTCCTTCCTTTGCGTAGGCCGGATCGGTGTTGGTGACGTTTGCGGACAGAGGGCCGAGCGCCGACCGGATCACCAGAGCGCCGCGATGCTCGACGGTCGCCCGAAGCTCGAATGACGCCTCGGGAAGCCAGAGCGTCTGGTTGACCTCGGCCGCCAACGCCGCGCCGTCTTCGCTGGGGAGATCGCGGCCCACGCGGCGGTCGGCGATCTCCCCGTCCTCCTGTGTTGCGAAGTTCACTCGGTAGGCGAGGTCTCCGTCGTCGAAGGCCATTCCGGCCCCCACCGCTTCGAGCACGCCGCGGCCGGGATGCTCCTGTCGCGGGTCGTAGCCCAGGATCGCGAACACGGCGATGTCAGACTCCGGCGCGACGTCCACGCCGACGGTGTGCACCAGGCCCTGCCGTCCGGTGGCGGCCAAGCGGTCGAGGTTCGGAGTGTGGGCGGCCTCCAGGGGGGTCCGGCCTCCGAACTCGGGGATCGGGTCGTCGCCGAGCCCGTCGAGGCACACGTAGAGCAGCTGGTTCATTGGTACTTCACGATGAGGGCGAACTCCTCGGGGTCCAGGCTGGCCCCCCCGACCAGGGCCCCGTCGATCTCCGGGTGAGCCATGAACTCCCGGATGTTCCCGGCCTTGACGCTGCCGCCGTACTGGATGCGGACCTCGGTCGCGACCTCCTGGCCGAACGTCGAGGCGAGCGTCCGACGGATCAGTCCGATGACCTCGCCGGCGTCCGCGGGGTTGGCGTTCCTACCGGTCCCGATGGCCCAGATGGGCTCGTAGGCGATGACCAGGGAGCCGACCCGTCGGGCATCGACGCTGCCCAGCGCCGCCTTCAGCTGGTCGACCACCTTGTCCTCGGTTCGCCCGGCGTGTCGTTCCTCCATCGTCTCCCCCACGCACAGGATCGGCGCCATCCCCGCCTCGAACACCGCCCGGACCTTCTTGGCCACGGTCGCGTCGGACTCCCCGAAGAGCCGGCGGCGCTCCGAGTGCCCGACGATCACGTACGAGCACTTGAGGGCGCCAAGCATCCCCGGCGCGATCTCGCCGGTGAACGCGCCCTTCTCCTCCCAGTGCACGTTCTGGGCCCCGAGCCCGTACGGGAGCCGGTCGCCCTCCAGGAGCACCTGGATGGTCCGGAGGTCGGTGAACGGCGGGCAGATCACCACCTCGACCCGTTCCGCGTCCTGCCTGTCCAGGAGATAGGAGAGCTTCTGGACGGCCTGGATGGCTTCCAGATGCGTCTTGTGCATCTTCCAGTTCGCCGCGATGATCGGGCGCCGGCTCACGGGGCCTCCTCCATCAGGACGGCCACGCCGGGAAGCTCCTTCCCTTCAAGGAACTCCAGCGACGCTCCCCCACCCGTCGAGAGGTGGTCGATCCGGTCGGCCAGGTCGAACTTTCGCAGCGCGGCCAGGCTGTCCCCGCCGCCCACGACCGAGAACCCCGCGGCCGCAGCTACCGCGGTGGCCACGCCGCGGGTCCCCGCCGAGAACGGCTCCAGCTCGAACATCCCCATCGGGCCGTTCCAGAACAGGGTCTTGGCGTCGGCGATGATCAGGGCGAACTCCTCCACGCTCCGGGGTCCGATGTCCAGCCCCATGAGATCGCGCGGGATCTGCCCGGAGGGGACGGTCCGCCGCGGCGCCCCGGCCGTCGGCTCGGGCGCCGCCACCACGTCCTCGGGAAGCTGGATCAGGACCTCCCGTGCCCGGGCCTTCGCGACCGTGTTCCGGACCTCGTCGAACCGGTCCGGCTCGACGAGCGACTTCCCGACCTCCCCTCCGGCGGCCGCCAGGAAGGAGAATGCCATCGCCCCCCCGATGAGGAGCGCGTCGACGCGCACGGTCAACGCGTCGACCGTGGCGAGCTTGTCCGAGACCTTGGCACCGCCGAGGATGGCCACGAACGGCCGCTCGGCCGAATCGCGCAGCCGGGTCAGGACCTCCACCTCCTGCTGCAGCAACCGGCCGGCGGCGGAGGGGAGACGCTCGGCAACACTGACCACCGAGGCGTGGGCACGGTGAGCCGCCCCGAACGCGTCGTCGACGTAGGCATCGGCGAGCGACGCCAGCGCTGCCCCGAACTCCGGATCGTTCTTCTCTTCTCCCGGATCGAACCGCAGATTCTCCAGAAGCAGCACGCCCCCCGCCGGGAGCCGAGCGCTGCATTCACGAGCCTCGTCGCCGGCGACGTCGTCACACGCGACAACCTCCAGACCGAGGAGTTCGGTGAGCCGCCGTCCGACCGGCCGGAGGCTGAAGCGCACGTCGCGGTGTCCCTTCGGCCTGCCCAAGTGGGAGCAGAGGATCAGGCTGGCACCGGACCCCAGGAGCTCGCGAAGCGTGGGAAGCGTGGCCGTGATCCGCAGGTCGTCGGTGATCCGTCCGGCCTCGAGGGGCACGTTGAAGTCGCAGCGAACCAGGATCCGTTTCCCCGAGAGGTCGGCGAGATCCTCGATGGTGCGCAGTCGGCGCGGGATCAACGCTTCGACGCGAGCAGCAAGACCAGCTCCACGAGTCGGTTCGAGTAGCCCCACTCGTTGTCGTACCAGCCGATGACCTTCGCCAGGTTGTCGATGGCCATCGTCTCCAGGGAGTCGAACGTGCAGGAGGCCGGTGAGCCCACGATGTCCGAGGACACGATCGGGTCGTCGCAGTAGACGAGCCTGCCGGCCAGGGAGCCACGCTCGGAGGCCGCCCTGAAGGCCCCGTTGATCTCCTCGACCGAGGCTTCGCGGCCAAGGACACAGACGAGGTCGGTCACCGAGCCGTCGGGGACGGGCACGCGCATGGCAAGCCCATCCATCTTCCCCTTGAGCGCGGGGAGGGCCAGGGACGACGCCTTCGCCGCCCCGGTGGAGGCCGGGACGATGTTGATCGCGGCGGCCCGGCCCCGGCGGAGATCCTTGTGCGGGAGGTCCAGGAGGTTCTGGTCGTTCGTGTACGCGTGCACGGTCGTCATGAACCCTCGCTCGATCCCGAACGCGTCGCCCAGAACCTTCGCCATCGGCACGACGCAGTTCGTGGTGCACGACGCGTTCGAGATGACGTGGTGGGTGGCCGGGTCGTAGTCGCCGTCGTTGACGCCCATCACGATGGTGATGTCCTCGCCTTTGGCCGGGGCGCTGATGATCACCTTCTGTGCTCCCGCTTCGATGTGCTTCTGGGCCTTGTCCCGCTCGGTGAACAGTCCGGTGGACTCGATGACGATCTCAGCCCCCAGCTCCTTCCACGGCAGATCTGCTGGATCACGCTCGGAGACGACTTTGAGCCGCTCGCCGTCGACGACCAAGCCGTCCCCGTCCACGCCGACCTCGCCGTCGAAGCGCCCGAGCACCGAGTCGTACTTGAGCAGATGGGCGAGCGTCTTCGGGTCGGTGATGTCGTTCACCCCGACGAAGTCGAAGTCGGCCCCGGTCTTCCTGGCCGCCCGAAGGAAATTGCGTCCGATCCTGCCGAACCCGTTGATCCCAACCTTCACCGTCATGTGGATCCTCCCTGGCTCGTGCGAGATCGAAATCCTAGTACCCGGAGGCGGACGGCTACTCGCGCTCCAGATCGCGGTGCTCCACCGCCACGGGATACCCGCGCTTGCGGAAGTACTCGGCGAGCTCCTCGGCCACAACGACGGACCTGTGACGGCCCCCGGTGCATCCGACGGCCACCGTGAGATAGGCCTTCCCCTCTGCCACGTAGCCGGGGACGATCGCGTCCAGCAGAGCTCGCAGCCTCCGCATGAACTCGGCGTACGGGCGCTGGCCGGTGACGTAGGAATGGACGTCGGGGTCGGTCCCGGGCAGAGGTCGCAGCCGGTCGATCCAGTGCGGGTTCGGCAGGAATCGCACGTCCAGGACCATGTCCGCGTCTCGAGGTAGCCCGTACTTGTAGCCGAACGTCACCAGCGAGACGCGCAGGCCCGTCTCCTCGGGCGTCCCGGCGAATGCCTCCCGGATGCGATCGCGGAGCTGATGGGGTGACAACCCGGACGTGTCCACGATCAGGTGAGCGTCGCCCTTCAGCGACTCCATCATCAGCCGTTCCTTGCGGATGCCCTCGACCACCCGGTCGGCTGGGGCAAGCGGGTGGCGCCGGCGCGTCGCCTCATAGCGCCGAACCAGATCCTCATCGGAGGCCTCCAGGAACAGGATCCGGTACGGCACGCCCAGCTCCTTCAGCTGCTGCAATCCCTTCGACAGCTCGCCGAAGAAGACCCCACCCCGCACGTCCGCCACGATCGCCACCCGCCCCGCGCTCCCCGTGGTGCCGGCGAGTTCCGCCATCTTCCCGATAAGCGCCGGGGGCAGGTTGTCGACGACGAAGTACCCCATGTCCTCCAGGCACTTGGCCGCCTGCGATCGGCCCGCGCCGGAGAGCCCGGTGATGATCGTGAAGTCGATCGCCCCGGCCGGTGGGGGTGGGCTTCGCTTCTGCCGGGGGGACCGGGACGAGCGCGCCGTGGTGGCCATCTACCCCACCCTCCTGCTTCGGGGCGGCTCCACCTGGTGCAGGTGCTCGTAGATCGTCGTGGCCAGCCGGGGGCCCACCCCGGGCGTGGTGTCGATCTCCGTCGGAGAGGCCGTGCGAAGCCGGGCCAGGGAGCCGAACCGCTTCAACAGGGCCTTCTTCCTGCCGCCGCCGACCCCCGGGATGTCGTCCAGCGGCGAGTGCAGGGCCCTTTTCGCCCGCTTGGCCCGGTGGTAGGTGATGGCGAACCGGTGAGCCTCGTCTCGGAGGTGCTGGAGAAGGAACAGCGCCTCCGATCCCCGCGGGATGTCGAGCGGCTCTGGCTGGCCGGGGAGGTAGACCTCCTCGAGCCGCTTGGCCAGGCCGATCGCCGGGATCGACAAGCCGCTCTCGCCGAGGACGCGCTCGGCCACGGAGAGCTGTCCACGCCCCCCGTCGACGACGATGAGGGAGGGCGGGTAGGCGAACCGCGCGACTCGCCTTCGCACTCCCGGACTGTCTGTCCTGTCCGCGGACTGGCCGTCGAGGCGTGCCAGGCGGCGGCGGAGGACCTCTTCCATGCTTGCGAAATCGTCCTGCCCGGGCACGCCCTTGATCTCGAACCGGCGGTAGTCGCCCCGCTTCGGCAGCCCGTCTTCGAAGACCACCATCGAACCCACCTTGTCCGTGGGGCCGAGATTCGAGACGTCGTAGCACTCGATCCTAAGAGGCGCCACGGGCAAACCAAGCACCTCGCCCAGATCGGCCAGGGCTCGGGACCGGGCTGCGAAGTCGGATGCTCGCTTCAGCTTGTGACGGACGAACGCCTCCTTCGCGTTCTGGTTCGCGACCTGCAGGAGCCGGCGCCCGTCGCCCCGCGCCGGGACAGAGATCTGGACCTTCGACCGCCGAACCCGAGACAGCCAGGCTTCCATTACGGCCTGGTCCGAGGGCCACGCCGGGACGAGGATGCGCGGAGGGACCTCCTCCCGATCCATGTACAGCTCGCGAAGGAAGCTCGCCACCAGGCCCGGGGCGTCGATGTCCTCGACCTTGTCGACCACCCAGCCTCGCCGGCCCATCACCCTGCCGCCTCGGACGAAGAAGACCTGGAAGGCCGCTTCCAGGTCGTCCTCCTGCATGCCGACGATGTCCAGATCGTCCCTGCGAGCGAGGACCATCTCCTGGCTCTCCATGGCCTTTCGCGCCGCCGCCAGCTTGTCCCGCAGCCTGGCCGCTCGCTCGAACTCGAGAAGATCC
>WNGN01010561.1_pt1 | contig 14528 bp, 13 predicted proteins | sample 5400561 | NCBI WGS metagenome assembly WNGN01 (sample SAMN13153379, study PRJNA577476) | soil metagenome | isolation source: 115 cm soil or saprolite under Garry oak tree replicate 2 | place: USA:California | collected 2016-06-15
CTCTTTTTTAAATTGTTTGCGACAAGTTTTCCTACTTGTCCCGTTACACCCAACACGAGCAGGTTGCTAGAACTGTTCATTTGAATCTCCTTTCACTAAATCTCATGCTGTCACCCTCCGTCGAGGACCTGATAGAGGACGGTTCCATCTGCGGCGGGACCAGGTATTCTTCCAAACAAACTTTGCCGCCCGCGTCGGCGAAGCGATAGGCAATTTCCGGACGGAGCAACAACCTCAACAGTTCGCATAGCAACTTCCTCTACGTGAGTACAGGTGATTCGCTACTGCTGCCATCCGCCACCTAGCGCCAGATAAAGCTGAACAAGTGCCAGCCGCTCGTTCAGTTGCGCTTGCACGAGGTTCAGTTCCGCTGAGAAATAGTTCGTGTCGTTCGTGAGTACCTGGAGGTAGCTGGAGCCGCCGTTCTGATAAAGAAGCATTGAGAGCTGATCGGACCGCTGAGATGCCTGAGTGAGCATCTCCTGCTGACCGCGAAAGTCACGATACTTTTGGTAAGCGATGAGCCCATTCGAAACTTGCTCGAGCGCGTTTTGTACAGTCTGCTGATAGGTGAGGACGGCCTCCTGATATTGCGCCCGGGTTAGTCTGAGCTGTGATCGGAGCGCTCCGCCTTCGAAGACGGGTTGCGCCACACTGAGAGCAGAGAGCCAACTCTCGGAGGATGCCTTGATGAACGAATTCAACGCGTTGCTTTCTAGGCCGCCTGTCCCAGTTAGAGAGATGCTCGGAAGGAAGGCCGCTTTAGCGACACCAATTTGGGCGTTGGCCGCAACGATGATTTCTTCGGCTTCGTGGACGTCCGGCCGTCGCTCGAGCAATTCTGAGGGCAACCCAGCGGGAACGGCTTCGGGCACGGGCTGCTCAGTCAGCGTCCAGCCGCGGGCAATGGGGCCAGGATTTTCACCCAGCAAAATGCTGAGCTGATTTTCCTGCTGCTCGATTTGACGCTCGAGATCGGGGATGGTTTCGGATGCGGTATAGACGAGTTGCTCGGACTGACTCACGTCGAGATCGGAGGACGAACCGTTCCTCGCAAGTACCTGCGTCAACTGAAGCGATTGCTGCCTTGAGGCTAGAGTACGTTGGGCAATATCCAGCTGGCTGTCGAGTGCCCGAAGCTGGAAATAAGCGGTCGCTACGTTCGAAACAAGCGAGGAAATCACCCCCCGCTGGCCCCATTCTGTTGCGAGCAATTGGGCACGAGCTGCCTCGGTTTGTCGCCGGTACTTTCCCCAGAAGTCGAGATTCCAGATCACCGACAGGCTTAGTTGGCCTGCATTGACCTGATACGGAGGAAACAGATTTGTCACTTTCGGATTCTGCTCGCTGGAGAGGCCCGCACCCACAGCCGCTGAAGGGAATTGGTTGGCGCGCGTGATACCAAGCTGGTCTTGTGCCTCAAGCACGCGCGTCGCGGCGATGCGCACGTCGTAGTTTTGCTGCACCGCGGTGTGAATCAGTTGTACCAGCACGGAGTCCTGGAACACATCCCACCACTTCTCGTTACCAAGCGATGACGCCAGCGCAGCCGGGGTTATGGCGGCGCGATAGTCCGTGGGCACGTTGACCGCGGGCCGCTTATAATTTGGACCGACCGCACAGCCGGCAAGCAGCACGAGTACAGGCAAAAAAGCGAGCTTTTTCATGTTCAGTCCCCTTCGTCGGGAGTTCCCGCGGGAATGAGTTCTACTGGTTTTTGCCGCCCGCCGCCGAAGATGCGCTCAACTACATAGAAGATCGCCGGAACAAGGAATCTGCCGATGAAGGTTTCTGCGACCATGCCTCCGATGACCGCGGTTCCCATGATCTGACGGGCAACCGCGCCTGCTCCCGATGCGGTCCACAACGGCACACAACCGAAAATAAAGGCGAGCGCGGTCATCATGAGGGGCCGGAAACGAAGCCTCGCCGCGGAAAGTGCGGCATCCACCAGGGACATGCCACGTTTTTCGTAGTCCTCCTTCGCGAATGCAACGATCAGGATCGAGTTCTTGGCAGCCAAACCGATGAGCATCACCAGGCCAATCTGCGCGTAAACGTCGTTCTCGATTTGAACCATGTATGCAGGCAAATAGAAGCCGAGCAGGACGCGACGCAGCCAGAGGGCGGCCAGGGCGCCGAAGACCGCGACAGGCGTGCTGAGAAGAACGCTGAAAGGAACTGTCCAGCTTTCATACAGTGCAGCCAGAACAAGAAAAACGAACAGAAGCGAAAACCCGAAGATCACGGAAGCGGGAACTCCTTGTTCCGCCTGTATTCGTCATAACGCATGGTGAACTCAGGGCCGGAACGAGTCTCGAAATTTGCCAACGCAGAGAGCGGTACCGCCTCGCCCTGGTTGTTGCGCACGTAGAACTGCCCAAGATTTTGCGTATTCGATCGGTAAGGCGCTTCGGCCTCCACATAAACCTGCCAGGTACGGCCGAAATCGTTGTAGTAATTGACGAACAAGCCGCCCATGTACGCTTGAATGGTGTTATAGACATCGGTCAAAGCCACCCCTTGCTTCAGCACTTTGTCCCGGTCCACATTGATGTACTCTTGTGGCACGCTCGGCACGAAAGTGGTGCTGACCATGCCGATCTCAGGGCGCTTTCGGGCGGCTGCCAGGAATTTGGCCACGTTCGCCGCTAGGAATTGCACGTCCTTGCCGGCACGGTCCTCCAGCACAAATGTCACTCCGCCGGCAGTGCCGACGCCCGGGATCGCTGGCGGGGAGAAACTGAAAACCGTCCCTTGCGGTAGGCGACCCAGTTCCTGGTTTAAACGCGTCTTAATCTCCTGATATTGTTCCGCCCTGCTTGTGCGTTCGTCCCACGGTTTCAAGCTGACCCAGAAGAAGGCGTTGTAGGTGGTCCGCACAACGCTAAGTAAACTGAACCCAACCACACTAGTCGTGTAATCGACCCCTGGTGTTTTTGCGAGTACGTCCTCTACCTGCTTCGCCGCCGCGCTTGTGCGTTCCAACGACGCCGCATTTGGGAGTTGCATGTTGATGTAGACGTATCCCTGGTCTTCGTCGGGCAGGAAGCTGGTAGGGAGATGCGCGCCGAACAACCAAGCTGCGAGACCGGCAACGACAAGGAGCACCAGCACCACCGCAGCTTTACGAATCAGATCGCCCGACCAGCGTACGAAACTGTCGGTGGAGCGCTCGAAATACCGGTTGAAGTACCCGAAGAATTTTCCGAGGGGTCCGCGAGTCTCCGTTTTGGGGCGCAGGAGTAGCGCGGAAAGTGCAGGGCTGAGTGTAAGGGCGTTGAATGCCGAAAGCATTACGGAGATCGCGACCGTGATGGCAAATTGCTGATATAGCCTGCCAGTGATGCCTGGAATGAAAATGGTTGGTACAAAAACCGATGCGAGTACGAGTGCAATGCCGACGACGGGACCGGAAAGTTCGTCCATCGCTTTCCGAGAAGCATCTTTGGGAGACAATCCTTCCTCAATGTGGTGCTGTACTCCTTCAACCACCACGATCGCGTCGTCTACTACCAACCCGATAGCCAGCACAAGCCCGAACATCGAAAGGGTATTAATGGAGAAACCAAACAGCGGGAATAGGACGAAAGTGCCGATGAGAGAGACCGGCACAGCCAGCATGGGGATTAGCGTGGCACGCCAGTCTTGCAAAAACAGGTAGACCACAAAAATGACCAGAGCAATCGCGATCACCAGGGTCTCGATGATCTCTTTCATGCCTTCCGTGACAGGGAGTGTTTGGTCGAGCGATATCGCGTAATCGATATCTCCGGGAAAGCGCTGCTTCATCTGTGCCATGAGCTGACGTACGCCAGCCGCGGTTTGAACAGCGTTGGATCCGGGCAACTGATAGACGGCAATACCGGCAGCGGGCTTGCCATTCAGCCGACAAATCATGCTGTAGTCCTGAGCGCCCAATTCGACTCGTGCTACGTCCTTCACCCGAACGGTCCCGCCATTTGGTGCCTCGCGCACGATGATGTTGCCGAATTGCTCCGGCGTTGTCAGACGGCCTTGAGCCAGCACCGCATAGGTGAATTGCTGGTCTTTTGCCTCCGGTTCGCCTCCAACCTGACCAGCTGGATTGACAGTGCTTTGGGCTTTGACAGCATTAACAATGTCCGTAACAGTGATGCCCAGCTTCGCTAATTGGTCGGGCTTAACCCAGAGCCTCATAGCGTACTGACCCGAGCCGAAGACGATTGTCTGGCCCACGCCATACAATCGTGCAAGAGGATCATTGAGGTTGATATATGCGTAGTTCGCCAGATAGGTCGCGTCGTTGGTGCCGTGGGGCGAATATAGGGCGATCAGCATGAACGGAGCGAGGGCAGACTTCTTAAGTGTGACTCCGTAGCTGTTCACCTCTGGCGGCAATTGACCATTTGCCAGTTGCTCGCGCGACTGCGTGAGCAGCAGGTCTGTGTTGGGATCCGTTTTGACATCGAAATCGACGAACATGGTCATTTGTTGATTGGCAGTGGCGTTTAGGGAATACATGTAGGCCATGTTGTCCACGCCGTTGACTTGCTGCTCGATCGGCGTAGCCACGGCCTGCTCGAGAGTCTGCGCATCTGCGCCCGGATAGTTGGCTTGCATGAAGATTTCAGGTGGGGCGATGTTGGGAAATTGCGCCACCGGCAAAGTCACGATCGTAATCGCGCCGACGACCACGGTGAGGATTGCAATCACGATCGCCACAATCGGGCGGTTTATGAAAAATCTGGACATGACTTACTGGCCCTCCGTTCCGTTATAAGGCGTGGGATTAACCAACTGCCCGTCGCTGACTTTTTCCATCCCAACAGTCACGACCCTCTCTCCCGGGTGCAAACCCGCCGTGATCACCCAGAGGGTGCCAGCCGTGCGTCCTACCTGAACATTTCGGATCTGAACCCGATTGTCGGAACCAAGCACAACAACCTGATAGCTTCCTTGCACCTGATTCACGGCCTGTTGCGGCACGAGCAGTGCCCCTCGCAAAATGTCCGTGAGGGCACGAATCTGCGCATACTGCCCTGGTCGCAAGATATTCTTTGGGTTAGGAAATTCGCCTATGATCTGGATCGTTCCAGTCTGTGTGTTGACTTGACGATCCGCGAAAACGATCTTGCCTGGATACGAATAGGTGGTGCCGTCGGCCAAGATCAACTGCAAAGGAATTCGCGAGGCGTGCGTCAGCCAATCGACTCTACCGAATACGCCTTGATTGGGTTCACCTGCGACACCGAGGTGAGGATCGTAGAAGGCCCGACGAGGTTACCCTCTTGCACCGTGGTGACACCGGCGATGCCGTCAATTAGTGAAAGAACTTTTGTGTATCCCAGGTTCAGCGAAGCTTGTTCGACCGCTGCCTGATCCGTATCGACGACCGCCTTCGCTCCGAGGAGCGCCTGCCTGTCGTTGTCGAGTTGACTCTGAGGAATCGCATGCGCTTCCGCCTCGGGGATATCGCGCCTCACATTGAGCTCAGCGTTGGCCCTCTGTGCCTCGGCTTGGGCCAATTGTCCCTTCGCTTGGTCAAGCGCCGCCTGAAACGGGCGCGGATCGATTTCGAACAGCACCTGCCCTTGCCGTACAAATCCGCCTTCCTGATAGTCCTGGCGAATCAGATATCCAGTCACATGCGGTTGAATCTCAGCATTGACGTACCCCTGCAGCGTTCCGATCCACTCTCCCTCTATCGGCAAATCTTTTTCGATCACCGGTGTTACCTCTACGTCAGGTGGCGCAGGGGGTGGCGCGGAAGCTGCCCGGCGTTCGCACCCAGCCACAACACTGCATAGCGCAAGTAAGAGCGCAGCGAACAAGCAGCGAACTATATTGGAGTTCTGACGTTTCCCGTCAGGGTTCAGGAGCCCCAGAACTTCCTTCGTGTAGACGTTTTCTCGGTCGGGAAGCAATCCAATTGCGTTTTCATCGTCGAGTTGTTTGTCGGACTGGCTATCAGCTTGCGATGTTTCTCTCCAGGCTCGCGCCCAATCATCGAAGCCGTAGCCCCAAAATCCTCCCTGCTGCTTGTGGATCTGCTGAGCACGCCGAAGTACATCTTCGATTACAGAGCCATTTCTTCCTTGCGAATCTGTGGCGGCTGCGTTTGTGGTCTCAACAACCGGTGCCGCTGCGCTAAATAAAAGCATGTTGAAATTCCTTTCTCGTACCGCCGTCAACGGCCTGCGCCGCGGATTCGCAGTGCTGGCCGGGAGCTCATGAAAAACTTGTCGCCACGCTCAGTTCAGCCGTGCCGTGCGCCACGCCTTGAACGAAGTCGGACATGGACAAGAAAATCAGCACAACCAGCAAAATGATCGCTATATACGCCATGCCCGTCCTCCTAGCCCGAGCGCCGACCACGTCGGCAGCGGCTGGTGAATTCGTCGACGAGAAACCTGAGGTAAACGCCGGAACCAATGAGCTCGGCGCCGGCTCGCTTCATCGTTTCCAGAAGCTCTTCGCCGCACTTATCGACCAGTGTCACGTCGGTGAGGTCGATAACGCATTTGCGGCCATCCTGTGGACGGAGGCTGTTCCAATTCGTCTCCAGTTCCGTGACCCACGGTCCGGTCAGCCGGCCTTGCAAGATCCAGCGTGGCTCTTGGTCGTTTGACTTACAAGCTGGGGGAAGAAAATCCTTCCGAACGTTAAAGCGTTTCACTGCCGCGGCCCTGGCTAATTGCCAGTCAAATGGCAGTGGCTTACTTGAATCGGCGAATCATGCTGCGGGACCGTGATAAACGGCTTTTCGCGGATTTTAGGCTGGCTTGGTGCTGCGTTCAATTCCGAGTTTCTGCATGCGCAGCTGGAGTGTGGAGCGCTTCATTCCCAGGCGCGCAGCGGCGCCATTAGGTCCGGCGATAACCCAGTGGCTGGCCTCAAGCGCACCGATGATTTGCTTACGTTCGGTTTCCTCGAGAACACGGTGTATGTTTCCGGGGGCTACATCTCGCTCGCCGTCAATTCGAGGGCCGGCGCTAGGCTTTAACTCGGAAAGCGGGACCTGCAGTGTCGTTCCTGGAGTCAGAATCACTGCTCGCTCGATCACATTTTGCAATTCCCGGATATTTCCGGGCCAATCGTACTTGCTGAGGGCATTAATGGTTTCCGAAGGAATGCTTTCGACAGTCTTGTTCATGCGCCGGGCGAACAGCTGCGTGAAATGGCCCACGAGCAAGGGAATGTCTTCGGGCCTGTCGCGCAATGGAGGAACGCGAATCGGAAATACGTTCAGACGGTAATAAAGGTCTGACCGGAACTTTCCCTCCTCTACCATCGCTGCGAGGTCTCGGTTGGTTGCAGCGATCAGCCGAGCATCAGTTCGCAACGTGCGTGCGCTGCCAAGCCGCTCAAATTCTCTCTCTTGCAGTACGCGCAACAACTTGGGCTGAAGCTCGAGCGGAACCTCTCCAATCTCATCGAGAAAGATTGTGCCGTGATTTGCCAGTTCAAAGCGGCCGATCCGCTGTGCAATTGCTCCGGTAAAGGCACCCTTTTCGTGTCCGAAAAGCTCGCTTTCGAGCAATCCCGTCGGAATGGCCGCACAATTGAGCCTGACGAAAGCGGCAGAGCGGCGGGGGCTAAGGTTATGAAGCGCCCGGGCGATCAGTTCTTTTCCGGTCCCGGTCTCCCCATAAATTAAGACCGTTGATTCCGTAGAGGCGACGGTCTCAACTTCCTTCAAAACACGACGCAGCGCCGCACTTTTGCCGACGATTTCGTCAAAATTCATCTCACTACGGATTTCGTCTTCGAGGTAAACCTTCTCCTGAGCGAGCTTATCTTTCAGCTCAGAGATCTCCTGGTATGCAAGCGCGTTTTCGACCGCGATTGCGATTTGTCCTGAGACCTGACTGAGAAACTCCACGTCCTCTGGCGTAAAGGAATACTCTGTCTTTCGTGAAATCCACAAAACACCAACCGCCCGACCGCGGTTCATTAGGGGTATCAAACAGGAGGAGTGCAACCCCTCGGCTTCTACTATTTTGCGACCCTCAGGGGTGAAGGCGCTTGGGTCAGCCGTGTGCGCAATGACGGGCTTTTTTGTATCAAAAACTCGCTTGGCGGGGTCATTCTCCGTCATCGTCATTACCAGGTCTTCTCGAACGAATCCTCTACCGTCTGGGAAGTCGAGGGCGTACACCCGGTATTTGCCGGGCTCCCGGTCGGGCAGCGAAATTCCGCCGGCATCGCACTCCATCACTTCGCGAATGTTCCCCGAAATGCTGCGCAACAATCCCCGAAGCTCCAGATTAGACGTGATCCGATTCGTCAAGTTGAGTAGCAGCTGCAGACGATCGTTTTGACGTTTTAGTTCTGTTTGTGCAGTCTGAGCACGCCGGAGATTCAAGCCATCATCAATAGCGTATGCGACGACCCGCGCAATCATACGCAAAAAGCCGTTATCTTCGGGCGTATATGCATTAGCGGCCGCACTCGCGATCACCAAGGCACCTAATTGCCGGTGTGGGGTGGTCAACGGGACGCTAAGAAGTGAGCCGATATTGCCGCACTCCTTTGAGTTCAACTCCTTAAGGCGGCCTAACCTTTCATCTGCCTTCCAGTCGGCGATGTACAGCGGCTCCTGACTCCTGTGAGCGTGCCCCATTGGCAAATCTTCGAGTCGCAAATTCGGAGTCGATGACGGCCCCCTGCCGCACGCTACCCATTCGATTTCGTTCGAATTCTCCTTCAGGATTACTACGTAAAGATAATCGAAGTGAACTAACGGGCCGAGTTGATCGGCGAGAATTCTGGCCAACTCCTCAGGTTCGTGGCAAGCAGAAAGAGCCTCGCTAATACGAATGATGGCGTCGTAGCGCGGAGACTCTGTCCCGGTGATTAGAATATCTTCCACGGATCGAGCAAAACCCCACATCTAAAAAATCACTTGCATTTTTGGATCCTCGGGATACACCCCACCCATGGGTACCTTTACCGAAGCATCGGCGATAATACGGTTGCGTGACATAGCCCCCAAGGTAACACCGTTATCGGCGACAAAATAGTGGCATTCGGAATAACTCACCGCCATCAGGGGCTATGGTTTGTTTCTTTCTCCATTGGTTGGGAGAGCAGCCAAGTGCCGGGAAACCGGTAGTACGCCAGGATGCTGGCATCTACCCGCCCGAAAGACCGTTGAACCATTCCGCTTTTCCATCTATATCGCGCGGACAATACATCGGCAACCGCAGAAACATAACAGCGGTTTCAGAACCACTTGTTAGCTAAGTGCTGCGATAGTCTTAGCGGTTAAATCCGCAGATGTTTCCATCGAAACAAGGAAATTGTTCGCGAGAAGATATGCGTAGAGATGACCGAGAGGAGCACTACAGCCCTCACTATCAAGAGTGAACCCTCTTCGGTATGTTGAGTACGTTGCACAGCCGAAGAAGAGCATTTCAATTTTTTACGGAGCGTCACTCTCGCTCGGCACACCATACGTCGAATCGAGCAGGCTTTGCGTCTGGGAACGATCTCCTTCGATGCGGTGAAGCATCTGCTGTTGTGTCAGATCGAGCAGCGTCCGCCGTGCCGCAGAACGATTAGTGCATCATGAATGAGAGCAAAAAGGGATAGGCGAAGTCACGATGGTCCGCAATGACTATCTTGAGACGACAGAAGCCAATGCGGGCACGGTCGCGCTTTTAGCCACCTCATGTTCATGGACGAACATGGCTAGCATTTCATGGCGGTTGTGGAATGCCTCAAAATGGAAGACATGCTTTGTTCCATTGTCGTCCATCAGAATCACTTCTTCCTCGGCAACGGGGCCATACTTCCTCCAGCCACAGTTAACTCGCATGAGTTGGAAGATCGTTGGTTCGTCAATTCCTGAAAACCTCTCCAAAAACGATTTCGAGCGTATAAAGTAGCGACAGGGCTCCTGAGGGTCAAAGTTTTCATCCGTGTAGCGGGGATGTTGACTCACGACACCAAGTACCGGAATTTCCATCAGTTCGACAAAACGCCAAAGCGTAGAAGTAATGCTATTCCCGAACGAATGGCCGAGATTGCGGATGGACTCCATGCAGCATTTCGAGTCTCGTGCGAGCAGTTCGAATTGCTCTTGCAAGAACAGCAGCCGACCGGCTCCGTAGTTAGCCTCAGCTTCAATCTGTTCATGACAAGTCAGATTCAGAGTAAAGCGGTCATCGCCAAGAAGCACGGAACCGTGCCATTCTACGAGCCCGTGAATGACTTCATGGCTTTCGCTCCAGCGTTGCTTTATATCTGGAACCGTCTCATCGAGGAGAATAATCTTGCGGTCCGGGACGTAAAGCGCCTTTAGCTCCGCCTGACGGATAACATCGAGAAGTAGCGATGGACGACGCAGAATCTGTTTACCCGCTACTTTCAAGCGGCTAACAGTTTCTTGGAGAATGCCGTCCGACGTCTTACTGTAATACTGCCGATCCAACTTGAGCAGTTCGCGCACATCGTCGAGTTGAAGGGGTGGGTTCGGGTTCCCTAAACCTCTGAGAACCTTGGTTACTTGGAGATCGATATCAGCCGCTGTTGTTTTGCGCAAAAAGAGGTTCCGCAAGTCTTCGCTCCAGCTATTTCTTTTCGGTTTCTACCTTCTGTTTGATAAGGACCTTCACGAATTCGTTCAGAGCATCGCTCTGTTCTCGGTTCAATTTTTCAACAGCACGCGATCTCGCGGCGAAGCGGACGGCTGCCTCGGTAAGTTCTGCATTAGCACTCGTCACGTTACCCGACAAGACCAGAAGTTGTGGGATCGGTAGTTTCAGATGATTTGCTAGTTGATGCACCGTCCGCGGCTCTGGAATGTAGTTTGCATCCTCTTCGATCCGAAGCAGTTCATCCAATTCAATTCTCGCTTTTTCGGCGAGATCTTCCATTGTCAACCGCAGCGCTCGCCTGCGGTAACTTATAAGCGTGCTAAACGCAAAACGGATTGGTTCTTTAGCCGGCTCGGCTGCGTGTCGGCTGGTTTCTTCACTCTTTGTAAAAAGCGGCTCTAAACCAATAGCAGAAATCATACAGCCATCTTCCTCCATCGCCCGTTTTCGAAATACTTCGTCCGACATACGTATTGCTTTCACCTTACCTCCTCTCTATGAAATGAAGTACTTGTTCCGTGCTCATTTCAAAGTAACGGAGCCCCTGCGATTGTTTTGCGTCCAACCCGAGGGCCGTCATGTACTTCCGATAGTAATTTTCGGACTGTGGAAGCGAATGCAGTCCGATTCTTCCTCCAAATCCCTCGTTATCGCTGAACTCGATCGCTGCTTCGAGCAGCCTTATTCCTACACCGATGAACTGCGGCTTGCCTGCAAGGCTGCGCAGATTCCAAGGTGCGTTCTCCAAAAATTCGATGTACAAAACAGGTTTCCCTAGCTGGCTAGCGAGTCGGCCCTTTACTGCGAGCGTCGAGACCATCATTAGCCCCTGAAAGTGGCCTTCGCACTCAATTCCCATACACCGATATGCGAGTAGGTCCAACATTTGCGCCTTCTTGCTCCAATCCCAATGCCAATGTTCCGGCCAGGGACGATGACTTTCGTGGAGACGCCTTAAAGCTTCAAGACGAACAGGAGCCCAATCGAGGTGGGCTTGCACTAAATCGTCTTTCGATAGCTCGTACACCAATTCCGCTTCGACTAGATCGTTACCATCGGGAACTTTAAGGCGGCAGGACCGGCGAGAAGTCATATCATTACCATCAGCTCCGCTTTTTCACGTTTCGCTTTGTCCTCGAAGAAAAGTTTCTCGCCATTCGACAGACGGCGGTCAACGAGCTGATAAAGGCGTAAGGCCTGACGAATCACAGCTGTTTTGCTTAAGTCTTTTTGGATTGAGAGCGATTCCAGCGCTCGCATTTCGGCATCTGACAAATTCAACGTCATCGTTCGCCTTATAGATTGGTCAGGCATAGGGCCTCCATTAGTCACCGGTATTATACACGACGAGGCCATTAAATCAACTATTTATATATTTTACTTAGCCACTACATGGCTATTTATAGTATATTATTGGTGGAGCCCTGAGGAGGTCTCCTTTCCGTGAGTGAATCCCATATGTCTGAAGGAACACCAGAGCAGCCCTTCGAAGAAGTTGACGTAGAAGAATTTGTCCGATTAAAAAAACCAATACCACACGCGAAACGGTATGTGATCCGAATCGACAAGGAACGCCGCGTAGTTCACACGCCTGTCCTAACAGGAAGGCAGATCCTTGCTCTCGTTGGGAAAACGCCTGACAAGTTCAAACTGTATGAACATTTCCCCGGTAAGCAGCCTGAACCTATCGGGCCGGATCAAGAGGTCCACCTTCAGAAACATGGCGTGGAGCGCTTTACCACAATGCCGAAAGATACGACGGAGGGCCGCACCTCAGCGGCCCTTCGCCGTGAATTTCGTCTTCCTAGCAACGATGAGCAGTACCTCGATTCACTACGACTTCCTTGGGAAACCGTCAAAGATGCCAACATACTCTGGCTCCTGATCCACGATTGGAAGTTGGGACCAGGGTATAACGTCTCAACGGTCAGGCTTGCCCTTCAGATCCCCGGGGGTTACTCCGACAGCCAGATTGATATGGTTTATTTTCTGCCGCCTCTCGAACGGGCCGACCGTCGTCCGATTGCCACTATATCTTCGCAGCTGATTTGCGGGGAGATCTATCAGCGCTGGTCACGGCACCGCACGGCCGCGAACCCCTGGCGACCGGGTGTTGACGATGTTTCGACGCACCTCACCCTTGTGGACGAATGGATCAAGCGAGAACTTACGAGGTGACGAGCTATGTGCGAATATGCGTTGCGCCTCACCCAAGCCCAGCACTCCGCTTTGCAAGCTCATTTGTTGCCGGAGGACGGATGTGAAGCGGTCGCGCTCGGATTGTGCGATCGTGCCGGTCCCCTACTCCTTGTGCTCAGTTCGGACGCCCGACCAAGTGACTTGGCCGACGGAGACAGTCGAGCCGCTCTTTCGAAAGGCGTACGGTCGAGGGCAGGCAATCGTAAAGTTTCACAGCCATCGTGCTGAATACCGAGCGTTCTCTACGCTTGACGATCAGTCTGACGAGCTACTTTTTGGTTCAATTTCTAGTTTACTGGGAGATGGTCTTCCTCATGCAAGCGTCATTATGCTTCCTGGCGGGTCGTGCATGGGCCGAATCATCAAAAATGGAGGCGAATTCCAAACGATTTCCTCCATCAGCGTTGTTGGCGATGACATCATCCTGTGGAGCGAGGCACGCGGGGTTCCGGGCCCAGCGTTTAGCAAGCGCACCCAGCAAGTCTTTGGCAAGGGCACCATTGCTCGTCTGCGGACACTGTCGGCTGCAGTCATAGGCTGTTCTGGAACCGGGAGCTTAGTAGTCGAGCAGCTTTCTCGTCTCGGAATTGGCAGGCTCGTTTTGGTCGATCCTGACCTCGTAGAAGAAAAGAATCTGAATCGGATCTTGAACACCGGGAAGGAAGACGCCTATCTCGGCAAGCCCAAAGTGTTTGCCCTGGCTTCCGCAATTGCTCGTATGGGACTCGGTCAGGAAGTTTTGCCATTACCATTGAATGTGATAACGAAGAGGGCGATTCGCGACGTAGCCGCCTGCGATGTAATTTTTGGCTGCACGGATGGAGCCGAAGGACGGCACATATTAAATCGGCTCGCAACATTTTATTCAGTACCTTATATCGACGTTGGCGTCCGCCTAGACGCGGACGGATCGGGTGGAATTTCGAACATCTCGGGAGCTGTACACTACCTTCAACCAGGAGGATCAAGCCTTTTGAGCCGTGGCGTGTACACCATGGAAGAGGTGGAAGCAGAGGAGTTGCGCCGCACCAATCCCGAAATGTACAGGGCAAGACGAGATGAGGGATACCTTCGAGGCATCCAGGAAGATCGGCCTGCAGTCATTAACGTGAATATGTTTTTCGCTTCACTTGCCGTGCACGAGTTTCTGGGTCGATTGCATCCATTTCGAAACCTGGAGAATAGCTCATACGCTGTGGTTCGTGGAAATCTTATGGAGCCGTTTCTTGTGGCCGAAGTGGACGGTGAGGCATGTACTGTTTTGCAGCGCCACATAGGGCGCGGCGATGTGGAACCGCTGCTGGACCGGCCAGACCTATCGTGAGACGCTTGCTTCAAAAAATTCGCGAAAAAATCGTCGGCTCCGCAGGCCGCGTTCGCGGCAAGGCTTACACTATCCAGGGGGTTCCGGAAATGCCGGATTATCCGAAAGAGTTCACCTTATATCTAATCGGATGTCCGCAGGCCTGGTCAGCAGCCCTTCTTTGTCCGTGCGGATGCCAAGAAATGATCCATATCAGTCTTCTCGCGAATGATTCCCCGTCATGGTCTATTCGCATTAATCGACAAAATGAACCGACACTGGAACCTTCTATATGGCGCAAGGACGGATGCCGTTCGCATTTTTTCATTAGAAGGGGCCGGATTATTTGGTACAAAGATCTGCGACGGAAGGTTTAGCTGTCCGTTAATGCCGCTATCGTCGTTGCTCTACTGAGGTTGCCGTATCTGATCAACGAAAATGTC
>WNGN01008483.1_pt1 | contig 14521 bp, 18 predicted proteins | sample 5400561 | NCBI WGS metagenome assembly WNGN01 (sample SAMN13153379, study PRJNA577476) | soil metagenome | isolation source: 115 cm soil or saprolite under Garry oak tree replicate 2 | place: USA:California | collected 2016-06-15
CCAAGCTGGAGGCACGTTGCGGCGTGCACGCAATCCTTGGGATTCCGCCCCCCGAAATAGGGCGCGCAGGCGAGGACAAAGCGCTCCTCGACGCGGATGATCTCCAGGGTCCCGAGGATGGATGCGGCGAGCGAGGCTGCGGTTGGGGAAGGCAAGAGCTGAACGTAGCGCAAGTACTCCTCGGCGAGTAGTTCGTTTCCGACGAATCGGACGTCCGCAGCCAGGAAGTGCACGATGAGCCGGAGGGAGTCAGTGACCCGTGGAACGGGCTTGATGGCCGAGACGAAGACGTTCGTGTCGAGCAGGATCGCCGGAGTCGGCGCGGCCTCCATGGCCCTCCGTGTCTATGGGCGCGTCGCCGACGGGTATTTCGAAGCCGCGATCGATTCCATTTCCGCTTCGATCCTCGCGACGAGCGGGGCCAAGTCGACTCCCCGGAGTTCCTCGTGGATCCGGCGAGCGAGCTCCTGCGGGTCGAGCCGCTGGAGCCACAGACTCCCGTCCTTTCCTTCGATCAGGAGAAACTTGGTCCCGGGAGCGATGCCTTGCGCCTCTCGCGTTTCCTTGGGGATCACGATTCGACCGGCGCGGTCCATCGGTACGACGCTCGGCATAGATGGTGTGTATGCCATTTCGTGAATATTATGGTATCGATGCCATTATCGTCTTTTCCACGGTCAACGTCCTTAGCGCCTAGGGAAGCCCCGTCCGCCTGGCGCGGATCCTCCGTCCGAGGTCCAGGCTCGACGCGTACCCGGACAGGAACACGTTCGGGGCTACGATCACCTTCGCGACCAGCCATGCGTTGAAGTCGTCCGCCAGCGGGCGTCCCGCCAGGATGTACAGGAAGGAGAGGACGATGAACACGGTGGCCACGAGGGAGATCCCCGCGGCGAGGATCCACGCATAGACGGGCAGTCCGCGAGCCCAGTCATCCGCCCCGGCGGTCCGACGGACGATCGCGAGGAGCACGTGGGCCGCGACGAAGACGGCCGCCGCGGCGATCCAGAGTCCGAACATCTGGTACATGGCGGTGAGTTCCTCACGGAACCTCGTCGGGAAATCGGATGGCCCGGTCAGGAAGGCCACGAACAGCTCCTGGATATCCGTCCCCATCGCGGCCGGAAGCGCGAAGCGCCAGAAGGCGGTCAGGCCGACCCAGAGGAACAGGAGGAGCGCCGCGATCCGACGGATGAGGCGGGCAGGCCCGTCGACCCGTCCCGCGCTGTCCCAGATGATCCAGCCGAGGAGGGCGACGCCGACGAGGTCCATGCCGAGCGCGGCCCAGAGGATCCGGCTCGGGTTCACGGGGCCGAGTCCTCCGATCACGTTCACGAAGACGGCCAGGACGAGGAGGAGGTTCGTCCCGAGGAGGAGGGCGGACGCGATCCACAAGAGGCCCTCGGGTCTCCGCCGGACAGGCCCCGGGCGGCCGTCCAAGGCCTCGAGCAAAGCCGTCCGGAACGATCGGTCCGAGACCGGGTCCTCCCAGTCGTCCATCGCGCGGGCCCAAGGCCCTCCTACATTGAATTCGTTTCGAGGGGCCGTTATCACTTCGATGACCGTGCAAGAAAGGCTATCCCCCGGGTCGCGGTGGCTCCGTATGAGGTATCGAATTGGTAAATCCCCTGTTGGGCATCCTCGCCGTCGTCCTCGTCACGTCCGCGGGAGCGGGAGCCGTCCTGCACGCGGCCGGGACCCCGAACCCCGCGAATGCGGCCGGGGGCGAAGCGTGCGGCCACGAGTTCAACAACGCCCAGGGTCACAATTGGACCTGGTCCCACGCCGAGGCCGGCGAACACGATGCGACGTCCAACCATACGAACAACGCGGTCTGCGACCGAGAATCCGGCGAGACGCCGGGTGATTCGGGCACCGGAGACCACGATCAGAACGAAACCGAGGACGAGGCGTCCCTCTGAGGACGCCCAGTCCCCCTTTATCACCGAATCTGGTACGATCTCGCAGGCCCCCCTCGACCCAACCGGGCGGACGGTCTCTTGGGCCAGACGGATCGGATTGCCGTTGAGATACATACATAGGGCTACGAAATTCCGGAGAACAGTCTTTCCCTTTTGCGCATCAAGTGCCGCCAAAATGCGGAATATATCTATGGCTCGGGTTTGGCATAGAGCCGATCGAAAACTTGACCAAGACCAGGGAGGTCGAACAGCAACGCCTGTTGTCGCGCGGCTTCGGATGCGAGTTTGGAATCGAATCCTGACCGAGACACGAATACGAACCGAACCGGGCGTCCACGTAGCCGCTCGACGAATTTCACTTTCATCTCGAGCCGGCGGAGGGCGTCCAGTTCCATCGGTGATCGAGACCACGTAACCTCCCCTGCAAGGACCTCGGTCTTGCCAGAGGCCAGGATGTCGATCTCCTCTCCGGGCCGGTTCCACCAACGGCCAATTTCCTCAAAGTCAATTGGTACGCCAGCATAGGTTGAACCATTCAACAGAACCAAGGCCTCCTTCGCAACTCGTTCGAATTGAAAACCGACAAACTCGTCCAGCTGCTTTTCGATTCGTTGCCAGACCTGAGCGGACCGGCCGAGTTCGATAAGGGGACGGTTTTCAAAGACGAAGCGATAATAGAAGGCGAAAAACGGATCGTCGAATACGTAGCGAGCTTGTTTCTTGATCCCGCAAACGGGGTCTTCCATCCGGACAAGATCGAGTTCGTGGCGGAGCGTCTCGAGATATGGTCCGAGACCGCCGCGCTTGACTCCTACCTTGCTCTCGAGGCTCCGAAGGTCGTGTGTACCTTGCCCGATTTCAAACAAGATTGAATTATAGCGAGTCGGGGACTGAAGTTCAAGTCGGAGCAAGTTCTGAGGTTCCTCAATGAGCGGAGCTGTTGGGGACAGGAAGGCACTCCTAACTGCCTCGTCGAGGCTGCGATCCACGGAGAAATCGTGATAGTAGGGAGTCCCACCGAATACGGAGTACCGTCGGATCCGATCGTCTTCGGCCATCTTGGGATAAAGAAGCCGAACGCCCGAGTATCCGAACGGACGGAGCCGAAGGTCAGCTGCCAAACGACCGAACAGAGGCGCTGTCCGCTTGGCTGTCACGCGTTGCATCATGCCGACGCTACTCCCGCAAAGCACTATAGAAGGCCCGACCTCCCGCAAGGTCGAGTCCCAATGGTGTTGCAGACGGCTCACTGCTTGAGGATCGGACGCGAGAACCCTCTGAAATTCGTCAAAGACCACGAGCTTCCTATCAAGCTCTCGAATATGATCGAGAAACGCATCCCACGAGGGATATGGAATCAGTAGGCTGCCAGTCTCGGTGGCGACTTGTCTAGAGAGCGATTCGCGTTGCTGCGGCGGATCGGCTTCATCAAACAGGAGATACAAGCCTCGTTCCTCCCGGCAAAGTTTCCTGAGAAGCTCGGTCTTTCCGAGTCTCCTGCGACCGTAGACCCTCACGAGAGACTGTTTAGGGCGTCGAAAGATCCTCCGAAGCTCTTCGAGCTCGACCAGACGATTGACGAATCTCACAAAGATAGCTAGGATTATCCATATAGATAATGGTTGCTATCATGATTACGCTACGTGTACCTGTGTCAGTCTCGACAGAGTGTCACAACCGACCCGACGCAAGGAGCTCCTCGAACAGGGTCTGCTTGGCCTGGACGGTCTTCAACTCGAAACTATCCGGAGTCATTCTCTCCGCTATAGTCAATTTCGGATTGTCAGGAGTGTCCGGCTCTATCGCAAGCCTGTTCAATGATCGATTGTCATTGGTCAACGAGCGCCACGGCAAGGATTTCCTGACTGAGGTCCGCCCACCGCTCGGATCGCCACACCAGGCCCCTCAACGACGACTGGAGAACCCAGGAATCGGGGATCCACGGAAGCTTGCTTATCGGCCAACTCTTGATTTCGTCCGCCAGGGCGCCAATCGCCAATCGAAGCGGGCCGTGGGACCGGATGACCGAGACGATCGGCTCAAGCAGCTGCGCTCCGCTCTCCATGCCCTCTCCCATCTACCCTGCACCCTAACCCCTCATGGACCGGTCCTGCCATCCAGTTGCCGGTCCAGCCGGGAGTGTGCCTACCGGAGCGGACCCAGCGGGGACTCGTCAAACCGGTACCAACCGATCCGCCCTTGTCTTGCCGCAGGCCTCCACGTCTCAACGTGCGAACGCGTTTGGTTCCCCGACGAGATGACCATGCAGACGAGACTTTCCGCGGTGGTTCTCCAAAGGAGGGGGCGGAGTATGGAGGGCAAGATCGGAACCCTCCGCAACGCTGACGACCGAGTCGAAGTCCGGGAAAACGCTCGCGGTCACCGAGTCGGCCGTCAGCCAGCCGAGGCTCGTTCGATGGCGACACCTTGGGGTCTCTGCCGTTCACCGTGGCCTCGGGGGCTCGGCGCCGCCAGGACGTAAGAAGTCGCCTGCTCGATCGAGCGGATTCGGATGATCGCTCGAGAAGTCGATACGGAAAAAGCAAGCCTATCGTCATACAGCCTAAGCAAAATACTCATATACCGTCATGGACCGATGGCGTTGGACCCACGCGACTCGTCCTCCATGACCCCGCCCTTGATGCCTTGGCAACTCGGGTCGCTCGGCTCGATCCCGAGCGTCCCTCAGGAGACCGAACGTCGTTTTCGCGAACCGGCTCCTCCAGGGATCGCAACGTCATCCGATTCCTTCATTTGGCCTCCGCACCGTCGATCGCACTCGCGACGGCTCGACGGCAGCTGGTCGAGTCTGGAAACGAAACGCTGGCCAAGAATTCTGGGCTTTGTCTCGGTTCTACTCCTGTGTTTGTCGTGGGCCGGATTGCTGACCTCACCGATCCCGGAGATCGCCCGGGGCGGGCAGCCGATCCTCTCGTCTCAAGGCGCCGGCCTGGTCGCTCCGTCGATCCTCCATCCGCACTGGCCCATTCACATCACGAACTCCTCGGGGTTCAACGCGTCGAACGGAGTCCGTCACGGCAGCGGGACGGCGTCCGACCCCTACGTCATCTCGGATTGGCTGTTCAACGGCAGCTCGTACCCGTCGTCGACGGCGATGGTCCGGATCGAGAACACGGATGAGCACGTCATCGTTCAGAATTGCCAGGTCATTCACTTTAACTCGACCCATCAGTTCGATGCGTTCTATGTCGGCAAGTATCCCGGCGAGGTCACGACGCCAACGATTGCGCCGCCGCTGATCGACCTGACGAGCAACGTCACGTTCCTGAACAACGACATTGAGAGCCACCACGGGTACGGCATCGAGATTGCCGAGGGCTCGTCCCACATTTTGGTCCGGGGAAACCGCGTCGACGTCCATCCGGACTCCGTCATCGGTGCGAATTACACCTACGGCATCAACGTCGCCCGGAACACTCACGCCGTCACGGTGGAAGACAACATCGTCGACGCAGCGAGTTCTCGGTACATCACGATCGGCATCCATTTGAGCGACTATTACGTGAGCGAGCAGCGCCGGGCGTCCGGGCTCGTCGCCCGAAACAACACCGTGATCGATGCATCGGGTGGGATCCACGTCGAGTCCTCCCGGTTCACGTTGGTCGAAGACAATACCGTGTATCAGACAACCCTCAACAGCCAGGCCGCCGGCTGGCCGCGGGCCATCACCCTGCGGGAGAGCGCCCTGAACGCGAGGATCGTGAACAACACGATCCGGGTCGAAGCGATCGGGATTGTGATTGGCGCATCGACTCTCGGGTGGAACGTCTACGATCCGATCGTCGGGGCAAGCAATGCCACGCTCCAAGACAACACGATCTCCGAAACCGACACCGGAATCTCAATCGGAAACGTGAGCGGCGCCCGCATCGTCCACGCCACGTTCATGAACGTCGCGCGTTGCGAACTGGATTTGAGAGAGGAGAACGGTCCGCCCGGAGGCCTGACGATCACCGACGTGGCGACTCCCATCCGGGTCCGATCCCCAGCCGCGACCGTCCTCGTTCGTTGGTCGTGGACGAGTTTGCCCGGCGGCGCGAGCTATCGCCTCACCGGTTCGACCGGCACGACGACATTCAACGCGTCCTTCGGGACGAGCAGCGCCGGCGCCGGTTCCGTCGTCGTGTGGCAGCCGCAGACCACAGGGACGCTGGTGACCCGGTACACGCTCGCTGGACCCCCGCCGTCCGGACCCCCGGTGGATCTCGCGGGACTGCTCGCCGTGTTCGAAACCCCATTCGCCGTGGCGGTTGTCGTTGCGGTGACCGCGGGGACGGTTCTGCTTGCGGCCCGCAGGCCCAGGAAGCACGCCAGGATGCGATGATCCGAAAGCGAGGGTCCTCTTTGCCCAGGTACCTGCGCGTCGCGCCGGACGGCACCCCCGGAACCGATCCCGTCGCGAGCGTCACGACGCAGAGGTTAAGTACATGACGATTCATGACGTTGTCATATGAAGAATCTGCAGGTCCGGGTCGGCGAGGACGAAGTCAGCGAGATCGACCGCCTCGCGGACGACCTGAACCTGTCCCGCTCCGAGACCGCACGGTCCGCCCTTCGGGAGGGGATGCGCAAGTTGCAGATGGACCGGGCCCTGGCTCGGTACCTCAACCTCGAGTTCACCCTGAGCCGAGCGGCCCAATCCGCGGGCGTCACGATCCACGAAATGGCCCGCGCGGCGAACGAGAGGGGAATCCCCTTCTTCCGGTACTCCCTCGAGGAGCTTCGCCGGGACCGCGAGCGCGCCCGGAAGTGGGCCAAAGGCTGATCGATGCGGACGTGGGTCGACGCCTCGACCGTCATCGCTCTGGATACCATCGGCGAGGTCGTCTTGCTCCGAGATCTCCTCGGGCGCGTCAGATTGACCCCCGAGGTGGCGGCCGAGGTGTTCCAGGGTCGTGAATCCGAGGCGTTGACTCAGGCCCGAGGGACTTGGATCGAGATTGTTCCCGTGTCCGGGAACCGAAGTCGGTGGGAGTCCCTCGGCTTAGGGAGAGGGGAAGCTTCCCTCTTTCTCACCCCGGGAACCGACCGGCTCATCCTCGACGAGGTGCCCGCACGCGTCGTCGCGGAGTCGGAAGGTCGATTGTACGTGGGCCTGCTGGGCCTTTTGTTGTCGGGGGTTACGATGAGGCCATGGAGCAGCTTGGCAGAGACCGATGAGCCGCGATCTCTTCGACCGCACACCCCGGGCTAGTACGTCTCGACGGACAATCCGGGGATTCGCCCGAAGGCGCGGTCCCGGGTAATGAGCCTCTGGCCGTGCCGCTTGCTGATCGCCGCGATGAACAGGTCCGGCGTGGACATCTCCTCGCCCCGTTCGATGAGGAGGGCGCCCAGGCGTCCAGCCTCTGTGTACGATTCCCGGTCGAAGTTCAGGAGGACGAGGGAATCCAGGAGCTCCTTCGCCCTCTCCAGGCTGCGGCCCCCTTGCAGATGAGCCCCGATGAGGACCTCCGCCGCCGCGGGCGCGGTGACGCAACGCGGCTCTCCCGAGGCGTCCAACGTCCTTGCCAGTTGGATCGCCGCGGCTCGGTCTCGGAGGAGATCGATGGGAAAGTCGTGTCGAGGCTCGCCGACGGATTCAGTTCTTGCCCCGTCGCAGCTTCCGCGTGAGCTTCGCCCTCGACAGGCGATCCCCCGCGTCTAGGAACCCGAGGTAGCGATCCATCGTCTCGCTCGGGACGCCCTTCCAGGCCCCGGCAAGAGCCAGGAGAGGACGGCTCGTTCCGGTGAGTCGCCGCACGACATCGCTGAAGCTCTCGCCCTCCCTCTTGAGGGCGGCCAGGGCGGCATACGTATCCTCGGAGAGGGTCACGGTTTTCACAGGCATCTATGTATTCACAACACATCCATATGGTTTCGGCTCGTACGTCTCGACCCAACTCCGGGAGTGGCTGTGGGTGGGGGCGCTCTACGGAAACGTCGCGAAGCCCGCTTGTCGGAAGTTCGCATCGAACGTGAGGGCCTTACGGATTCCGAGGTTTTCCATGAGGACGAAAGAAGTACAGTCCGTGAACGACCACCGTCTGTCCGATCGTCGGACGAAGAGCTTCCAAGCCGCCGCGAAGGCGGGCGACTCGACGCGGACGAGACGCAGGTTCTTCGACTCCAGCATCGCGTGGCCAGCGGCCGAGGCCAGCTCATGGCGCTTCGCCCGTGCGACGAGGGCCGTCACGGTCTCGTCGAAGACGTAGTCGCTGAAGACGAGACGGAAGGCGTCCGGACCCGCCCCTCTTTGGTCCTCGAGGAACTTGATGGCGGCGTGGTGGTCCCGGTCGCGCACGTTGAACCGTGCCACGAGGAAGCTCGAGTCAGCGAAGGCGTACTCCGACATCTACCGCCGTCCGTACAGGAGGCGGTCCAGGCTCCGCGCATCCGTCGGGCCGGCATCGAATACGAGGGACGTATCGTAGAACGGGTCCTCGGCGAGATTCATCGTTTCCGAGGCGAAGGAGTTCGCAAGGGCCGCGCGGTTCCGGAGGGCGAATTCGGCGAGGGCAGCGACGGCCTCGCCTTGGGAGAGTCGACGTCCCAGGCTTCTCTCGAGGACCTCGGCGGCCTTCCGAACCGCTTCCTTTTGCTCGGCGGAGAGCCGGAGGGTCGTCATCTTGTATGCATGTATGCATAACTTTGTATATACAGTTTCCGCGGGCACGCGCTTGGAGCCCGGGTCCCCAGCACTTTCACACGATCTCTTCGATCGCGAGCTCGTCGCCGCCCTTCGGGCTCTCCGCGATCCGCTTCCCGCGGTCCGTGGCCCAGTAGCGGGTCGTCCCGGGCGCTTCCGCGGCCTTGACGAACGTCTTCGTCCCCGTCGGATCCAGGGCCAAGGCCTCGAGTCGGACGAGGTTGTCCAGCTCCTCCATGATCTGCGCCGGCAGGATCGCCTTGAACTCGGAGAAGAGCTCGGCCTTGGACGACCCGAGGCTCCCCCGGCCTGCGATGAACAGCAGGATGCGCTGGCGGAACAGGCGGCCGGTGCGGCTCGCCCGTCCCTTCCCCAGGACCGCGTCGACGGTCAGGGAGACGATCGTCGAGAACGCGTCTTCGACGCCTTGGCCGGTCCGCGCGCTCGTCAGGAACATGGGCGCCGTGGGGAACTCCTTCCGGAGCCAGGCCGTCTCCTCGGGCCCGATCGCCATCGAGTCCGCCCGGTCGATCTTGTTGAACGCGATGCCGACCGGCACCGGACCGGCGATCTTCGTCATGACCTCCATCCAGTCCTTGATCAGGTGGAGGGTGTCGGGCCGCTCCACGTCGCACACGGCGAGGACGCCCTGCGTGCCGAAGAAGAACGGTTCTGCGAAGACCTGGCGGACGGAGTGTTCGCCCATGAGGTCGAAGAAGGCGATGTGGGCGAGGGCGATGTCCTCGCCTCCCAGGCCGACCTCGAGGTCCGTCGGGTACACGCGGCCGCCGAGTGTGCCGGTGTACGCCTCCGCGAAGTGGTTCTTCAGGTACCGCTCGAGGAGGCTCGTCTTGCCGACCCGCCGCTCGCCCACGAGGACGATCTTGAGTTGCATCTTGCGGATCCGCACGGCCCTGAGGAGGTTTCGTCCACGGGATAATCCCTGGCCCTCCATTATCACCGCGGAGCGGCGTCTCCCTCGCCCCGACCCCGCCGGCGTGCCGGGAAAGGCTATGTACCGACGCCGAATTCCGACATGGGAGCTCATGGACCTCATCGATGGCGTCAAGGTGCGGCCGCTCAAGCCGATCCACGACGAGCGCGGGTACCTGATGGAGATGCTCCGATCCGACTGGCCGGAATTCACGCGGTTCGGCCAGGTCTACGTGACGATCGGATACCCGAACATCGTGAAGGGATGGCACTTCCACAAGGTGCAGACGGACAACTTCATCGTCGTCCGCGGGCAGGCCAAAGTCGTCTGCTACGACCACCGCGACGGCTCGAGGACCAAGGGCAAGGTGAACGAGTTCTTCCCCGGGGAGCGGAACCCGATGCTGATCCAGATCCCGCCGTTCGTCGTCCACGGCTTCAAGGCGGTCGGGGGCGAGCCGACGACGCTCGTGAACGTCCCGACGGAGCTGTACAAGTACGACAAGCCCGACGAATTCCGGATCCCGTACGACTCGAAGGACATCCCGTACTCCTGGGACGTCGAGATGAAGTGATCACCGCTTCGGGGTGCGATTCTCGCCGACCTTCGGTTCGTCGTCCTTCATCTGCGCGAGGGAATCCGCGAAGGTGGGGACGCGGATCTTCAAGGCACGTTGGACCTTCGCCGTGGCCAGGCAGCTGCGACGGGGCCGCGGGGCTTTCAGGGGCAAGTCCGCGAGTCGAATCGGCTTGAGCAGGGTCTCGGGCAACCGGAACGACTCGCAGACGGCCTGCCCCATCTCGAGGCGGTTCCGGCAATCCTTGGAGCCGACGTGGAAGGTCCCATCCGCATCGCGGTCCAAGAGGTCGAAGGCGATTCGGGCCACGTCCGGGACGTAGGACGGCGTGACCCATTGGTCGGTGAACAGAGGGACCGGCTCGCTCCGCCGGAGCTTCTCCAGGATCCAGGTGACCGCGTTCGTCTTCTTGCGTAGCCGATTCCATCCGAAGTTGGCGCTCGTTCGGATAAGGAGTGCTGCCGGCAAAGCCGCGAGGACGTTCCGCTCGCCAGCGAGCTTCGTCCGACCGTAGGCGCTGCGCGGTTCCGCGAGGTCCTGCTCCCGGTACGCGCCCTGCGTCGATCCCTCGAAAACATAGTCCGTCGAAAAATGAACGAGTCGGGCTCCCAGCGATGCGCAGGCCTTGGCGATTTCTCCGGGAGCCTCCGCGTTGATGATGGCCGCCTGTTCGGGATGGGATTCGCAGCCGTCGACGTCCGTCATCGCCGCGGCCACGAAGACGTTCTTCGGTCGGAGACGGACGAGCGTCTTGATTGCGCCTTCGAGGTCCGCGAGCTCCATCCGGACTCCGCCAGGGATCGCACCGCTCGCATAGGTAGCTTGGACCGGAAGGCCGCGGGCCTTTGCCTCCGCGACGAGGTGCTGGCCGAGGAGCCCGCTCCCTCCGATCACGAGGACGTCCGACAACGGCCGCCCGATGCGTCGGTCGACTCAAATCCTTTCGCCGTCGAAGGGTTTTCAAAGACGGCCGCCTTCCGTCGGGTCGATGACGCGCCTCCTCGTCACCGGCGGAGCCGGATTCATCGGCTCGAACTTCACCCGGAGGGCGGTGAGGCAAGGGCACGACGTCGTCGTCCTCGACAAGCTCACGTATGCCGGGAACAAAGAGAATTTGCGGGACCTATTGGATGCCGAGAAGATCGAGTTCGTGAAGGGGGACGTGTGCGACCGGGGCCTCGTCGACCGCCTGGCGAAGCAGGCCGAGGCGGTCGTGCACTTCGCGGCGGAGACCCACGTGGATCGGTCGATCCTGGAGGCGGGGGAGTTCGTGCAAACGGATGTCGTGGGAACGTTCTCCGTGCTGGAGGCGTGCCGCAAGGGTGAGGTCAGCCGAGTGTTGCATATCAGTACGGATGAAGTATATGGGGAGGCGGAGGGAGAACCCTGCCGCGAGGATGCCCCGTTGATGCCGAAGAGCCCATACGCCGCGAGCAAAGCGGGGGCCGACCGGCTCGCATTCTCCTACTTCGCAACGTACGGACTGCCCGTCGTGATCTCGAGATGCACGAACAACTACGGGCCGTACCAACATCCGGAAAAGCTGATCCCGCTCTTCGTGACGAATGCGCTGGACGACAAGCCCCTTCCCATCTACGGCAGCGGGAAGAACACGCGGGACTGGATCCATGTGGAGGACCATTGCGCCGCTCTCGATCATCTCCTCGAGGCGAAGGGCGTGGAAGGCGAAGTTTTCAACATCGGCGCGTCGGAGGAGCACTCCGTGACCGAGATTGCCTCGACCATCCTCAAGACCCTCGGGAAACCGAAGTCACTCCTGACGCGGGTCCCGGATCGGCCCGGGCATGTGGGGCGGCACGCGGTCGACTCGAGAAAAATCCGCTCGAAGCTCCGCTGGAAACCGTCCCTATCGTTTGCGGAAGGCCTCGAGGAAACCATCCGGTGGTATCGCGAACATGAGTCGTGGTGGAAGTTTGATCATCCCAAGATTCGGAGCTCCTTTGATGAAAGTATGCGGCGAGCGAAGTCGTTGTCCGAAACCTACACGCTCCTCGGCCGTGAGAAGCGCGAGAGGCTGGTTCTCTATGACACGACCGCTCGGTATACGGACTCAAGTTGTCGCGAAACAATTCCTTCGTCGCATCGACCGTGGACAATCGGTGGCCCGTTCCGTCCCTTTGCCTCGATGGCTTCGGGGTGAGAGAGGATCATCCTCAGCTGAGCCGCACCGTTGTCCGGGTCGGCAGAAATCCGCCACCCAAGTTCATTCTCCGAGAACGTCTTGTCCGGAGAGAAGGCGAGGACTGGAGTCCCAACTCCGAGGCTCTCTTGGATCTGGGCCACCCAGGTGCCGGTGATGTCGAGGAGGGAGAACGGCACAACCGTAACGTCTGCGTTCTTGTAGAGAGGGAGTAGTTTGCTGAAATCGAGGTATCCATGGAAATCCACCGCGTGCTCGATCTCCTCTTGACGCACGATCTCTTCGCAAGAAGACCGTCCGGGGCCGTCGCCGGCCACATCAAGGAAGAACCTCGCAGGACCGACTCTCCCCAAGATTCGAAGCAAGATGTCGAGCCGTCGATCCAACAAATTCCTTCCTGGTCGTGGAATTCGGCCGACGTACAGGAGGCGCGGAACTCCTCGCCGATAGTCGGATTTAGGGATCGCAGCCTGGACTTCTGGTCGAAGGGGCAGCGCGACGACCTCAAACATGTCGCGACTCGGCACGACACCCCGGAAGAGTTCGCGAACCGCTGGGAACGGGATGATGATTCGTCGCGCCTTCCGGTATGGCGCCCGCAAGGATGCCCTTTGGAAGGGCAGCATTTGTCCGCCATGCCATTGGAGCACGACAGGTGCCTTTGAGGCCCGAATGAGCCAAGGGACCCCAAGATAGAAGCAACCATGAATGTGCAACAAGTCACTCTTCAGGGTACGGATTCGCCGAAGAAGCGGCAAAGAGATGTCCCCACCGAATCGGACAATAGGCGCTGAGAAGGTAATCGGAAGGACTTCCATGCGAAAGGGCTCGGTCTGGATCACGGTCGCTGTCCGCGCTGACTCGTGAAGGAGGAGCAGGGTCACCTCGTGGCCGAGACGCGCCATCGCGGCGGCGAGCTGCTTCGAGAAATGATATCGTTCGGCGATCTCGGGTATCGACCAGCCGGCGAATCGCCAACCGTGGGCAAGTATGTAGGCGATTCTCATGCCCGCCTCACGATGTAGCGCCATCCAAGGACCAGCCACACAAGGGCGCAGCCGAAGAGGAACGTTTGTCGGATCGGGCCGAAGGTCGACGAAGTCGTGATTGCTACCGTGAGGTCGAAGGCATTCGGAAAGATTAGGAAGGCGAACCCCGTCGCAGTGGAGTTCCACAAAGTGTATATCAGGAAGAGGATCCAAAATCGGTTGGCGTCGCGAAACCCTCTGCCTGAGAGCAGCTCCGGGAAAAGCAGAAGCGGGAAAATCACGGCCAGATTCTGCTCCGCTAGAAAAGTCCGAGTGGTCATGAACCCGATGAGGATAATCACTGCGAACTGAGTCAAGTCGCGGAAGTCAGTGAGAGGGCGGTTTCGGAGAGCGACGTACATGACGACCACGACGATGAAGGGCAGGTATCCGAGAACGGAGAGGACGGAGAGGTCGCCCAGATTGATTGGAATCGTGTTGTACAATGTGAATCCCCCGGCGGCGACTGTTTGATACGTGACCGCGGACGCGAACCGGGAGACCGCCCAGTCGAAAATGAAAAACGGGAGGAGCACGAGGGCGCCCGTCGCGCCGACCAGCCCAGAGGTGAACTTCGAAACCCGCTCCACCCGATCACCCGCGGGAACGGGCCGCTTGATAATCCAGAGGAACGCGAGCGGCACGAGCGGGAACGCCAAATGCTTCAGGGCAATCGAGACGCCTAGAGCAAGTCCGGCCTCCAACGTCTTGTCTTGGTCGAGGAGGTAGAGGGAGACGAGCATGAGGAGGGCGACTACAGTATCGTACATATTCCAGAATGTGCTCGTGTAGAGTAGGAAGGGATTGAAGAGCACGAGGAGCTCGGCACGCGATGCCGTGGCCGAGTCGCAACCTTTCTTCGCCAGGGTCGTCCGAACGAACCTAGCGAGGAGCAAATTTCCGAGGATGATTGGGACCTTGATGGCGATGTTCATGACAAGGGGATTCCCGGTCGGAACGTACGCGATGTCGTACATGGCCGCGAGAAACAATGCCCACGGCGGTGCGTAACCGATGCCTCCGACGACACCAACCAGGCTCGGTGAACGATAGTAGTCCGCGAGATTGTATACGAAATACGGAGACAGTCCGTGTGCGACGCCCGCTCCTGTCCCAAAGAAGATTCGTGTATCGTACCAATGCCCGAAGGGAAACAAGGCGATTTGAATCGCCGCCGCGAGGAGATATCGACGGTTCGTGGAAGCCCACCGAATCGCCCGCCGCGCGGAAGCCTGGATAGGCATGGTTCG
>WNGN01002553.1_pt1 | contig 14518 bp, 17 predicted proteins | sample 5400561 | NCBI WGS metagenome assembly WNGN01 (sample SAMN13153379, study PRJNA577476) | soil metagenome | isolation source: 115 cm soil or saprolite under Garry oak tree replicate 2 | place: USA:California | collected 2016-06-15
CGCGGGCGCAGGCGACCCTCGATCTCATCCTCTACATCGTGTTCTTTCTCCCGGGCGTGACCGCATTTGTCTGGGCCGGCTACACGTACGCGGCAGAGTCCTGGGCCATCAACGAGCATTCGAACATCACCTCCGAGGGCCCGCCGGTCTATCCCTTCAAGACCGTCATTCCCGTGGCCGGCGCGCTGGTGCTGATGCAGGGCATCGTCGAAATCATCCGCTGTGTGATCTGCATCAAGCAAGGAAAGTGGCCGTCGCGGGAGGCGGACGTGCAGGAGGTCGATGTGGACAAGTTGAAGGAGATGGTCCACGTCAAGGAAGAGGACATCCAGAAGCTCGACGCGCTCGTCGTCAAGCAGGAGTCGCGGCAGTGAAGATGCGCAAGGAAGGCTGGCTCGGTCTGCGGAAGGAACTGTGGTTCGGTTACTCGCTGATCGCGCTGATCATGATCCCGGTGATCGTCCTCACACCGTGGACGCACCTCACCAACGGCGACCTGGGCCTGCTGATGCTGGCGCTGATCTGTGTCGGGATCATGCTCGGGTACTGGACGGCCTTCACGCTCATGGGGATGGGGGTCTTCTTCGCCTGGATGGCGTATCGGAGCGTGGATCCGGCGCTCGCGACCCGGCAGGTCCTTGACCTGTTCGTGCAGCGCAGCTACGGCGTCATGTCGAACGACGTGCTGATCGCGATCCCGCTGTTCCTGTTCATGGGCTATCTCGTCGAGCGGGCGAAACTGATCGACCGGCTGTTCAGGAGCCTGCATCTTGCCACCGCACGCGTACCGGGGTCTCTGGCGGTGGCGACGATCGTCACCTGCGCTATCTTCGCGACAGCCACCGGCATCGTCGGCGCGGTGGTGACACTCATGGGCCTGCTCGCGTTTCCCGCGATGCTGAAGGCCGGATACAACGTCAAGGTTGCGGCCGGCGCGGTCACCGCGGGGGGCTGTCTCGGCATCCTGATTCCCCCCTCTGTGCTGCTGATCGTCTATGGCGCGGTTGCTGGTGTATCGGTCGTCCAGCTCTACGCCGGTGCCTTCCTGCCCGGCTTCATGCTCGCGGGGCTCTATATCGGTTATGTCATCGTGCTCGCGAAGTGGAATCCCAAGCTCATGCCTCCGCTCCCCCAGAGCGAGCGGCGCGTGGAGCTGCCGTCGTTTGCCCAGACGCTAGCCGGCCGCGGCAACAACGCCCTCGTCGGGCTCTGGCGCGCGCTCACTGGAGGCGGAGCTGGCGTCGCGCAGCGGACTGTGCTCGGGCAGTTCATGGTCACACTGGTGCCGGCGCTGTTCATTGCCGCAGTGCTGGGTGTCACCTATCGGATGGCGACCGCGCCGGAAGTCGAGGCCAGCACGGCCGGCCTGATCGAGGCCGGCGGACTCATCGCCGCGCCCGAACCGGAAAGGGAGGCGTCCACGGGCCTCATCGGCACGCCCGAAGCAGAGGAAAAGGACTCGGAGGCGAAGCAGGCTTTACCCGAGATGCCCGCCGCAACTGCGCCCGCGGCCGCTGAACGTGATCGTCTGCCCGTGCCCCTATGGTTGTGGATCACATTCGCCGTCGGCATCGGCGCCGTCGCGCTCATTTACCGGCTCTGGAGCTGGGAGCGGCTGGAAGTATTCAAGATGCTGCTCAGCTCGTTCTTTCCGCTGGCGCTGCTGATCGTGGCGGTGCTCGGAGCGATCGTGTTCGGGCTCGCGACGCCGTCCGAAGCGGCGGCAGTCGGCGGTTTCGGCGGCTTCATCCTGGCGGCGGTCTATCGCTTCATCGGCCGCTGGCGCGAGGCGAATCCGGGCGCCTCCAACCCCGGCCCCGTAATCTGGGGGACGGTGAAAGAGATGGGAAGCATCCTCAAGGAATCGTCTTTTCTCACCGCCAAGACCAGCGCGATGGTGTGCTGGCTGTTCGTCGGCTCCGGCATTTTCTCCGCGGCGTTCGCGCTGCTCGGCGGCCAGGAGCTGATCGAGAAGTGGGTGCTATCCCTGGACATGACGCCGGTGCAGTTCATGATCCTGGCGCAGTTCATCATCTTCATCCTCGGCTGGCCGCTGGAGTGGACCGAGATCATCATCATCTTCATGCCGATCTTCCTGCCGCTGCTGCCGCACTTCAACATCGACCCGTTGTTCTTCGGCTTGCTGGTGGCGCTCAATCTGCAGACGGCGTTCCTGTCGCCGCCGGTGGCGATGGCGGCGTTCTACCTCAAGGGCGTCTCGCCGCCCCATGTGACCCTCAACGCGATCTTCGCCGGCATGATGCCGTTCATGGGGATTCAGTTGATCGCCCTGGTNGTCTACGGGCGCTAGCGCATCGTGGAAGCGCTTTCGCCCGCCTCGTTAGCGGCCAGCGCGGCCGCGCGAAAAATCCGCGAAGGCCTGCTGACCTCCGAAGAACTGGTTGCGGCGTGCCTGGAGCGCATTCGCGCAACAGAACCCTCGGTGCAGGCTTGGACCTTTCTCGACGAGGAGCATGCGCTTGCGCAAGCTCGCGCCGCTGACGAGCGCAAGCGCAGCGGCGAGCCGATCGGCGCGCTGCACGGCGTTCCGGTCGGCCTCAAGGACATCATCGATACCGCCGACATGCCGACCGAGAACGGCACCGTTCTGCACAAGGGCCGCGCGCCACGGGAAGATGCGGCAGTGGTGAAGATGCTGCGTGCTGCTGGCGCGGTGGTCCTCGGCAAGACAGTCACGACGGAGTGCGCCTATTTCGCGCCAGGAAAGACTCGCAACCCGCACAACCCCGAGCACACGCCGGGCGGCTCGTCGAGCGGCTCGGCGGCGGCGGTTGCAGCCGCCATGGTGCCGCTCGCGCTCGGCAGCCAGACCAACGGCTCGACCATCCGGCCCGCCGCGTTCTGCGGCGTGTACGGCTTTAAGCCCACGCATGGCCTGATTCCGCGCTCGGGCATCCTCGAGTTGTCGCGCACGCTCGACCACGTCGGCTTGTTCGCACGCACGATCGACGACATCGCGCTTCTCGCCGAGGAGCTCGCCGGCTACGACGAGGGCGACCCGGATACGCGGCCGCGTGCCCGTATTCCTTTTCAAATGATGTCTTCGGAGGAACCGCCCATCGAACCCATGCTGGCGTTCGTGAAGACGCCGCACTGGGAGAAGGTCGATGCCGGGACGCGCGAGGCGTTCGCGGAGCTGGCCGGCGCGCTGGGCGAGCGGGTGGAAGAAATCGAGCTGTTCGCTTCGGCCGCCGATGCCTGGAGCTGGCACAAGACCATCATGGAGGCCGAGATGGCGGCGAATTTCGAGCGCGAGTGGCAGCAGGGCCGCGACAAGCTCTCGGAGCAGCTGCGCTCGCTCATCGAGCGCGGGCGCGAAACTCGCGCCGTCGATTACCAGCGCGCGCTGCGCAGGATCCGGCCGGTGGTGGAGGGCTTCGACGAGCTTTTCATGGAGCGCTACGACGCCATTCTCACGCCCGCCGCGCCGGGCACTGCGCCCAAAGGCCTGTCTGCCACGGGCGATCCGTCTTTCTGCACGCTCTGGACGCTGTGCGGAATGCCGGCGTTGTCGCTGCCGCTGCTGCAGGGCTCCGACGGGCTGCCGCTCGGCGTGCAGCTCGTCGGAAGGCGCGGCTTCGACGCGCGGCTGCTGCGCACCGCGCGCTGGCTGGTCGAGGCGACGCGCTAGACCGAGGCGGCCTGCGCCCTCAGCGTTTCGAGCTCGGTGCGCAGCCGCTCGAGCTCGCTGCGATCGGAAAAGGAAACCGCCCAGTGGGTGAGGCGCCCGTCGGCGCAGCGGATCGCGCCGAGCGCGATCTCGATGTGGCGGGCGGCGCCGTCCTTCCCCCAGGCTTTCAGCTGGCAGCCGCAAGGCGCCTCGGAAAGAACACGCTGCAGCAGCGCCTCGTCGCCACGAAACAGCAGCGCGGCGAGCGGGCGGCCGACGGCCTCGCGCTCGTCAAAGCCGAAGAACTTCTCGAACGCCGGATTCACGTAGGTCACGATGCGCGCGGACGGCACTGCATCGAGCAAGGCGAGCGGGAAGCCGCACGCGCCGAGCGCCGCCCGCGACAACGCGCTGTCGGAGAGCAGGCGGAAAAGCGCGGGAGCCGCCTCCGGCCTGGCTATTCTGTTGGGCAGCGTCATGCCGCGCGGCGCACGGGCTCGGACAGGGAATAGCAGTAGCGCCGCAGCCGGCTGAGGTCCGCGGTGGAGATGGCCCGCCGCAGGAACTCCATGTTGCGGTCGATTTCGGACTGGTACAGGTTCGGGCCGTCGAAGTGCGCCTCGGCATAGCGGATCACGGCGCCCAGCTTCCGGTCGATGCGGTCGCGCGCCACGTACTCGTAGAACCCCGGCGTCTTGATGATCAAGTCGTCGCCGGAAGCGTAGCGCACCACTTCGCGGCCGTCGGGCAGCCGCTCGCGCGCGATATTGCCCAGGACGAACTCCCGGTACAGGAACTGGCGGCATTTCTCCAGGTACATGCGATCGGACATTTGCCCGATCAGGTCGGCGGTGCCGACCAGGCAGCCGACCAGGCGGTCCTTCGGGTCGGCGACGTGGATGTCCTCGATTTCCATCTCGTAGCCGGTGAAGTGCACCAGCTGCGCTGCGACCGCGACCTCGGCAGAGAACCCCAGTCGGGGCAGGTAGGCGGATATGAAGTCGGCGCTGCGGCTGACGTGGATCTTGGTGAACACCGCGCCGTTCGCGACTTCGGTCTCCGAGCGCCGCTTCATGTACCCCGCGTCGTGGAGCAGCGCCACCAGCACGCCGAGCATGGCGCGCCGGGCGCCGAGCTGGTCGGACGGCGCGCAGCTGCGCTCGTGGCCGTCGATGAGGCGCGCCATGGCGAGCGTGACGTCGAGCGAATGCCGGATGTCGTGATACAGCGTGTCGCAGGCGAAGTAGCCGGAGAAGCGGCCTTCGAACAGCGCGCGGAAGTCGTCGAAGGCGCGCGCCAGCCGGTTGAGGTTCTCTCCAGGGTAGCGGGCGGTGAACAGGGCGAGGACCGCGTCGCGGACCCGTTGCGGATCCTCGACATTTACGCGGTTCGTGACGTCGTTCTGGTTTAGTCGGTCTTGCATGGCGCGTCGCCGGCGTCGCCTTGCCGCGCGGCTTCGCTTCCTCAGCGATTATTCTCCGCGCCTCGGCGCGAGGCAAGACGAGCGTGCGAAAACAAAGGGGAGACGGCCTGTAAGCCGGGTTCTGTGGTCACCGGCCGGGCGCACCCGGCCGGGCCGGCAGCCATTCCTCTGGGCCCCGGGTTGCCCCGGGGCTCTAGCCACCTACCCGCAAGCTTCGGCCGAGCCGGCCTCGATCGCCTGCCTATTTGGTGTTGCTCCGGATGGAGGTTGCCGCGTTTCACCCCTCGGCTTTGGGCCGAGGACTCGTCTCTGTGGCCCTGTTCGTCACGTCGCCGTGCCAGGGGGTTACCCTGCATCCCGCTCTGCGGAGCCCGGACTTTCCTCTATGCGGCCGCAAAAACCGGCGCACAGCGGCTGCCTGGCCGACTCCCGGACGCGATTTTACCCCGCGAGGGCGCAAGAGTATGCTTTCTCGATGCGAAGACGGCTGTATTTTCTGCTGCCCGATGTGGAAAGCGCACGGCACACCGCGGACGACCTGCTCCTCGCGCGCGTCGAGGACCGCCACATGCACTTTCTCGCCAGGCGCGGCACCGACCTCGGCGAGCTCCACGAGGCGAGTTACCTGTTCAAGACCGACCTGCTGCATGGCGCCGGCATCGGCCTGATGCTCGGCGGCGTCGGCGGCCTGGTTCTCGGCGCGGTCATCGTCGCCTACCCGCCGGAAGGCACGCAGCCGCAGCTGGTCGCGGTGCTGATCGCCGCCGTCGTCGGCGGCATCCTGGGGGCGTGGATGGCAAGCATGGCCGCCGCCGCCGTGCCCAATTCGCGGCTCAAGGCCTTCCACGAGGACATCGAGCGCGGCAAGGTCCTGCTCATGGTCGACGTGCCCTACGGCCAGGTCGAGCAGATCCGCGAGGTGGTCCTTTCACGCCACCCGGAGGCGGTGGCCGGCGGCCTGGCGTCGCGCTACCCGGCGTTTCCGTAGGCGCGCGGAGAATCGCGCCGGGCGCGCCGGAAATAGCGCGTGTCGTCGTAGAACTCCGGCCGCTCGGTTCCCGGCAGCCATCCCGGGTACCCGAAGATGGGGACCGGCGCCAGCTCGCGCGGCGTAGCCTGCGTCGAGCGCTGCGCAAGCCATGCAGCCGCCTGCGCGTCCGCGTCGGCGCCAGGCGCAACGAAAATGGCCTTGCAGGTGATGCCGGGCCACGGATCGAGCGCCTTCTCCAGGACCGCGTGGCCAAGCACCGAGATGCGCATCGAACGCAGCACGCGCCTGCGATGCTCCCAGAACAGCTCCTTCCAGCGGAAGCCGCGCAGCAGGGCGAGCAGCTCGGCGTCGGCGCAGGCGACGATGGCTCCGCCCTCGTCGAACAGCGTCAGCAGGTCGCGCAGGCGGCCGCGACGGCCGCGCTCGTGCGGGATGCGCTCGGCGTGCATGGCGTTGATGCGCGCCTTGGTCCGGGGGAACGCCAGCCAGGCGAGCGCGTTGAACAGGTCGTGCAGGCTTTCCGGCCGCGTTTCCACGCAACCCGACTCGAACACGCGCACTTCATAGTAGGCGTCGGCAGCCCCGGGCGGGACGAAGCGCACCGGCCGGCCGCTCTCGGTGCGCAGTCCCGCGGCGTCGGCAAGCGCGTTCAGATGGCCGAGGGTCGCGCCGCCCGCGGCTTGCAATCGCTCGTGCCACGGCCTGATCGGGTCGAAGACCGGCTGTCTCAGAGAAGCTTCCACGGGATCGTTTCCCCTGCGCGAAGCGGCACCAGCTCCTCGCCGCCGAACTCGAGGTGCGCAGGCGCCTTCCATTCTTCGCGCACCAGGGTGATGCTTTCCCGGTTGAGGGGGAGCCCGTAGAACTGGGGCCCGAACACGGAGGCGAAGCCCTCGAGCTTGCCGAGCGCGCCGGCCTCCTCGAAGGCGATGGCGTAGAACTCGATGGCCGCGTGCGCGGTGTAAATGCCGGCGCAACCGCAGGCCGTCTCCTTGGCGTGCCGCGCGTGCGGCGCGCTGTCGGTGCCGAGGAAAAACTTGGGGTTGCCCGATGCCGCGGCCTCGACCAGCGCCTCGCGGTGGTCCTCGCGCTTCAAAACCGGCAGGCAGTAGTGGTGCGGGCGGATGCCGCCCATGAAAAGCGCGTTGCGGTTCATGAGCAGGTGGTGGGCGGTAATCGTCGCAGCGATATTCGGACCGGTGACCTCGATGTATTGCACCGCGTCCCGAGTGGTGATGTGCTCGAGCACCACCTTGAGCTGGGGAAAGCGCTCCACCAGCGGTCCGAGCACTTCCTCGATGAAGGCCTTCTCGCGGTCGAAAACGTCGATCGCAGGGTCGGTCGACTCGCCATGGACCAGCAGCGGCATGCCGACTTCCGTCATTTTTTCGAGGGCATGGAAGCAGCGTGACAGGCGCGTGACGCCTTCGTCCGAATGAGTGGTTGCGCCGGCCGGGTAGAGCTTCACGCCGAATACCTGCCCCGAGCGCTTGGCGAGCGCGATTTCCTCGGGCGGCGTGTCGTCGGTAAGGTACAGCGTCATCAACGGCTCGAAGGCCGTGCGCGGCGGCAGCGCGCGCAGGATGCGTTCGCGGTACTCGAGCGCCTGCTGCGTCGTGCGAACGGGGGGCTTCAGGTTGGGCATCACGATGGCACGCGCGAAACGCCGCGCGCTGTCGGCGAGCACCGAGGCCATGGCGGGCCCGTCGCGCAAGTGCAGATGCCAGTCGTCCGGGCGCTTCAGCGTGAGCCGGTCCATCGACCGAATTCTACTTGGCGCGCTCGAGCGCCCTGCGGTACAGAACGCTCCTTGGAACCCCGGTGATGCGCGCAGCGAGCCGCGCCGCCTCGCTCGGCGCCAGAGCCTCCAGCAGCGCTTCGAGCACGCGTTCGGCTTCCAAAGTCTGTGCCGACCTGGGCTCGCCCGGCGCGAGCACCAGCACGAACTCGCCCTGCTGGCGATGGGGGACGGCGAGCAGCCAGTCGCGCGCTTCGCCGAGCGGCAGTCGTGCCACGTCCTCGAATTTCTTCGTCAGCTCGCGGGCGATCACCACTTCCCGCGCCACGCCGAAGCGCTCCGCCAGGTCCGCCAGCGTTTCGAGCACGCGGTGCGGCGCTTCATACAGGATCACCGGCCAGGGCAGCTCGAGGCCCTCCAGCGCCTTGCGGCGCGCTGAACGGCCGGCCGGAAGAAAGCCCGCAAAGAGAAAGCGCGCCGCGGGGAACCCGGACGCCGAGAAGGCCGCCACCGCGGCGCTCGGCCCGGGAATGGGAATGACGCGGATGCCAGCACGATGCGCCTGCTCGACGAGCAGCGCGCCGGGGTCGGACAACGCGGGCGTGCCGGCATCGCTGATCAACGCCACATTCTTGCCCGCGTGCATGACCCGCAGAAGCTTGGCGGCGGTGGCGCGCTCGTTGTGCTCGTGCAGTGCAACCGTGCGCGCCGGGATGGCGTGCCGCGCGAGCAGCGTGCGGCTGGTTCGCGTGTCCTCGCAGGCGATCAGATCGGCGGCGCGCAGCGCTTCGATCGCGCGCGGGCTGGCGTCGCCCAGGTTGCCGATCGGCGTGGCGACGACATAGAGGCTGCCTGGGATCATCCGGTCAACGGGGCTCGCGCAGTTTCGTTAAGCCTGCCATGAACTGGGCCGGGGCGCGAGCCGAAGACCTCTGTGCAGGCCTGCTGAGGGCGGCAGGCTTGCGGCTGATCGAGCGAAACTGGCGCTGCCGGCTGGGAGAGATCGATCTCATCGCCGAGGAGGGCGGCACGCTGGTGTTTGCCGAAGTCCGCATGCGCCAGAGCGGCAACTACGGCGGCGCGGCCGAAAGCGTGACGGCGGCGAAGCGCGCTCGCCTGCTTGCCGCGGCGCGCCTCTACCTGGCCGGGCGCCGGGACGCGCACTGCCGCTTCGACGTGTTTCTCATCGACGGCGTCGCCGGGCACGTGCAGTGGATCCGCAACGCCTTTGGCGAGTAGCGCTGCTCGCGGCCTTGCTCGCCGCAGGCCCGGTGCGCGCCGACGAGCGCGCGCCGAGCGTGCGCTTGCTGGTGCAGAGCTCTCCGCTGGCGGGTTTCCGGTATCACGCCGCCGCGGAAGTATGGGATCAGCTGCGGGTGGGCGACGCCCTCGAGCTGCGTCGCGAGCCCGACAATCCGCATGATCCCGGCGCCGTGAGCATCGCGTGGCGCGGCCGCAAGCTGGGCTACGTGCCGAGGCGCGAAAATGCGGCGCTCGCATGGGGCCTGGACCGCGGCGAGCCGCTGCGCGCGCGCATCAGCCGCCTCGCGCCCCATCCCAATCCGGCGCGTCGCGTCGAGTTCGAGGTTTACTTCGAGTAGAATCGAAGACATGGGACACGCGGAGCAGAACGCAGCCCTCTCGGCGCGCGTGACCGCGCACTTTGCCGAGAGCGCGAATCTCAAATTGGCCGCATCGCAGTCGCTGGCGGAGCCCGTGGCGCGCGCGAGCGCGCTGCTCGCCGACTGCCTGCGGAGCGGCGGCAAGGCGCTCGCCTGCGGCAACGGCGGCTCGGCGGCCGATGCGCAGCACTTCGCAGCCGAGCTCATCAATCGGTTCGAGACCGAGCGCCCGCCGCTCGCGGCGGTGGCTTTGACGACGGACAGCTCGACCCTCACGTCGATCGCGAACGACTATGCCTACCAGCAGGTCTTCTCCAAGCAGCTGCGGGCGATCGGCCGGCGCGGGGACGTGCTGCTCGCCATCTCGACCAGCGGCAACTCCGGCAACGTGCTCGAGGCGATCGGCGCCGCGCACGAGCTAGAGGTGCACGTGATCGCATTAAGCGGGAACGGCGGCGGCAAGCTCGCCTCCCTGATCAAGGCCGACGATGTGCACATCTGTGTGCCGCACCGGAACACCGCCAGGATCCAGGAAGTCCATTTGCTGGTGCTGCACTGCCTGTGCGACGGCATCGATTTCCAGCTGTTCGGCGCGAAGCGATGAAGGCCCGGACCTGGCTGGCGCTTGCCGTCGCGGCGGGCGCGGCGCTGCTGCAGGGCTGTGAGCTGGCATTGATCGGCGCCAGTGCCGGCGCCGCTTACTCGACGCTCGAGGACCGCCGCTCCTCGGGCACGCAGCTGGATGACGACGCGATCGAGCTGCGCGCCGGCAGCCGTATCGCCGATCGCTTCGCCGACAAGGTCCATGTCAACGTCGCCGCGTTCAACCGCGCCACGCTGATCACGGGCGAGGTTCCGGATGAGGCGGTGCGCGCCGAAGTGGAAAAGATCGTGCAGGGGGTGCCAAACGTCCGCGGCGTGACCAACGAGGTGCAGCTGGCGCCGATCACCTCGCTTGGCGAGCGCACCAGCGACTCGCTCATCACTGCCCAGGTCAAGGCGCGCTACCTCAGGGCGAAGGCGTTCAACCCCGTGCACGTCAAGGTGGTGACCGAAGCGGGCGTGGTGTATCTGATGGGCGTGGTGACCGAGCGCGAGGCTGACGACGCGGTCGACCTCGCGCGCACCACCGGCGGCGTGCGCAAGGTGGTGAAGATCTTCGAATACTGCAAGGCGAGCGAGCAGGTCTGCCGGCCCCATCCTCCCGGCCCGCCGGAGGAGAAACCGAAACCCGCGGCCTGATCGCGTGCAGGCTTCGCCGCCGGCCTACGAATCCAAGATCCGCGCACCGCGCGAACTCGAGCGCTGGAGCGCGCAGCTGCCCCGGCCGCTGGTCTTCACCAATGGCGTGTTCGACATCCTGCATCGCGGCCATGTCGTCTATCTCTCTCGCGCGCGCGCGCTCGGCGCGGCGTTGCTGGTCGCGCTGAACAGCGATGCCTCCGCCAGGCGCCTGGGCAAGCCGGGAGAGCGGCCGATCAATGCGCTGGAGGATCGGCTCGCGGTCATCGCCGCGCTGTCGATGGTCGACGCGGTAACGTGGTTCGAGGACGATACGCCGGCGCAGCTGATCGCCGCGTGCCGGCCGGAAGTGCTGGCAAAGGGCGGCGACTGGCCGGCCGAGCGCATCGTTGGAGCGAAGGACGTTCTTGCGCGCGGCGGGCGCGTAGTGTCGATCCCGTTCGAGCACGAGCGCTCGACGACGGCGCTCCTGCAGCGCATCCGCGGCGCTAAAGCCTGAGCTGATAGCACACCGCGCCGGGCGTCGGCGCAGCGAGATACGGCGCAACTTCCTTGAAATCGAGCGAGCGGTACAGGGCGATCGCCTCACCCATGCTGGGCAGGGTGTCGAGCACCACCCGGCTGCGGCCGGTCGCGCGCGCCGCGGCGATCGCTGCCGCGGCGAGCGCGCGGCCCAGGCCTTGTCCGCGGTAAGCCGGGCGAACGTAGAGACGCTTCATCTCGGCCGCGTCGGCATCGAGCGGCCGCAGAGCCACGCAGCCCGCGCTGCCCGACGCGTCGAGCGCGAGGAACAGCCGCCCCGCCGGCGGCGCGTACTCCCCCGGCAGCGCCGCCAGCTCGCGCTCGAGCCCGACGAAGCAGCACGGCGCATCCACGGCGCGCGCATATTCGGCGAACAGCGCGCGCACGGCGGCGACTTGCGTTGCTTGCGTCGCATGCACGATATTGGCCATATACTATTCTTCCATGCGCCTCCACCAGCTGAAAGTCGACTACGACGCCGAGCAGGACCGGCTGCTGATGCTGGTCGCGACCAGCGAGGGCGTGGAGCTGCGGCTCGCGCTGACGCGCCGGTTTGTCAAGCTCTTATGGCCCCTGCTGGTCAAGCTGGCCGAGGAAGCGAGCCCTCGCATCCGCACGCAGGCCAACCCGGAAGCGCGCAAGGCGCTGCTGGGACTGGAGCACGAGCACGCGGTGTCGAAGGCGGACTTTTCGAAGCCTTACGACGCGGTGCCGAGCGCGACCCCGCTCGGCGAAGCGCCGCTGCTGCTCGCGCGCATTCAAACCGGCCACGACCGCAACGGTCAGCCGGTCGTCGCCCTGCATCCGTCGGAGGGGCAGGGCGTGACGCTGACCTTCGATTCGGTGCTGCTGCACTCGGTATGCCGCCTGCTCCAGGCCGCGGTACGGAAAAGCGATTGGGACATGGAGCTGAAGCTTCCGGGCACCGAGCCTCAGGATAGCGCCGAGCGCCCGGCGCGCACCCTCAATTAGTTCGGCCTTCGACCAGCTCGGCCTGATCGCGCCGCTCACCGCGGCGGTCCGGGAACTCGGCTACGAAAAGCCGACGCCGGTGCAGGAGCAGGCCATCCCCCTGGTGCTTGCCGGGCGCGATCTCATGGCAGGCGCGCAGACCGGGACCGGAAAGACCGCGGCGTTTGCGCTGCCGATCCTGCAGCGCCTTGCGCCTCAGGCCAGCGGCTCGGCGTCGCCGGCGCGCCATCCGCTGCGGGCGCTGGTCCTCACGCCTACGCGCGAGCTTGCCATCCAGGTTGCCCAGAGCTTTGCCGAATACGGCAAAAACCTCCCACTGCGCAGCACGGTGGTCTACGGCGGCGTCGACATGAACGCGCAAATCGCGCAGTTGCGCAAAGGGGTGGAGGTCCTCGTGGCGACTCCGGGACGGCTCCTCGACCACGCGCAGAACAAGACCGTCATGTTCAACCAGGTGTCGACCCTGGTGCTGGACGAGGCGGACCGCATGCTCGACATGGGGTTCCTGCCCGACATCAAGCGCATCATCGCCCTGCTGCCGGCGCAGCGCCAGAACCTGCTTTTCTCGGCCACCTTTCCCGACGAGATCCGCACCCTGGCGAAGACCCTGCTGCGCAATCCCGCCGAGGTCCAGGTCGCAGCACGCAACGCGATGGCCGATCTCGTGACTCACGTGCTGCATCCTGTCGCCCGGGAGAAAAAGAGGGAGCTCCTGGCGTACCTCGTCCAGACTCGCGAGCTGCGCCAGGTCCTGGTATTTACGGCGACCCGCATCGGCGCGAATCGCCTGGCCCACCAGTTGCGGCGCGACCATATCCATGCCGACGCCATCCACGGCGACAAGTCGCAGGCCGAGAGGCTGGTCGCGCTGGAGGATTTCAAGTCGGGCAAGGTCCATGTGCTGGTCGCCACCGACGTCGCTTCGCGCGGACTGGACATCGAAGGCCTGCCGCAGGTCATCAACTTCGACGTGCCGCATTATCCCGAGGACTACATACACCGCATCGGCCGCACCGGCCGCGCCGGGCTGACCGGCGAGGCCATCTCCCTGGTCGCGCCCGAGGATCTCGAGTACCTCGCCGCCATCGAGAAGCTGATCAAGAAGCGGATCGAACGGGTGCTGATTCCGGGATTCCAGCCGAATGCCGGCACGGTCGCGGCGCTGATGGGCGGAGAGCCGTCGCGGCCGCCGCGGCGCGACGCGAACAGGCGCGCGGTCGACCCGATTTTCTCCACGCCCTACGAGCCGGGCTCATCGCCACCGTCGCCGGCTCCGGGGCAGAAGCCCGAGCCGACGCAAAGCAAACGCAAACAGCCCCAGGTCGCGGCGCTGCTGGGCGGACTCAAGCGCGCTTGAGCTCTATACGCATCGGGCGCCGTCGACCTCGATGCAAACACCGCTCACAAAGGCGGCATCGTCGGACGCGAGGTAAAGACAGGCGTTGGCTACGTCCAGCGGCGTAGCGAAGCGCCCGAGCGGAATGCTCGACAGGAAGCGCTTCTTCGATTCCTCGGTGAGTTCGCCGCCCGCGAACTCGGCCGAGAGCGAGGTCTCCGGGCTGAACACAGGATTGACGCAATTTACGCGGATGCGATCCGGGCCGAACTCGGCGGCCATCGATTTCGACATCAGGATCACCGCCCCTTTGGAGCTGTTGTAAACGGTCAGCCCAGGCCGCGGGCGAACGCCCGCCGTCGAGGCGATGTTGACGAAGCCGCCGCCGCCGCGCTTGCGAAACACCGGCACCGCGTGCAGCGCCGACAGGTACACGCTTTTCACGTTCACCGCGTAGACCTTGTCGAACTCGCCTTCCGTGACTTCGAGGTAAGGCTTGTTGCGGTGGGTCCAGCCGGCGTTGTTGATCACGATCTCGAGGCCCGGACCGGCCGCCTGGACGAGCTTCGCCCAGTCGGCGCTTTTCGTGACGTCCGCGGCGACGAATTGCGCCCCGATCTCCCTGGCCACGCGCGCGCCCGCCTGCGCATTGATGTCGGCGATCAGCAGCTTCGCCCCTTCCCGCGCGAAGCGCGTGGCGATTCCCTCGCCGAAGCCGGAACCGCCGCCGGTGACGATGGCCACCTTGTCCTTGAGCCGCATCTAGCCTCCAGGCAGGTCCTTGAACGGGCTATGGTCGCACAGCTCGTCCACGTAGCGCGTGATCCCCGCGGCTTCGCGCTCGAGGAAGCCCTCCACGGCGCGCGCGAATTTTGGATGCGCGAGCCAGTGCGCCGAAAACGCCTCGACCGGCAGCAGGCCCCGGAACAGCTTGTGCTCGCCCTGCGCGCCGCCCTCGAACGCCTGCAGGCCGCGCGCGATCGCGTATTCGATCGCCTGGTAATAGCAGCATTCGAAATGCAGCAGCGGCAGGTGCTCGGT
>WNGN01004936.1_pt1 | contig 14509 bp, 16 predicted proteins | sample 5400561 | NCBI WGS metagenome assembly WNGN01 (sample SAMN13153379, study PRJNA577476) | soil metagenome | isolation source: 115 cm soil or saprolite under Garry oak tree replicate 2 | place: USA:California | collected 2016-06-15
AGACTTAGAGAAATGGAAGGCGCGGCTAAAGGAGATCGAAGGTCGGCTAGAGACGCTCCGAGAGCGGTATGCCGCGTTCGTCGTCGCGGCCGAAGAAGTCCTCGAAGTCGAGGTGGACAAGGCGGAAGCGGCGCTCCGGTTCGCCGTGAGCGAGCATTCCTTTGTCGTCGACGGCTGGCGGACCTCCGCACGATCGTCCGAGCTTCGGGCGAGGTTCGAGGCCATGGGCATCTTCGTGGAATCCGAAGACCCGCATGCCGCCCACGAGGCCGAGGGGCCGGCGGTCTTGCTCCGAAACCCGAAACCGGCGAAACCGTTCGAATTCCTGATCGACCTCTATTCGACGCCGAATTACCATGAGTTGGACCCGACTCAATTTCTGTTCCTCGCGGCCCCATCCTTCTTCGGTTTCATGATCGGCGATGCAGGTTACGGCGCCCTCTTCATCGCCTTGGGGATCATCGCCACGGTCCGGCTGAGCCGAGACAGCTTTTGGTGGCGACTCTTCGCGGTCACGGCAATCGGCGGCGTCTGGGCGCTCCTCCTCGGCCTCTTCATTTTCGGCGAGGCCTTTGGAGTCCCATTCCATCCTCCTCCGGCCCATCTGGAAGAACTGAGTTTCGAGTCCTTCGGTATCTCGATTCCGATCCAACCCGTCATTCACAAGGCGTTCGGCGTAGCCGACATAGTCTATCTTTCCATCCTGTTCGCTGAAATGCACCTTGGTACCGCGTACATCATCGGGTTCGTGAACGAGATCCGTCACAACAAGAAACACGCGCTCGCGAAGCTCGGCTGGTTCTTGTGCCTCTTCGGGCTCTTTACGCTCCTGACCTTCTCCCTCCGATGGAACCCCATCGCCCGATGGGTCTGGAACGTGCCGCTCGGATGGTTCCCGAGGACCATCGAGCCCCTCGGGCTGAGCGGTTTCGTGGGCGTGCAGCTCCCTCTCGTCTCCCTCGTCCTCATCTTTGGCGCCTTTCTCGCCCTGACCGAGTCCGTCATCGCCCCCATCGAGATCGCGGGGCTGCTCGCGAACATCATGTCTTACACGCGGCTTGCGGGACTCGGAATCGGCAAGGCGGCAATCGCGTCCGCGTTCAACACGATCCTCTTTCAGGGAATGATCTTCCCCGGTCAAATCGGCTTCGTCATCCTGGGAATCGTCTTCCTGGTCATGGCCCAGCTCCTCGTCTTCCTGCTCGGTTGGATTTCGGCGGGAATTCAAGCCCTCCGGTTGAACTACGTGGAGGCCTTCATCAAGTTCTACAAGGGCAACGGGACTCCGTTCCGTCCCTTTGGGAAGAGAACGACGCAGGAGGTATAGACGCATGGTGGCAGACCCATTCGCTGCGCTGTCCGCGGCGATCACGATGGCAGGGACAGGAATAGCGACCGCATGGGCCGAGAAAGTCGTCGGAGGGGCGACCGTCGGGGCGATGGCCGAAAAGCCCGAGCTGTTCGGGCGGGGCCTGATTCTGATGGTGCTGCCGGAAACGATCGTCGTCTTCGGCCTGGTGATCGCACTCCAGCTGCTGAGCAAAGTGGGTGCTCCGTAGAGCGATCGTCATGGGCCTCGAAATGGTAATCGAGGACGTCCTCTCCCGAGGACGCTCGGAGGCCGAGGAGATCCGCCGCGCGACCGCCGCGGAGCGAGAGCGGATTCTCCAGGACGCGCGCGCCGAAGGAGCGAAGCTGCTCGCGCAACGGGAGCAAGAGGCGAAGGGTGCCGCGGAGCGGGTGCGAATCCAGGCCTTGGCCCGTGCGGAACTGGAGAGCAAGAAGATCGTCCTGTCCGCGCAAAAGGAACTCCTCGATCAGGTCTACGCCGCGGTCCTCGACAGGCTCTCCCGCCTCGCGGAGAGCGAGGGCCTGGTCCAGTCCCTCCTCCGGGCGCACGAAGAAGAATGGCGGAACGGGAAGGTGTACTGCAACGCGCGCGACGCGAACGCGGTGCGATCAATCGTGGGCAAGAGTTTCGGCGGAACGATTGACTGCGTCGGGGGAGTTGTGATCGATAGCGCGGACGAATCCCGCCGGATCGACCTTCGGTTCGAGACGATCCTCGCGGACGTCTGGCGGGACTCGATTAAGGAGGTCGCGGAGGTCTTATGGCCGCCCCAATGACCTCCACCCTCTCGTCCGAATTCGCTCGATACTGGCGGCGCGTGACTCGCTGGATCCCGATCTAGAGCGGGAACTATCCGTACGGCACCGCGCGGGTACGCGCGAAGAAGGCGGCGCTCCTTTTGCCGGACGTATACGAACGGATGCTCCAGATGGAAATCCCGCAGATCGCTCGGATCCTGAGCGAAGGGGCCTACAAGGCAGAGATCCTAACGCTCGCGACGAGGGCGTCCGGGGTCGACCTGATCGAACTCGCCACGAGCCGGAACCTCGCCGCCGTTTACACGCAGATCATCGAGTTCTCCGAGGGCGAGCTCCGGCAGATGATTGGTTGGTACCTGGACCGGTTCGACGTGCAGAATGTGAAGACGATCGTCCGCGGGAAGGTGTTCGGCGCATCCTCCGCGGACATCCTGGAAGACATCGTCGCCGCGGGGAGCATGCGGGAGTCCTTCCTCCAGGGCCTCATCGACCTGCCCACCCTAGAAGACCTGTTCGAGCGTCTCGAGGGGACAATCCATGCACAGGCCCTGCAGGCGTTGGGCAAGAGGCCGTCCGAGGTCCAGCGGTGGAACGAGTGGGAGGACCTCGTCACGAAACTGTATTACGAGAACCTCTTGGCCGTGGTCCCCGAGCGGACGGAAGGGACCCGGCTCATGCGGGAATTCATCCGCCGCGAGATCGACATCGTGAATCTGAAAACCCTCCTGCGGCTTTGGGCCTCGAAGACCACCTTGCCGTACGAGGCGTTCGTCGAGGGAGGCCTCGAGATTCCCAGGGCGGAGCTTGCGGAGATGGTCTCCCTGGACGTGAACGGCCTCGCGGCCCGTCTCCGAGACTACGCCCTCACGGAAGACCTCTCCACGCGGCTCAAAGACCTCCAGGCCCTCGGCGTGGGGCAGTTGGTCCGATCGGTTGAGAAACTCCATCTCCTGGAGGCGGGTCGGTACGCCCACGTGTACCCGCTCTCCGTCCTCGTCGTCCTGGACTACATCGTCCGGAAGGACCGCGAGGTCCAGAACCTGCGGATCATCGTCCGGGGGAAGGAGAGCGGCTTGTCCTCGGACGTCATCCGAGAGCTCCTGGTGATCTGAGATGGAACTCGCGGCCGTCGGCCGGGACGAATTCGTCCAAGGATTCAAGCTCGCCGGGGTCCGCAAGACCTTCAGCGTGGCCCGAGACCAGTTGGAGGCGCAGGTCGCGAGAGTCCTGGAGGATGCGAACGTCGGCATTCTGATCCTCAGCGCGGACGACATGGGCGCCTTGAGCCACAGCTTGCGACACCGGCTCGAGACCACCCCGCGACCCGTGGTCATCGCGGTCGGGAAGCGGGAGGAAGAGGACCTGCGGGAGAAAATCAAGCGGGCGATCGGCGTCGACCTGTACAAGTGATTCGATGACGGAGCACGGACCATGGCGGTGAAGCGAACGGACAAGGGCGTCGCGGGGAAAGGGACCGGCGAGATCTTCCGGGTCGCGGGACCCGTCGTCACGGCGACGGGACTCCGCCCGCGGATGTACGACGTCCAGTTCGTGGGAGAGGAGCAGCTCCTCGGAGAGGTCATCCAGCCCAGGTCAAGGAAGGGACGTTCAAGGTCGACGAGGTCGTCGTCCAGCTGGACAACGGAGAGCAGGTGAAGCTCGTCCAGACGTGGCCGGTCCGCCGAGCCCGTCCGGTCCGAGAGCGGCTCATGCCGACGATCCCACTGGTCACGGGGCAGCGAGTCCTGGACTTCCTCTTTCCGATCGCGAAAGGCGGGACCGCCGCGATCCCCGGAGGCTTTGGGACCGGAAAATGCGTCACCGGCGACACATTCGTGCACACGGTGGAGGGAGGCAGACGTCGCATCAAAGACCTTTTCACGGAGGCGAAAGGCACCGTGACGCGGAGCCAGAACGAAACTACGATTCGCCTTTCGGAGCCGATCGAGGTCCTTTCGCTCGAGGGCCAACGAGTGACCACGCGGATGGCCACCCACCTCTACCGGGGCGTAACCGAGGGATTGGTCTCAATCCGGACTAAGAATTGCAGGCACCTAAGCGTCACTCCGGTCCACAAACTCTTCCGAGTCAGAGATCGTATCGAAGAAGTTCCCGCGATCCTGCTCAAGCCTGGAGACTCGATCGCAATCCCCGACCTTACTGAAGGGCTCGCTTCCGACCGGATCGTGGAGGCCTCCTATCATCCTGGAGCCTCCCTAGTCTACGATCTGACTGTCCCGGGATCACACAATTTCCTTGGGGGCAATCTGCCCACATTCCTCCACAATACCGTCACCGAACAACAGCTTTCGAAATGGTGTGATGCGCAGGTCGTCATCTACATCGGTTGCGGCGAACGAGGGAACGAGATGACGGAAGTCCTGTCCACGTTCCCCAAGCTGATAGATCCGTACACCGGGGCGCCCCTGATGGAACGCATGTCCCTGATCGCGAACACCAGCAACATGCCTGTCGCCGCGCGAGAAGCCTCCGTGTACACGGGCATGACGCTCGCGGAGTACTACCGGGACATGGGGTACAACGTGGCGCTGATGGCGGACTCGACCTCACGCTGGGCGGAGGCGATGCGAGAGATCTCGAGCCGACTGGAGGAGATGCCGGGCGAGGAAGGCTTTCCGGCCTACCTGTCCGCGAGGCTGAGCGAATTCTACGAACGGGCCGGACGGGCGAAGACCCTAAGCGGCCTCGAGGGCTCCGTCAGCGTCGTCGGTGCCGTATCCCCGAGTGGGGGAGATTTCTCGGAGCCGGTTACGCAGGGAACCCTCCGGATCGTGAAGGTGTTCTGGGCTTTGGACACGGCCTTGCGAGCCCGACGCCACTTCCCCGCGATCAACTGGCTTCAGTCGTATAGTCTGTACACGCAGATCCTCGAGGACTGGTTCCGCAAGAATGTGAACGAGGAGTGGCCCCGACTCCGGTCGTGGACTCAGCGTACCCTCCAGGAGGAGGCCGAACTCGAGGAAATCGTCCGACTCGTCGGAGCGGACGCGTTACCACCGGACCAGCAGCTCACCCTCGAGGTCGCGCGCATGATCCGGGAAATCTTCCTCCAGCAGAACGCCTACCACGCCGTGGACACGTTCTGCCCTCCGGAACGGCAATTCAAGCTCATCAGTGCGATCAAGAAGTATTCCGACCTCGGGCAAAAGGCGGTGAAACTCGATGTCCCGACGAAGGACGTTGCGTCGCTGAAATCCCGCGAACTGCTCACACGCGTGAAGTACGAGTCGGAGTTCGACAAGGAGCTCACGAACACGCTCACCCAGATGGACGAGGAATTCAAGAAACTAGGAGCGACCTGAGATGCCGACGGAATACCGGACGATCACGGAGATCGCAGGACCCCTCATCTTCGTTGAGAAGACAGAGTGGGTCGGCTACGGTGAGCTCGTCGAGGTTGGTCTTCCGGACGGCACGCGCAAGCGCGGACAGGTCCTCGATTCGTCGAAGGACATCGTCGTTGTCCAGGTGTTCGAGGGGACCGCGGGCATCGACCGACAGTCCACGGTGAAGTTCCTCGGAGAGACGATCAAACTGAACGTATCCCGCGACATGCTCGGCCGAATCCTGAGCGGGGCTGGCGAGCCCATCGACGGCGGCCCGCCGATCGTTCCGGAAAAGCGGGTCGAGATCACGGGATCCGCCATCAACCCCTACTCGCGCGAGCATCCGGCCGAGTTCATCCAGACGGGCATCTCCACGATTGACGGGCTGAATACGCTCGTCCGTGGTCAGAAGCTCCCCTTGTTCTCGGGCGCCGGTCTTCCACACAACGAAGTCGCGCTCCAGATCGCGCGGCAGGCGAAGGTCCTCGGCAGCCAGGAGCCCTTCGGAGTCGTGTTCGCCGCCATGGGCATCACGCATGAAGAGGCCCGGGTGTTCATGGATGACTTCGAGAGGACCGGTGCCCTCCGACGGGCGGTCCTTTTCCTGAACCTCGCCGACGACCCGGCCGTCGAGCGCCTCATCACCCCGAGGATGGCCCTCACGGCGGCCGAGTATCTCGCCTACGAGGTCGGGATGCACATCCTCGTGATCCTCACGGACATGACGAACTACGCCGAGGCTTTGCGACAGATCGGGGCGGCACGGGAGGAAGTGCCTGGGCGTCGCGGATATCCGGGCTACACATACACGGACTTGGCAACGATGTACGAGCGCGCCGGTCGCATCCATGGAAGGAAGGGCAGCATCACGCAGATCCCGATCATGTCGATCCCGGACGACGATTGGACCCACCCGATCGCGGACCTGACCGGGTACATCACGGAGGGCCAGATCGCGATCGCCCGCGACCTGCACCGCAAGGGGATCTACCCGCCGGTGGACCCGCTTCCGTCCCTGTCGAGGCTGATGGACGCCGGGATCGGCAAGGACAGGACCCGCGAGGACCACAAGCAGGTGGCGGACCAGCTCTATGCCGCTTACGCGGAAGGCAAGGATGTCCGCGGGCTCGTCGCAATCGTCGGGAAGGAAGCGCTCTCGGACCGCGACCGCAAGATGCTCGAATTCGCCGATCGGTTCGAGCAGGAGTTCATTCGACAGGGCTCCGAGGAAGACCGGACGATCGAACAGACGCTCGAGAACGGATGGAAGCTCCTCGCCACGCTCGACGAGGCGTGGCTCACGAAGGTCGATCGCAACACGTTGGAGAAGTACCACCCGGCCCACCGTGCGAGGTCTCCCGAAACGGAACGGACGGTGCCCGCGTAATGGTCCTGGTCCAGTACAAACCCACCCGGTCGGTCCTCCTCCAATTGCGACGCACCCGTCGGACGGCGGAACGAGGACACAAGCTCCTGAAACTGAAACAGGACGCGTTGATCGTCGAGTTCTTCCGCGTCCTCGAACGGGCGAAGGCCGTCCGATCGAATCTGGTGGAAAAATACAAGGTCGCGGAGGCGCGGATCGCGATCGCCCGCGCCATCGAAGGGTCCATCGGGGTCAAGTCCGCCGCGTTCGCCCTCACCGAGGCGCCCTCGCTCGAGCTGAAAACGAAGAACGTAATGGGCATCATCGTTCCGAAGATCGACGCGAAGGCGGTCCGGAAGCGGATCGACCAGCGGGGGTACGGAATCATCGGGACGAGTCCGCGCATCGATGAAGCGGCGGAAGCATACGAGAACCTGGTTGAAGACGTGATCACGGCGGCGGAAATCGAAACGACGATGCGTCGTCTCATCGAGGAGATCGAGAAGGTGAAGCGGCGTGTGAATGCCCTGGAGTACCGCGTGATCCCGGAGCTCAAGGCGACCGAGGCGTTCATCCGGCAGCGGCTGGAAGAGATGGAGCGTGACAATTTCATGCGCCTGAAACGGTTCAAATCGACATGATCGGCCGTCTCGCCGCCCGATGGGACAATCCGACGAACCGGGCCCGCATGTTGAAATGGCTCTGGGCGATCTCGACCGGCTTCACGCTTTTCGGGTTCGGAGTGATTGCCTACCGGATTTTCTTCCCGCGGTGATCAGGCCGCGCGTCCGTTCAATCGGCGTGGGGGCCGGAACCGGAATCGGGACACGAATCGCCCGGTGAACGCCTTGAGGCCCTGGAGGTCCTCCGGATCGCCGGACCACTTCGCGAAGACGTCCCCGAAATTCGCTTCGAGGCTCGTCATGAAGCGTTTGAGATTCTTTCCCGCCCAGCGCGGGACCCGACCCGAATAGACGGCGACGAGATACGCGTGGGGGCCACGCTCCAGCATCGTGGTCTTCCCTCCGATCTCGAATCGCGTGAGCTCCCCGTTCTCCTCCGGATCCGAGTCCTTCAGGAACGCGAGGATGGCCGTGAGCATGCCGGACAGGATGTCCTCATCCCGGTCCGCCCGCATGCGGCGGGTATTGTGCATGAGGAGCCGACCGTCCTTCGAAATCAGGAAGACGTCGTCAATGACCGACGTCCGTCGAATGCCGAACCGGTAGCCGGAGTAGCCGACGGCACCGAGTGTGAGGACCGCCAGCCAATACGGAGCGTACCCGATCAGCACATCGATCCAAGTCGCCGAGGCGAGCACGTGAACGGACACGACGGCCGAACGGCTCGTCCCAAGGAACGTGACGTTCACGATGTGGTCGCCCGGCTCGCCCGCCTTGTACGTCCCGTCGATCCCGATCCGTCCTCGCGTGTCGTTCGTGTTCCAATCGAATCGATTGGGTTCCCTGGACACGAGGTGGAATCCGGCGTCGAGTGCCAAGGCGGTGAACTTCACGAAGCCGCCGGAGGGCAGCACGATCCGCGCGGGCCAACCGGGCCATCGCAACTCCACGCGGACGATCGGGCCCAGGTATTCGTAGACGAGATCGACGCGCTCGAGGGTCGGCGTCACGAGTCCGTCCGCGGTCGCGAGGGTGGCACGCCACGAGATCGTCGTCGAGTTGGTGTCCGACATGTTCCCGTCCGCCGCGACGGGCCTCCAGTACGTTCCATCTCCGATCTCGAACGTAAGGGCCGTGCCCACGGGTGTTCGGGACCTCACCTGCAGCTTCCGCCAATGGAGGAGGGTGCCTGTCTCCGCGGCGGGGATATTGAACGGAGCGGAGGTCACGGATCCGCCGGCCGAACGATGTCGAGTGTCCAGCGTCATCCCGTGAAGGACGGGAGAGACGCTCGCGTTGACCGTCATCAGGTCGACACGAACTTGGAAGAACGAAGCGGGCGGCAGTCCTGCCGGTTGGGATCCCGTCGTGGCCCAGACCTGCCAAGGACTCCATGTGGGGCTCCCGGGACCGGAGTCATTCCCGGTGCGGAGCGCGGCCCGCAGGGTAGCGGGACCGAATGCGTCGAAGGCCCATGTCACCCTGAGGAATTCGGACGCGGCGCCCATCGCAACAGCGCTCGAGAGATACGTCCCGTTGTGTCGATTCGGGAAGAGGAGGGATACATCGTCCGCACGGACCTCGACGGACGAGGTGCTCGTATTGTCCGTGACGACGCGGATCCCGACACTCACGTCGTAGAGACCCGGCAGCGCGGTCGTCGCAGAGAAATCCAGGAAGGACGTCCGCCAGGTCATTCCCGACGACATGGCAAACGTCTTCACCGCAGAACCCGATGGGCCGGTGACGTCCACGACCCCGTCCACCCGTACGACTCCGGTCGCGCTCGGCGTCGACCAGTTCACCCGAAGCACGGCGCTTCCCAACGCGGGAGCGGTGGCGTTCGTCTTGATGACCGTTTGACGGACTCGAGCGGTCTCGTCGAATTGCTTTGCATTTCCGGTTCGCAGGTTATCGAAGTACACGGTTCCCGAAGGGATATTCTGGCCCATGACCCGGAGCGTGAGCGAAATGAGGTTGCCCCGCGACGCCCCGAGTTCGGTCAGATCGACCACGATTTCTTGCCACCCGGGTACGAGCGCTTGTGACTTGGATCCCCGCAGCGACGTCCCGACCGTCGCCGTGATGTTGAACGTCAGCGGGAGACTGGGATTCAGCGGCAGGACCCAGATCACCATGCGATTCGATCCGGACCAGTTGACGACCGCCTGGTGTTGCACTCCGGCCCACGCTCCGGGACCAGGTCCCAGCGTGAAGTTGAGCCCGAGCATGCCCGTTCCCTCGTGCGGCCCGGTCGTGTTGGTCCACGGGATCCCGTTGACGCCCGCCCAGATCCCTGGATTCGCGTCCAGGCTGTCCCATGGCGCCTCCGTCTTCGGCGAGTTGTGTCGGAACACGGCGTTCGCGGCACTGGTGTTCCAGGCTGCGGTCACGTTACCGGACGCGCTCGTCTGGAAGGTCCAGGGTGTGCCGGAGACGAAGTCGCCGTCGACCACGTGGTTCGTGGCATCGGCCCGCAGCGAGATGCCCGCCGGGTCCACGGCTAAGCTGGAGTCAAAACTGCCGTTCGCCGCGAACTGGCCGGGTCGGTCCCACGAGAGATTCTGGGCTTTCCAAGGGAGGGTCGCATTGCCGCTTTCAAGGTCCACGCCTTGCAGGGCGAGTCCGACGCTCGTGCCCATGGTCCATGTGACGGTCCGAGACGCGTCGCCGTTCTCCGTCTGCGTCGGCAGATCGCCGCGGACCGGCGGCGCCAGGAACGCGAAGAGGAGACTGGCTGCCAGTAACGCGCATAGACCGATCGCACCGAAACGGTGCGCTCGGGTGAGCCTCGTCGCGAGCATGGCCATCCCGCCCCATTGTCCCCTGCTCCCGGCCCAGGACCCCTCCTTACCACCCGCATCGCGAGCGAAGGATCAGGGGCCGCGACCATGATTGAGTTAATACTTAATGATATCGAAAACACATGGTGTCCAAAAGGTTACTGACGCTCGTCTCGACTCCTGTCTACGTCGCGTGGAGTTGGTGCTCGACGACGAGCGCGCCGAGTCGAGCGAACGCCGCTTCGACCTGGTCCCCGGTCTTCGCGGACGTGAGGAAGAATTCGGCACCGTATGCCTTCGCGAACTGCGCCACGTCCCTCTCCTGGAATCGGGCGTTCGAGGCCAGGTCCGCCTTGTTCACCGCGATGAGGATCGGGACCTTGCCGACGACCTGCTCGACGCTGTCGATCCAGTCATCGAGGTCGTCCAACGTCCGGCGTCGCGTGAGGTCGGCGACCGCGAGGATGCCGTTCGCGCCGTAGAAGTACGCGTCGTTGAGGAGCTCCCGGAACCCTTTCTCACCCATGATGTCCCAGATCATCAGGTCCACCTGGACGTTTCCGGCGAGGTCCGGCATCGAGATGTGGACCTCCTTCTTCGACACCCGCGTCCCGATCGTCGTGACGTACTGCTCGTCGAACATGTTCATGACAAACCGCCGGACGAGGGAGGTCTTGCCAACCGCCTTCTCGCCGACGAGGCAGACCTTCGACTTGAGACGTTTTATCGCCAAGCGATGCCCCCGCTCCGTGGCGCCTCCGCACTCCGGCGGCGGCTACTTAACGCTTCTCGCGTCGTTCTCGAGGCCGGACGTCAGCTCGCGACGAAGAGGCCTTCCCGCTTCAGGACCATCGTCCCGAGTCGCTGGAACAGGAGCTCCACGTTCTCGCCGGTCTTCGCGGAGGTGTAGAAGAACGGGGCTCCGAACGCCCGCGTGGCCTCGCCGATCTCCTTGTCGCCGTACAGGATCATGACTTCGTCCTTCAGGTCGATCTTGTTGATCGCGTACACGACCGGGATCTCGCCGACGACCTTGAAGACGCCCTGCACCCAGTCGTCGAGCTCCTTCAACGTCGAATAGCGCGTGAGGTCTGCGACCGCGAGGACGCCCTTGGCCCCGTGGAAGAACGCCTCCTTCAGGAGGTCCCGGAATCCCTTCTCGCCCATGATGTCCCAGATCGTGATGTCCATCTGGATCTGCTTGCGGTCCGGCATGTCGAAGACGATCTCGCGCTTCGACACCTTCGCGCCGAGGGTCGTGATGTAGCGGTCGTCGAAGTCGTCCTGGACGAACCGCCGGATGAGGGACGTCTTGCCGACCGCGGCCTCGCCGACCAGGCAGACCTTCGTCTTGATGCGCTGCATCTCGGGCATGGAGGGCATGGCTCGATTCTCCCCGGGTTACTTAAAACGTCCGCCAAGAAAGTCGACCCGAGGGAACCTTTTTCTCCGCGGTCCTCTTCGGGACGGCGATGCGACTCCGCCATCGCCTGCTCCTGGCCCTGGACGTCCCGGACCTCAAAAGGGCCCGGCCCGTCGCGAGGGCGGTTCAAGGCCACATCGATGGAATCAAGGTGAACTGGCCGCTCGTCCTCTCGGCGGGCGTCGGCATCGTGCGCGATTTCGCGGACGGCTGCTACGTGCTCTGCGATTTCAAGATCGCGGACATCCCAAACACGAGCCGGCTCATCGTCGAACAGGCGGTCCGAGCGGGAGCCTCAGGGGTCATCTGCCACGGCTTCGCGGGGGAAGATTCCGTCCGCGCGTGTGTGGAGGCGGCCGGCCAGGCGGACGTCTTCGTGGTCACGGAACTCAGCCATCCCGGAGGCCAGGAGTACACGGCGAAATTCGCAGAGGAGTTCGCCCGCCTCGCGGTCCGCACCGGCGCCGCCGGCATCATTGCGCCGGCCACGCGACCGGACCGGATCCGGGTGCTCCGAGGAATCGTGGGTGGACGTCTGATTCTGGCACCCGGCGTCGGGGCCCAAGGAGGAAAGGCCTCCACGGCCATCGCTGCCGGAGCGGACGCGGTGATCGTTGGCCGCGCAATCTACGATGCGAAGGACCCTGCGGCCGCCGCCCGCGGAATCGGGGACGAGATCCGTTCGGCCGCCCCGAAGTAAGGCTTTTCTCCGCCACCGGCATCGCAGGCCCACGCCCGCTCATGTCATCCGAGATCGGGAGAGCCTTCGCGCGTTCGTCGAAGAGGATCCGATCGGGAACGCGATCGTTTGGGACCGCGTCTTCCAGCAGTCCGGGTACGAGGTGTACGCGGAAGGCGGACCACCCCGCGGCGTCATGTCCGTCCAGCGGGCGCGGAGGCCGGACGGAGCGAACTTCATCGCGCCGTCCCTCGCGGATTCACGATCATCCACCTGACGGACGAGTTCACACTCGCGGTCCTCGAACCTCGAGCCGAAGAGTTCCATCCACTCCCCGCCTGGCTCTTCGAACTCCTCCCGCAGGATTTCGTCGATCATCCGGACGATCGGGTCCGTCCCCTCACCCTGGATTCCGCGGGGCGGATCGCGAAGTACTGGCAGCCGGACTGGCCGGCGGAAGGGTACGTCCGCCGCCGGATCGAAGGCGGGCCCACCGCCGCGATCTACGATGGCGGTGAACCGGTCGCGTGGGCTTTGACTCACACGATGACGGATCGGGTCGGGATCATCGGCATGGTCCACGTCCTCGAGGGACATCGACGGAAGGGCCTCGCCCGGTCCGTCGTGTCCGCGGTCTCGCGGGAGCTACAGAGACTCGGAAAACGCCCGACCCTCCACGCCTTCGTGGACAACGTCGCGTCGCTCTCCTTGTTCCCGACGCTCGGCTTCCGCAAGGTGAAGCGTCAGGTGTGGGGCGACGCGGTGTTTCGATGAAGATCACCCCGCTCGCGGCGGACAGCCTTGGGGCGCGCTCGATGGCCACGCTCGTCGAGACCTCGGACGTGACCGTACTCATCGATCCGAGCGTACGCCTCGGCCCGTACCGCTATGATCTTCGTCCCCATCCGACGGAAAAGGCCCGCCAGAAAGAGCTGTGGCAGAAGATCCGGACCGCCGCGAAGGGCGCGAACGTTCTGACGGTCTCCCACTACCACTACGATCACCACAATCCGGATGCGCCGTCGATCTACCGGGGGAAGCTCGCGTTCCTGAAGGATGGGAAGTTCCACATCAATCGAAGCCAGCGGGAGAGAGCGGGCGCGTTCGTCCGGGTGCTCAAGAAGTATCCGAAGGAAATCCAGGTCGCCGACGGAAACCAGATGGATTTCGGTGGAACGGAACTCATGTTTTCGCCCGCCCTGCCGCACGGCTACAATGACGAACTCGGCTATGTCGTCATGACGCGAATCGCCCATGGGAACGAAGTCTTCGTCCACACCGCGGACGTGCTCGGCCCGCCGCTGAAGGAGCACCTTTCCTTTCTAATCGACGCGCAGCCTACGGTCCTCTACGTGGACGGTCCCATGACCCACATGCCGGACCATTATCCCGCGGAGCATACGAAACGGTCCCTGTCCCACTTGCTTCGGATCTTGCGAACCACGAATGTGCGCACGCTGATCCTGGACCACCACATCCTCCGCGACCGCGAGTGGCGCACCCGGATGAATCCCATTTTCCGGGCCGGAAAGGAGCATGATGTCGCGGTCCTCACGGCCGCCGAATTCGCCGGCAAGCCGGTCGAACAGCTCGAGGCGAATCGCGACCGATTATATGGATTCGACATGAGCCCGAAAGGGATAAGTGGAGCGGGTCCATCGGAGGGCCGAAATGGCGAAGGAGCACCACTGCCCGAATGACGGCGCACAGCCCTGCAACGCGTCGGGTGGCATCATCCACGTCTGCCCGCTCTGCTACGCGCGGTGGGAAGAAGTGATCCCGGAGGACAAGCCCGCCCCGCCGACTCCCGCTCCCAAGCCCGCGGCACCTCCGGCTCCAGCGCCCGCGACCACTCCCGCCGCCTCGTGACCATGTTCCCTCCTTCGTCTTCGGCGCCGCGCGAGGGGGCGGGACTCGGAGCGACGCTCGCCGAGGTCCGGCGGGAGATCGCGTGTCGTGTGTGCCAAGGAGACATCAAACGCTGTCGGCTCGCGATCTGTCCGTACTTGGACCGTGTCCGAGCTTGGTTCACCGAACGCCGCGACCTCCAGACAAAGAACCTCTTCGGCGCCTCACCGCCGAGCGCCTTCGTCGGGTCGTGGGGCTACCCGAAGGTCCTCGTCGGACCGCTCGTCCCTCCCGTTCGGGATGAGGACACATCGATCCTGGACGCCTCGGA
>WNGN01002745.1_pt1 | contig 14500 bp, 15 predicted proteins | sample 5400561 | NCBI WGS metagenome assembly WNGN01 (sample SAMN13153379, study PRJNA577476) | soil metagenome | isolation source: 115 cm soil or saprolite under Garry oak tree replicate 2 | place: USA:California | collected 2016-06-15
ATGGCGTGACGCTCGTGCTGCTCGGCGATGGCGACGGGCTCGGGGACGAGCTTGGCGACGACGAGGTGGTGGGACTCCGGCTAGGCGAGCCGCTCGGGCTGGCCGACGACGAGGGACTGACCGCCGGTGGCGTGGATTTGCAGCTGCGGGACGGGGACGGCGACCCCGCGGACGTAGTTCCAGTCTCGCCGCTGCCGGAGAGCGTGCCCGACTTGCTGGGCGGCGCGGCACTGCCGCTGTGCCCGCCCGGTTCGCTTTGGTGGATCCTGGTCGAGTTGTCGGTCGTGGTGATGGCCGCGGGAAGCGCGGCGATCGCCCACGTAGCAGCCGCCACCACGAAAACGCCGGTGGCCATCGCCGCGGCCGGCCGGAGCCAGCCCAGCCAGCCCAGCCAGCCGGCCCTGGCGGCGCGGCCGGGGTCGGGCCGGAACCTGTCCACGACGACGCCGAGCGCGTACCTCAGCCAGATCACGGCCGGCTCGAGCCATCGCAGCAGCGACCAGAGCAGGACGGGAACGGCGGTCCGCCAGCTAGGCAGCGGCACCGGCTGCCTGGCCGAGATCTTGGCGTGGATCCGGTCCAGGCCGTCGGCGGCTGGATCGACCGAGTCGGCCGCGAGCCGCAGCGCGTTCCGCAGCACGTTCTCCAGCGCGGTCTGATGCGGCTCAGGGCGGCGGTGGCTCATGGAGTGCCTCCCGCTCGCCTCGGCTCGCTCATGACTGACGTTCCAGAACCAAGCGGAGCGCCGACATCGCGCGCGACGTGTGGCTCTTCACCGCGCCGCGCGTGATCCCCATCGCCGCCGCGATCTGCGCTTCAGACAGATCGCCGTAGAACCGCAGCACGACCACTTCGCGCTGGCGGTCGGGGAGCGACCGCAAGGCGACGACCACGGAGGAGCGCTCGATCAGCGCCATGGCGCCATGCTCGGCACTTGGCATGTCCGGGGCCGGCTTGGGCGCGTTGCGGTCGACGACGACGCGGTGTCTCAGTACGGATCGTGATCGGTTGACTACCGCGGCACGCAAGTAGGAGAGCGTCTTCTCGCTGTCACGCAGCCGGTGCAGCCCGGCATGCAGTGCGACAAACGAGTCCTGCACGACTTCCTCCGCGGTCGAGATGTCATGGACCAGCAGGGTCGCCAGCCGCACGAGTGACCTGTAATGCGCGCCGTACAGTTCCGTTATCGCGGCATCAGCGTCAGTCGCGCGGCTTCCGTTGGCGACAACCGCGTCCAGGTACGTGCCTGCCGTAACCGGCCCCAGCGCTGTGCCCGCCACCAGGGTCTCGGTCACATTCTCTTGACGCGCGGCCGGGCCGCTAGGTTCACGTGCTGCCATCACCAGATGTAGCGCGGGACTCTCGCGCACCGCCTCGCCTCACGAATCCCACCGCTCCAAGACCCTTCTGATCCGACCTAGCACCACCGCGGACGGGCAACTCTCCCTGGGCCTGGCCCGGTCGCGGGCCCGCGGGGCGTGCCCCTGAGCGCCCGGCGGGGCAGCAGGGTCCGGATCGCCCGCATGCCGCGTGCTCACAATGCGCCGACGGCCCCATGCTGCACTCTAAGCCGCGGCGCGCTGAAGGTTCGCTGTGGTGCAACCCTATATCTAGGCAGCCCCCCTCAGCACGTCACACGTTAGTATCGGCCCGTGGCCGATTGCCGATTCTGCAAGGTCGCGGCCGGCGAGATCCCGGTCGCGCGCGTACTCGAAACAGAGCGCACGCTTGCATTTCGTGACATCAATCCGCAGGCGCCAATTCACGTGCTGGTGATCCCCAAACCGCACTATCCTGACCTGGCGAGTCTCGCCGCCGCCGGCGACGGGCTGCTGGCCGAGGTGGTCGGCCAGGCGCACGAGGTGGCGCTGTCGGAGGGCATCGCGCAGACCGGGTATCGCGTTGTCTTCAACACGGGCAGTCACGCCGGGCAGACCGTGGCGCATGCGCACGCGCATGTGCTCGGCGGCAGGGCGATGGCGTGGCCCCCTGGATGAGGCACCCGGGATGAGGCGGGGGTATTGAAGAAGAATCCGAACGAGACCGGATCGGCCGGGCAGGCCGGCGGGGCGACGTCGCTGCGAATCGTCATCCCTGAGCCACACTCGATGGTCAGCCTGCTTGGCTCGCGCGACGAGTTGCTCCAGGTCATCGAGGAGGAATTCGACTCCGACATTCACGTTCGCGGCAACGAGATCACCGTGACAGGGTCGGCCAGCGAGGCGGCCGTCGTCGGGGCGCTGTTCGAGGAGCTGACGACGCTGATCGCGAGCGGCACCGAGGTCACCGCCGAGGTCGTGCAGCGCAGCGCCGCGATGCTCAGGCGCAAGTCGGGGGCGCGCCCGGCGGACGTGCTGACCCTGGACATCCTCTCGACGCGCGGCCGGACAATCCGTCCCAAGACGCTCAACCAGAAGCGCTACGTCGACGCCATCGACAAGCACACGATCGTCTTCTCGATCGGGCCAGCCGGCACCGGCAAGACCTACCTGGCGATGGCCAAGGCGGTCAAGGCGCTTCAGGCCAAGGAGGTCAACCGGATCATCCTGACCAGGCCGGCCGTGGAAGCGGGCGAGCGGCTCGGGTTCCTGCCGGGGACCCTGTACGAGAAGATCGACCCCTACCTGCGGCCGCTCTACGACGCGCTGCACGACATGGTCGATCCCGACTCGATTCCGCGCGGTCGCTGAACGACTCGTTCATCATCCTGGACGAGGCGCAGAACACCTCGGCCGAGCAGATGAAGATGTTCCTGACCAGGCTCGGGTTCGGCAGCCGGATCGTGGTGACCGGCGATATCACGCAGGTCGACCTGCCGTCGGGGCAGGTCAGCGGGCTGCGCGTGGTACAGGACGTGCTCGATGGCGTGCCTGACGTGTACTTCTGCAGGCTGACCGCGCACGATGTTGTCAGGCACCGGCTGGTCGCCGACATCGTCGACGCCTACGCGCGGTACGACGCGGCCCGAGCCGCGACGGAGGCGGGCCGGCTGTCGGCCGGCCGGGCACGGCGCGATGCCAGCAGGAACCGATGACCGCGATCGCCGGCGCATCTCTGCCCTGGCGGGGCAGCTCCCTGGAGCCGCGAGCGGGAGACGCCACGTGAGCATCGAGATCGCCAACGAGTCCGGGGTCGCCGTGAACGAGGCTGCCCTGGCCGGGCTGGCCAGGCACGTGCTCGACGAGATGCGGGTGCACCCGCTCGCCGAGCTCTCGCTGCTCCTCGTGGACGAGCCCGCGATGACCGAGCTGCACGTCCGCTGGATGGGCGAGGAAGGCCCCACCGACGTGCTCGCGTTCCCGATGGACGAGCTGCGGCCGCCGCAGCCCGGCGGAGCGCAGGCCGAGCCGGGCGGTTCCGAGGGCATCCCTGGCCTGCTCGGCGACGTGGTGATCTGCCCGCAGGTCGCCGCGGCGCAGGCGCGGCGGGCCAGGCACAGCGTGACCGACGAGATCGACCTGCTCTGCGCGCACGGCATCTTGCACCTGCTCGGCTACGACCACGGGGACGCCCGCGAGCACGCGGCCATGTTCGGGCTGCAGGACCGGTTGCTGGCGTCGTGGCGAGCCGAGCAGTCGCCAGGCGGCGGAGCCGCCAACGGCCAGGCCGCTGCCGTACATCCCGGCGGGCCCGAGCCCGGCCAGAACGCCGGGACCGGCGGCTCGGCCGGCGCCGGCGACGACCAGGCGACCGCCGGTTAGCGCGTCATGGGCTGGCTGATCCTCGCAGCGGCTGCGCTCGCCCTGTTCGCCGGGCTGTGCGCCAGCGCCGACACGGCGCTGCTGCGAGTATCGCGGGCCGGCGCCAAGGAGCTGGCGACGTCGGGCCGCGAGGCCTCTGCGCCGCTCCAGGCCGTGCTGGCCGAGGTGCCGAAGTACATCGCGGTGCTGCTGCTGGCCAGGGTCGCGGCCGAGCTGGGCGCCACCCTGCTCGTCACGTGGGTGCTGCTGCACTGGTCAGGCCCCGCCTGGCGGCCGTTCCTGGTCGCGGGCGCGGTCATGACCGTGGTCATCTACGTGGTGGCCGGGATCGTGCCGCGCACGCTGGGACGGCAGTACGCGGCGAGCGTGGCCGACACCGCTGCCTCCGTTATGCAGCCGATCGTCAGGCTGATGGGGCCGATCCCGGCGATGCTGCTGGCGACCGGCCGCATGCTCGGCCGGGGCGGGCGGCAGGAGGCCGGCCCGTCCGGCGAGGAGGAGGACCTGCGCGGTCTCGTCGACCTGCTCGAGCGCCGCCGGGTGATCGAGCCTGGCGAGCGGGCGATGATCCACTCGGTATTCGAGCTCGGCGACACGATCGTGCGGGAGGTCATGGTGCCGCGCACCGACATGATCTTCGTCGAGAGCGGCAAGACGCTGCGGCAGGCGCTGTCGCTCGCGCTGCGCAGCGGGTTCTCCCGGATCCCGGTGGTCGGCGAGAACCTCGACGACGTGGTGGGCATCGCGTACCTGAAGGACATCGTCACGCGGACCTACGAGGACTCAGACGGCCTTGCCGCGGAGCCGGTGAACTCGGTCATGCGGCCCGCCACATTCGTCCCTGACAGCAAGCCGGTCGACGACCTGCTGCGGGAGATGCAGGCCAGGCAGACCCACGTGGCGATCGTGATCGACGAGTACGGCGGCACGGCGGGGCTGGTGACGATCGAGGACATCCTGGAGGAGATCGTCGGCGAGATCGCCGACGAGTACGACAGGGAGCAGCCGCCGGTCGAGTGGCTCGGCGACGGGCAAGCCAGGGTGACGGCGCGGCTGTCGGTGGACGAGCTGGCCGAGCTGTTCGAGGTCCGGATCGAGGCCGAGGACGTGGAGACCGTCGGCGGCCTGCTCGCCCAGCGGCTCGGGCGGGTTCCGATCGCCGGCTCGACCGCGACCGTGGCCGGACTGCGGCTGACCGCCGAGAACCTGGCCGGCCGGCGCAACCGGATCAGCACCGTGACCGTGCGGCAGGTCGGCGGGGACGGCGTCGGCCAGGATGCCGCGCAGGCCGCCCAGCTGGCGAATGCTCAGCCGGAGGCCGGCGAGCGGGAGGATGGCGAGCGGGAGGATGGCGAGCGGGAGGCCGGCGAGCGGGAGGCCGGCGAGCGGGAGGCCGGCGAGCGGGAGGCCGGCGAGCGGGAGGATGGCGAGCGGGAGGATGGCCGACCGGACAGCGGCACGCCGGTGCCCGGCAACGTCGGCGCGGCCGGCCCGGCGGGGAACGGCAGGAGCTCTGGCGATCGCTCCGCGCAGAGCGCGCTCGGTGCCGGTGACCGCCCCGCGCGGAACGCGGCCGGCCGGCAGCGGCCGGCCGGCCGTGAAGCGACCGGAGATGACGCGGCGGCGCAGTAAGCTCGGTCGCGTGACAGAGGCTGAGCTCGGCCTGGAGGACCTGAAGATCATCACGCTCGCCCGCTCGGCCAGGGCGCGAGTCGGGTCGGCGGAAGGCGCCGCCGTCAGGGACGAGACCGGTCGAACCTACGCGGCGGCCGCGGTAGCCCTGCCCTCGCTGCGGGTGTCGGCGCTCACGCTGGCCGTGGCGATGGCGGTCTCCAGCGGCGCAGCGGCGCTCGAGGCGGCGGCGCTGGTCAGCGACGGCCCAGGACCGGCCCCTGAGGACATCGGCGCGGTGCAGGACATCGGGTCGGGCGCGCTGATCATTCATGCCCGATCGGACGGCACCGTGCGGGAGATACTCCGCGCGCCCCGCCTCTTACCGGGAATTTCCGTCAGGACCGGGCATTAGCCCCGGGCTCGGGTCGCCCCGATGCCGCGACCGTGCTGGGATCGGCCAGCTGGTAGGGGAGAATCACGAGCGTGGACGCGCAGCCTCGGCCGGCCAGGGCCGACGACGGGTTCTCGGCCGGCTTCGCGTGCTTCGCCGGCCGGCCGAACGTCGGCAAGTCCACCCTGATGAACGCTCTGGTGGGCACGAAGGTCGCTATCACGAGCAGTCGGCCGCAGACCACCCGCCGGGTGATCAGGGGCATCGTGCGCAGGCCAGACGCCGAACTGGTCGTCATCGACACGCCGGGACTGCACCGGCCGAGGACCCTGCTTGGCGAGCGGCTGGACAGCCTGGTCCGCTCGACGCTGAGCGAGGTGGACGTGATCGGGTTCTGCCTACCCGCGGCGGAGCGCATCGGCCCGGGCGACAAGTACCTGGCCGGCGAGCTGACCGGGCACCGGGGCACGCCGGTGGTGGCGATCGTCACCAAGACCGACCAGGCCACGACCGAGCAGGTCGCCAGCCAGCTGGCTGCCGCCGCCGACCTGGGGGAATGGGCCGACATCGTCCCGGTCTCGGCCGTGACCGGGTTCCAGCTCGACGTGCTGACCGACGTGCTCGTCGGCCATCTGCCGCCGGGCCGGCCCCTGTACCCGGACGGCGAGCTGACCGACGAGCCTGAACAGCAGCTGGTGGCCGAGCTGATCAGGGAGGCGATCCTGGAGGGCGTCCGCGATGAGCTGCCGCACTCGATCGCGGTCGTGGTCGACGAGATGGCGCCGCGGGCGGGCCGGGATGATCTCGTCGACGTGCACGCGGTCATGTACGTCGAGCGGCCGAGCCAGAAGGCGATCGTGATCGGCGCCAAGGGAGCCAGGCTCAGGGACGTCGGATCCCGCGCGCGGAGGCAGATCGAGGCGCTGCTCGGCAGCCGCGTCTACCTGGATCTGCGGATCAAGGTCGCCAAGGACTGGCAGCGGGATCCGCGGCAGCTGCGCAGGCTCGGCTTCTACGACCAGGGTTGCTAGAGGCAGACCCCAGGCCAGGGCTGCGGACGATCTCGCAGGTCAGCTTGGTTCTGGTCCGGCCACCGCGCGGGCGTGAATTCCGCGGAACCGCTGACCCAAGATTAACAGTCATGTGATGATCGGGACTCCGGCGTGCGGTGTACCCCGGCTGAACACTCGCCCCGGACGGGCGGGCAGGAGGCGAAGCAATGCTGGCCCTTGTCGGGTCGAGAGTCTGGTATCGGACGATAGGACACGGCGAATTCCACTGCGAGCGCTGCGGCGGAGACCGGCCATACCGGCACCGGTCGGGCCGGCGCCTGGCGCACGTGCTCGGCATCCCGGTGGCCTCGCTCGGCGGCACCGGAGAGCACCTGCGCTGCACGGTCTGCCGCACCTGCTACCGGGTGGACCTGCTCGCGGTCCCGACGATGGAGCAGATGCTCGTCGCCCTGCTGGCCGGGACCAAGGCGGCGGTGCTCGCGATGCTCAGGGCGGGCGACGCTGCCAGCCCGGCGGCCAGGCGCCGCGGGATCGAGATGATCAGGGCCGCTGGGGCACTGGACTACCACGACGTCGGGCTCGCCGCGGCGCTGGCCGAGCCGGCCGCGGCGGAGCGGCTGGCCGGGACCGACGGCCACGTCGGCCTGCGTCCGGCAATGGAGGCATTCGCCGTGCAACTCGAGATGCACGCCAGGGAGTGGTTCCTCGCGAAGGTTGTCGAAGTGGGGCTCGCCGACGGATCGCTGAGCGCGGAAGAGCGCGCGGTAGCCGCGACCGTCGCCAGGTACCTGGGGATGAGCGCCACGCAGGGCGCGGATGTCATCTCGCTCGCCGAGGAAGCTGCCCAGGCCGGTTAGCGGTCGGCCAGGGAACTTCGCGCGGCGCCGGGTCGCCGGGTCGTAGGCTGGCCGTGCCGCAGCCTGGCCGCGGCGGCAGGCTGGCCGCGCCGCAGGCGCGCGTTCCGGCGCTACTTGACCCATTCGGTCGCGAGCCCCGATTGGCGCGTGTGATGATCGCAGTGGTCTGGTTGGCGAGGTAAGGGCGATATCGCACGCTGGTGCCGGCGGGAGGCGCGGGATGTTCCTGATCTTCGGGCTGCGGGTCTACTTCCGTAGCGTCGGCTAGGGAACCTTCCACTGCCAGCGGTGCGGCGGAGACCGGCCCTACCGGCACAAGGCGGGCCGGCGCTGGATCCACCTGTTCTTCGTTCCGGTGATCCCGCTCGACCAGGCGGGCGAGCATGTCCAGTGCGCGCAGTGCGGCACCCGGTACGGCACCGGCGTGCTCGCGCTGCCGACCTTGGCGCAGATGCAGGAGGCGCTGCCCTCCGGGATGCGGGCGGCCGCGATCACGATGCTCAAGGCCGGCGACCCCGGCAGCAGCGCGGCCCGCCGCCGGGTCGTCGACGCGGTCAAGGGCGCCGGTGTCACCGGCTACGACGCCGCCGCGGTCGACGCCGATCTGGAGTTGGCCGATCTGCCGTGCGCCGACCTGGAGTCCGCCGGTTCGGGCGGCGGCGGGTCCGTCGCCGAGCGGCTGAACGCGCTCTCGGCCCAGCTCGCCGTCCCCGCCAGGGAGTGGTTCCTCGCCGAGATCGTAAGGATCGGGCTGGCTGACGGCGCCCTGACCGATGCGGAGCGGCAGGCGGCCAGGGAGCTCGCCGGACACCTCGGCATGACGCCCGCCCAGGCAGTCGGCGTGATCGCGCTGACCGAGGAAGGCGCGTCCGCCGGCTAGTCGCGCCGAGCGGCCCGACCGGCCCGACCGGCTGATCAAAATTCTGTTCGAATCAGTTGCCATTTTTCTGGGGTATACGATAGTATATTCGCAACGAAGCGTTTCCCGCATTTGCCGCAGGAGCCGCCGATGCCAGACCAGCCAGCCGGCCAGCCGCCTCCCCGGCCGGACAGCCCTCCCGGGACGGACAGCCGTCCGGGGGCAAGCGGCCGCCCCGGCCGCCGTCTCGGGCCGGACGGCGGCCGGGACGCGGTCGGGGTGCTGGTGTTCCCCGGCGACGCGGGCTGGCTGCCTCCCCCCGAGCCGACCGACGCGGAGCTGGCGGGCTGCTGGCCCGACCCCGACACCGGGCCGCCGGACGGCGAGGACGCCTGGCTGGCTGACCTGGCCATCGGCCAGCTCGACGCGCTCGCCGCCGAGCTCGCGGCGGCCAGGCCGCCGGCGCCGCGGGAGTCGGTCGGCGCCGGGTTCACCCACCGCCCGGCCGCCGCCGGCATCGCGGCGGGCGAGCCCGGTTGGGAGCCGCTCTACGCGGCTCCCCGGCCCGGCCGCACGGCGGCCGGGTTCGCGGCCGGGGGGCCGCTGGACGCCGCCCCGGCCGGGGTGGTGCTGGCGCAGTTCGCCCAGGACGCGGCCGACGGCGGCCTGGCCGCGCTGTCCGACGACGAGCTGGTCGGCGTGCTGTGCGCCGCGCGTCGGCTGGCGTCCTGGCAGGCCGCGGCCGAGCTGGCCGCCGCCGCCGAGATCGACGCCCGCCGGCTGCGCGACGCCGCGGCCCGCGGCGGCGCCTCCGGCGCCGGATCCTCGGCGGCCAGCGAGCACGTGGCTGCCGAGCTGGCCGCGGCGCTGACGCTGACCGGGCGGGCCGGCGACGGGCTGCTCGCCCTGGCCCGGCAGCTGACCGGCCTGCCCGGCGTGCTGGCCGCGCTGGCGGCCGGGCGGATCGACCTGGCCAAGGCCCGGGTGTTCGCCGCCGAACTCGCCGCCCTCAGCGATGTGGCGGCCAGCCGCATCGCCGCCCGCTACCTGGACCGCGCCCCGGGCTGGACCACCAGCCAGCTGCGCCGCGCCCTGCGCGCCGCGGTCCTGGCCGCCGACCCCGCCGCCGGCAAGCGCCGCGCCGAGCACGCCCGCAAGGACACCCGGGTCGAGGCCTGGCAGGAAGGCTCGGGCAACGCCGCCCTGTCCGGCCGCGAGCTCCCCGCCGCCCGGGCCATCGCCGCCGACGCCCGGATCGGCCAGATCGCCCGCGCCCTCAAAGCCAACGGCGCCCCCGGCACCCTCGACCAGCTCCGCGCCCACGTGTTCCTGGCCCTGCTCCTCGGCAACGACCCCGCGACACTCCCCGGCGGCGACCAGGGCACTCCGCGGCCCCGCGCAGGCGGCCCGGGCGGCCCGGGCGGCCCGGGCGGCGTCATCCACCTCACCCTGCCCGCCCTGACCTGGCTCGGCCTGGCCGGCCGGCCCGGCGACCTGGCCGGCCTGGGACCGGTTGACGCCTGCACCGCCCGCGACCTGGCCGCCCAGCTCGCCGCCAGCGGCACCGCCGCCTGGCACGTCACCCTCACCACCCCCGACGGCCGCGCCCTCGCCCACGCCTGCCCCAGCGGCCAGCCACCCCCAGCCGGCCCGCCCCGGCAAACAGGACCACCCCGAGCCACCGGACCGCCCGGCGACACCGGGCCCCCCGGCGACACCGGAGTCCCCCGCGGAACCGGACCGCCGGCAAGCCCCGGCCCAGCCGGCCCCCGCGCAGCCTGGCTAGCCGGACTCGCCTTCGACTGGCTCGAACGCTCCCCCTGCCAGCACACCCGCCAGACCCCCGCCTACCAGCCCGGCCCAAAGCTTCGGCACCTGCTCACCATCCGCAACCCCACCTGCACCGCCCCCGGCTGCCGCCGCCCCGCCACCCGCTGCGACAACGAGCACACCATCCCGCACGACCAAAGCGGACCCACCTGCGAGTGCAACTGCGGGCCCGTCTGCCGCCGGCACCACAGAACCAAGCAGGCACCCGGATGGTCCCTCGCCCAGCCCCAGCCCGGCACCCTGGCCTGGACCACCCCCAGCGGACGCACCTACATCACCCGCCCCGAGCCATACCCGATCTGATCTAACCGCTGGGCGAGGTCGGCCGCGACGAGCAAGATCCACCGGATACACCCAGCCGCGCGCATGCGCGAGAATGACACCGTGAGTATCTACCGCGATGACGGCATCGTGCTGCGCACCCAGAAGCTGGGCGAGGCCGACCGCATCGTCACCGTCCTTGCCCGCAAGTCCGGCCGGGTCAGGGCGGTCGCCAAGGGCGTACGCAAGACGAAGTCGCGGTTCGGAGCCCGGCTCGAGCCCTTCACCCATGTCGACCTGCTGCTGTACACCGGGCGGACGCTGGACGTGATCACTCAGGCCGAGACGGTCCGCAGCTACGGAGAAGCGCTGACCGGCGACTACCCGAGGTACACCACGGGGACCGCGATGCTGGAGACGGCCGAGCGGTTCACGGTGATCGAGAAGGAGCCGGCACTGCGCCAGTTCCTGCTGCTCGTAGGCGGGCTGCGGACGCTGGTTGACGGCGGTCATGAGCCGAGGCTGGTGCTCGACGCCTACCTGCTGCGCTCGCTGGCCGTCGCCGGGTACGCCCCGGCCCTGGAGGAGTGCGCGATCTGCGGCACCCGGGCGCCATCGCCGTCTCAGCCGGCCGAGTCCGCACCGGCCGAGTCCTTGCCGGCCGAGTCCTTGTCGGCCGAGTCCTTGCCGGCCGAGTCCGCCCCGGCCGAACCTGAGCCCAACGGCATGACCCGGGCCACCGCGACGCCGCGGCGCGGGTCGGCGCGCCGCACGTTCGGCGTCGCCGCGGGCGGCCTGGTCTGCCGGTCCTGCTGGGCGCCGGGCTCCGCCACCGCCGCCGCGCCGACCATCGACCTGATGAGCGCGCTGCTGCGCGGTGACTGGGGGATCGCCGACGCCAGCGAGCGGCGGTACCGGGTGGAGTGCAGCGGCCTGGTCGCCGCTTACGTGCAATGGCACCTGGAGCACTCGATCCGCTCGCTGCGGCACGTGGAGCATGCGTGAGCCGCGGCGAGAGGGCCGCGGCTGACGGCCGTCGCTCCGGGCCGCCGCGTTTGGTCAGGCCGCCAGAGCCGCATGTCACCGGCGCCCGGCCGCCGCAGATCCCGGCCGAGCTGGTGCCCAGGCACGTCGCGCTGGTGATGGACGGCAACGGCCGGTGGGCCAAGCAGCGCGGCCTGCCGCGGACCGAGGGGCACAGGGCAGGCGAGTACTCGCTGTTCGACGTGATCATGGGCGCGATCGAACTGGGCATCCCGTACCTGTCCGCCTACGCGTTCTCGACCGAGAACTGGCGCCGGTCGCCCGACGAAGTCCGGTTCCTGATGGGCTTCAACCGCGACGTGATCCGGCGGCGCCGGGACCAGCTCAACGAGATGGGGGTGCGGGTCCGCTGGGCCGGGCGCCGGCCGAGGCTGTGGCGCAGCGTGATCACCGAGCTCGAGGACGCCGAGCGGATGACCGTCGGCAACTCGGTGCTCACACTGCAGTTCTGCGTCAACTACGGTGGCCGCGCCGAGATCGCCGATGCCGCCGCGGCTATCGCCGCCGACGTCGCGGCGGGCAAGCTGCGCGCCGACAAGGTCGACGAGAAGGTTTTCGCCCGGTATCTCGACGAGCCGGGAATTCCCGACGTCGACCTGTTCGTGCGCTCGTCCGGCGAGCAGCGGACGTCCAACTTCCTGATCTGGCAGTCGGCCTACGCCGAGTTCGTGTTCCTCGACACGCTCTTCCCGGACTTCGACCGGCGGCACTTGTGGCAGGCATGCGAGATCTTCGCGCGCCGGGATCGGCGGTACGGCGGCGCCAAGCCGAACCCGCTGTCCGAGGCGCTGCCTGGCCCGCCAGCACGCTCCTGACCGGGTCGCGGCGGAGTCCGGGCGCCGATGTCGAAAACTGGTCGCTGGCTCCGACGTCCCGGTGAACGCTGCCGGTCAGGCAGCCGGCCGAACAGGAGCCTGTCATGCTTATCCGCTCGCGCATATCCGCTCGCGCACGGGAGTCAGCGTCGATGGATTCGCGGCGAACCGGGCCGGAGTGCCGACCCTGGCGCTCGTGCCCGGCTTCGACCCAGGAGCGTGCCACGGCTTTCCCGAGTTCATCAGGGACTGCGACGCCGTGGTCATGGGCCGCTCGACCTTCCTGCCCGCGCTGGGCGCGCCGCGCTGGCCGTGGGAAGGCCTGCAGGTCTTTGTCCTGACGTCCACACCGTTGCCCGCGGCCACGCCACGCGATGTCGTCGTCGCGTCCGGCGGCCCAGCCGCGATGGCCGGGCAGCTTCGCTCACGTGCCTCGGGCGGAGACGTCCACCTGGTGGGTGGCCCGACGACGATACGGGGCGTTCCTGGAGATCGGCGAGCTGGACCGGCTGGAAATCGTGGTCCTGCCCGTCCTGCTCGGCGACGGGATTCCGCTGTCCCCGGCGGGCGCGCCGGCCGTTCCGCTACGGCTGGTGCGGGCGGATCGGACCTTTGCCGACGGATCGGCCGAACTCGTCTACGCGCCGGCGGCCGCGGCGGGCTGATCCGCTCCGCGCGTCGCGGCGGGCTCGGAGGCCGCCGCCTAGCCGTGCACTCCCCGGATGACGGCCGCGGCGAGAATCAGGCCGACCGTGACGACGCGCAGCAGGCGGCCCTGGCCGGACAGCCGCGGCCAGGAGACCGCCGCCAGCCAGCCGAGCACCGCGGCGAGGCCGCACAGTGCGGCCGCCCCGGCCCATCCGCGAACGGCCAGCCCGGTCACCAGCAGCGCGACCGCGAGCACGGGCAGCAGCCACGCAGGCAGTTGGTGCAGCCAGAGCAGCGGCGTGGCGCTGCTCTGCTCGACCGAGGCCCTGGTCGGCGTGGCATCGGGGGTGAACAGTGTGTCGCCCTGCGGCAGCGGCCGCGGCGGCCTGGAGCGGCCAGGGCCCGCCTGACGCGCCCGAGCCGCCTGGCGAGCCTGACGCGCCTGGCGAGCCTGCGGGCCTGCACGGCGGGCGCGATTGGTGCTCAAGGGTTCGGTCCTTCCCTGGTTCCTGGCCGGTGACCGCACCTGGCCGCCGGTCCAAAATCCGGTTGCGGAGTGCCAGGTCACCGACCCACGATAGCCGGAATACCTGGTCGGCCGATCCCGCTAAGCTTGCAGGACCGCAGCCGTCCCGCCGGGATCGCGCGTTGTCCCGCACTCTGTCAATCGCCTCATGGCGCTGGAGAAGAAATCTGATGGCTCGTCGCAGCGACCGCATGGAGACCGTAGTCAGCCTCTGCAAGCGGCGGGGGATCGTGTACCCGTCCAGCGAGATCTACGGCGGCCTGCGGGCGTCCTGGGACTACGGCCCGCTCGGCGTGGAGATCACGAACAACATCAAGCGGCAGTGGTGGAAGTCGGTGGTGACCGAGCGCGACGACATCGTCGGCCTGGACTCCAGCGTGATCCTGGCCCCCGAGGTGTGGCAGGCCAGCGGCCACGTCACCGAGTTCGTCGACCCGCTCATTGAGTGCCAGTCGTGCCACCGCCGGTTCCGCGCGGATCATCTGATCGAGGCCTACCAGGACAAGCACGAGGGCAAGGAGCCCACCCGCGGCCTCGCCGACCTGGCCTGCCCTCACTGCGGAACGCGCGGCGCGTTCACCGAGCCGCGGATGTTCAACCTGCTCCTGCGCACCTACCTCGGCGCAGTGGAGCGGGACGGGGAGGCGGGCGGGGACTCTGGCCTGGCCTACCTCCGCCCGGAGACCGCACAGGGAATCTTCATCAACTACAAGAACGTGCAGCAGACCTCGCGCAAGAAGATCCCGTTCGGGATCGGCCAGATCGGCAAGTCGTTCAGGAACGAGATCACCCCGGGCAACTTCATCTTCCGCACTCGCGAGTTCGAGCAGATGGAGATGGAGTTCTTCGTCAAGCCGGGCAGCGACGAGGAGTGGCACGAGCGCTGGATCCAGACCCGGCTGGCCTGGTACCGCGATCTCGGCCTGAACGCGGAGAACCTG
>WNGN01001734.1_pt1 | contig 14490 bp, 13 predicted proteins | sample 5400561 | NCBI WGS metagenome assembly WNGN01 (sample SAMN13153379, study PRJNA577476) | soil metagenome | isolation source: 115 cm soil or saprolite under Garry oak tree replicate 2 | place: USA:California | collected 2016-06-15
AGGGTACCGTCGAAATCGACCTCGATGGTCACCACCTCAGGAGGGACCGGCGGGGGCGGGGGAGTGCCGAGCGGCATGTTCAGCTTGACCGCGTGCGTCTGGATGGGAATCGTGATGATGAGCATGATGAGCAGGACCAGCATCACGTCGATCAACGGGGTCGTATTGATGTCCACCATTACGTCCGGGTCGCGCGTTCCGTTTCCGGATCCGATTTTCATGGCCATGCGCGTGTCACTCCTGCCGCGAGCCGGTCCGCGGCGGCGGCTCCGTGATGAAACCGACCTTCAGGATCCCGATGCGCTGGCACGCGAACACCACCCTTCCGATGGATTCGTAGCGCGCTTCCTTGTCGCCGCGAATGTGGATTTCCGGCTGCGGCTGCCGTACCGCGACCTCCCTCAGGCGGGCGAGGAGCATCCGTTCCTCAGGGACGAGCTGGTTGTTCCAGAACACGTCGCCGTCCTTGTTGACGGCGATGATGATGTTCTCGGGCTTGGTCTGCGTCGGCAGATTTCTTTCCTTCGGCAGCTCGACAGGCACGCTCTGGATGACCACCGGAATCGTGATGAGGAAGATGATCAGCAATACGAGCATCACGTCGACGAGCGGGGTCGTGTTGATATCCGCGACGAGATCGTCTTCGGCGTCCGGGCTGCCTACCGCCATGCTCATGATTCGGAGTCCCTGCGCGTGCGACCGCCCCGCCCGAGCAGCGACATGTGGACGCCTCCGCCGAAGTGGCGGATGAGCTCCATTGCCACTCTGTTTCTGCGGACCAGCCAATTGTAGCCAAGCACCGCCGGCACGGCGACCGCCAGTCCGAGCGCCGTCATGATCAACGCCTCGCCCACGGGACCGGCGACCTTGTCGATCGATGCCTGCCCCGCGATGCCGATCGCGGTGAGCGCATGGTAGATGCCCCACACGGTCCCGAACAAGCCGACGAAGGGCGCGGTCGAGCCCACCGTCGCGAGGAACGCGAGACCGCTCTGCAGGCGGTTGCCGATGAGGTCGATCGCCCGCTGCAGCGCCATGCCCACCCACGTATTGAGGTCGAGCTGCTTGGTCGCCATGGTGCCGTGGTGCTGGGCCGCGAGCGAGCTCTTTTCGGCGACGAACCGGAACGCGCTGTCCTCGTTGAGCGTCGCGACGCCCTCCTTCACGGAGTGCTCGTGCCAGAATTTCTCGTCGGCTTCCTTGGCGTCCTTCAGCATCCGTCTCTGCTCGAGCACCTTGATGACGCCGATGTACCAGGAGCCGATCGACATGATCATGAGTATGATCAGCGTGCCCCTGGCGACGAAGTCCCCCTGCCGCCAAAGCGCTTCGATGCCGTAGGGGTTCTCCACGACTTCGGTTGCCGGCGCCGCGGCGGGCGGCGGGGCCGGCTTGGCCTCGGACGGAGCCGGTTTGACCTCGATTGCGGCGGCGGCAGGAGCGGTCTCCGTCTTGGGAGCCTGCGCCATCGCCTCGCTCGAATTGACGATCGCCGCGCCGATCCAAACGACGACGACCGCCAACAGGCTCTTAGCATCCAACGGTTTGCGTTTCATATTCCCCGATCCTGAAAACAACGATTTGAAAATCACGGAAAGCCTCTCGACGCCCCGCAGGCGTGTGCCGCGTCACCTGATCTTCCATTCGTACTCGATGCGTCCCCATGACTGTTCGGGCTTGCCGTTGACCGTGGCCGGCCTGAATCTGCACAGACTCAAGCCGGCCCTTGCCGCCTCGTCGAGACGCCGGGAGCCCGATGAGCGCTCGACCTTGCTGTCCAGCACCTTGCCGTCGATGCCGACGAGGATTCTCAACGACACGATCCCGGTTTCGTTCGCCCGCAGCGACGCTGCGGGATACGGAGGTTCGTCGCACGACTTGGCGTTCACCACCGGTGGCGTCCGGACCGGCTCGCTCGTGACGGCGGTGATCGTCGGCGCCGACATCGGCGCCTGCACCTGCACCTCGGGCGGCGGGATGTACGGCGGCGGCGGAGTCGTCAGCTTGGGCGGCGGAGGCGGGGGCGGCTTGTCGGGCGGCGGCGCCTTGATCTCCTCGATGATCTTCGTCTCGAGCGGCTGGCGGACCACCTCGACGATCTTGCGCGCGAGGCCGTGGACGAGGGCGTAGACCAGCACCACGTGGAACGCGATCACCGCCACCAGCCCGGTGAGGCGCCTGCTGGAGTCTCTCTGTACCGCGTAGCTCATACAATAGAAACGGCGAGCCGAAGCTCGCCGTCGGTAAGCTCACCAGGCTCTAGAACTTCGCGATCCCGCTCACGAATATCAGGCGGCCCAGGGTATCGTACAGCTGCGGGAAGGTGTTCCCGTTGCCGAAGATCGCCGGGTCCGCGAGAACGTTCGAAACGATGGGCGGATCCTTGTCGAAGATGTTGTTGATCCCGGCGCGCAGGAGGAAGGTCTTGTTGACGTTCCACGTTCCGGCGATGTCGAAGTAATTCCGGGCGCCCAGCTCGCTGTCGGTGTCGGGCGTGAAAGTATTCAGCAGCGGATTCGAGCTCGACCCCTCGTTCCTGATCCTGTTGATATGGCGCCAAGTCACCGCCATCTGGACGTCCCACGGGGTCGCCCAGGTTCCGCGAACCTTGTGACGCCATGTCGGGAGCGGGCCCTTCGCCTGGCTGCATTGCGGGCCGAAGAAGCCCGCGCAGTCGAACGTGCCCCCGCCCTTGATCGGCTCGAACTCCCACTTGTTGAGCCGGGTCCCGAGGAAGTTGAACCCGAGAGTGCCAAGCGCGGCCAAGGGATAGGCGTAGTTGAGCCCGAAGTCGATCCCGCTCGTGTTGTACCCGCCGAGGTTCTCGTTGAGCGCGATTATCCTGCCGGACGGCAGCGCCCACAAGGTGCCGATCGAATCCCGCTGTATCAGGTTGCAGCCCGCGCCGGTATTCAGGCACGAGGTCAGCAAGGTCGAGGGGGGCGCGTTGCTGATCACGTCGTCCACCTTGATCAGCCACCAGTCGATGGTTCCGGTGAGGTTCCTGGCCGGCGTCGCCACCAGACCCAGAGTGAAGCTATTCGCGGTTTCGGGCTTCAGGTCCGTGTTGCCGCCCTGCAGGAAGTTGAACTGGCCGGCCGGGCTGTCGAGTATCGGGTTGCCGTACTGTCCGTTCGGGTTGGTGACCGCATTGTAGATGCCCGTGATCCCGCTCTGCTGACACTGCGTGAACGTGGCCGTCTTGGCGGGGCCACAGGGATCGTTGGTCATCCCGAACAGGTTATTTCCCTGGGGCTGGAACAGCTCGACGACGTTGGCGTGGCGCACCGCGTGCTGGTAGCTGCCGCGCAGGCGGTATTCCCTGACCGGCGCCCATTCCGTGCCGAGCCCGTAGGTGTCGGTCTTCTTCTTGGTGCTGTAGTCGGAGTGCCGGTAGCTTCCGCTGACGGAGAGCTGGTCAGCCATGGTGCGTCCTTCGAGCAGCGGCACGCGCGCTTCGCCGAAAACCTCGCTCACATCGAGGCTGCCCGCAACGCCGATGGTCGGCCCCCCTTGACCGGCGAGGTCGAAGGTCGAGAACGCCGTGTCGGTCTCGAGGACGAGCCTTTCCTTGCGCTGCTCCACGCCGACGACGACGCCCACGCCGTTCTTGGCTCCGGGCATCTTGAGCCCGTAGGCGCCGAGGTCGGCCGCCGCCGTCCCTCCGACGACGGTCTGCGACGTGTAGCCGCTCTGGAACCCCGGCGTCTGCAGATAGTCGAGCGCCGCCTGGGTCACCCCGCCCAGGTGCCAGATGTCGTAGGGCACGCAGTTTGGATCCGTGCCATTCACGAACGTTCGGCAGGCCGGCAGCCCGGTGGCCGGGTTGGTGATGACGTCCATGGCCTTGAAGATACGCTGCTTCGAAAAGTCGTTCCGGTATACGCCCTGGTACAGCACCTTGCCGGACTGCCCGAAGATGTCGTAGTTCCAGTTCTGGAACACGTCGCCCTTCATGCCGAGCACGCCGCGGTACGAGGAGTGGCGTATGTCGTCCTGCCGCCCGCCTCCCTCGATATTGCGCCTGCCGATAAGCAGATCGGCCGTATCCCCGGGACCGGCAAAGGGACGCCCGCTGTTGTTTGCGATCGTGTCCCTCCAGGACCCCGGCCCAGATCCGAGCAGGGGATTCTCGAAACGGATGGGGTTCCCCTCGGCAAGGAGGAAGGCGGGGCTGCCGAAGAAGATGCCGCTCGGGGCGATTTGCGCCACCGTGTGGTTGTCGTGGAACTGGAACTCCCCGTACGCGCGCACTTTCGGGGCGACGTCCAGGTGGGCAAACGCGCTGAACGCGTATTGTTCCGACGGACGGCGGTAGTAGTTGTACGGACCGAAGTTGAACTGATCGGTGGCGGCGCTGAAAGGCCGCGTATTGCCGGCGGCGTCGTTCACAGTGAAGCTTTTGCCGGTACCACTGATGCGAAAGCGGCCGGGAAAAGAGGTCGAGGAACCGCCGCAGGTAAACGGTCCCGTCGTGTCCTGCGTATCAGGGTCCCCCCCCGGATTGAGCGCGCATGCGCTGAAATCGCGGCTCCCCTGCAGCACTGGGGCTTCCTGCTTGTAGTTGAAGAAGAGCGTCGCGTTGCCTTTGTTGCCGCCGAAGTTGCTCCCCATCAGGAGACTGATGTTCTTGATATCGCCATCGCGCCCGATGTCCCCCGGAACCTGGAACTGGGACGAGTTGTTCTGGGCGCGCGCGGCGACGATTTCGGAAATCCCCGAGTTGTGCTGGTGGTGATTGTAGGAGCTGCGGTCGACGTCGATCTGCAGGCCTTCGAAACGGTCGTTCATGATGAAGTTCACGACGCCCGAGATCGCATCCGAGCCGTAGACCGCCGATGCGCCGCCGGTGAGCAGCTCCACCCGCTGGATCAGCGGCGCCGGAATCTGGTTGAGGTCGGCGGCATACCCATTAGGATCTGAGCGCGGGCTGCCCGGCGGCAGACGGCGACCGTTGATGAGCACGAGGTTGCGCGTCGGGCCGAGGTTGCGCAGGTTCACGTTCGCCGTCCCGGTGGCTCCGTTGGAGCTGTTGCTCCCCTGGCTGGTATAGACCTGGGGCAACTGATTCAGCAAATCCTCGGCCTTGGCGTGGCCGTCGAGCTTGATGTCCTGCGCGTTCAGCGTGGTGATCGGGCTGGGGCCTTCGACGTTCACCTGCGGGATGCGCGTGCCGGTGATCTCGATTCTCTCGACCTGCTCGGCGGCAGCAGTTCTTGCGGGCTGCGCGGCGGGAGCGGCCTGCTCAAGAGGTTGTTGCGCGTAAGCGATTTGCGCCGCCAGCATCGCGAGCGCGATTTCGGTCGCGACAACGGACGATTTCTTCACGAAAACGGCCCGCGCGCGCTTGTTATTGCTCATCATGGCTTCTCCCCGAGTTTATTGTCCAAGTGGCAGTCACATTTCGCCCGACGGGCGGATTGTAACCCCATGTGACCCAAATGTTACGCAAATTTACAAGTTGCGTGAAAGGTCCGGTCAAGGCAAGGTCGCGAGGGACTACGGATGCGTCTTTGCCGTCCCGCTCTTGCCATGTATGCAAGGCGGATGCCAATATGTAAATATGGGTTTAAGGGGTCCGGACCGATGATGGTGCGCCGCACAGCCCGCCTGGCGAGGCAGGTGCGCGAAGCGTGAGTTTTCCATGCAAATCCGCGTACTAGCTTCCATTTCGATCTTCGTCGTGGGCGCGGCGCATGCCGACTCCACGGGAGACGCATCGGCCGAGATCGCGAAATGCGCCGGCATCGCGGACTCCGCCGCACGCTTGAAGTGCTTCGATGCGGCCGCGCCGCGCGCCAACGGTGCAGCCGGGCAACCGGCCCGGGAGGCGCCGGGAAGGGCCGAAGGGTTCGGATTTTCGGCGCCGGAGCCCATGACGAGGGAGGAGGATTTCGGAAAGCCCGCGCCGCTGCCGAAGCTCACCCAGATCACCGCAACGGTAGTCGAGCTGGCGAGGAGCGCGCGGGGCCGCCCCATCTTTATTCTCGACAACGGCCAGGTATGGAGGCAGATCGACGGCGATGACGCGAATGTCCTGGACCTCCGACCGGGGAAAACGATGAAAGTCGTGATCGAGATGAGTCGCGTCCAGAGGCTCATCGGCGGCTACAGCTTCAAGCTCACGATCGAGGGCCGCAACGGCTTTGTCAGGGTTTACCGGGTGAAGTAGGCCGGCGAGCGGGCATGCACCACCCCTCCAGCGACGCGCGCGCGCAGGGAATCGAGGCACTGCGCAAAGGCGACGCCCGCAAAGCGCGCGAGTCGTTCGAGCGGGTCGTCGCGGCCGGCCAAGCGGATGCCTCCGCTTACCTCGGCCTCGCCTATGCATGCGCCGGCCTCAAGGACGGCCGGGCGACGCTCGCCGCGGTCGATCGCGCGCTCGCGCTCGAGCCGCGCAATCTGCGCGCGCTCATGATGAAAGCCGATCACCTGGCCGCCGCGGGCGATGCCCGCGCCGCGTCGTCGTTCTACCGCGCCGTGGTCAGCACCGCTCCGCCCGCCGACCAATTGCCTGCCGATCTGCGCGCAGAGCTCGCCAGGGCGGAGGCCATGTGCGCGCGCTACGCGGCGCAATTCGAAGCCTTTCTCCGGCAGCGGCTGGTCGCCCGCGGGCTGATCGAGGGGCGCTCCGCCGGACGCTTCAGGGATTCGCTTGACATCCTCATGGGCAGCAAAAAGATCTACTTCCAGGAGCCGCGCCAATACTTCTTCCCGGGGCTCCCGCAGATCCAGTTCTACGAGAGGGACGACTTTCCTTGGCTCGACAAGGTCGAAGCCGCAACGGCGGATATACGCGCGGAGCTGGTCGAAATCCTAAAGCAGGAGTCGGCGTTCAAGCCCTATGTCGAGGGCAATCCGAACCTGCCCCAAACGAATCCCCAGGGCATGCTCAACAACCCGGAGTGGAGCGCGTTCTATCTGTGGAAGAACGGCGCGATCGTACCGGAGAACGCGGCGCGCTGCCCCAAGACCTTGAACGCTCTCGCCGATGCGCCCCTGGCGCGCGTGCCGGGCCGCTCGCCGTCGATCCTGTTCTCCCTGCTGCGCCCCGGCGCGCGGATTCCGCCGCACACGGGCGAGGTGAATACGCGCCTGATCTGCCATCTGCCGCTGATCGTCCCGGGCAAGTGCAGCTTCCGCGTCGGCAACGACACCCGGGCGCCCATCGAGGGCGGCGCCTGGGTGTTCGACGACACCATCGAGCACGAGGCCTGGAACGGCAGCGACCGGACGCGCGTGATCCTGTTGTTCGAGATCTGGCGCCCGGAGCTCACCGCCGCAGAGCGCGCTCTGGTGAGCGCGATGTTCGAGGCGATCGATGCCTACGGCGGGGCGCCGGCACAGGGAATCTAGGAACTCACGGCCGGTTCCCGCGGGCCTCGAATTCCGCGATGCAGTCCGCCGTCCATCGCCTGAACAGGGTCTCGAACCAGAAGCGGTTCGAAACGTCGCCCGCCGTGTTGATGCGGCTGATCTCGCGCGCGATGCCGTGGTGCACCACGCGCGCGAGGAGCGTGCCGGTGACCGCGTCGCGCGCCTCGAGCACGAGCGTCGCCTGGCCCGCGTCGCGCGTGAAGGTCTTCACGGTCCACGGAGAATACCGGTCCGGCGCGTTGACGTAGAGGTCGGCGATGCTCGCGGAAAGCCGCAGCACGCCCGGTTCGGGCGCTGCGGCGATTTCGTAGCCTCGCGCCTTGTATGTCTGGGTGATGGCGCTCTCCAGGCTGGCGGCCGCATCGGCAGCCATGCGCCTGGCGTCGTCCGGCCCGACCCAGCGCGAAACGTTGCGCGTGTAGTTCAGGTTCTTCTGCCAGTCGCTGCGGACTTCGGCCCGCACCGGGTCGATCAGGACCTTGCGATAGGCGGCGAGATCCGCGTTCGGACGCAGGTAGAGCTCGTCGAGATTCCGGGATTGGACTGCGACGAGGCCCTCGCTCACGGCCTGGGGCTCGGCCGCAAACGCCGCCCCTGCGATCACCGCACCGCAAAGAATGAAAAGCGTCCGAAGATTCATAGTGACCCCTTCCGGTCTTCTGCAACGTCCCGGCTGCGCAAGCGTTGGACCGTCGCGACGAATCGGCGTTCAAGTCCCGTCCCGCTTCCCCGGGACAGACACAGCATAGCGTACAATCGAGCGGCCTATCCGGGGGAGGACCAAGGACGCATGGGCGCAACCGCCGCCACCGAGTCGCAGATTCGCGTGCTCATCGATGCCGTCGATCGCGCCGATCGGGCGGGCAATCGCGGCGAAGCCGAGCGCGCGCTCGCGCAGGCGCGGGCCGCGGCGCCGGACGACCCGCGCGTGCTCAATGTCGCCGGGATGCGCGCGCTGCTCGGCGGCGACGCCGGCGCAGCCCGCCCGCTGCTCGAGCGGGCCGCGACGCTCGACCCGGGAAGCCCGATGCTCTGGGTTAACCTCGCGCTCGCGCATCGCGAGCTGAGCGACGAGGGCGCGGAGCGCGACGCGCTCGAGCGGGCGCTCACTGCCGATCCGCGCTACTTTCCCGCGCTCCTGCACAAGGCGCGGCTCCTCGAGCGGCAGGGAAAGCGCAAGCAGGCCGCCTACATGTACCACGCGTTCCTCTGCTGCGTTCCGCCCGGCGTCCAGCACCCGCAGGCGGTGCAGTCGGCCATGGAGCACGCGAACGAGGTCTTGCGGGAAAACGATGCCGCCCTCGAGACGTTCCTGCGCCCGCGCGTGAGCGAGGCGCGCGCGCGCCACGCGGGCGAGCGGCTCGAGCGCTTCGACGCGTGCTTCGACGCGCTCATCGGCAAGCGCAGGGTGTTCGCACCGCAGCCGACCTTCATGCTCTTCCCGCGGCTGCCGGCGATCGAGTTCCTCGACCGCGGGGACTTTCGCTGGCTCGACGCCTTCGAGGCGGCGGCGGACGAGATCCGCGCCGAGGCGCGCGCCGCGCTCGCGCAGGCCGCGGACGATTTTGTGCCCTACATCTCCAAGCCCGCGGGATCCCCGGTCGACCAGTGGCAGGAGCTGAACAACTCGAAGCGCTGGAGCACCTTTTTCCTGCTCAAGAACGGCGCGCGCGTCGCGGAGCACCTCGCGCGCTGCCCGAGGACGGCCGCGCTCCTCGAGGCCGCGCCGCTCTGCGAAATTCCGAGACATGCGCCCACCGCCTTCTTCTCCGTCCTCGCGCCGAAGACGCGCATCCCGGCTCACACCGGCGTGACGAACACCCGCTTCATCGTGCACATGGCGCTGGTCGTGCCGCCTTCGTGCAGCTTCCGCGTGGGCGCGGAAACCCGGGCGTGGCGCGAGGGCCGGGCCTGGGTGTTCGACGACACCTTCGAGCACGAGGGGTGGAACGGGAGCGACGAGCCGCGCATCGTCCTCATCTTCGACGTGTGGAATTCCTTCCTGACGGCGGCGGAGCGCGATCTCGTCGCCGTGGTGACGCAGGGCGTGCAGGAATACAGCGAAGGGGAATCGCCCTTCAGGCAGGGAGGCTGACGATGCGGACCTCTGGCGGCTTTTTCGTGAAACGGTGCATTCTTTCAGCCGCAGCGGCCGCGATCGGGCTAGCGCTGGCGGGCAACGCGGCTGCCGCCGAGGCCGGTAAATGCAAGGTGGGTCGGATCGCCGAGTGGCCGCTTCGCGCCGGATCCTACAGGCCCGTTTTCGACGGTGCGATCAACGGCCAGAAAGTCGGCATCCTCATCGACACCGGGTCGGCCATGAACCTCGTGCGGCGTTCCGCCACGACGAGACTCGGCCTCACTCGGCATCAGACTCCAGACCGTGTTATCGGAATTGGCGGCGAGGAACAAGCCGAATACGTTCACATCGAAGAGTTCCGGATCGGTGAGGGCGTGCGCAAGGGCTGGGAAGTGCTGGCCGCCGGCGAGGGCAGTTTCAGCGACGACATCGCGGTCATACTCGGGGACGAGTACTTCCAGCAGGTCGACGTCGAATTCGACATGGCGCACAACGCGGTGAGGCTCTATGAGACCCGGGATTGCGACGGCGTATCGCTCGCGTATTGGGCGACGACCGAGCCCGCCGGCGAGGTGCCGATCGAGTCGGGCTCGAAAATCCGGCTGACAGTCTCGATCAACGGCCAATCGGTTCGCGCGGGGCTCGATTCCGGATCCAGCGCTTCGATGTTGTCGAAGCCGGACGCCGCGCACCTCGGTGTCACGCCGGAGTCCCCTGGCACCGTCGCCGGGGGCTGTATCCTCGACGGGCTCGGGGGGAGAAGACAGCTGGATTCATGGATCGGGCAGTTCGAAAGCTTCACCGTCGGCAACGAGAGGATCAAGAATCCGAAGATTCGTTTCGCCGATCTGTGGAGGAACATGGTTTACACCGAGACCGGGAGCCGCTTGCCGACCCGTCTGGCCGGCCAGCCGGACATGCTGCTGGGCGCGGACTTCCTGCGCGCCCACCGGGTGCTGGTCGCCCGCAGCCAGCGAAAGATGTACTTCACCTATGCCGGCGGCACGGTGTTCCCAAGCAATCCGTGGAAGGGCTGCAGCCAGCCCTCATCGGGCAAATCCACGCCTGACCCGCTCCCGAAACCGGCCGAGAAGTAGCTCAATCGGCCGTCGCGCCGGTCTTGCGGATCACCTTGCCCCAGCGCTCGGCTTCCGAGCGCATCAGGTTCGCGAGGCCCGCGGGCGCGGTGCCGGTCGGCTGGAAGTACATCCGCAGCATCTTCTCGCGCACGTCCTCGCTGCGCAAGGCGGCGACGAGCTCGCGGCTCAGGCGCTCGATGACCGGCCGCGGCGTCTTCGCCGGCGCGACGATCCCGTTCCATGCGGTCGAGACGACCTGCGGATAGCCCGCTTCCGCGAGCGTGGGATATTCGGGCAGCACGATGCTGCGCACGCTGGTCGTCACCGCGAGCGCTTTCAGCCGGCCCGACTGCACCAGCGGCATCGCCGTCGCCGGCACGACGAAACCCGCGGCGATCTGCCCGCCGAGTATGGCGGTGTTCACCTGCGGGCTGCCCGGGTAGGGCACGTGCACGAGTTCGAGCCCCGCCGCCTCCTTGAAGAGCTCCATGGTGAGGTGCGAGGTGCTGCCGTTTCCGACCGAGCCGTAGTTGAGCTTGCCCGGCTGCGATTTTGCGAGCGCGACGAATTCCTTCACCGATTCGACCTTGAGCGCGGGATCGACGACCAGCAGGTTGGGGCTCGCCCCGACGAGGCTCACCGCGGCGAGGTCCTTGAACGGGTCGTATTCCATTTTCCGGTAGAGCACGGTGTTGACCGCGAGCGGGCCCGGGATCGAAATGCCGATCGTGTAGCCGTCCGGGGCGGCCCGGGCGACGAGCGCGGTGCCGAGGTTGCCGCCCGCGCCGGGGCGGTTCTCGACGACCACCGGTGCCCCGAGCGCGGGCGCGAGCTTCTCCGAGAGCACGCGCGCGATCAAGTCGGGCGAGCTGCCGGCGGGAAAGGGCACGATCAGGTGGATCGCGCGCGACGGCCAGGTCTTCACATCGGTCGGCGCCGGTTGCGCCCAGACGCTCGCCGCGCAAACTAGCGCGACCGCAAGGACGGAAAGCCGCCTTTTCGAAACCATGAGGGCGCTCATTCGTAGTGGAAACGACACTGCGCGATGAAGAGTGTGCCCGCTTCGACGCGGTACACCAGGCGATGCTCTCTGTTTATTCGCCGCGACCAGTATCCCGCCCATTCGTAGCGCAACGGCTCGGGCTTGCCGATACCGACGAAAGGGTGTTCCTGAATGTCCGCGATCAGTTGGTCAATACGGCCCAGGATGCGACGATCGCGCTTGAGCCAGTACTCGCGGTCCTGCCGGCCTTGGGAGGTCCAGTAGACCTCCAGCCTAGGCGGCCTGGCGCTTCCGCCGGGCAAGCTCCGCCTCGATCTCGGCGTGTGCGGCACGCAGACGTTGCACGTTCGTTCGCGAGCGCGTCAGACGGACTGTTTCCCGGTGAGAGTTCACGAACTGCCGCAGCGCGTCCTGGGCGAGCGAGGATACGTCCCGATTCGACTCGGCAGCAATCTTGCTCAGCTGACGTGCCAGAGCGGGTCTGAGGCGTACGGTAGTATTCATGGACGCAATTCTATCATCAGAGTCTTTTCCGACCGCCGGAATACGCACTCGGGCGGACAGATTTTGATTTCTACCGGTGCTTGTTCAGGAAAATAGTCATCGCGCGCAGAAAAGCCGTCGGCTGCTCGAGGTTGGACAAGTGCGAAGCCGAGGGGATGACCACCAGCTCGGATGCGGGCAGCGCGGCGTGGATCTCGCGCGCCATCGCGACCGGGGTGCCCGCGTCCTGCTCGCCGACGATCACGAGCGACGGGCACTTCACCTCCTTCAAGCGCTGGGTCAGGTTGATCCTGGGAATCGCGTGGCAGCAGCCGACATAGCCCGGGACGGGCGTGGCGCGGATCATCGCGCTCACGCGCGCGGTCACCTCGGGACGGGTCTTGCGGAACCGCTCGGTGAACCAGCGCTGGAGCGTCGTCTCGACCAGCGCCTCCATGCCCTTGTCCTGCGCGGTCTTGATGCGGCCCTGCCACAGCGGCAATGCCTCGGGCGCGTAGCGGCTGGTGGTGTCGGCGAGCACCATGCTCGCGAACATGCCGGGAAATTTCAGCGCGAAGGTCTGGCCGATCATCCCGCCCATCGACAGGCCGACCCAGTGGCAGCGCTCGACGCTCAAGGCCTGCAGCAGGCCGTGCACGTCGTAGGCCATCATGTCGAGCGTGTATTCGCCTTCGGGTGCGTCGCTCGCGCCGTGGCCGCGCGTGTCGAAGCGCAGCACCTTGAAATTGCGCCTGAGCACCGCGGCCTGCTCGTCCCACATGGTCAGGTCGCAGGCGAGCGAATGGCTCATCACCAGCCACGGGCCGTTGCCTTCGACGGTGTAATTCAGCTCGATGCCGTTGGTTTTGATTTTCATGGTTTCGCTCTCGACATCGCACCCCGATGTTCTGAAAGACCGCCTTCCTGCGCCAGAAAGTCCTTGTATGCCGCGGTGATCCCGGCCTTGAGATCGATCCCGGGCGACCATCCGAGCTTGCGGAGCCGGCCGATATCGAGGAGCTTCCGCGGCGTTCCGTCGGGCTTGCTCGCGTCGAATTCCAGCGCGCCGCGAAATCCGACGACAGCCGCCACTGCGCGGGCAAGATCCGCGATGCTCTGGTCCTCGCCGCATCCGACGTTGACGAGCGGGAAGTCGTTGGGGCCGCTTAGCACTTGGTCGAACGCCTCGTCCGGAAGATTCATCATCATCACGCAGGCATCCGCCATGTCGTCGCTGTAGAGGAACTCCCGCCGCGGCGAGCCCGTGCCCCAGATCACCACGCGATCGAGGCCCCGCGTCTTCGCTTCGTGCATCTTGCGTATGAGCGCAGGCAGCACGTGGGCCCCTTCGAGATCGTAGTTGTCGTTGGGGCCGTAGAGGTTCGTCGGCATTGCAGCCAGGTAGTGCGTCCCGTACTGGCGGTTGTAGCTGCGGCACATCTCCACGCCCGCTATCTTTGCGACGGCATAAGCCCGGTTGGTGAATTCCAGCGGGCCGGTCAACAGGTACTCCTCCTTGATCGGCTGGGGACAGTCGCGGGGATAGATGCACGACGAACCCAGGAAAAGCAGGCGCCTGACGCCGTTCCTCCAGGCTTCGTGCATGACGTTGGTCTGGACGGAAAGGTTGGACTGGATGAACTCCGCGGGGTAGTTTTTGTTCGCCAGGATCCCGCCGACCTTCGCGGCCGCCAGGAAGACGTATGCCGGTTTCTCCCGCTCGAAGAAATTCCTGACTGCGGTCTGGTCGGTGAGCTCGAGCTCGGCGTGGGTGCGCGTGAGAAGATTTCGGAAGCCCCCGCTCTTCAGGCGACGCGCGAGCGCCGAGCCCGCAAGACCCCGGTGGCCCGCGACGTAGATCCGCGCGTTCAGCTCCATGTGTCGCCCGGGTTCTTCGGATTCGCCCTACTCGTGGCGCTGATCGGTCTCAAAGCCATGCCGTTTTACGAGCTGATCGCGCTCGGCTTCCTTGAGATCCTCGCGGACCATTTCGGCGACGAGCTCCGAGAAGCGCACCCTGGGTTTCCAGCCGAGCTTCTGGCGCGCCCTGCTCGCATCGCCCACCAGGCTGTCCACTTCGGTCGGGCGAAAGTGGCGCGGATCGACGGCGACGATGCAGCGCCCCTTCTGATCGAATCCACGCTCTTCCGGGCCTTTCCCCTTCCAACTGACCTGCATGCCGAGTTCCTTTGCTGCGGCGACGACGAATTCGCGCACGCTATGCTGTTCGCCCGTGGCGATCACTAAATCCTCGGGCGTTTCCTGCTGGAGCATCAGCCATTGCGCTTCGACATACTCGCGAGCGTGGCCCCAGTCGCGGCGCGCCTCTAGGTTCCCCAGGTAGACGCGATCCTGGAGGCCGAGGCTGATCCGGGCGAATGCCCGCGTGATCTTCCGGCTGACGAAGGTCTCGCCGCGCACCGGGGATTCGTGGTTGAACAAGATGCCGTTGCAGGCGAAAAGGCCGT
>WNGN01001900.1_pt1 | contig 14487 bp, 11 predicted proteins | sample 5400561 | NCBI WGS metagenome assembly WNGN01 (sample SAMN13153379, study PRJNA577476) | soil metagenome | isolation source: 115 cm soil or saprolite under Garry oak tree replicate 2 | place: USA:California | collected 2016-06-15
TCGTGGGCCGGAGAAATTCCAATGTGCAATGCGCCTGCGTTCAGTGCCGCCTTGCCGGTCGCGTAAACCAACCCCGTCGTTGCGCCCGTCAACAGAACTACATCGCGATTAGCGATCGCCTTACCCAGCGCCGTGGCCTTCGCCTCAACCGACGCATCGTTCACTTTCTCAGCCGAACCCATTACACCGACTTTGATTCTCATCGTCGCACGCGATTAAGTCTTGTTTTCGGTTAGAGGTGACTCCGGTCCCGTTTCATCGATGGTTCGGCGGGCCATAGCCCGCCTCTAAACTATTTCCCTAGTGGTGGATTGACTTTCATCCCGGCCGGCCGGCGCCGCTTTCCGATCCCACCATTTCTGCGTCGCAAACCAGATCAATCCCGGAAGCAGAAAAAATGTACCCACTCCGGCCGTCACAATTCTCGGCGAATACCCAAATCGATCCATCAACTCGCCGACGATATAATTCGAAGCCGCCATCGTCAGCGTAAGCAATGCCAGCTCCGCCGCGAACACTCGCCCGCGAAACTTGTCTTCGACCTCACGTTGCAGCAATACGGTTGAGAAGACCCAAAGAGTGCTGCCGCCTGTATGCGCGACAAGCAGGAACAGAAGGGCAAGCAGAAAACTGCGGGAAATGCCGAACGAAATGTAGAATACTCCGCCGATAAGAAACGCTATTCCGATCGCCACCTGCATTTGCTTGCGAGTCTCGCCGGCCCAGCGTCGCGCCACGATTGGCCCTACCGCCGTGCCGATGCCGCGCGCGGTGAACAACACACCGATACCGGTCGCGGTCTTGCCCGCGACCGGAAAGATCTTTTCACCAAAGACCGCCAGCAACGTCAGGATGCCGCCACCCATTCCCCAGGCGGGTTTGACCATCAAATAAGCTAACACCCGCGGTCGGTGCTTGACGTAGCGCGCGCCTTCAAGAGTGTCAGTAACGCCGAGCGCCTTTCCGATCGTGAGTTTTGCTTTGGGTCGGGCCGCACGTTTCGGGAATGTCACACTCGCAATCAGCAGGGCCGATGCAATAAACGACAATGAATCAAGGATGAAAGCTGCGTCGGTGCCGAACCAGCCTGCGACAAAGCCACCGATCGCTGCGCCCAGGGTCAACATCACGGACCAGGTAACGGAGGCGATCGCATTGGCCGAGAGCAATTCGCGATCGGAAACAATCGAAGGAATCGCAGCGGTCTTCGCCGGTTCAAAGAAAGCCGAGAAGGCGAGCTGCAATACAGTAAGAACGTAAATCAGCCACATCTGATCGGGCCGGCGGACAAGCAGAAACCCAAGTACAACAATTGCGCGCAGCAAGTCTGCTGTGATCATTATCGAGCGCCGGCTGAACCTGTCGGCAACGACGCCGGACAACGGACCCATCACGACGCTCGGCAGGAAACGAGCGACCATGATCAAAGCGACCGCCCTGCCCGAGCCGGTCAAACGGAGCGCAATCGTGTAGACAGCGATCGTGTCGAACCAATCGCCCATCTGGCTTACGACCTGGCCCAACCAAAGCAATCGAAAGCTGCGATTGCCTCGCAGCAACTCTGCATAACCGACGGCTTGAAATGCCGGAACACTCCCACGGTTTTGATTTGAAGTGTTAGACACGACTAATTTACTCGCCTAAAGATGCTGAAAGGTGCACTTGGGAAACTGCCCTTGTCAACTGAAAGTCTCAGAGGCCCGAGTGTGAGCGAGGACGCCCTCGCCAGGGCTTTGCGCTTTCAATCTCGTTTGTTGATTAGTCGAGCGTTAGCTCTCTCTTACGATTGAGCTTCTGAGGCTGACCGAACAATCACTTTGACCTGTCACTTTGAATTTTCGGAGCCCGCGAAAGCTCGCCGCCGTAATTATTAATCAAGTAACACCAGTGTTTCAGCGCAATATCCCTGGAGGGCCTCAAACCGTTCCGCGGCACAGGGCTTGTAATTCCGGCAGCGCGGCTAGAAGCGTTACCGCGCTGACGGGCTCACCGCACTGGGCCCCTAGCCGCACACTTGGAAGAGGCTTCTGAGAAAAACAATTTATCCAGGCTTGATGAGCGCCAGTTTCACCCCAGATGGCGAACGCCGTGCCGGTGGTCGCCACCTTTGCCCACTTTGCGCCGGAAGCGGAGATTCGATTTGCTATTGAAGAGTCGTTTCCGTCGCATAGTCATAAGGTGCAATCGGCGCTTATTAAAATGAAATCCTGCGAAATCCCCGACTACAATCGTGCGGTCAAAGCTTATTGGGCCGTAATGGTGCAGGCCGCCGCGCTGGGTTTCGTGTGGGTCCTGGATCGCGTTCTATTCCTGCCGGCTCAGCGGCTGGAGATATCTTCGATCCTGACGTTCTCGCGAGTTGGACTACTTTCCCTCCTGGTGCTGACCTTCACGGCCGCGACTTACTGGACGTGCCAGTTTTATCTTCAGCGACTAAATGCGAAGACCCGCGAAGCGGAGCAGATGGGCCGCCTGCATCTGGCCACGGCCGAGGCGCTCGCCACGGCCATCGATGCCAAGGATCAAACCACGCATTGCCACGTCCGGCGGGTTCAAACTTACGCCATTGGGTTGGGCAAACTGTTTGGTTTGTCGCGCGATGAGATTTCCGCGCTCGAGGCGGGTGCGTTATTGCATGATGTAGGCAAGCTCGCCGTACCGGATCACATTCTGAACAAGCCGGGATCGTTGACGCCTGCTGAATTCGAAAAAATGAAGGCGCACACCGTGGTTGGTAGCGAGATCCTCAGCCGTGTCGAGTTTCCGTATCCGGTCTTGCCCATCGTGCGACATCACCATGAACAATGGGATGGTCAGGGCTATCCGGATGGATTAAGAGGTGAACAGATTCCGATCACCGCGCGCATCATGGCCGCGGTTGATTGCTTTGATACGGCGCGCGAAGATCGGCCGTTCCGTCCGGGACTGGCCCGCGAGGAAGCGATCCAGATGCTTAACTCAGGATCAGGAACGTACTTTGATCCAAGGGTTGTCAGAGTTTTCGTCGAACATTTACCACAGTTCGAAGCTGAGATTTCTGCTCTGGGGCTGAATGATCAGTTTTCGGTCAATACACTGTCGGGGCGTCTCGACAATTCGGTGATTTTTCAAAACAAATCAAGCGCCGCTTACGACCAAATTCGTAACGCGCACCGTGAGGTCTACGCGCTCTACGAAATTGCCCGCACGTTTGGATCGTCGCTGGAAGTCGAAAATACCATTTGCAATCTGATCGAAAAAGTTTCTCAAATCGTGCCGTTCGACACGTGCGCAGTTTTTCTCTATGACGAGACGAAGGGTTATGCCCGAGTGACGCACGTCAGGGGCAAGAATACCGCGGCCTTGCACAACAAATGTGTTACGCTCGGCGAGGGCGTGACCGGATTTACGCTGGCGAACCGCCGTGCGGTCAATCGCCTTAGTCCGAGTCTGGATTTTCGTGACATTGAATTGACTGACGGAGCCTATCGCGCAATGGCGTCTTTACCATTATCCAAGGACGACCTGTTGCTTGGCGCCCTGTCGGTTTATTCGACCGAGCTCAAGGATTACAGCGATGACCATCTTCGTTTGCTTGAGAGCGTAACCCGACTGGCGTCTGACGCACTTGCCAATGCGATGCAGCACGCCCGGGCGGAATCGAATGCCCTAACCGATGCGCTCACAGGCCTGCCTAATGCGCGTTGTCTCCACGTTCGTTTCGAACAAGAGGCTGCCCGTTCGCGGCGCACCGGCCGTCCATTCCAAGTCGTGATGCTCGACCTCGACGAATTCAAGACAGTTAATGATACGTTCGGCCACAAGATCGGCGACAAGATGCTGCGTGAAGTTGCCGCCATCGTCCACGCGCAACTAAGGGAGTACGACTTTCTCGCACGGTATGCCGGGGATGAGTTTGTGGCGCTCGTTCAGGATCTCTCGCCAGCGCAGATCGAGGAGCTATGCGAGCGTATCGAGACGGCGGTCAGCAGTTTTTCGCTACACGTCCGCGGTGATTTGCGAACCAGGGTTGGCATCAGCGTCGGCGCCGCCGTTTATGGAACTGATGGCGAGAATCTGGATCAACTCCTGATGTCGGCTGATCAGGCAATGTATCGCGCTAAATCTGCCCATAAACTCTCGGGACCGCTTCCGGCGGTAACAGATGTTATACCCCCGGCCGCACCTTCCGAAGTCGCAGAAGAGTTGACGCGGGAGTCTCTGACATCCACTTCGATTAATTAAGCCTTGACAACCCTACCCCCGATCTTCCAATCTGGAAGCAGGGGTGCGGACCAGCACGTCCGTCAGACGCCCGACCTTGCCCAATTGGGGCGCGCTCAGCGCCTGTCAACGTCAAGCAAATCAAGCGATTCTCACTTTCCGATTCAATGTCAGTCTCCACCTATTCCGATACAACTGCGGCGACATTACTGGTTGTCGATAGTGATACGACGTCGCGGGAAAACCTGCGCGGAATTCTCGAACTCGCTGGTCACCGCACGGTGACCGCGCCCGATGCGCCGACGGCACTTCGTTTTCTGAACCAGCAGCGCTGCGACCTCGTTTTAATTGATGTCGAGTTGCCGGACGTCGACGGCGTGGATTTGTGCCGTCTGTTGCGTGCTCAGGCAACGACGCAGCAATTACCGGTGGTGGTTTTTTCGGCAAACAATAGCGAGCGTCGTAAGGTTGACGCTTTTGCCGCCGGCGCGGACGATTACATCGTCAAGCCCTCCACGCCGGGAGAACTGCTTTCGCGGATCAATTCACATCTCAGCTTTGCGCAACGCGAATCAGATCTGCTCGGCAGCAATCGTGAACTGGGCTTTCTCGCCGATCTCGGACGCGGCCTTCTGCGCTCGCTCGAGCCGGAACAAGTCGCGCGGCGTGTGGCAGGTACGACTTATGAAGCGACCAACGCCGCGCTTTGCGCCTGCGCCGTGCGTTCGAATGGTCACGGTCTGGTCGTCAGCGTTTTCGATCGCGAAGGCAGCGCTGAAAATTCGACGCCGCTTAACCGCGCCAAACTCGAAACCTGGCTCAAGTCGCCAGGTTCGTTGGTTTCAGCATTCATAACCGATACCGATCAGTTCCTTTTGAAAGATCAAAAGCACGTCGCCGAATATGCCGCCCCGATTCGCTTTGGCGGTGGCCAGGCCGGCGCGTTGATCGTGGCGTTCGATAAGCGCGAGGCGTGTAGCGAAACTGAATGCCGTTTGATTGATGCAGCGGCGCAGCAGGCCGCACTTGCTTCGCATGTCTCGACTCTTTATCTCGCGGCCCGTGAATCCGCGGTAACTCTGGCGGCGGAAGTTGATCGGCGCACGGCAGAATCCGAAATGCAGCATCGCTTCACTGAAGCGATTATTGATAGCCTGCCGCTCTCCTTGTATGCAATCGATCGCGACTACCGCATTGTCGCCTGGAACAAGAACCGGGAGCTCGGCGAACTGGGCCTGCCGCGCCGCGTCGTGTTGGGCCGGAATATCTTCCAGGTACTCACGAAACAAAAGCGCGAGACCCTTGAACGCGAATTCGGCCGCGTCTTCGCCACCGGCGAGATTCATCGGGTCGAGCAACAGACCGTTACCAAAGAAGGCGACGAAAGACATTGGCTGATCAGTAAGATTCCGATGCGGGCCGGAGGTGGCAACGAAGTTTCGCACGTCATCGCCGTGGGCGAAGAAATCACCGCCCGCATCAAAGCCGGGCGCGGCATTGCCCGCGCGGAGAAATTGGCGGCCGTCGGCAGGCTCGCGGCCGGGGTGGTGCACGAGATTAACAATCCCCTGGCGACCATCGCTGCCTGCTCGGAGGCTTTACAGAAACGGATTCAAGAAGGCGCCTTCAACGGATCACCTGATGCCGAAGACCTGCGGGAATATCTCGGATTGATTCGCGACGAAGCATTTCGCTGCAAGACGATTACCAATGGCCTCCTTGATTTTAGCCGCATGCGCAGCGGCCATCGCGTGCCGGTGAACATGGCTTACATAATCAAGTCCGTGGCGCGTTTGGTAATTCACCAGCAGCGTGGCGACAAGATCAATATCGACGTTGAAGCTCCCGATGATCTGAACACTGTTTCCGGCGACGAAGGACAATTGCAACAGGCAGTAATAGCACTGGCAACCAACGCCATCGATGCGATGCCCGATGGCGGGACGTTAACCTTGCGCGCGCGCAACTCCGGCCGCCGGGTTCTGATCGAAGTCACTGACACGGGGATTGGAATTCGGCCAGAGAACCTGACCAAGATTTTTGATCCGTTCTTCACTACGAAAGACGTTGGTCACGGCACCGGACTTGGTCTGGCAGTATGTTATGGTATTTTATCGGAACATGGCGGCCGTCTGGATGTAAGATCGAGCGTGGGCACAGGGACTACTTTCACAATCGCGCTGCCGATAAGCGAAGATTCTGAATGAATTGCGCCGGCAAACTTTTAGCGAACGACTGGCAACTTAAGATTTTGCGGAGCGGAGTTATTCTTCAGTGAGCGACCTTCACGACGCACGACTGCTAATCGCCGAGGACGAAGCAAATCTGCGCCTGGTGCTGCAGAAGGAATTGCAGCGCCTTGGCTATCGTGTCCAGGCAGCGCCTGACGGCGAGGCCGCTCTTCGCAAGCTGGAAGAAAGCAATGTCGACGTCCTGTTGTGCGATATCAACATGCCGCGCATGGACGGGATGGAACTGTTGCGACGCATTCATGAGCGACCGAACCCGCCCGAAGTGATCATGCTGACCGGCCAGGGAACAATCGAGACCGCGGTGGAAGCGATGCGGATCGGCGCCTACGATTACCTGACCAAGCCTTACAGTATCAACGAGCTTGATGTGCGGGTGCGCCAGGCGGCTGAGAAGCGCCGGCTGCGGGTCGACAATCAACGTCTCCGTGCGCAACTCGACCGGCAATCTCCACTGCCTGAGATCGTCAGCGTCTCTGACGCGATGGGTGAAGCCATTCGCCTGGTTGAACGCGTAGCGCCTTCTGATGCCTCGGTTCTAATCACCGGAGAGTCCGGCACCGGCAAGGAATTGATCGCCCACGCCATTCATCGTCTATCTAATCGGGCGAATGCCTCGTTTATCGATCTGAACTGTGCGGCGTTCCAGGAGTCACTCCTCGAATCTGAATTATTCGGTTATGAAGCCGGCGCATTTTCCGGGGCCAAAGCCCGCAAGCTGGGATTGATTGAACTTGCGGATGGCGGCACGCTGTTTCTGGATGAAGTAACCGAACTGCCGCCCAATCTGCAGGCAAAACTGTTGCGCGCAATCGAGACTCGCACTTTTTTCCGCGTGGGCGGAGTACGTAAGGTCGAAGTTAACGTTCGCATCGTGGCGGCGACAAATCGAAATCTCGATGCCGTAATCGGCAACGGATCATTTCGCTCCGATTTGCTCTATCGTATCAATGGTTTTCAAATCCATCTGGTACCACTGCGCGATCGCCCTGAAGATATCGAACCGTTGACCAGTCACATCATCAAGCAGCTCGGTGGTCCTCATCCGCTCGAAATTACGGCTGAAACGATGAGCGCTTTAATTGACTACGCCTGGCCCGGCAACGTGCGCCAGCTGCGAAACTGCCTGGAACGCGCGATTCTGTTGGCTAACGACAATCGGATTACACCCAATGAATTACCGCCTGAGGTAAGAGGAATGACGACCGGCCTGGTTGCCGCGACCGCTTACTCACCGGGTGTTTCGCTCTCTGCACCCAGTAACGGGGGTGAGAGTCCGCCTACTTCACTCGCCGACGTCGAACGACAACAGATTATCGCGGCCCTGGAACAGACAGGATGGCATCGAGGCAAAGCGGCTGAAATTCTCGGCATTTCGCCATCAACTTTGTATCGTCGCCTGCGCGATTACAATCTCGAACGAAGACTCCAGTCGTAATTTGACCTTGCCTAAGTCGCAAAAAGACAAAGGTTTCAGATTTACGAGTATCAAAATTTTGACATTCCCATATGGCAGGCGTACGGTCGCCTAGACTGAGGACCTGCCTTGTCTATGTAGCTAATCGCAGTCGCATCTGGAAGGAGACTCCCTTGAATTCCACACTGCACCGCTCTACCGTCCCAAGGATCATTTTTGCGGTATTGATTCCCAGCCTAAGTGGACTAATTCTTATTCATAAGACTCCAGTACCTGGCATCGCTCAAACAAATAACGAGAGGCAACTTGAAAACAAATTGCCAAAACATCTACCAATAAAGGCAAAAATTCGATCAGAGAAAGAGAATGCCTTCAAAGATCTGAATAACGACCGTTGGTATCGCGATCTTGAGATCGAAGTCAAAAACACCGGGGAACGCCCAATTTTCTCTATCGTGTTGATTCTCGAACTTCCAGAAATACAACCGGGCGGACGTGGTCTAGTCTTTGATATTCGTTATGGCGACCACTCGATCTTTGATTCTTCAAAGGGGATGGCAACACCAGGAGATATTCCTATTAACCCCGGCGAAACGCATGTATTTAAAATCTCTGAGACTGAGGCGTCGGCATGGGATCACGGCAGCAAGAGTTGGCCAAAGCCGACAAAGGTAGTGCTGCAATTCGAACAGCTTAGTTTCGGAGATGGAACTGGTTTCTGGGGAACCGCTGGTGCTCCGTGGCCAAATAAAACAAATCGCAAGCCAAATCTCGGCGCCCGATCCCGGCTGACCAACCGAATTGTTCACCTCACAATTCAAGTGTGACGACACCTGAGTGTTGCGCTTATGACTGTCTAAACGTATATATTCACGATGATGACTATGATGGTCAGACTTGTTACGCGTGCGGAAGAGTACATCATGCAGACATCGTGGCATGCGAAGATTTGGATGGGTTTTGTGCAAGCGTTACCGTAAGGAATCGTTATTGTGAATATTGGAACAACGGAGTGCATATTGAATACTATTGTCCTTATTCCGTGACTACTCTCTGTTGCTCCAGCAGTGCTGAGCAGGCCTGTGCGGATCAGGTTGGTACAACTTGGGATGCGACGACATGTCAGTGTGTTCCTAACCCGTATTCCCCAATAATTGTCGATGTTCTTGGCGATGGGTTTGCGCTCAGTTCCGCCGACAACGGCGTAAACTTTGACGTGGACAATGACGGCACTGCTGAGTCCATCGGGTGGACAAGTCCGTTCGCGGACGACGCTTGGCTTGTACTTGACCGTAATGGTAACGGCACCATCGATAACGGAACGGAACTATTCGGCAACCGTACGCTTCAACCACCCTCGGCCAACCCAAATGGTTTCTTGGCACTAGCTGAATATGATAAACCGTCAAATGGAGGTAACAGAGACGGAGTGATCGATCGACGCGATGCCATCTTTAACTCGCTCCGCCTATGGCAAGACAAAAACCATAACGGTATCTCTGAACCTTCAGAGCTCCATTCGCTTCCCGATCTGAGTGTTGACTCAATTTCGCTTAACTATAAAGAATCGAGGCGAACTGACCAGTATGGTAATCAATTTCGCTATCGTGCAAAGGTTGACGATGCTAAACATTCCCACGTCGGGCGCTGGGCGTGGGATGTCTTTCTGGTCTCACAGTAAGCACTTGGAAAAATTAAATAGCGGTGAGACTGATCTTAGCGGCTCTTTTGCCAAGATTATGTCGGAAACTATTTCCTTACGAAGGTTGTTTCGAAGCCTTCAGCGCTTTTCGATCGACCTTGCCACGATCGTTCTTCGGCAGAGCTTCGATGAATTCGATCCAGCGAGGATACTTGTGTAACGCGATTCGCGCCTTCACAAACTCTTTGATGTCTGAGGCGAGTTTATCCGAAGGCGCATATCCTTGGCGCGCGACTATGAATGCCTTGGGCTTGATTAGTCCGTTACCCGGGTCGTGACCGACGACGGCGCATTCCAAAACCGCGTCGTGTTGCAGCAGACAGTTTTCAATTTCGCCCGGCGCGGCGAACACTCCGCCGACTTTCAGCATTTCATCGGTGCGACCGTGGTACCAATAGTAGCCGGAGGTGTCGACTTCAAATTGATCACCGGTGATGCACCAGTCGCCGGCGAACGTCTCCTTTGATTTCTCATGCGCGTTCCAGTAACAAAGCGCGGCTGAGTCGCCCCTGACCTTCAGCGTACCCATCTCGCCCGCCGGCAATTCCTTGTCATCCGCATCGACTATTTTGGCTTCGTACCCCTCGACGATGCGACCCAGGCTGCCGGGCCTGACGTCGCCGGGCCGGTTGGAAATGTAGATGTGAAACATCTCTGCTGATCCAATCCCGTCGCAGATTTCCGCGCCGAAAGTTTGTTTCCACCTGTGATAAAGCTCGACCGGTAGCGCTTCGCCGGCCGAATAGCAAAAGCGAATGCTGGAAAGATCGCGTGACGCGGCATCCGCCATGTTGAGCATTGAATTGATCATGGTCGGGACCGTGGTCAGGATAGTTGGGCGAAAACGCTCGATTACTTCGAACATTTTTTCGGGCGTCGATCGTTCGGCGAAGAGAGCCGTCGCGCCGCCGACCGCAAATGGAAACAACAGATTTGTTCCGGTCGCATAACCGAAAAAAAGCTTGGGAACCGAGACGGTCAAATCCTCTTCATTCACCCCCATCGTGCGTTTCGCGAAAACCTCTGTGTTGTAGGGCAAGTCGTGCTGCAGATGGACTGCGCCTTTGGGATGGCCCGTCGATCCCGAGGTGAATAACCAGATGGCAATATCATCCCGGTGAGTGTCTGCCATAGGACAGACCGCCGGCTGGCTGGAAACAATCTCGTCAAAGAATGAATAGGCCACCCGGCTACGCGATGGCTCAATCCTTTCTTCGTCGACCGTGCTCTCGTTGCGGACGATCAGGGCGGCGCGAAGATAAGTGGAGTCTTGCGCGGCCTCGACAAACGGCTTCAGAAAGAATTCATGCACGATTGCGGCGCGGGCGCGGGTGTAATCCAGGTAGTACCGGTAGTCGTCCGCCGGCAACAGCGGGTTGACCATCGTAATCACGGCGCCGATTCTCGCCGAGCCGAACCAGGTCCAGACAAACTCCGGACAGTCCGGCAAAACGATCAGCACGCGGTCTTCGATGTCAATGCCGACCTCGCGCAAAGCATTGCCGGCGCGGTTGGCCATCCGCGCTGCCTCGCCGTAGGTGAACGTTTCATCTCCAAAAAAGAGACACTCCTTGTTTTCCCGTCCCTCCTCGAGGTTGTGGTAAAGAAAGTATTCCGCCATGTTGAAATGTTCGGGAAAGTTGATCATAAAACTCGCGACTGGTTCTGCGTGACCCGCGCTCCCTTGATACTCACATTGCCGGTGGCTTTGATCGACACGTCGCCGCTGGAACTGATTGAGACACTCTTGCCGCCCGCTTTGATGGTGATTTCGCCATCCGAGTTGATCGATACGCCTTTGTTGTTCGTCGTGTTACTGATATGAATGTTCGAAGCGCCCGAGCCCAGCGTGATATCGTCACCGTTCAGCTTGTTCTCAAGCTGTCTCACGCGATCCTCGAGGTCTCTGACCTGCTGTTTCAATTGCTGAACCTCATTACAGCAATCCTGCCGCTGGGGTTGAGCACCGGGCTGCTGCGTTTGAGCGCTCGGCTGCGGTTGAGTTCCGCCGCCACAGTTCGGATAACAATCGCAGCAGGTTTCTTTCGGCAACTCGCTGACTACTGATTTTGCAAAGGCATCGCAAGCTCCGGCGGCGTTTGGGACAATTTTGGATTTGCTGAAAGGCTTGTCGCAGATCCAGTAATTGACGGTGCAATTGACCTTGCTGGTATCGGTGCCTACGAAACTTCCGCTCACCAGATATTGAAGTGGTTTCTTGTCCTTGCAATTTGTGTCCTGACTCTGTGACGTGGCGATGCCGCACAAGGCGATCGCACTCAAGACCGGGAAAATGATCAGAAGTAATTTTGGTCGCATTAGGTTAATCCTCCAATTCGACTTGCTCCTTGTTTCGCGGACAACATCCGCGTCAGCAGGACCGCAACGGAAAAACTGAGCATTGGGCCTGCGATATTAAAAATCGGCCGTGCCACAGTTCCTCCCATATCGTTATAGGCGCCCAGCACGAGTGCGCACAAAGAAGTTATCGCCGCCGGCCATAACCAGCCACCCGGCACACTACGCCCTCCGAATACCCCGAGCGGCAACAACCAGGCAAATACGTACCAGAAACTTCTATCGCTCAGGCAGCGCACTAACGATGAAAAGAACTCGCTCCCGGAATTTAGCGCGGCCGCAATCTGCCAGGGCCAGATCATGTGCCCGAACAGAACGGACCGGACCGCAATCAGAGTTGCCAGGCTCGAGAGAATCATGAAGCCAATCCAACCCAACGTGACGAATCGCCTGGCAGCGTGGCGCTCTTCGACAACCCACCATGTCATGGCGAAAATCGCCGCAAATGGCACAAAGGTCTCTTTGGCAAGCGCGCCGCCAATGCCACACAAAGGCAACAACCACCAGCGGCGCAAAAGCAGCAACGACGCCAAAGCCAACATGAAAAGTGATTCTCCGGAATCGATCAAACCCGCTAACTGAAAGTTGGGCACAGCGAAACTGATCAAATAGAGCACTGCGGCGAACAAAGCGACGCCGGCGTTTCCGGTCAGGTGGTGACTTATCATAATCAACAATATCCCGGTGGTGGCACAGAATATCGAAGCGGCGAGCAGCAGGCTTAACGTAATCGGATCGACCGACCGAATACGCGCACCGATCGTGCGATAAAAAATCTGCGCCGTGCCCGGCACGAGTATTCGACCTGCAAACACCTCGGCATGCGGCCGGGGACCGAGCGAACCGAGCACCATCTGCCGGTATACAATCGCGTCCGTCAATCCTTCGGCGCGGGCCGGGTCATATCGTTTGAGCGTGGGATACCCCAGACCCAGACAGATCAGGAAGAAGAGCAACCAAAGAATGCATACCTGTTGAAGAGGCAGTTTGACTTGCGGCTGTTGCCTGCCTGAGACAACCTCAGCACTGTTGGTAGCGGCGGAATCATTCATGCGGCGAAACTGAAGGGTTGCCGGCAAAGGGACAACCTTCGCCCGCATGTTTGGCATTGAGATAGGTACGGGCTTCCCACAATTCGGGAAAGAATTTCTTGTCCAGCGTCGTGCGCAGATACCCAACGCCTTCTGACCCGCCGGTGCCTCGCTTGGTCCCGACCATCCTCTCGACCATTTTGATGTGGTGTGATCGCCAGAGCGAAAACCATTCGTCGTGTTCGAGCAAAGCCTCGGCGAGTTGAAATTCGTCATTGCGAGTTTCAAAGTGACTGAGGATTTCTTTTACTGCCCGGACGCGGCGACTGCGATTGCTGCGGCGCTCGTTGGCATCGGTCCGCGCATCTTCAGCAGGCGAATCAAATCCCCGCCCGCGTAAGAACGTGAAGAAGGCGTCGGCCAGTGACGGCGCGTTGATCCTCGCGTGTAAACGCTGGTGCGCAAAATCATCGGCTTCGAACTCGCGAAGAATTCTCGCGTCCTTCGTGCCGGAAGAAAACTCAATTTCGCGAAACTGCATAGACTGAAAACCACTTGCCGGATTCAGTTCGTCGCGAAAACCAAGAAAGCTGATCGGAGTCATGGTCTCCAGGATATGAATCTGATTGATGAGCAGCTTTTCGATTTCCACGACGCGGCGCACCGCCCTCGCCGATTCAGCGGGGCGATCTTCATTCATCAGGCGAATTGCCGCATCGATCTCGTGAAGTATTTGCTTGAACCAAAGTTCATAGGCCTGGTGGACGGTAATGAAAAGTAATTCATCGTGGTGGGCCGGTGACGAAAGACAGGTCTGCAAATCGATCAACTCCGGCACCCGGAGATACTTGTTATAGGAGAGCGGAGCGTTTTTTCCGTAGTCTTTGGACATGCAACGTCAGTTCGGAAAGCCCGGGGTCTCGCGGACTTTTCGCGCCTGGCCAAGATGTCGCCGCGTGTGCACCACCGTAATGACGAAAGCGTCCGCCAGGCTGTAACGCATGAAGGGCCATGCGCGTCGGCCGGTACGCAGGCGGCGAGGTAACCGGCCATTTTGATCGGCCCCGTCCGAGCGCGGTTTCCAAGTATTGATCGAACTTGCTCGAAGTTACCGCGAGATGATCCAGACATTGAGCAATGCTCCATTTCTCGGGCCCCGGTTTCCAGTTTAGTTGTTCTTCATTGAGATCGGCGGCCAATTCGCTCGCCGCAGCATTGCTCGCTTCACTCTCGGAAATGATGGTCTGCAGCAAATTCGGCGATTGGAGAAACTGGTTCATAACAATACCTCTGTTATTCAAAATGCGGCGCCGGCCTTTTCGTTTCTGTACTCGTGATGGTCGCGGATCTTCTTCATCTCGTCGATCACTAATTTCAGCTCTTCGTCCTTCGTATAAAAGTGCGGCGAGATGCGCACGCCGGCGCCTGGACGATAATCGACAATGAACTCGCGCCGGATCAATTCCCTGGTAATCGCGGCGGCCTGATCATCCCAGACTGTGATCGTACCGCCCCGCTGGCAAGGGT
>WNGN01002102.1_pt1 | contig 14486 bp, 11 predicted proteins | sample 5400561 | NCBI WGS metagenome assembly WNGN01 (sample SAMN13153379, study PRJNA577476) | soil metagenome | isolation source: 115 cm soil or saprolite under Garry oak tree replicate 2 | place: USA:California | collected 2016-06-15
CGCTGCGGTACAACCTCCCGTACCCGCCGCAGCGGTGAGCACCGCGCCCGCGGCCATCGCGCGAGCCCCGGCCATGCCGGCGAGCGAGCCGGCGCCGCTGCCTCCGCCGCCCGGTGCGCGTCCCGGCATTCTCGGCACGCTACCGGTCCAGAGGGTTTCGGCAGAAAGCGAACCGGCTCCCGCAAGTGCGCCGGCGGCCCTCCCGGCGCCGGCCATCCAGCGAGCCGCAATGTCGCGCAGCGGGTGGATAATCCAACTCGGCGCCTTTGCCGACGAGGCGGAAGCCAAGCAGCGGCTGCGTTCCGCGCAGAGCATGGCGCATAGTCTGCTGGCGAGTGCGGACGGGTTCACCGAGCGGGTCGTGAAGGGCTCCAAGGAGCTGTATCGGGCGCGATTCGCCGGATTCGACAAAGAGAAGGCCGAAGCCGCCTGCCATTATTTCAAACGTAACGATATTGCATGTATGACACTGAGAAACTGAGCGCAGAAGAACCAAGGGAATGGCGTCCGGACGGGAACCGCTGAGTATTGTTGCGTCAGGAGTCCTCAGCGATGACGGCGAAGAAGAGTGTCTTTGGCCTCGTTGATACGGGCCGCGAGATACGTCGACCCCCCCTGGTCGGGATGCAATTTCTTCATCAGAGTTCGGTGCGCGCGCCCGATTTCCTCGGCGCCGGCGCCCGGCTCAAGGCCAAGGATCTGATAGGCCTCCTCCTGCGTCATTGGCCCGGTCCGCGGCGTCCTGCCGGTCCCCGTTGCCGCATCAGCCTTCGCGTGCTCACGCCAGCCGGGATTCCTGCGGTCAAGATACGCTGCAAGTAGCGCGCGGCTCTCCTCGTCGATTTCGGCAAGCAGCCCCAACAGCGTGGCAAGGTCGAGCGCGTCGAGACCGACGCCTTCGTGGCGGCCCGCGAGGATGCGCCCGCGCATCGCGCCGGTGTCGTGATCGAGTTCCATTTCCAGGAAAGCCGAGCGCACGCGGGAAACCTGTCCCGGGCTCTTGCGCGCGCGGCGGCCGAAGCCCATGCGGCCCGGCCACAGTCCCAGCAAAAAAAGTCCGGCAATCCCCAGCGGCAAAGCGATGCCGACGCGCCCCAGCGCCACGAAGATGACGGCGCCGGCAAGCGCGGCGGTGCCTGCCGAGGTTTTCAGCACGCGGGCTGCGACCTTGGGATCGGTTTTCGTGAAAGCGTTGAGCGCCCACAGCAACAAGACGAGAGCGGCAATGCCCAGAAGAACACTGGCCATGATTACTTGAGCTGCCCGAGAAGCTTGAGCGCCGCCGTTCCACGCCGCGTCGAGAGATCCGTCAGCGCCTTGATCCCGCCGGCCGCGTAGGCGGCGACGGCGCGCAGCAGTTCGGCAAGCTGGTGAGCGGCTCCGGCGTCGAACCGGCAATAGGCCCCGCGGGTAAGCCGTGCGATTTCCCGAAAGGCCTGCTCGGCGACGGGGTCGCCGCCCTCCTGGAACAGGAATACCGGAACGCCGCGAAGCCCGAGCTCGCCCGCGGCGGCGGCGAGCGTATCGAGCGCCTCCTCCATGGCATCCCCGATGAACACCAGCGCCTGCACCCTGGCTCTCTCGGTCTCGCGCCGCGCGTGCGCCAAGATCTTGCCGATCTGGGTGTGGCCCCCCCGGCAGTCGATCCGGCTCATCAGCTGAGCCAGGCGCTCGCCGTTCGAAACCCAGCCCGACGCCCGGCACTCGCCGAATCCCCGGTAATAGACCAGCTGGACGTCAAGTCCCCCGACTGCCGCCGCCTCCCGGAACATCTCGGCTTGCAGCCGGCACGCGGTGTCCCACGTCGGCTGCCGGCTCATCGTTGCGTCCAAAGCGAAGATGAGACGGCCGCGGCGGCCGGCCTCCTTGGTCGGCCCCAGCGTGCGAGCGCGCTGCACGAAGGCCTCGATCTCGGCGCGGGATGCGCCTTGGACCGGATCGGTCCCGCCCCTTGCCGGTGCAGGAGGATCGCCGGATCGGTCTTTGGCCATCGATCGAAGCCCTATGTGTCGGGGCGGCAAAAGATTGTAACCGCAATTTAGGTGGCGTGCCCCCCGGCCCGGCACAATGGCCACGGATCGGACACGGGGCTCGGCGGATCATGGCGGCGCCGCGCCAGGCAATGTCCGGCCCGCAGATCCGGCGGCGCAGCCTCAATCGGCCATGATGTCGTGGGTTTCGAGCGGCTTGTCGAGGGAGGCAAACCATTCCGCGCGTGCCGCGGCGCGCCGCCGCCCGCGCTCATCGAGAGGCAATTTGAGCGCCTCGATCAAGGTTCTGACCTCCTGCCGGGCCGTCACATGGGACAAATTGGGGCGCACGCCCAACGTTGCCTCGTCGAGGTTGTCGAGCGCGGTCAATCCGCGGGGGAAGAATTCCCGATAGACGACGCGTTCGCCAAAGCCTTCGGCAAGGCGGAAGCCGAGCCGCAGCCCCAGCTCGTTGAGGCTCTCCCCCACCAGCCGTTTGTTGCGCGACCCCAGGGTGGAAAGCCGGTTGCGGATGACCACCCAATCGGTCAGGCCGCCATCGACCAGTCGGCGTTGCCGGCGCGCCTCGCGCGCCATTTCCGCGTAATGGCCGATGCCCGTGATCGCGAAGGTGGCGGGATCGACAGAGCCCAGCACGTCGAAATCCAGAAAACTGTCGTTGAGCGGCGTCACCAGCGTGTCGGCCATCGAATGGGCGAGCCGCATCAGGTAGCTGTCGCTGGCCGGGGTGTCGATGACCACGAAATCGTGGCAATGCTCGACGGCGGTAATCGCTTCCGCAAAGCAGGCGAATTCCGCTGCCTCGTTTTGATCGACATTGGCGCCGGACGCCCGCACGATGTGGTGATGCGTCGGCAGCTCCAGCTCGATGCCGGCACGTTGCGCCCACGCGCGCCGGTTCTCGATGTAGTGCGTGAGGCTTTTTTGACGGCTGTCGAGGTCGATGCTGGCGACGCGCTGGCCGGCCTTCATCAGGGCGACCGTGACATGCATCGAGGTGGTCGATTTCCCCGAGCCGCCCTTCTCGTTCCCCAGCACGATCACGTGCCCGGAACGCGGCAATCCCACCGGCGCCTGCAGCAACATAACGCCACCCCTTACCCGGAATCATTTTCCGAATCGAACCGTGTCGGCGTCAAGCGAATGTACACGTTGCTCGATCTTTTCCGGTTAATTCCTGGGCCGGCCCCCGGCGCATCCTACGACGAGAACCGGACGGGCGTGCAGGAATCGCAACGCCGCGGTGCCGCGCCGAGCGTCGGGGCCTCACCGGAATGCCCCGATCGGGTATTCTTCGACCTGTCGGCCGGCTGCCGGCGAGAGTTTCGAACGCAGCCGCGCTACAGCAGGCCGAGGTCCCGGAGCTCGCGCCGCAAGCTCTCCGGCATCGCGGCGGCGCCGGGGGCCGCCCGGTCGAGGTCCTTGGGAGCGCTCCTGGGCTCCAGATAGCGCCAACCTTGAAACGCCCGGAACGGGCGCGGCTCGGTGAGCACCAGCTTCGGCTCGAGCACCAGCCGGCATCGGCCGATGCCGTCCCCGTCCCGGAACGGCCGCACGTCGCGGAGCCGCTGACGGCACAATATCTCGCCTCGGATCACCCAGTAGAGCGAGCCGCCGTCGATGAGTTCGTCAGCCCGCTTCGGCACCATGCGGGTGACATGCCAATGCTCGAGGGGCAGCCTGCGCCGCTTCTTCTCCTGCAACTTTTCGCGAATCCAGTCGCGGAGATCCCTGACGCTGTCGCAGCCGACGCAGAGCTTGATCAGATGCAAGGCCATGATCGTCGGGCGAGATCAAACCGGCTCGGGCTTCTTTGCCTCGATTGTCATCACTTTGGCGCCTTCGGCAACCTGGCCGCCTGGCGTTGCCGAGATCTCGCCGACGGTACCGTCGAACGGCGCAATCAACGCATGCTCCATCTTCATCGCCTCGATCACGGCAAGGCGCTGGCCCTTGCTTACCGATGCACCGGGTCGGACCAGGATGGCAAGCACCTTGCCGTGCATCGGCGCGGCGATGAGGCCGCCGGTATCGAGGTGGTCGACGTCGATCGCCTCGAAATCCTTGATTCGGACCAATGTCTGTCGGCCGTGGCGCAGGACGTAAACGGCATTCTCGGCCTCGAACGCAAGCGCGTCGGGAGCCGCGGGGATGCCATCGATCAAAACGGAAATGCCCTGCGGACCGTAGGACGCGCTGGCGGATGCCGGAATGCCATTGATCGACACCGGGACCCAAACCGCGCGGGCGCCGGACAGCTGGAAACCGTCGAGCGAATTCCACGGCGAGGCGGCCTCTTCCGAGGCGGATCGAGCGCGTGCCGCGATCCGGTTGGCTTCCCGCGCAAGGAGTTCGGCCACGCCCTTCGCGGCCGCGGCTCGATCAGGCTCCTTCGGGACGGCGCCGAGCGCCGCCAGGTTGCGATCGATGAAGCCGGTATCGAATTGCGCCTTGCGGAAATCCTCGGCCCGGCACAGCGCCGCAAGGAAAGCGAGATTGGTGCGGGGTCCGGCAACGAGCGTGCGGTCGAGCGCCGAGGCCAGAGCTTCGAGCGCCTCCCGCCGGGTCGCCCCGCGGGCGATTACTTTCGCGATCAGCGGATCGTAAAACGGCGTGACTTGCGTCCCCTGCTCGACCCCGGCGTCGACCCGAATGCCGTCGCGCGCCGGGAACTCCAAGGCAATGATCCTCCCCGTCGACGGCAGAAACCCCCGTTCCGGGTCCTCGGCGTAGACGCGGGCTTCGACGGCGTGGCCCGCCATGGCGACATCGAGCGAGGGTAGCTTCTCGCCCGCGGCGACCCGAAACTGCCATTCGACGAGATCGAGACCGGTGATGGCCTCGGTCACCGGATGCTCGACCTGGAGCCTGGTGTTCATCTCCATGAACCAGAATGCATCGCGCCGGAGGCCTCTCGAGCCGTCGGCGATGAACTCGACCGTACCGGCGCCGACATAACCGACGGCCTTGGCGGCTTCGACCGCCGCTTTTCCCATGGCGGCTCGGACCTCGGGGGTCATGCCGGGCGCGGGCGCCTCCTCGATCACCTTTTGATGCCGGCGCTGCAGCGAGCAATCGCGCTCGAACAGGTGCATGGCACTGCCGTGGCGATCGCCGAACACCTGGATCTCGACGTGCCGCGGCGAGGCTATGTACTTCTCGATCAGGACCTGGCCGTTGCCGAACGCCGACTGCGCCTCCCGGATTGCGGACTGCAGCGCGGCTTCGAATTCGGCGGGTTCCTCGACGCGCCGCATGCCCCTGCCGCCGCCGCCCGCCACCGCCTTGATCAGCACCGGATAGCCGACCTCCTCGGCCTTTTGGGCAAGGAATTTCGTCTCCTGGCGCTCGCCGTGATAGCCGGGCACGACCGGCACGCCGGCGCGTTCCATCAGCTTCTTGGCTTGGCCCTTGAGTCCCATGGCGCGGATCGCGCCCGGGGATGGACCGACGAAAACGATTCCGGCGGCAGCGCAGGCTTCGGCGAATTCGGCGTTCTCCGACAAGAAGCCGTACCCGGGATGAATGCATTGGGCGCCTGCGCGCCGGGCCAATTCGACCAGCTTGTCGATGGCTAGATAACTCTCGCGCGCGGGAGCCGGCCCGAGGCGGTACGCTTCATCGCAAAGCCGGGTGTGGAGCGCGCCGGCGTCCGCGTCGGAATAGACCGCGATCGAGCGCAGCCCGAGCTTCCTGGCGGTGCGCGCAATCCGACAAGCGATCTCGCCGCGGTTGGCGATGAGGACCGATGCGAACATTGGGTGTCGACTCACCCGGAAATTCGAGAAATCGCTGCCAAGAACGTCCGCCAGGTCATTGCGGGGGCGGCTCGGTCCCGGCGTTGGCCGCGGGCGGCGGACCGATCTGGATCGGCGGCGCCGCCGGTGCCGTCTGCGCGCGCGCGGCCGGGCGCGCCGGTGCAGGCGGCCGCTTTTGCGGGCCGGCCGCCGGAGCCGGCCCAGGGCCGGTCTGGCTTGGCGGCTGCGAGGGCTCGTCCGTCATGATGCTGACGGGCGGAATGGAGGCCGCCGAAGGAAAGTTGATCCCGTTCCCGACGCTTGGTGCGGGCGGGGGCGGGGCCGCCGCGACCGGAGCGGCGGGGGCCGCGGCGGATGCCGGTTGCGGCCATCCGGCGGAATTCCGCGCGACGAGATTCTCGAAGGTCCGCGCCTTGAGATTGGCGCTCACGCGATTCGCATCGGCGAACAGCGCCAATTTCTCGCATTTCGCCGCGCTACAGCCCTCCCCGGCCAGCACCTGGGCAACCAAGCCGAACCGGTCGATCTCGAGCCGGTGGCGCAGCGCGGCGAGCGCAGCGTCGTAGTAGATGTCCCATCCATTCGCCGCGGCGTCCGCCAGCAGCGACAAGCTCCCCGCAACATAGGCGGTTGCCCCGGCAATCGTCTCCGGGTCGGCAAAGACCGCCTTCTCGCAGGCAGCATCGATCGTCTCGCCCAAGTTCGGTTCGAGGCATCCGAGCGCAGAGCCGGGGGCCAATGCGCGCGCGCTCAGTTCCAGGATGCGCTGATCGAGCGCGCGGCGCTCATCGGCGCGATCGCGCTCGGCCAATCGATCGACCACGGTCCAGGCCGCCACAATGCCGAACAAGGCCAGGCTCAGGCGAACGGCCGGTCCGACAACGGTCGGCCATTGGGCGCGATAGACCGCGAGAAAAACCAACAGAAGCAGCAGTCCGGCGAGAATTGCCGATTGCCAAATCGCAAGCGTGACGGTTCCGGCGGCAACATCGATGTCGGGGAAAGGCATGCCAATGATCCACCGCTGCGGCTCCCCGCGCCAGTATGGCGCAGCGCGGTAGGCGTTACCATACCGCGAGCGCGACGGCCATTGTGAAGGCGGCGACCCGGAGTATCCTCGGCGCGGCACGAGGCTAGATCCGCCGAGTGCTGCCGCGCGTTGATCCGCGCTGGGCATCGGCCCATGCGACAAAATGGGAGCTGCCGATGAAGAGCCTGCATGTGCTTCAAGCCCTGATTGCCGGCTGGTTCGCCCTCGGCTGCGCCGTCGGCTCGAGCAGCGCGCAAACGGCGGCCGGCAATCCCGCGCCGGCTTCCGGCGGACCGGTCGAAGCTGCGCTGCTGGACGACCTCGTGATCGCCAACCACGTGCTTGCGAGTCAGGGCGTGCTCGACGGGTTCGGTCACGTCAGCATTCGCCATCCGACCAATCCCGACCGGTTCCTGATGTCGCGCTCGCTCGCTCCGGCCCTGGTCACGGCGGCCGACATCCTGGAATACGATCTCGACGGCAATGCCGTCGACGCGCGCGGCCGCGCCGGTTACCTGGAGCGTTTCATTCATGCCGAGATCTACAAGGCCCGGCCCGACGTGAAGGCGGTGATCCACTCGCATTCCCCTGCGGTCATTCCCTTCGGCACCACCCAGGTGCCGATGCAGCCGATGTTCCACATTTCCGCGTTTCTCTCGCCGCAGGTGCCCGTGTTCGAGATCCGCAAGGTCGGCGGCATGACCGACATGCTGGTCTCGAACGCCCAGCTCGGCAAAGCGCTGGCCGAGGCGCTGGGTCGCGGCGCGGTCGTGCTGATGCGCGGGCACGGCATGGCGGTGGCGGGGCCGAGCCTGCCGCTCGCCGTGTTCCGCGCGATCTATACCGAGGTCAATGCGCGCCTGCAGACGCAGGCGATCGAGATCGGCGGCCCGATCACCTTCCTGGCGCCGGAGGAATCGGAAAAGGCCGACAAGGTGATCGATCAGGTTCACCTGCGCGCTTGGGATCTGTGGAAGCGCGAGGAGATGGCGAAATCCGCCAAATAGCCCCTGTCGCGGGAACCGGGCCGGCGCACCCGCGTTGAGAGCCGGACCGCGTGTTTCGAGGGAGAGACCGATGCGGGTATTTTTGGGAGTCCTTCTCGGTATTTTCATCACCATCGCCGGCGCCTACGTCTACGATTCCGTGACGGCCGGGCCGGTGACGGCCACGACGCAGGTTCCGACCGGCGACGTGAAAAAGCCGATGGTGAACTGGGACGTGGTGAACAACGATTGGCGCATTTTCACGGACCGGGTCCGGCATACCTGGAACCGGCTGGTCGAGCGCACCTGACGCCGTCCGAATCTCTCCGATCGCAGGGTGGGTCGAGCGCCGCAGGCGCGAAAACGACCCGTTCGCCTCTCGGATGGTTTCTCGCAGCCAACGCCGTGCGCCCCCTGTTTCTTCGACCGGCTGCGATCACGGCGTTTTCTGGCTTCGCGTCCGGCGGCGCAGACGTTCCGCGGTCACGTAGAGCAGCGGAATGACGAAAATCCCGAACACGGATGCGGCGATCATGCCGCCGAACACCGGGGTGCCGACCGCATGGCGCGTGGCGGCCCCCGCCCCGCGCGCGACGACAAGCGGCAGCAGCCCGAGGATGAACGCGAAACTGGTCATCATCACCGGGCGAAATCTCAGGCCCGCCGCCTCGATGGCGCTCGCCTCGATGTCCTTGCCGAGCTCCCTCTGCTCTACCGCAAATGCCACGATCAGGATGCCGTTCTTGGCGGCGAGCGCGATCAGCACGACGAGTCCGATCTGCGCGTAAACGTCGAAGCTCAGTCCCGCCACCGCCACCGCGCCGATCGCGCCGAGTATCCCGACGCTGACCGACAGCAGGGCGGAAACCGGAATGTTCCAACTCTCGTAGAGCGCAACGAGAAACAGATAAGCGAACAGCACGGCTAGGCCGAGCACGATACCCGTGCGTCCGCTCGCCGCTTTCTCCTGCAGCGCGGTGCCGGTCCATTCGAAGCTGTAGCCGGCCGGCAGGGTGGTGGCCGAGATGCGCTCCATCGCCGCGAGCGACTGGCCGGAACTGAAGCCGGGCTTCGCCGCGCCGTTCACGGTCGCGCTGCGGTATCCATTGTAACGCAGCACCGTTTGCGGCCCTTGCACCAGCTTCGCCTCGGCCACCGCGCGCATCGGCACCATCGCCCCCTGGGCGTTGCGCACATAGATCCGATTGATGTCGTCCACCTTGTCGCGAAACGACGTCTCGGCCTGGACGTTGACCTGCCAAGTGCGGCCGAACACGTTGAAGTCGTTGACGTAGAAGCTGCCCAGCGTCGACTGCAAGGCATTGAAGATGTCGCTGATCTTGACGCCAAGCACCTGCGCCTTGTCGCGGTCGATATCGAGGTAGATCTGCGGCGTGTCGGCGGCGTACGTGCTGAACACGCCCGCGAGCTCCGGCTGGCCATTGGCCGTCACCAGCAGGCCACGAAGCGTCGCCGCGACGTCGGAAGGGGGCTGGCCCTGCAACGCCTCCAGCACGTATTGGAAGCCGCCGGTGCTGCCCAGGCCGAGGATGGGCGGCAGGTTGAACGGAAAGGCGATGGCGCCCTTGATGGCCGCCATCTGCGGCCGCAGCCGCGCGATGATCGCGCCGGCGCCCTGTGCCGGATCGGTGCGCACTTCGTAGGGCTTGAGCCGGATGACCAAGAACGCCTGGTTCGACGATGCGACGTAGTCGATGAAATTCAGGCCGACCACGGAAATCACGCCTTCGACGCCCGGGATCGGCGTGACGATGTCCTCGACCTGCTTGACCACCGCCTCGGTGCGGTTGATCGAGGCGCCTTCCGGAAGCCGCAGGGCGGCGAAGATGGCGCCCTGGTCCTCTTCCGGCAAGAAGCTCTGCGGCGTCTTGTTGAACAGCCACGCCGCGGTCGCCAGCACGCCGGCGACGGCCACGACGCCGACGATCGCCACGCGTACCAGCCGGCGCACCACCGCCACGTAGCCGTTGCGGACACCGTCGATCGCGCCCAGGACGTAGCGCATCGGGCCGCGGCTCGTCTGGCCGCGCTTCAGGAGCACCGCGCACAGCGCCGGACTCAAGGTCAGCGCGTTGAGCGCCGAGATCAGCATCGATACCGAGACCGCCACCGCGAATTGGCGGAAAAGCTGGCCGCTGATGCCGGGGATGAAGGCCACGGGAACGAATACCGACAACAACACGAGGGTGATGGCGAGGATCGGGCCGGTAATCTCCGCCATGGCTTTCTTGCACGCCTCCGGCACGGACAGCTCGGGTTCCTCCTCGATCACCCGCTCGATGTTCTCGACGACGACGATGGCGTCATCGACCACGATGCCGATGGCGAGCACGAGCGCCAGCAACGAGACGGTGTTGGCCGAATAGCCGATCGCCAGCATCACGGCGAACGTGCCGATGATCGACACCGGCACGGCGACCAGCGGGATCAGCGTCGTCCGCCACCTGCCGAGGAACAGGAACACCACCAGAGCCACCAGGGCGATGGCCACGGCCAGCGTGCGAATGACCTCCTTGATCGTCGCGGTGACGAACACCGTGGTGTCGAAGAACACGGTGTAGGCCAGATCGTTGGGGAAACGCGTCGCCAGGGTGTTCATGGCTTCGCGAACGTTGCGGGTCACGTCGACGGCGTTGGACCCCGGCGTCTGGTAGATGCCGATCGCGGCCGCGGGGGCGCCGTTGAAGCGGCTGTGGCGGTCCTGCGATTTCGCGCCCATCTCGATGCGGGCGACGTCTTTGACCCGGACGACCGAGCCGTCGCGATTGGTGCGCAGGACGATGGCGGCGAATTCCTCCGGGCGGGACAACCGGCCCTTGGTCTTGATGGTGATCTGGACCTGTTGCTCGTTGGTGATCGGTGCCGCGCCCACCCGCCCGAGAGCCGCCTGGACGTTCTGGTTCTGCACCGCCGAGATGACGTCGTTCGGCGTCAGGTTGAGCTCGGTGAGCCGGTCGGGGTCGAGCCAGATGCGCAACGAATAGTCGAGCGGCCCGAACAGAGTCGCCTGGCCGACGCCTTTGATCCGCGCCAGCGTGTCGATGATGTTGATGGTCGCGTAATTGCTCAGATAAATGGCATCGTAGGTGTCCTTCGGCGAGTAGATGCTTATGACCTGCAGCAAAGCGGCGGATTTCTTGCGGATGGTCAGGCCGGTGCGCGACACCTCCGGGGGCAGCTGCGGCGTGGCGAGACTGGCGCGGTTCTGCACGTTGACGGTGTTGATGTCGGGATCGGTGCCGAGCGCGAAGGTCACGTTGAGGGTGTAGCTGCCGTCGGCGCCGCTGGCGGACTGATAATACAGCGCGTTGTCGATGCCGTTGATCTGCTCCTCGATCGGCTGCGCCACCGTGGCCTCGATCACTTCGGCATCGGCGCCCGGGTAGGTCGCGGACAGCGTCACCTGCGGCGGCACGATGTCCGGGAACTGTGCGATCGGGATCACCGTGACGGCAATGATGCCGGCCAGCGTGATGACGATGGCGACGACGAAGGCGAGCCGCGGCCGGTCGATGAAGAGGCTGGAAAACATCGGTGTCAGTTTCTCGGCACGACGCTCGCGGCGACGACTTGACCGGGGTGCACCTTCTGTATCCCTTCGACGATCACCAGCTCGCCTTCCTTGAGCCCGTCCGTCACGACGACGTCCCTGCCCTGCTCGACGCCGGTCGTCACGCGTCGCAGCTCGACCTTCTTCGCCTCGTCGACCACCAGGACATAACGGCCGGCCTGATCGAGCAGGACGGCGGACTGCGGAACCACCAGCGCCGATCGCGGCGCGCCCCGCTCCGCAGTGACGCCGACGATCCCGCCGGGGATCAGAAGACCCTCCGGGTTCGGCAGTTGCGCCCGCACCGCCACGGTGTCCGTGGCGGGGTCGACCTGGACATCGAGCAGGTTGGTGAGGCCGGCATGCGGATAGGCGCTGCCGTTGGGCAGCCTGATGTGAACGGTCAGGTGCACGTTCTTGTCGGTCGATGCACCGATCCTGCGCTTGTACTCGAGAATATCGCGCTCGCTCGACTGAAAGACCACATAGATGGGGTCCTGGCTGACGATCGTCGCGAGCTTTCCGGACGAGGAGTCGACCAGATTGCCCACGGTGAAATTCGCAAATCCGATCCGTCCATCGATCGGCGAGCGGATCTCCGTGTAGCCGAGATTGATCTCCGCCTGCTGGAGCGTCGCCTCCGCCTGCAACACATTGGCCTGCGCTGCCGCCTCATCGGCCGCGCGCTGGTCGACCGTGGCTTGCGCAATGTTGTGGTTGCGCACCAGCTCCTTGCCGCGCTCCAGCTGCAGCGCCGTGTTGACCTCCGCGGCCTTGGCCTTGGCGAGATTGGCGCGCTGCTGGTCGACCGCGGCGATGTAGGTCGCCTGCTCGATGCGGAACAGGAGGTCGCCGGCCTTGACCTGCTGCCCTTCGGTGAAATGCCGGTCCTGGATGAACCCGGGCACCCGCGCGACAATGTCGACCTTGTCGATCGCGGTCACGCGGCCGATGAAATCGCCGGTCTCCGTCACCTGGCGGCTGGCCGCGGGCGTCACCGCGACCGCCGGCGGCGGTGAGGCGCCCTGGGCGGCGGCAGCCCCACAGCCGGCGATGACGCTCAGCGCAGCAACGAAAATTCTGCAAGCGAGGGAGCTATTGCGACCAGGCATCAGGGTTCCTCCTCGACTGCGAACCGCGCCTTTTCGAGTGCGGGGCGGGTCGAGCGCCGCGGGCGCGAAACCCACCGTTCCAACCGCTGGCTCGGCGTGGTGGGTTTCGCTCCGCTCAACCCACCCTACGACCAAGCTCCTACATCCGAAACACCCCGAACCGCGTCGCTTCGATCGGCGCGTTGAGCGCGGCCGAGAGCGCGAGAGCGAGCACGCGCCGGGTTTCCTGCGGCGTGATGATGCCGTCGTCCCACAGCCGGGCGGTGGCGTAATAGGGATTTCCCTCGCGCTCGTAATTGTCGCGGATCGGCTGCTTGAATTTTTCCTCCTCCTCGGCGCTCCACGTGTCGCCCTTGGCCTCGATGTTGTCGCGGCGCACCGTGGCGAGCACCGAGGCGGCCTGCTCCCCGCCCATGACCGAAATTCTCGCATTGGGCCAGATGAACAGAAAGCGCGGCGAGTAGGCCCGCCCGCACATGCCGTAATTGCCGGCGCCGTAGGAGCCGCCGATGATCAACGTGAGCTTCGGCACCTGCGCGCAGGCGACCGCCGTCACCATCTTGGCGCCATCCTTGGCGATGCCGCCCGCCTCGTAATCGCGGCCGACCATGAACCCCGCGATGTTCTGCACGAACAGCAGCGGGATTTTTCGCTGGCAGGCGAGCTCGATGAAATGCGCGGCTTTCAGCGCGCTTTCCGAATAGAGGATGCCCTGATTGGCCAGGATCCCGACCGGCATGCCGCACAGATGCGCAAAGCCGGTGACGAGCGTCGTGCCGTAGAGCTTCTTGAACTCGTCGAACTCCGAAGCGTCGACCAGGCGCGCGATCACCTCGCGGACGTCGTATTGCTTCTTGAGGTCAAGCATCGACCAGGCGCGCGATCACCTCGCGGACGTCGTATTGCTTCTTGAGGTCCACCGGCACGATGCCGTCGAGCTCGGCTATGTCGTATGCGGGGTCGCGCGGCTCGGCGAGCGCAAGGTCGATGCGTTTCCTGGTGTTGAGATTGCCGACGATGCGCCGGCAGATGGCGAGCGCGTGGCGGTCGTCGGCCGCATAATGATCGGCCACCCCGGAATGCCGGGCATGCACGTCGGCGCCGCCGAGATCCTCCGCCGAGACGACCTCGCCGGTGGCGGCTTTCACCAGCGGGGGACCGCCGAGGAAGATCGTGCCCTGCTTGCGCACGATGATGGTCTCGTCCGACATCGCCGGCACATAAGCGCCGCCCGCCGTGCACGAGCCCATCACCACCGCGATCTGCGGGATGCCCAGCGCGGAGAGCGTGGCCTGGTTGTAAAAAATGCGGCCGAAATGCTCGCGGTCGGGAAACACTTCGGTCCAGTGCGGCAGGTTGGCGCCGCCGGAATCCACCAGATAGATGCAGGGCAGCCGGTTCTCCCGGGCGATCTCCTGGGCGCGCAGGTGCTTTTTCACCGTCATCGGGTAATAGGTGCCGCCCTTGATGGTGGAATCGTTGCACACGATGACGCATTCGCGTCCCTCGATGCGGCCGATCCCGGTGATCACGCCGGCGGCGTGGATCGCATCCTCGTACATGCCGTTGGCGGCGAGCGGCGAGAGCTCCAGGAACGGCGAGCCCGGGTCGATCAGGTGCATGACGCGGTCGCGCGGCAACAGCTTGCCGCGCTCGAGATGGCGCTCGCGGGCGGGCTTGGGACCCCCCTCGGCCGCTTCGGCGCGTCGCGCTTCGAGCGCGAGCGCGAGCGCGCGCATCTGCGCGGCATTGGCGCGGAAATCCTCTGCGGCCGTGTCGATCAAGGAAGCGATCCGGGCCAAGCAGGCCTCCTAAAGCGTTGCGTCCGCACTATGGCGCGAGGTTGCGGGGAAGGGAACGGGCCGGCGAGCCCGGGCATTCCAGGCCTGATTCCGTAGCCCGGATGAAGCGGCGTGGTGCGCCGCGTAATCCGGGAAAGCTGCCCCGGATTTCCCCCGGGTCTCGCTTCGCTCGCCCGGGGTCCATCCGGGCTACGGATTTACGCCAGACTTCGTCCCGCAGGAACAACGACCTGCAG